>Ga0155835_152_pt1 | contig 1049 bp, 1 predicted proteins | sample RifCSPlowO2_01_FD_107489 | JGI IMG/M metagenome (GOLD analysis project Ga0155835, IMG submission 107489) | Candidatus Roizmanbacteria bacterium RIFCSPLOWO2_01_FULL_35_13 | reverse complement strand
ATCCGAATAAGACTTTCTACCGGATTCTTGCCGCGACAACTTTGCTTACTTCGGCAATGTACATAGCTGTAGGATTTTTCGGAAAATATTTTCTTCCTTTGATATTTGGAGCAAAGGTTTTTCCAATACTTCCCTATATTAATCTGTATTCTTTGGCAATTGCGATGTATGTGATCACCAGCACTATAGTTGGTTACCATTTAGCCAGATATCATTATGTTTTTCCTGCGACAGCACTTTTATTAGCGCTTGGGATGAGTGGCGGAATAATATTGTTCCATAATTCCATCGCGGATATAGTTATGGTTGTTTTGATTTCCAGTGTGACCAGTCTTAATGTGATGATGTCATTGCACTTACTCATGCGTAACGGCAGATTTTTTATCAAAAATCTGGTTGATCTGATCGGTTTGTTTGTACCTTTGCCTAAATCTGTTTTACCAATCGGATCGGGTAAAAGAATTCTTATCTTTAACTGGAGGGATAAAAAACACTCATTTGCCGGAGGCGCAGAAGTATATATACATGAACTGGCAAAAAGATGGGTTAAGGCCGGTAATCAGGTTACAGTATTCTGTGGCAATGATGGTAACAGTCTGCGAAACGAAGTAATTGATGAAGTACAGATCTTCAGACGTGGTGGATTTTACTTTGTCTATGTCTGGGCTTTCTTTTATTATTTTTTTAAATTCAGGGGGCAGTATGATGTCATAATCGACAGCGAGAACGGAATTCCTTTTTTTACACCTCTTTATTCAGGTGAAAAGAAATTTTTGTTAATTCATCATGTACACCAGGAAGTATTCCGGAAAAGTTTAAGGCCGCCATTTTCCTGGTTGGCTGAAGCCTTGGAGCTGAAACTGATGCCTTTTGTCTATAAAAATATTCAGACTATTACCGTATCTCCTTCTTCTAAAAAAGAAATACTGGAAAAAGAGCTGACAAAAGTTGAGCCGATCATTATTTATAACGGAGTCGATCTCGAGAGATATAAACCTGCACAAAAAAGCAACATTCCGCTTATTTTGTATGTTGGAAGACTAAAGGCT
>Ga0155835_127_pt1 | contig 1800 bp, 2 predicted proteins | sample RifCSPlowO2_01_FD_107489 | JGI IMG/M metagenome (GOLD analysis project Ga0155835, IMG submission 107489) | Candidatus Roizmanbacteria bacterium RIFCSPLOWO2_01_FULL_35_13 | reverse complement strand
AAACGGAGCATCTGTTTCGACCATAATCCGCTCCATTGGTGTATTTTTAGCCAATTCCGAAAGCTCAACAGCCTCACCTTTTGCAGTTCCTTTATAGGTTACGTTTCCGTCAAATCCAACATAAAACCCAAGATCCAATGCCTTTTTTAGGACTTCTAAAGACCCTGCAAAGCAATGGAACATCCCCGGAGGATCTTGGAAACGGCTTTTGTATTCAGATAGAATTCGAACAATATCCTCTCCTGCCTGACGATTATGAATCTGCAAAGGCAAACCTAAGCTGATTGATAATTCTATTTGTTTTCGAAATGCATCTTCTTGCAAATTCTTATCGACAATTCCATTCGACTCATAATAATGATAATCGAGTCCTGTCTCGCCGATTCCAATAACCTTCTCTTCTTTCGCTAATCTTCGAAGGTTTTCGAACCAGTCCCTCTGTATTTCCTCCTCAAATTCGCGGTCTGCCTTATCCGCATGATGCGGGTGCACCCCAACAATCGCATACATATTGTCATATTTATGAGCTAATTCAATAGCTTTTCGACTTGATGGAATGCTTGTTCCAACATTCACGATTGCCCGAACACCCGCATCAAATGCGCGCTTTGCAACCTCATCCACATCCTTATCAAACGCATGAAAATTCAGGTGGCAGTGAATGTCAACCATAAGATAACCTTCCGCTTACAGTTTATAATAGTTATAATCATTATAAAAATTATAATTATTATAATTAATGTCAATGAGTACTCCATGCGGTTATAAATCCCTTCCTTTCTATAAACAGTCAGAAATTATATATGATTTTACCATTGAATTTGTAAAACTTTATATTGAAAAGTATTCACGCACTGCTGACCAATTGATCCAAGCCGCTCGGTCCGGAAAGCAAAACATCCCAGAAGGCTATTTACAAAGAAGCCTCAGGGGAAGAATAAAACTTTTAGGTGTTAGCCGCGGAAGTCTTGAAGAACTCTTGAATGATTACATGGATTTCTTAAGACAAAAAGGGCTTCCTCTATGGGATAAAGATTCTCCTAAGGCAAAAGCCGTTAGGAAATTAATTTATAATAGTTATAACAGTTATAAAAATTATAAATATTATATCCGGACAGCTGAGAGCGCCGCTAACGCTATGGTCTGCCTGATTAATCAGACTAACCGCTTGATTGACCAAAAGATACGATGGCTCGAAGAGCAATTTGCTAGAGATGGCGGCTATACAGAAAATTTATTCAAGAAACGTATACAAAACAGAGATAAATAATTATGGGAGTAATTAAACCGCTATGGGTTTCTAAAAGATGGTTTACGCAATGTCCTTTTAACTATTGCGATCATTTTGGTGACAAATTGAAACTTGCAACTATTTGTAAAATTTGCAAAGACGAACTTGTCCGGGACGAACACTATAAGAGGGCCGAACAAGATCCGAATGATTGGGGGAATGTATTCAAAGATATCGCAGATAACTTAGCTTACACAATGACATTAATTCAAAAACAAGCAAAAGAAATGGGCATTGATCTTGACAATCTGCCAGATCCCGAAGAGCCACCACCGGCTGAAAATTATCCTATATATCATCTTATTCAAAAGTATGGTAAAAGAGTAGAAAAAATAATCAATGGATTTAAAGAAGTTCCTATAGATGTAGACTTAAAACTTCTTGGAGTAGCGATTGATGTTTTTGCTCATTCTCGATATTACATCATCGCAAAAACAGTTCGCGCTTTACATAGCCGTTTTGAAGAAGAAAAGGACCCTGAAGATGATCTTTACGACTCAAAAACGTCA
>Ga0155835_107_pt1 | contig 2396 bp, 1 predicted proteins | sample RifCSPlowO2_01_FD_107489 | JGI IMG/M metagenome (GOLD analysis project Ga0155835, IMG submission 107489) | Candidatus Roizmanbacteria bacterium RIFCSPLOWO2_01_FULL_35_13 | reverse complement strand
CATATAAGATTGATCAAGCGGCCGATCATTGGTAACCACAATTTTATTATATTTATCTTTAATAGGCCTTACATATTCAACCGCCTGCTTCCAACCGTACTGCCAAGATTCTGAATAGTAATAATTTTGTTGGACAAAATACTGATTTAGGAAATATGAAAAATTAAATATAAAAAATAAAATAAACGTAGTAAATATTAAATATTTTGCCTTGATACTTAATACTTGATACTTAATACTTGATACAAAGTAAAATGCCGCCAGAATCCCTAGGGAAGTGAAAATCTGAAATGTCGGCAAAAAATTAATGGTGCGGACAGCGTGCGGAACCCCGCTTGTAATAGACGCTGGGATTGGTGCTATCAAGAAAATGGCAAAAATAGTGAGCTTTGTCTTTTTTGAAAAGTTTCCAAAAGTCAATTGATAAATACCCATTAACAATAACGGTAGCTCGAATAAATACAAGAGTCCCATATTGGGTGCATGATGCCTCTCGATGTCTCCTGTTATAAATAGCCAGTTAAAATTAAAATGAGAAATATATCCTGCAACAACAGCTTTTGCATATTCTACTCTCCTATTGTCAACTACCATGCCAATAATGTCGCTTCGCTCAACATCATCTGCATATTTAACTACGTTTCTTTTTAAGAATTGCGTTTGATCGGCAAAAGAACTGACACCCCTTGCGCGAAGAAGGGAATTTGGATCATTAACCAATCCGTAAACAATCGGAATAGAAAGTAGAACTCCTACTAAAACTGCTCCTGCTATCCACTCCCTAGATGCTTTTATTAAATCTTTCCAATATATTATCAGCAGAGATAAAAATAGAATTGGAAGATAAACCTTTTCGCTTTGATACACATAAATACTAAGCGTAGCAAGTATTACTGAAAGAACAAAATAGATTCCTCTCTTCAACCCTTTGATGAAAAATAATATTGAGAAAATGTTCAGAGACAACCCAACTTGCGCTTCGAATGCGATTCGCGAGAACTGAAGATGCCAGGGGGAAATCGCCAATAAAAGAGACGCGAGAAGTGCGATGTTAGAAGCTGAATCCTGAGGTGAGAGGTGAGATTTTTTGAACAGTTCTTTAACCAAAAAATATGTTCCGATAATAGCAAGCACACCGAATATTGCCGATGGTAAACGGACTGTCATAGTGTTTAGATCGAATAATTTTATAAATGGAATAATTAAATATGCATAGAGGCCCGGTTTATAATCGTCGAAAGAGCGCAAGATTACCGGTAAAAACTTTCCATATTCATCGCGGCCCGTTGTCATTATTGAATAAGCGTTATGCCCTAATGATGCTTCATCCCAATCAGGAGACGGCGGCACATTACCTATTTGCCAAAAACGCAGCAATATTGCAACTCCAATTATTATCCAGAAAAAGTATTTACTCATAAGAATAGGCAGTAAGATTTGGATTACCGTTTATTAATCGAAAGGTTTTTAGGATTCTTGCATCTCGCGGAACATTCCCGGGAGAATCAACGTAAAGGTTCTTTTTGTTTTTATCTATATTATCTAAAACGCTTTTGACAAATTTATATTTACCGAAAGATGTTACATGAACAAAGCCCAAAACCTCCCGCTCAATTTTTGCTTCTTGTCTAAACTTGGCGGGATCATATTGTTTATGAAATAAAACATATATATAGGGCCTCCCTAATTCTTCAGTAAATATTACGTTGTCGAATTTTGATTCGTTTGCGCTTGTAAACTCTATAGTTTCCTTATACCCATACTGCCATTCTGACGAAAATTCTTTTGGGTAATGCCTCATGTAGTTGTGTAAGAAATATGAAATATTAAATATTAAAAATAAAAAATACAAACCAAATATCAAATATTTTATATGTATATTTACTATTTTATATTTTATATTTAATATGGCAGTAGCTATATAATACAAACCATAGGCTGTTAATATCTGGAACGTTGGCAGAACTGCTTCGATTCTAAGTGCATGTGGAGTCTCCCGAGCAATTCCTGCTGGAATTATTCCAACAATTAACCAATATGGAATAATCCACCAGTGTCCTTCTCGTTTTCGAAATAAAAATAATATCCCTGCAATAAAGAAGGGAATTTCCCAAATGTACATTTGCCCTACATCTTGAATTGAAAATTTTGGATTTCCATCTCCCTTGATAAAAAGAAAGTCTGGGGAGAGATTGTCGAAATAATGTTTTAGATACTCAACGGCATACCCTAGCCTTCTGTTATGTATAGCTTTTGACCAGAACGCATTATTATCATTCTCAATTTGCTGGTTTGCCCGCTCAACAACAGAAGCATCTGAAAAAATGTTTACCTCTTGGAAACGAAGCTGTGCCTGTGGAGTAAGTAGGAATATAAAGAGAGGAAGAAAAATAATC
>Ga0155835_107_pt2 | contig 2867 bp, 1 predicted proteins | sample RifCSPlowO2_01_FD_107489 | JGI IMG/M metagenome (GOLD analysis project Ga0155835, IMG submission 107489) | Candidatus Roizmanbacteria bacterium RIFCSPLOWO2_01_FULL_35_13 | reverse complement strand
TTTGTTAGCGTAGTCTGCCTATGGCCAACTAGACTACCTCTCTTTGTTCTTAAAAATTCGTTGAAGTTTACAACTAGGTATCCTATTAAAACAATTATTACTATCGCCTTTACAGAAGCAAGGGGATGTATCATCAATCGATAGATAAAATACGATAGTATAAGTACTACAATAGGACGAGAAATAAGGAAATAATAATCTGATATTTCTCCGCTATAAAGGGAAAAAATAAACCACGGGACCAAAAACCACAAAGCGCACAAATAAACAAAGAGGATTCTTTCTTTTGTTATTTTATCTTTAAGATATATAAATCCAAATAAAGGAACTGCAATCCAACCTAAATACTTAAGTTGCGGAAAGAAAAACATACCTTCAAATTGTATAAATGCGTCTTTGGTTAGCTGAAATACTCGCGTTAAATGTAAGCCATGATAATAAGTATTCACGTAGGAAATAGAGCTCTTGCCTAAAAAGCCGTTGTCATGGAATAGATTAATTAATATAGGTGCAAATACAATAAAAAAAATTGGGATTGAATAAGCTATATACTTAAGAGTCTCCCTTGTTCTTGGGAATAGCGGTAAGGAAAGCAGAATAATAGGAGGATAAAAAATAGCAGTAAAATGAGTGCTGAATGATAACCCCACAAACAAAACTAACAGTAAAATATATTTTACCTGACCAATTACAACCTTATAAAGGGAATGAAAAATAAGCAAAGATATTGGCAAGATAAAATTTACCGGCCACTGTACTCTATCGGCGCTTATCACAGTATATGAAATTGTATATAAAAAAACGGCAATAAAGGCAACCTTTTCCGAAAATAAACTTTTAGTCACAAAATATATTACAAAAAACGTAATAATGCCTGTAAAGCCCGCAGCAATTCCCGAAGCAATGGGATCAAGATTTGTAATAAAATAGAATAGAGCTATGTAATAATAATAAAAAGGGCCTATAAATATTCCGCTGTTTAATTTTGCCTGCATTCCTACAAGGGGAAATTTTCCATCAGCAACAATATTTTTCGCAGCCCAAGCGTTATTTACCTGATCCCAACCAAATACATTCCTCTCCTCTATTTGGTAAAACCTCAAAAAAACGAACAATAGAAAAATCAGAACAAATATTGTTAGTGCTCTTTTGTTTTTATAAAACTGTAAAGATCTGATTGAGTACCTTTTTATACTTCCCATAACCAATCAATTAATCATTAAAACGTTTCTGAACTATAAACCCGCTTGGAAGTTCTTTCTCATATATTACAGTTCCTTCCTTTATTACCGTCTCAAGCCATCCCTTGTAAGACCATGTTTTTGAAGGATCAGGCTCAATGAGTAGATAAAAGGTATCTTTCTTTTCTTTGCACGGAATGTAATGATATTTTGCCTCCCCCCACCAAGCAATTAAATAATCGTAAGGATATGTATAAACTGGAGGTGAAAAAACCATCATACAAAAACGATCATCCCCTGCATCCTTATAGATATAATCTATTGCCTCTATTTTACCTTTAATTTTTGCGGTTCCCCCAAAGTCTACGTAATCTTTATTGAAAGTGCTTACGATTTCCGGATAAGCTTTGGCAAAAGAAACAGCAACAAAAACAACTGCGAAAAATGTAATCAAGTGTTTTTTCTTTGATATCGAAGAATAAATGATATATGACAAAAGAAATATATAAACTAGCACGAGATGCAGCAAATAGTACTGATAAACTAGATTCTTAAGAAAACTTAAGATAAAAAAAGTTATAAAAGGAATAGAAATTAGAAATAATATGAATTTTTTAATAGGTTTATTCTTTTCGCGGGAAACAAAATAAACTGACAGAGATAAGAGAAGTATTAATATCACTTTACCTTCAAGTAAAATCTGTTTTGGGAAAGTATCATAAGTATTGTGAATAAAAGCACCTAATTGTCCTATCAAACGGTCTGCGACTTCTTGTATTGTTTTACTTCCTTGAGGATTTAAAATATATTCAATTACACCTTTTAACCCCATAAACTGGTGTCTTATCTCAAATAGAATCATTGGCGATAAAGCAACAGTAAAACCAAGAATAAGAGCTAAGTAGTGCTTCAGGGCTCTAATCTTCAGGATAAAAAAACAGTAAAGTAATAATGCAAGACTTATGGGAATTGCAATCGCTGTTTGGAAGTTATATATAAAAGCTGCAGAGAAGGACGCAGCAAAAAAATACTTCGGATCACGAACTCCTTCAGCGAGTCTATATATAAAGTAAAAAGATATTAGAGCAAATACTGGAGCGCCATGTGAATTCCATACAAAACGAGACTGTGAAATTAAAGGGGGCGATAAAGACAGCAATGCTGCGGCAACCAAAGCAAAAAGTGTCCCAAATAGTCTCCTAGCAAGGAGGAATCCCAAGATTAATACCGCTAAACCATAAACGTATGTTAACAAAATACCACTATGGGGGTCTCCCCGACTTAAGAAAAAGGGTATTGCGAGAAAATAATAATGAAATGGGCCATGAAATAATCCTCTGAATCCTGCTGATCCTGCCCCAAGTTCAGAACCAATGAGAGTGGGCTTATGATCTACCACAATGCTCCGAACTGCAAGATAATCCCTGCCCTGATCAAAGGCAAACAAATAGTTTCTATTAAGAACTTCGACAGAACGAATTAAAACACCAAAAACAATGGAGAGTATTAACAAAGTAATTAAAATCTTTTTCATTTGGTAATTATTTTAATTGCCGCTTTTTCGTTTAGATAATCTATGACCTTCAAAGCTCTTGTTTCTTGCGGAAAATCTTCCGGCCGTCCTACATAAAGATTCCCACTCTCTTCTTTATTCCAATCTATAACGCGGAATTCATATTTACCAAA
>Ga0155835_102_pt1 | contig 3055 bp, 4 predicted proteins | sample RifCSPlowO2_01_FD_107489 | JGI IMG/M metagenome (GOLD analysis project Ga0155835, IMG submission 107489) | Candidatus Roizmanbacteria bacterium RIFCSPLOWO2_01_FULL_35_13 | reverse complement strand
CCAGTAAAACATCCTAAACCAGTTGCAAGGTTCTCTCGATAAACGATACCTATTAGAGCAGTCATAAATCCTGCCAAAGTTACAGTTATTTCCGGCCAAGGGAAATCTTTACTTTTTATTTCGTTTTTAGTATTTCTAATTAATTCTTTAACTCCCATAAAGTTGTGAATTAAGTTCGCACGAATTATATACCCTATATATTTATATAAATATATAAAAGTATACGTAGCCTCATAACAATCTAATTAACACTTGACAACAATCTTCATTTGTAGAATTTTGGAATAAAAAGTAAAATTAAAATATGAAAAATGTACAGAATTTTACTCTATGGATGAAAAAATATGGCCCTGGATTTGTTGCCGTCTCTAAAAAAAGCGGAAGGGTGCTTGTGGCGGGAAAAAATCTTTCTCAGGTTTGGGAAAAGGCTGAAGGGAAAAAACTCAATTTTAAACAATTAGAGATTATGCGTGTTCCTCGTTATGAAACAGTTAAACTCTATAGAGTTTCCTTTTGAGTATGTTAATCTTCCGACCTACGGTCAAGTTTTTTATCCGTTTATTCCTGTTTCTTTAAAAACCATTGATCACGGATGGGTAGATTTCCGTTTTATCGTTGACACGGGAGCTGATTTGACGACGTTTCCATTTTTTATGGCAAAAAAATTAGGGATTAACCTTTCAAAATGTAAGACAAGTAAGGCGGAAGGTATCGGTGGTTTTGTAATAAAAACTTGGGAGACGAAGATTCCGATTAAGCTTAAGACTCATGAGATAACCATTCGATGTTCTATTACTGATGATGAGCAAACACCCTTTTTATTGGGGAGAATCGACTTGCTTCTGGAAAAGTTTTCCTGGGTTTTTGACGGTAACAAAAAGAAAATTATTTTTAGTATTGCAGAAATTGAGGAGAGGTAGTAGAATAGAGGAATTAGCAATTAATGCTTGAAGAGGACGTTTATAGTAATTAAAGATAATAATCGCATGATTACCTTAGAATGCGTTGTAGAATACAAACGCTTTGATGCCCACAGATTTCTAGCGGATTTCCGCGGATTTAAGTAATCTGTGTAAATCAGCCAGTAATCAGCGGTAATCGATCTTTAGTCTTCAACAAGCTTCATTAAATATATGGTTGATCTAAAAAATTTGATCCGGAATATTCTGCGTGAAGAACTGCAGGGAGCTAAGGAAGTAAAACAAAAAGAAGATCCTAATTTAAAGCAGCAAGCTAAGGAAGTTGTTTTAAAAGCCCAGGAAGAGTCTCTAAAGATTAAGCAGGAAGCGGAACAACAGACGAGAAAAATAATGGAGGAGAATTTAGAGATTGAAAGAAATTTGAGCAGAAGAGAACAACAGTTGGGAGAAAAAGAAGCAAATCTAAACAAAGAAAAAGTACAGGTAGATAGTCAGAAATTAAGCTTAGAAAAGCAGAAAAAAGAATACGAGGAAAAACGTGAGGCAATTTTGCTGAAACTGGAAAAAGTGTCACAGATGACCAAGGACCAGGCAAAACAGCTTTTGCTTTCCGGTTGGGAAGATAAGCTTAAAGGAGATATCGCAAAAAGAATCAAACAAGCGGAAGAAGAAATCAAGAAAAATGTTGAAGAAAAAGCGAAAGAAATTCTAATAGATTCTATGCGTTATGGTGCAACAGACTATGTGTCGGAATATACTTTATCCGTAATCAATCTCCCTAATGAAGATTTTAAAGGAAGGATTATCGGAAAAGAAGGCAGAAATATCCGCGCTTTCGAGTTGGCAACAGGAGTGGATGTAGATCTGGAGGAGGAGGGAGTAATCAGAATCTCTTCTTTTGATGCGATAAAAAGAGAAACTGCTAAGATCGCACTCGACAGATTGATCAAAGACGGAAGAATTCAACCGGAAAGGATCGAAGAGATAGTGAAAAAAACCAGAGAAGAGATCGATAAGATAATCTTTAAGGCAGGAGAAGAATTAGCTCATAAGGTAGGGATCTTTAATCTACCAACAGAGGTTGTTCAACTTCTTGGTAAATTCAAATACCGCTTTTCCTACGGCCAGAATATGATTCTGCATACTTTAGAGGAGACTAGAATTGGTATTGCTTTAGCGCATGAACTAAAAGCCGATGTAAATGTTGTAAAGCTTGGTTGTTTATTGCATGACATTGGTAAAGTTATAACCGATAAAGAAGGATCGCATGTAGACTTGGGAGTAGAGCTATTGAAAAGACACCGTTTCCCGGAAAATATTGTAGGTTGTGTTGCGGCGCATCATGAGGATATTCCATTTCCATCTATTGAATCAATAATTGTTTATATTTCCGACGCCGTGTCCGGCGGAAGGCCCGGTGCCCGGCATGAAGATTTTGATCAATATCTGAAAAGAATAAAGACAATAGAAGATGCTGCCAAGACTAAAAAAGGAGTGAGAGAAGCTTATGCATTACAAGCTGGCCGCGAGTTGCGAGTCGTAGTAAAACCGGATGATATAAGCGACGATGACGCTGTAATTTTAGCTAACAAAATTAAGGATGAACTGGAACAAAAGTTCGATGTATTTCCCGGACAGATTAAAGTAACTGTTGTCCGGGAATACCGTGCCGAAGCAACAACTAAAATATAGAATAGTTTTAGAAAAAAGGTAGAATCTCGTTCGCAATTATCTATAAATAGATCCTAGGTTGCTAAGATAGTCTAATATAATTAATATTATTTTGACTTTTGATCAAGAAAGAATTTCCTTGTCTTTGTTAGTATTGTAGCAAGATTCATTAGTTTTGAATGATTGCTTCCTACTACAAGAAACTTTCCAAAATAAATTCCTGGTTTGGACGCAAGCATCTGATCTATTTTTACTCGATCAAGGTTTTCTGAGAGAGCATCTAAATCTAATTTTCTTATTGCAACTTTTACTCCTTGGGCTTCTACTAATCCAATAGTGGTATTTAATCCAAGCCATAAAGACTCTCTAGTAATATCACTTCCTTTTAATTAGTTAATACTTGTTATCGTCTATAGGATTAAACTCTAGGCCACCAGTGGAATAGAGTCTTTGCGGTAATTATT
>Ga0155835_112_pt1 | contig 3313 bp, 3 predicted proteins | sample RifCSPlowO2_01_FD_107489 | JGI IMG/M metagenome (GOLD analysis project Ga0155835, IMG submission 107489) | Candidatus Roizmanbacteria bacterium RIFCSPLOWO2_01_FULL_35_13 | reverse complement strand
CGAGAGTCAAAAAAGTAAACGGCTTTTCCTCCGGTCCCTGCAACTGGGCAGAACTTTTCTCGGTAGCAACAAAAGATATTATTCAGCAGGGCGGCACAAGGCGTGGGGCTCTCATGCTTATGCTCTGGGACTGGCATCCGGATCTGGAAGATTTCATAACCGTCAAGCAGGATCTTGCCCGTATCAATGGAGCCAATCTCTCCGTTTGTTTCTCCGACAAATTTATGGAGGCGGTTGAAAAAGATGCGGATTGGCCTTTGGTTTTCCCGGATACGACCGATCCTGAATACGATGAAAAGTGGGATGGTGATCTTGATGTCTGGAAATCTTTAGGTAAAAAAATAGTCGTTCGCAAAATAGTTAAAGCCAAAAAAATCTGGGATTTGGTAGCTGAGGCCGCCTGGAAAAGTGCCGAACCGGGAACCGTATTCATGGAGCGCTACAATAAAATGCATAATAACTACTATTGGAACAGGATAAACTGTGTAAATCCTTGCGGAGAGGAGGGACTTCCGGCCTGGGGAGTCTGCAATCTGGGATCAATCAATCTTTCTGCTCTGGTTAAATCTAAAAATATCGACAAAAAGGGAATATTTGACTTTAGGACCTTGAAGCGATTGGCACGGGTTGCAGTCAGATTCCAGGATAATATTATCGATATGGATCCCTATATCTTTGAGGGTATCCGCAAAACCCAACTCGAAGGCGAAAGAAGAATCGGTTTGGGAACCATGGGACTGGGCGACACGTTAATCAAACTTCACCTACGCTATGGCTCGGATAATGCTCTGGAATTTATTGAAAAAGTTTACAGCATTATCCGCGATGAGGCCTACAAAGCCTCGGTAGAAATTGCCAAAGAAAAAGGTTTCTTTCCCAAATTTGACAATATCAAATATCCCAAAGGTAAATTTATCCAACAACTGCCGGAAGCTTTGCAAAAAGATATTAAAAAACACGGAATCCGAAACTCCATCCTCTTAATGCAGGCGCCAACCGGATCAACCTCCCTGATGGCAAACGCTACTTCAGGAATTGAACCTGTCTACGAATTTGAGTTTACCCGCAGAGACAGACTGGGAACTCATTCGATCCGCCACCATCTCTATGATCAATGGTACAAAAAACATGAAAAAGAAATAAAAGAAGGCAAGGTTAAAAAACCAGAGTGGTTTGTTTCTTCCAACGAACTATCCCCTGAAGACCATGTCAAAGTCCAAGCCGTAATTCAAAAATATGTAGACGCGTCAATCTCAAAAACCGTAAATGCTCCTAAAACTCATACGGTAGAAGATGTTAAAAGACTCTATTCCTTAGCCTATAAACTGGGACTCAAGGGAATCGCCTATATGCGGGACGGCTCAAGACCCGGAGTCCTGGAAAGAATTGAAGAAAAAAAACCGGCCGAAGTAAAACCGCCGACTTATACGGTACAGCCTAGACCCATGGTTGTCCATGGCTCAACCTACCGGATTAATACTCCGGTCGGCACAGCCTTTATCACCATCAATACCAACGGCAATATGGAACCGCTTGAAGTTTTCATTAATGTCGGAAAAGCCGGAACCGATGTCTATGCCATGGCAACCGGATTGGGAAGAATTATTTCTTTGGCCATGCGTTTTGCTTCGCCCCTTTCTCCTAAAGAAAGAGTTTCTGAAATAGTCGACCAGATGCAGGGAATCGGCGGCGCCAGAAGCATGGGTTTTGGCAAAGAAAAAGTCCGTAGTCTACCTGATGCAATCGCCAAAGTCTTATCCATGCACTTTGGTTTGAATGGCCAGGCTCAAAAAACAGTAGTTACTAACAGCAACGGCAGTAATGGCAACGGACACGCAATACCAACATTATCTGATATGAAAAAATCTGTCACGGAAAATCCTACTTTAGTTTCTTCCGTATCCCAACCAAGCCTGATGCAGCAACCAGAAACTTCACATTTTGATATATGTCCTTCCTGCGGCGAAGCTAATCTGGCTATCGAAGAAGGCTGCAAAAAATGCTACGGCTGCGGATATGCTGAGTGTTAAAATAGGACATGCCAATTTACACAAAAACCGGCGACAAGGGAACCACTGCATTATTCGGCGGAAAAAGAGTTTCTAAGGCCGATCTTCAAGTTGAAGCTTACGGGTCAGTCGACGAACTTACCAGCTACATTGGGTTAGTAAATTCAAAAATAAAAAATCAAAAGGCAAAATTATTTTTAATTGAAGTTCAAAAGGATCTTTATAAAATCATGGGTTATCTGGCTGGATCAAAATCAAATATTAAATATTTAGATGGAAGAGTGAAAGATTTTGAAAATAAGATTGACGAGATTGATAAAAAATTACCCAGACTTACAAAGTTTATCTTACCCGGCGGATCTGAACTTTCCTCCTGGTTCCATGTGTTAAGAACTGTCTGCCGCCGCTCCGAAAGGAGTGTAATCAGATATTCCGAGTCATTAGAAATTGGAAATTGGAAATTGGAAATTATTCGTTACCTGAATCGTCTCTCCGACCTGTTCTTCACCCTCGCTCGCTCTCACAACAAAGGTAAAGATGCATTAGCTTAATTTTAGAATTGTCCGGATTTCATGGGAAGTTTTTCCGGGTCTTCGGAACACTCGCCTGGAGTAGGCTGGGTACACGTTATTACTACATAATCTTTAAATTCGTGTTTTCCCTCAATCAACCAATTAAAAAATGAGGTTTTGCCGATATTTTTAGTTTCATTATCCACCAGCCGCACGAGCAATGTCTCAGGTTGATGACCGCCGCAGTTCCAACAGTCAAATAGTTTCAAAGACAAATATTTACCGTCCTGGGAAAACTGGTCAATTTTAGCCGGATCGCCGGAGGGAAATTTTTTAACCAGAATCGACTGGCGGTATTTATCAAAGGGAGTGTAGTAAAAAAGATGGAATTGGGAGGGTTGTGCGGCAGTACCCCACCTCATGACAAAAACAAATCTTTTTTTGTCCGGAGCTACTTTAAACCCAAATACTTCATCATTCATAAATTCATTTGGTACGACTCCTTCCGGCGCATCGACCAAGCCATACCATTTGAAATTGTCCGGATTCACCATCTTAAACTCTTTTACTTCATATTGATCTGCACCGTCATATATTTTTCCGCGGTACATCAAATAAGTGCTCTCTTCCACTCTGGCAAATCTAACCGTATTCGGACCAACCGGAACAATGTCTTCATCCTTTATTTCTTGTTCTTCCTGCATGGGCGGCGATCCTGCATCATAAGGTGGAAAAACTATATCTCTAATCGGGGTAACCGAAGGTGTTAGAGTTAGCTCGGGTTTTACCTTT
>Ga0155835_148_pt2 | contig 3798 bp, 5 predicted proteins | sample RifCSPlowO2_01_FD_107489 | JGI IMG/M metagenome (GOLD analysis project Ga0155835, IMG submission 107489) | Candidatus Roizmanbacteria bacterium RIFCSPLOWO2_01_FULL_35_13 | reverse complement strand
GATAAGGCTCATACAATAGGTAGACGGGCTACTTGGAGAGACTACTTTGATCTTTTTTATATACTGGAAAATAAATTATATTCTTTTGATGAAATCGCGGTAAACGCCAGAAAAAAATTTGGCGTTGAGTTCTCCATGGAGCAATTTTTAAGCCAACTCACTTATTACGACGATCTTACCGAATTTAATCTCAAATTTACTGATAAAACCTATACCAAAGATAAAATAAAAAATTTCCTGATTCAGGAAGTCGAAAACTACACCAAAAAAATCACCTCAAAATAATTTTTTTCCTTAAAGTGGGTATCGAAATCATCACCAGATACTGCAACGACAAAGTCGAACTCTCTGGAATAGTTTCGGCAACTTAATTTATTAACTTTGATTAATTTTAGAAATACATTCAGCGAGTTGCAGCGGCGAACCATAAATAATATTTGTACCTACTAACTCCTGCAATCTATCAATATTTCTTGGAACAGTTGGAACCATACATATTAAATGTGGAAAAGCTTGACTTACAGATTTAACTGTTCTGACATCATCATCTATAAACACAATAGTTTTTCCATTATCGTCATCTAATTCTAAAATTCTCTTAAAAAATTCCACTTTTGCGTTTGCAGGTTGACCACTATCAGCATTAACATCTATTACGGGGGCTACCGGCAGTCCATAAAAACTTAGAGAAGCAGCTGTAACTTGAGTCAAACTAGTAGGCCTAGCCGTTGGATAACCGCCAATTGCAAACTCACTTTTTACAAACGCGGCAACTAACTCTTTTCTGTCAGGAGTTGGCATCATTAAAGAATGAAGTCCCACATCATTTTGTACTATTTGAAATAAATTATAAAAATCCACGTTCATCATCTTTGCCGCTTCCTGATACCTCTCAACTTGATAATATCTACCTCCGGCTAACTTAACTTCATTTAAAGAAACAGGTTTAAATTCTGGTATTTCCTTTGATATTATATTGTTTAGTTGACCTCTTAACCAAGGTTCAGAATGAAAAATATTGTCATCTATGTCTGGAAATGCAACTAATTTAGAAGTATTTAATATTTCCAGAACAGCACGATATGCCTTTTCCGGCGATGAAAATAAGTATCCATTTAATTTGTCTTTAGGATAATTTAAAATTAATTTTTTCCTGGTTTCTTTTGGTAGAAACCTTCCATTCCATCTATCTGGAATATTCATACTTTTTATTTAAACTATTTAGGGCTTTTTTAACTAAAAAGGTTAGCTTGTCGTTTTTTTTTCCAAGATATTGAAAATTATTATTCAATTGATCATAGGTAATTATGGTTTCCCGTAAGTTTCTTTTATACAACATTCCTTTATAGTCTAACAGCATATTGTTTAACTGCTGAATATAACTTCCTAAGTAGTTTTTTTCATGTGTTCTTCCTCTTTTCATAATTCTTTTAGTAATTTCTGCCTCAGGTATATTTAAAAGAATACTTATTTTGATACTTGGAAGTTTTTTCATAAACATTCCATGAAGTTTCTCTAATAATTTCCATTCTTCCATTATCATTTCACCCTGTAAAAAACAGTTCTTAGAGTACACGTATAACCCCATGTCAAAGCCCTGATCCAAGACAATAGGTCTTCTTTTTAATATCTCTATTAATGATTTTATTCGTTGTGAGCGTTGGTAAGAAAATTGTAAACCCGTTATGAATGACCATTTTTTACGGTTCTTTGGGTATAGCTTCAGAAATGGGTTACTGGTATATAAGTCAGTATTAAAATACTGTAAATTACTATACCGACTTAGCATTTTAGCTAATGTAGTCTTACCCGAAGCGACACTTCCTACAATTTCTAAGCTGTAATTTTTAGCAAAATCTGCTTTGCTTTCCATTATTTATTTTATAACCACTTTTAACTTTTTATTCATTTTTTTACATTCTTCTGCTACCAATCTCCGATGGCAATGTTTAGGAGTTTTTTCCCAACATAAAATGGTTATCTTTCTTTTTAAAGCCATTTCCACCAATAACAATAAATATTTTCTTTGACCTTTGATTACTTCTTTTCGGAAGCGTTCTTCAAAAACCGGCCAAATTACTTTTTTTTTATGAAAATCCGTCAACAATTTTCCAGAAGGGGCTAAAATAGGCATCCAGATATCATAACTAACTGACCTATCGGGTCTTCGCATAATACAAATTCTAACTCCATCGCTTTTATTAATTTTACCTTGAATGCTTTTGGTGAAAATAGACATATCTCAAATTTTCAAATAAATATAGGTTATAGCTCTTTTTGCATTAGTGCAAATTTCGGCGTTGATTCTCCTCCATTAAATACTCCATCAGCGTGATTTGACCTACCAATGGTAACATATCCAAACTTACTAAACCAAGATTCTGACGATCCAGTTGCCTGGGTTTTAATAAATTTTATTCCTGCATCTCTTGCTAGATCTTCTGCACAAGTTAACAACTTTTGACCAATTCCTTTTTTATGATTTCGCATCTCAACATGAGCTCTTTTTATTTGAGCCATATTTTCTTCACCATTTTTTCTCAACACCACATATCCTGTTATTTTTCCCTTTAAATCCCTGGAAACTAAAACTACTATATTATCTGGATGTGAAATTAAGTCCCGTGTTCCTTCCACCGAGTTTGCCTGAATATATAATTGTTTCTGATGAGCCGATAAAAAATCATAACTATCGGCTGTAATAAAATTACTAAAAGCAACTAAACTCATTTCTTCAATTGTTTCAAAATCAGAAACATCAGCTTTTTCAATTAAAACAGACTCCGATTCTTTGTCTAATGAAAATTCTTTCCAATTACCTGGCATTTCTGGAAATATACTCCGTTGGTTTGTCCATAGTGTATCTTGCGAAATATTTTGTAATAATAAATTTAATTCCTGAGGAGCTCCCATTAATGAACTAAACAATCGGTTCAATTGTTGATTAAATCTATCGTCATTTAACCCTATTCCGTCTATTTCAACCATATGTCTTTGAAATAAAGGATGTAACCATCTTAACGCAGCTGTTGTTAATTTTAATTCGTCTGAACTTAAACCTTTACCTAATAAAGTTTCTTCATCCGGAGATATTTCAAATTGTTGTTTTAATTCGGATAAAATATCTAAAGCTGCTTGCGGAAAAGTTCCATCTTTACCGCTTAAACCGTATATATAAAAATCTATTTCTTCCCGGGTAAAAGAAGTGGATTTAAAAGAAGTTCGTAAGTCGGCTATCAAACCTCTTCCCATATCTTCTATATAATTCGGATCTTTTGCCAAAGCTGCAATATTTGCATGCGCTGTAAATTGCTTTTCACCTTCAAAAATTAATAGGTTGGATAATAAATCTTTTATTTCATCTAAATTAGAATCTCTGCTTGGTTTGTGTAGTATTTTTCCGTTGGCTTCTTGAACCACATCACTGGCTACGCTGACAGTAAAACCGGGCTTTGCAGGATCAGATTTAAAAACACTCCTCACATCACTTTCCGTTCCTCCCCAATCTATTACTTTTCCCGCCGCCTTTCTTCTCGGCGTTAAGTTTTTGTTCTCAGGCATATCTTCTTGGAAAGTCGACTTGTGCAGGTAAATTTCAGCATCTGGAGCTACAGATCGGACCAAGCTGCTTATCAATTCACCTTTCATACCCCCTGATCTAACCGCAACTATTCCAATGTTTGATACTGGAATTTTTTCATTCCCTGTAAATAAATTTTCTCCAAGGCTCTTCGCATTTGTTAACGCTTCTAAATATTTGCTCCACATATTACAAAAAAACCCGCCGATTTCGGCGGG
>Ga0155835_122_pt1 | contig 4594 bp, 9 predicted proteins | sample RifCSPlowO2_01_FD_107489 | JGI IMG/M metagenome (GOLD analysis project Ga0155835, IMG submission 107489) | Candidatus Roizmanbacteria bacterium RIFCSPLOWO2_01_FULL_35_13 | reverse complement strand
ATTAATGAAATTGTGGAAGATCCTGCAGCACACAATGTAATTGTCAATTCCTGGAATCCAGAATATCTTTACACAATGGCCAGATATGAAGACACTTCCCACTTCCCGATCTGTCATAACATGTATCAATTAAATGTGATTAATGGAAGATTATGCTTACAGCTTTATCAAAGAAGCGCGGATTTATTTCTGGGAGTTCCTTTTAATATTGCTTCTTATGCTCTTTTGACTTTGATAATTGCCAAAATTACAGGTTATAAGCCGGGTGTTTTTGTCCATACTTTTGGTGATGTCCACATCTACGAAATTCATAATAATCAGGTTAGAGAGCAGTTAAAGCGAAAACCCAAACCTTTTCCAAAAATTAAATTTACAAAAGATTTTAATACTATAGACGATTTCAAACCCGAATATCTGGAACTTCTCAACTACAATCCGCATCCCCCAATAAAAGCCGCTCTATCCGTTTCCGGTGGATATTATAAAAAGTAGATAATAGTTATTAGTTAGTAGTTAGGAAAAAAGGGAAAAATTATGGCAATAAAATCTTTCACTGATTTGATTGTTTGGCAGAAAGGCCATTCTTTTGTATTAGAGATTTATAAGACTACATCTCAATTTCCAAAAGATGAACTTTATGGGTTAACATCTCAAATAAAAAGAGCGGTAATTTCGATAACTTCAAACATTGCAGAAGGATTTGTCAGGCACTTTAAAAAAGAAAAAGTTCAATTTTATTACGTTTCTTTAGGTTCTGCGACAGAGGTACAAAATCAATTATTAATAGCAAGAGATTTGCATTTTATTGATACAGATCAATTTAACCTTCTTAATGGTAGGGTAAATGAAATAGCCAGAATGACTAATAGTTTAATCAGAAGTATTAATTATTCCTAACTTTTAGCTACTGGCTAATAACTACTATATATGGTGCAAATCAGCATGATTGCTGCAATATCGGAAAATAAGGTAATAGGAAATAAGGGAAAACTTCCTTGGCATATTCCCGAAGATATGAAGCGATTTAAGGAATTGACTACAGGGAATATTGTTATCATGGGTAGAAAAACTTATGAGTCGCTTCCGGAAAAGTACAGACCCCTCCCCAATAGAATTAACATTGTAGTTACAAGGAATAAAAATTACTTATTTAAGCATGCTTTTGTTTGTGCCTCATTAGAAGAGGCAATTAATAAGGCTAAAGAGTTTTCAAAAGAAATATATATTATTGGAGGAGCTCAGATATTCGAGCAAAGCATCAAATACGCAGCAAAATTATACTTGACTATAGTCAAGGGAAATTTTGAAGGTGATGCTTTTTTTCCGGATTACTCTGATTTTAAAAAAGTTGTTGCTAAAAAAGAATCAGGAAATGAAAAGTATCAATTCACATTTCTAGATTTAGAAAGGTAATTTTGTTATTTGACCCTTTCCATTACTAGTAATTAATCCAATTACTTTATTACCCTCAATGCACAATGTTACCGATTTATTATCACCTCTTACAGTTTGAGTTAATGTTGTCATGCCATGGATTGAGAAAGCAAATGGACCTACGCCATTAATCCATAACTTATATAAATTACCAGAGTCAATTTCACCTGTTAGCGCTGAATCAAAATTAATTTGATTGATAGTAAAAGATTCTATCATAATTCTTTTTGAACTATTTCAGATTATGTTATCATAATGCAATGAAAAATCCGAAGTATCTGGACGAGGCGTTTAAGGAAGTTAATAAAGAATTATTAGAGATGTTCAGGAAGAAACATAAGGATTACGGTAAAGGAAACATTCTGGATATGGGTGAGTTGGGAATATCCTTCAGGATTTCTGAGAAATTCAACAGGATAAAGCATCTTCTGATGTCGGGTAAAAAACCGACAAATGAATCAATTGAGGAATCCTGGATTGATATTGCAGTCTACGCAATTATTGCCGTACTTCTTAAAAGAAGCTGGTTTAAGAAGCTTGAAATGAAAGAAAAAACTACTTCCAACAGGTAATTCTCTTACTTTTGTAGCTTATAAACGACAGACTTTTTGTCTACAATAAAATAAACTCTTGTCATGCTTGCAAAAGTTTTTTCGGCCACCACCGCCGGTTTAGACGGAGAATTAATTGAGGTGGAAGTTGATGTCGCAGGCAAAGGTTTTCCTACTTTTACAATTGTTGGATTGCCAAGCAAGTCAATCGACGAAGCAAAAGACAGAGTAAGAACCGCTATAGAAAATGTAAGTTTTGAAATGCCGGATTCACGCTTAACCGTAAATCTGGCTCCGGCAGACATACCAAAAGAAGGCTCCAGTCTGGATCTGCCTATTGCTGTCGGAATCCTGGCCGCCTGCGGCTATCTTATAAAAGATCAGCTTAACAAAAGTTTATTTATTGGAGAGCTTTCGCTTGAGGGAAAAACCCGGAGAGTCCCCGGCGTCATATCTATTGCGCTTCTTGCCAGGAAATTAAGAATCGAAAATCTGTATGTGCCGGTTGAAAATGCTAAAGAGGCCGGATTAGTTAATAATCTCAATATCTATCCGGTTAGAAAACTTGCGGATTTAATTTTGCACCTGAATGAGCAAAAATTAATTCCGGTTCAGCCTAAATTAAAATGGCAGGATGTAGCCAATAAAGAAGAATACGATTTTGATTTCGCAGACGTAAAAGGGCAGGAGCAGGCAAAAAGAGCTTTGGAAATTGCGGCAGCCGGTTTTCATAATATTCTTTTAAAAGGTCCTCCCGGAGCCGGAAAAACTATGTTATCAAGATCTTTTCCATCAATTCTGCCAAAGATGGATAGGGATGATATTCTGGAAGTATCTAAAATTTATTCCATAACCGGTTTATTAAAAGACAAATTTTTTATCGATAAAAGACCTTTTAGATCGCCGCATCATACAACCTCCCGTATAGGATTAATTGGAGGCGGTACGCATCCGGCTCCGGGTGAAATCTCTTTAGCACATCGAGGAGTTTTATTTTTAGACGAATTTCCTGAATTCCCGAGATCGGTGTTAGAGTCTTTGCGTCAACCGCTCGAGGATGGAGTGGTAAGTATTTCAAGAGCAGCCGGGACTTTATCCTTTCCTTCCCGTTTTCTGCTTTTAGCCGCTTGTAATCCCTGTCCCTGCGGATATTTAGGTCATCCCAAAAGAAGCTGCCGCTGTATGCCCGGCGCAATATTAAAATACCGTAAGCGTTTGTCCGGTCCCTTATTAGACAGAATAGATCTGCATGTAGATGTCCCTCCGGTAAAAGAGGAGAGTCTGAATTTGGTTGCAAAAGCTGAATCAAGTCTAAAAGTCAGGGAAAGAGTAGCTGCTGCCGTAATCAGGCAGTACAAAAGATTTAAAAATTCCCGGGTTAAAACTAACGGAGAAATGACTTCAGCACAGGTTAGAATTTATTGTCAAATGAGCGATGATGCCCAGAATCTTTTAAAACTGGCAATCTCAAGGTTATCAATTTCTGCCAGATCATATTTTAAAGTTATAAAAGTAGCAAGAACAATTGCAGATTTAAATAAAAAGGAAAATATTGAGACTTTACATATCTCAGAAGCGCTTCAGTATAGAGCCAAGGAGGATTAAAATGGTTTTGTCCCTTGACAAAGAAAAAAAGGTAGAGTAGGATTGATTTTAACCTATGTTAGACAAATTAAAAAAAAGTTTCTATTTCCTGAAGTATTTGCAGTTCTTAGTATATTTTGGACTAGCTGCTCCAGCTTATGGTGCTGTCCAGAATACAGCAATTAAGGCAAACTTAGGCTTTGCCCCTCCAACTTTAGCTACCATTTTAACTTTTATGGTCCGTGCCTTTTTTATCATTGCCGGATTAGCCGCCCTGCTTTATCTTTTATTGGGAGCATTGGCTTGGGTAACATCCGGGGGTAACAAAGAAAATGTAGACAAAGCCAGAGACAAGATCACGGCAGCCGTATTAGGTCTGATAATTATAGTTGCAGTATTAGCAATAATCGTAACATTCGAACAGATTATATTCAGACAAATAATTTGTCTAGGTATAAGTTGTAATTTGGTGATACCGGCTCTTTTATAGTGATCCGTTTATTTTTTTAATTCATATCCTCAATGTTTACTCCGTTTGCAGTCTATGCTCAAGTAAAAAATTGGTCACAAGTTCCCGGTTGTATGACCCCAGAAGGAGTTCCCACATTTAAATGCTTAGAGGTGGTTTTTGGCAATTTAATTTTTATGGCTTCCAGTCTTATTGTTGTTGTGCTTTTTATTATGTTTGTGGTGGGAGCTTTCAGATATCTGACATCGTTTGGGAATCCTGAAAGTGTCAAAAAAGCCCAGGGGACCTTAAGATACGCATTAATCGGCTTCATTCTTTTTATTAGCTCTTATTTGATATTAAATGTGATCTGTTTTTTGTTTTTGGGTGGAATCGGAAAAGACTGTAAATTGTTTAAGTTAGAGATACCCGGATCGTAAAAAAAGTAGATAGTAGTTAATAGATATTAGCTAGGAAATTTCCGGCTAAATGGAACTAATGTGTGGAATTTTTAGTACGATTTCTTTCTTGTAATAGTCTAATCTTCATATTATCCTTTTGTATGAAGTGGATAAAG
>Ga0155835_116_pt1 | contig 4723 bp, 3 predicted proteins | sample RifCSPlowO2_01_FD_107489 | JGI IMG/M metagenome (GOLD analysis project Ga0155835, IMG submission 107489) | Candidatus Roizmanbacteria bacterium RIFCSPLOWO2_01_FULL_35_13 | reverse complement strand
TTGCTAAAAAGGGAGGATTTTTCCGCGTTAAAAAACTTGAAAAACTCAAAGAAGAAGCCCAATGGTCCCAATACGCCTAACTAAATCTTCACCGCCTTTATAACAACATTATTCGCCCCCCAACTTTTTAGCAACAATAATAATATCCGATCCCCCAAAAATTTTGACAGTAAAATTATCCATGATAGTGACTGGGCCGGAAAAAAAGCGATTGACTACTTTTACGAATTTTCCAGCAACAGGATTTATAAAGAGAAAATTTCTTAAAGGCCCTTCTGTAATTTTTGATTCCAGAATTTTTAACTCTGATATGGTTATCATTCCATTAATTTTCCCAATGTAATATCTTCTTAAGTGTCCGACTCTTTTATCAAAGGCCTTTGTTAAGCCCCATTTGTGAAGAGGTGCGCTTTCGGAGGGCGTTGTAAGGATAAGAATTCCTCCTTTTTTCAAAAGTTTAACAATTTTTTCTATTGCTAATTTATCGTCTTCCAAATGTTCGATTACTTCTGAACAAATAATAAAGTCGAACTTGCCGCTAATTGTTTCTTTCGGAAAATTGACCTGCTTAAATTTAACATTTTTCAATCCAAGATTTTTTGCAGTTTGGATGCATGACCCTATAGCTTTACCGGAGATGTCGATACCAGTAACATCATGTCCTTTGTCCGCGAGATAAAAATCAATAGTTCCCGCTCCACAACCAATATCTAAAATTTTTTTTCTGCCCTTTAAATATTTGTTAATTACAGAAAGAATAATTCTATATGTGAAATTTTTTTCGTCGATTATCCTATGTTGTGCTTTCGTTTTTTTGTGATATTTTTCGTGAATATCCTTTCGATCAGTTTTTTTCATAAAACACTTGACTTTATCTAATAGTAATTGATTATACTAAAATAGTGAATTTATTTAGCAAGCTGTTTGCCTTATTGTCTTTACTGTTAATCATTTTAGGAATTCCTAAGATAGTATTCGCAGAAGATCCCTTGGGGAGTTGGTCAAGCACTCTGCAATTGCCATATTTTCTTGCAAGTCACGGTTCGTTTTCGCATGCAAATAAGGTCTCCGTAGTTGGAGGATCTGCTGTTACTGGTCAGAGTAAATTTGATGTACTTACTGCTACACCTTCTGCCGATGGAAGTATTAACAGTTGGACTACAACCTCTTTAACGCCCACTGCCTTAATCTTTCATAGTTTAGCTAAAAAAGACAATTATATTTATGTCTTAGGTGGTAGAGAAGAAAATCCTGGCTCGGCCTTAAATCACGTACCGAAGGTTTTTGTTGGAAACCTAAATATTAATGGAACAGTTAACTCTTGGATACAACTCAATTCATTGCCTCAGGGTACGTCTATTGGGAATGCGGTGATTGTTGGGGGTAGGATTTATTATGCGGGGGGATTTAATAATAGTGGAGCGCAGGATGAGATTTATGGTGCGGATATTAATTTTGATGGAAGTCTTGGCGATTGGGAACTTGTTGGATTGCTTCCGGAACCTTTGTCTGGATTTGGGATGGTTGAATACAATAATAATATCATTGTTTTTGGAGGGAAAAATGGGAGTGTTTTTCGAGATAAAGCATACAAAGCATCGGTCAATCCTGACGGATCTCTTTCCGCATTTGCGGAGACCTCCGCATTGCCGGAGGCAGTTTATAGAGCGGGAGTAATTCGAATTGGCTCGACGTTAGTATCTGTTGGAGGGTACAACGGAATTAATGCCCTTGATAAAATTTATTACACTACGATAAATAGTGATGGAACAATCGAACCGTGGCAATTAAGCGGAAATTATATTCCCCAACCTGTTTGTTGTGGAGCGGTTGCTGTTTCAGGAGATTATGTTTATCTTACCGGCGGACACAACGGAGCATCATATCTTAATACTGTTTATTACGCCCCAGTAAACGTAATTTTAAATGTTCCTTATTATAGTCAAAACAATGGTGTACCCGGAGGCGGTCTATGGGGAGATCAAGAATACGATCATGCTAATTTTCTTGGATTTAGCGACCCTGATTTTGAAAGGTGGGGGTGTGCTGTAACATCGGCTGCTATGATTCTTAATTATCATGGAATGACAGAGTTTGCCGATGGAACACCAATAGACCCAGGGACTTTAAATGAATGGTTAAAAGATGAGGATAATGACGGGTATTCGTATGGTGGTTCAGGGGCCAATGCTTATTCTACTATTATCTGGCCGGTCATTGGTTCCTTAACTCAGGAATTGTTCGACGCAGAAAAAGCTGAGTACAAACTTACCGCAATACCTTTTTCAAGTCATGATGTGTTCAATGAAGACCTTGAATTAAGAGAGATCGCGGGCGAAACGGTTGGAGCGCCACCAATTATTAAGGTTACAAACGGGGGTCCTAAAAAGACACACTATGTAGTTCCAAAAGGCTTTACGGATACATCAATAGCAGTTAATGATCCTGAGTGGAATTATTTAGATCTTGCAAATTTTGATAACAATGATTATACAGATCTCCATAGATATATTCCTTCAGAAACAGACTTAAGTCATTTATATTTTGTAGTAAATCCCAACGTGGAATTATTGATAACCGATTTCCAGGGCAGGAAGACAGGAAAGATATTCGAAAATGGAAACATAACAATCTATACTGAGATTCCCGGATCAGTTTATACTCTTGAATCACCAATTAGCAATCCTAACAGTGAGGGTGAGGCAGAAGAAGCAGGCACTGGAGCAAATATCTTTTCCCTTCCAGAACCATCGGAAGAGAAATATCAGATCGCATTATCTAGCGGGGAAAATAGAAATTATACTTTAAACATACATACGTTTGAAGAAGATGGAGCTCAAACGCACCACAAGATTGAAGGATTTGTTGGGGCGGGAGCAAGTGATGAGTTTGATCTTGCCTATTCTCAAAATGACCCTTCGACACTGGCCGAGGTTGTTACTTTTGACAGTCTTATTAATGATATAAATGCTTTGAGGGCGAGTGGAGACATAAGCAGTCGTGGTGTATATTTTAGCCTTTTGGCAAAGGCAAGAGTAGCAAAAGGTTTGAGTGGGAACGTTTGGACTAAGAGGGCTTCTATTAATCTTTTGAAATCAATGCAGAAGGAAATTACAAAGCAGAAAGGAAAAGGCGTTAGTGAAACCGCATATCAAATTCTAAATAAAGATATAGAAGCTTTACTTCCCTAGTTTATTCGTTTAACCAACTCTTCTATTGACTCGATATCACTAACAAATACTCTAAACCCAATGCTACATGGACATGTAGCAACTCCTCCAAAGTCTTCAATGGGTGTAAGTTTCTGGAGTAAAATTACCCTTAGCTTACCATCATTAACTTTAATATATCCCCATATAGATCCTCCCGGTCCATCAGCAGAAAGTGGCACAAGATTATATTGTTCATCCTCATAAATATAACTCCAGCCCCTCTGTGTTAATTCTGAATTATAATATTCATCAAAACCAGTAAGTAAAACTTCCATAGAATCTCTATCTAGATTATCTTTCGAAGCTGTCCACTCCTTTCCATTCATCCGAATTGATCCCCAATTACCTTTCTGAGAATATAAAGCACTCTCACTAAGAGATTTATTAAGCTCGCTTTCAATAAATTCCTCCCATTCAAATTCGGGGTAAAGTTCTGGGGCTTCCAGAGCGTCTTCGGGAACTGGGGTAGGTGTTATTACGGGAGTCGAATTAGAAGTAATTGGAGTTTGTGATTTTTGTTTTTCGGTCTTTGGTAACAATATGAACATTCCCGTAAAAACAAGCAAGACTACTATAAGAAAAATTCCGAATATGATTAAAATTCTTGGAGTTAAAAATGGAGGTTTTTTAGGTGGTATATTATCAAGTGGCCGTTCGGAAGGATTTACTGTTTGAGGAGCTTCCATAGATATTTCTTCTTGCATAATTAATTCTCGCATTTGTTTTTGGAAAATTGCAAGAGCAAAAATACTTAATACTCTATACTGAATACTGTATACTAAAAACATGGCTGCCCAACCAATTACTGTTATAAAGAGGGATGGGAGTGAGGTGCCTTTTGATGACCATAGAGTTATCTGCTCAATGGAGCGGGTGGGAGTTCCAAAAGAACTTCATGACCGGGTTCTTGCTCACATTAAAGAAAAAGTACAAGCTGACAACACAATTACAACAGATGAGATCTTTTATCATATTCGCGAGTTTTTAGTCGGCCGCGACAAAAAAAGCGCTCTTCGTTTTAATCTCAGGCAAGCAATTTTTGAACTTGGGCCCACAGGATTTCCATTCGAGAAGTATTTAGGGAAGATTTTTGCAGACCAAGGATATAAAGTACAGACGGATTTGATTATGGAAGGTGAGTGCGTGAGTCATGAGATAGATTTGCTTTTAGAGAAAGACGGTAAACGAGAGGTTATCGAAGCGAAATTTCATAATCAAAGAGTAGGTAAAACTGATATTCATGTTCTTCTCTACACTTACGCAAGATTCCTAGATATCAAAGGGAAAAATAATTTGGACGGAGTTTGGGTGGCGACAAACACAAAAATTTCGACTGAATCAATTGATTATGCCAATTGTAAAGGAATCAAGGTTTTATCATGGAATTATCCTCAAGAATGGAATCTTGCTGAATTTGTAGAAAAACCAAAAATGTATCCTGTGACAACGCTGACTGATCTGACCACGGAAGAGGAGAGAAGGTTTATTGACAATGGTATTGTATTAGCGTC
>Ga0155835_144_pt1 | contig 4752 bp, 5 predicted proteins | sample RifCSPlowO2_01_FD_107489 | JGI IMG/M metagenome (GOLD analysis project Ga0155835, IMG submission 107489) | Candidatus Roizmanbacteria bacterium RIFCSPLOWO2_01_FULL_35_13 | reverse complement strand
GAAAAAATAGTACAAGGGAGGAGATTCAAGGGGGGGCAGATCGTGCAAGAGGTGCAACTCAAGCCGCATTTGACCAATTACACACTAGCTAGGAGCTATATTTCCTTGTTCAATCCTTGAGTATAAATTCTATGAAAAAAGCATATCACGGAGGAAAATTTTTTGAAGAAATCGGTGAGGATTTTTCTACTTTAGAAAAATGGGAACACGTAATTAATGCTGATGTTTTAGATGCCTGGTTTGATCCGTCACCAAAGGTATTGGGGAAAATTAAAAGTCACCTGCCTTTTATTGTACGAACTTCGCCCCCAAATTATTCAGAAGGATTAGTAGAAACAATAGCGGAAGCTAGAGCTGTGCCTAAGGAGAATATTTTAACCGGCGGTGGTTCCTCGGATTTAATTTTTACGTTTTTTCCCAAAACAGTTGGAAAAGATGATAAAGTTTTAATTCTTGACCCCATGTATGGAGAATATCAGCACATCTTGGAAAATGTTATCGGCGCAAACGTTATAAGATTCTTCCTAAAAAAGGAAGATGATTTTAAAATTAACCCAGATTTATTAATCGAATCAATAAATAATAACATGCCTAAAGTGGTTGTGGTGGTTAATCCGAACAGCCCGACTGGACAGTATTTACCAAAAGAAGAAATTTTAAGAATTTTAAAATCAATTTCCACAAACACGCTCTTTGTAGTTGATGAGACCTATATCGAATACGTTGATAAGAATTATTCTTTAGAAACAAATGTTTTGGACTTTGAAAATCTTGTCATTATTAAATCAATGTCGAAAGTTTATGCCCTAAGTGGAGTAAGAGTCGGATATATTGTTGCTAGCCAAAGATTAGCTGATGAAATTGGCAGTTTTATTCCACCTTGGGCGGTAAGTCTTATTGGACAGGTGGCAGGCGTGGAAGCATTGAGAGACGAAAAATATTATGAAGAAAAATACCAAGAAACACATCAATTAAGAAAAGAAATGACTGATGAATTATCAAAAATCAAATCAATTAAAATCTACCCCTCCATTACGAGCTTTTTCCTCCTTGAATTACTGGACGAAAAGACATCGGAAGAAATCGTAAAAATGCTTCATGAACAAAATATTTACATAAGAAATACAGACTCCATGAGTTCTCAATTTGGAAACAAATTCTTAAGGATAGCTGTCAAAAGTAGGGAATTGAATCAGAGAATTGTTTCAGAATTGGTAAAAATCTTGTCCCCCGTTAAGTAAATTATCGCAATTGCTTCATAAAGCTTGTATAATGTCCTCATGTTTTGGGCGGATAAATTGTTTGAACTCGGAACTTCCTTTTCCGCGCTTAAAGTATATTCATCATTCTGTTCCAATCTTGCAGCCGCATCATTTTTATCCATTTTCATTTCAGCTTCGCTTGTGGATTTGACAATAAGGATATTCTCATTTATTATATACTTGACAGTTGCGATTTTTTTTGAAAGGAAATCAAAATGACTTTGGATCAACTTAACGAATTAATAAATCGCGGGTATGTGGGCCTTGGATTAATGGCAATAGCATTTGTACTATTATTATTTTACATTGATAAATCTAGAAAGCAGAAAAGTAAGAATTAATACCATGATTAAAAATATAGTTACAAAAAAGTCCAAGAAGAATTCCCTTTTGCGAGGGTGTTTTGTCTTGACGTAATTTTAATAATCAACGAAAAAGATAAGCCCCTCGAAGAGGGGTTTTTTAGTGGAAAGGAGGTGAAATGTTTATGGGTGAATACGAACAACTATTAAACAATAGACAAGAAAGGGCAGAATTAACCAGACAGGCAAATACAAGATTGAAGATTGCAGTTACTGCAATCGGAAGAGTTGCAAGTGAAATTATAAGACTTGACGAAGTTCCAGAGCACGCTCGTCTAGCTGCTAAACATTATGCAGGAAGCGCAATTAAATTTTTAGTTCAAGAACACTTAACAACTTATATGACAGGACCAACAAGCATGAGAGGTTTGGGTGTAGATATTGGTGTCGGTCCATATATTGTTCTCGAAACTGAATCGGGTGAATTATACGACGTTATAAGATCACAAAGAACTGTTAACTCTACTGTTCCACTTCCAGAACGTGAATGGTTTATAAATCGCCAGGGGATATTGGCGAATGTTACCAGTTCTAAATTTTATTAAGCTGTAATTAATCTCTGGAGGAGGTGATATAATCAAAGTTATGTTTTGGGCGGATAAACTTTTAGAAAATCGAAGCGGTCGCCAGATTGTTAATGACTCATGGACGCCATCAGGGATTGTACATATGGGTTCTCTGAAGGGTCCGGTTATTCATGATATTCTGTTTAAAATTCTTAAGGAAAAAAAGACCGATGTGAAATTTATATATGGGTTTGATGACGCAGACCCTATTGATGGATTGCCGCCTGATCTTAAGAAAACACATAGTAAATACTTGGGTGTTCCAATCTCAATTGCTCCTGCGCCCAATGGAAAAGGAAGCTTTGGAGATTACTTCGGGAATAAAATGAAAAAATTACTGGATATTCTTGGTATAGATGCTGAATTTTACAAAACCAGCATTCTATATAAAGAAGGAAAGTTTGATGATGCAATAAGGCATGTTTTAAATCATTCACAAGAAATTCGTGATGTTTATAGTTCGATATACAAAAAAGAAATAGCCAAAGATTGGTTTCCTCTTCAGGTTATTTGCCCAAGTTGTGGTAAGTTAAGTACAACTCGCGTCACTTCTTGGGACGGAGAAGAAGTCTCTTTTTCATGCGAGAAAGATTTAGTCGAATGGGCGCAAGGTTGTGGAGAAAATGGCACGCTAAGCCCCTTAAATGGAGCTAGCAAGATGCCCTACAAGGTGGAATGGGCCGCAAAATGGTGGACTTTTGGTGTCACAGTTGAGGGCGCAGGTAAAGATCATGCATCTGCCGGCGGGACCTATGATGTGGCAACGCAAATAATAGAAAAAGTTTTTAAAAAAGAACCACCTTTGAAGTTCGGTTATGAATTCTTTCTGATAGGCGGAAAGAAAATGTCTTCATCAAAGGGGGTCGGTTTAACAGGGGAAGAATTGCTTGAAGTTTTGACTCCCCAAGTTGCCCGGTTCTTAATGATTAAAACAAGACCCGAACAAGCAGTTGAATTTGATCCAAGAAGTCCGGACATAATTCCAAGGCTTTACGATGATTATCAAATAGCTGCTAATAGTAAAGATGACTTCAATAGGGCATTTATGTTATCGCAAACAGGGGGGACTGAGAAAGTTCCCGAATTGAGATTCTGGTCATTGGCTCAATGGATCCAGTTCCCAGATATGGATGATAAGATCAGGAACGAAGGAATACAGAATTGGGCACCTTATGCCAAGAAGTGGATAGAAAATTATGCGCCAGACGATATTAAATTTTCTATCCAGGAGAATATTCCAGAACAAGCTAAAGGCTTAACTCAAAAACAGAAGGAGTTCCTAAGTAAAAAGTTATTGCCAGAAATTGACAATGCCAAAGATCCAGATGAATATCAAAGAAATATTTATGAGTGGGCCAAAGAGTTTGGTTTATCATCGGCCGAAGCATTTGAAGCCATATATAAATCTCTGATTGGTAAAGGCTATGGTCCCAAAGCAGCTTGGCTTATATTTAAGCATAAGGATACAGCTAAAAAGAGATTCCATGAGATTGCTGCTTGATGAAGAAGTTGTGTTTTGTAACCAGTAATAAGGATAAGGTGGACGAGGCTCAGAAAATCCTCGGGATACCAATTGAGATTGTTGATATCGATATCGATGAGATCCAAAGTATGGATCTTAAGAAAATTGTGAAGCATAAAGCCCTCGAGGCATACAGAAGAGTTAAAAAACCCGTATTTGTTGATGATGTAAGCTTTGAGGTTAAGGCATGGAATGGTTTTCCCGGACCGTTTGTAAAATTTCTTAGACTTGCCGATAACAATAGACATGAATTATTACTTAGAATGCTGTCTGCAGAAAAAGATAGGACAGTTAAGGTTATTGCAGGAATTGGATACCATGATGGTAAAAAGTTACATGTAATTGAGGGGTCATTTATCGGGACAATTGTTCCAAGACGAGGAGATAAGGGTTGGGGATTTGATCCTTATGTTATTCCTCATGGCTTCAGAAAAACACTTGGAGAGATGGGCGAGGGTTTCAAAAATAAGGTTTCACATAGAGCAAGGGCATTGCGGAAGTTCAAGAAGTTTTTAGATAGCCAAAAGTAGCAAAACGAGATATAATTATCCTAACCAATTAACAAATTAACCAATTAACCATGTTAGACATTAAATTTATTCGGGAAAATCCGGACAAGGTTCGTACGGGCGCGAAAAGTAAAAATATCGAAATTAATATCGATGAAATTCTAAAACTCGATGAAGAGGTTCGGACAATTTCCCTAACACTTCAAGAACTTTATACGCAAAGGAATAGGGCGGCGAAAGAAAGAGACGTTGAAGGCGGCCGAGAAATTAAGACAGAAGTAGATTCTAGCGAAGACAAACTCCGCAAAATCAAAGAAAAACTAGATGCGCTACTTTATGCTATTCCGAATCTACCGGCTCCAGATGTAAAAATCGGAAAAGACGAATCCCAGAATGAGGTAATTCGAAAACATGGAGAACCACGAAAATTCGATTTTTCCGCCAAAGGCCCGCTTCGCAGCGAGGCGAGCGAGACCTCGCCCAAGGGCGGGAGGCCTCGCGACCATGTTGAGTTAGGTGAAATTCTCGATA
>Ga0155835_129_pt1 | contig 4946 bp, 5 predicted proteins | sample RifCSPlowO2_01_FD_107489 | JGI IMG/M metagenome (GOLD analysis project Ga0155835, IMG submission 107489) | Candidatus Roizmanbacteria bacterium RIFCSPLOWO2_01_FULL_35_13 | reverse complement strand
GATCTTCTTAACAATCTTGAATCACCGAAAAAAGATGGCCCAATTACTTCACAATTTGTAGAATCACAATAGAATTTTTTAGATTTATTCTGCAAAAGCTTTCCAGGTAACAGTCCCGCTTTAACCAAAATCTGAAATCCATTGCAGATTCCGAGAATGGGGATATTCCTGTAAGTTGCTTCGCGAACCAGCTTCATTACGGGAGAAGAAATTGCTTGTTCGCCAGGATCAATTACGTATTTTCCGGTTGCCTTCTTGTACACTCGGTCACCAAAAGCAAATCCTCCGGGTAAAACAAGAAGGTCTAATTTGGGAAGCTTTGTTTCTTTATACCAAATAAAGAATGGCTTATGTCCGAATTTTTGGAAAAATTTGAGTGCGTCAAAATCGCAGTTAGAACAAGGAAACCGCACAATTCCTACTCTAAGTATTTTCTTTACTGCCATCAGTTGCAAATTAAATTATATATGAATAATATTTATAAATCTAGATTTTTAAGCACATCAATTAATCCTTGATTTTCTGCAAATTTCAAACATTTATAGAGCGTATCAATTGTATCCTTAGGTTCGACTCGAACAAATACTCTTTTTAATATTGGGCCAAAGTCCGCCTCTTCTGTAACAACATGAATTGTTGAAGTTGCGAATTTTAACTGGAGAAAATTCGCAACAGCATGTTCCGTCATCATGCCTTGATTCCATGGAGCAATAGTTCCATCTTCGAATCTATAAGGCTCGTCTTTTCTGTCCGGGATTGCTCCCGGATGGATATTAATAGTAGTTCCGAGAAATGTCTCGAAATATGGTTTTGTTAGAATCCTATTAAAACCAGCAAGAACTGCTATCTCTATTTTATTGTCTTTTAGAATTTTACCGATTGCCTTACTGTACTGATTTCGATATTCTGAAACTTCCACATTCTTTGGTCTTAAGTAGGGTAAAACTTTGTATTTTATTTTTTTATCTTTCGCAATTTTTATCCCGGGAGCATCCTGACTATCCGCAATTACAATTTTTACTTGGAATCCCTTTTCTAAAATTGCCAGAAGGTTTGATCCCGTGCCTTTATTTGAAACTAAAACCGAGATATTCATCTTAAATCTAAAGTTTCCGAACCATACACAATGTTCTTTGGTTTAATAATAACTCGTTTTTCTCCTTTTTCAACCACTCCTGCATCGATTGCTTTGAATTTATTTTTTCGAATAATTCGAAGTGTTTTTGAAACGTCTTTTTGGGAAATAAAAATTGCATAGTCTTGTCCCATATTAAACGTTGCATACATGTCCTTATCCGTTAAATTTGCAACCGATTGGATAACTTTAAATAGTTCTTGGGGCTCGAATATTTTATCTATGATATAAGTCAGCTCTCTTTTGGATCGCATAATCTTTCTAAGCCCATGTCCTGTTATATTTGTAATGTAATGAATGTCTATTCCTTGGTCTAATAAATCTTTAACAATGCGCGCATAAATATTGGTTTTAGCTAAAACTTCTTCTCCAAAAAATTTTCCGTTCGAAAGTTTTGTGAGATAGCCGTTCTTTAATTTCTTTGCAACGGCGCGAATAAGCGATATCGCATTAGCATTAGGCCCTGAGCTCTTAATAAATATTATTGCATCCCCAACTTTTAATTTCTTTTCCGCTATAAGTCTTTTTCTATTTCCAACTATACCAACGCAAGAACCTCCTAAAGCTACTGTATCTTTATCTACGATGTCTCTTAGTGTAGGCGACTCACCACCTCCCCAAGAAGCAAGAGATAGATCACACGCTTTTTTCCACCCGCGAACTAAATTTCTAATTCTTCTCTCGTCCGAAACCCAATTCACGTCCCCGACAGCCCAGAACGCGTGCACAACAAGCGGTCTTGCTCCAACTGTTACAAGGTCATTCACAATGCTAGCAACAGAATCATGGGATATGTTCTCGTAATAATCTTTGCCAGTAAGCCTTAACATTTCATCTGCTATTAAGTTTTTAGTCCCTAGTCCCTCAATAACGGCTGCCATGTAAGTTCCGTCTTGTTCCCAAACATATGCTGATTCACCACGAGTATTTGGAAGTTCTTTAAGGGGAAAAATATTTTTTGAGGTTAAACGGGCTTGAGCTTGAGCTAATTTCTTAACAGGATCTTTCTTTTCGTAATCTTCCCCAACTTTCGAATATGTTATTTTTCTGCCTGCCATATTTACAATCAAAACTATTCCCTAATTACTATTATCCCTGCCTGCCGGCAGGCAGGTAGTTTCTAGTATCTCCCCCTTAGGTGTTGAGTTTGGTGCCTGCAATAAGTTCATCTATTTGCTTTAGGATTTTGTCCTTGTTTCCAAATTTTCTGATAACGGCAATAACATAATACGCTTCTTTAATATCAAACAACCAAGTGAAGAAGACGTAAGACATAAGACCTAAGACTGCAGAGATACCTGTCAGAATTAATAATCCAATAGTTCTTGTCGTATCAATTACTAATTGATCTAAAAGCTTTATAGGTATGTAAATAGCGACCCCCATAACAATAGTTGAAATAAAAATTTTTGTCGCTGTAAAAACAATCTCGATTTTAGGAAGACTAATTTTCCTATTTAGGAAAAAACTCATAAGAATTACTCCCAAAATTGAAGACGCTGAAAACGAAAACGCAAGGAAATAAATTGGAAGACTGTTTATAAGAATTAAGTAATATGACATCAAAATATTGGCAGCCACAGAAAGTAAAGTTACAATCATTGGTGTTTTCGAATCTTTCATCGCATAAAAAGCCCGGGACAAAAGTGCAATCAATGCATTTGCAGTAATCGAGATCGAAAAGTATGCCAAGGTTAATCCCGTATCAACAGTTGCTTCCCAATCAAAGCGTGAAGCTCCATAAAAAAGCCTTACTAAAGGAATTCTTAAAACTATCAAAAGAGCGCTCATTGGTAAAGTTAGGTATAAGATTTGGTTGAAGGAAGAAGTTAAAATTGATAAGAATTCGCGTCTGTCAGAAGATTTTAGAGATAGTGCCGGGAAAGAAGCTTGGGCAATTGATTGCCCCAGCAAAAGTACCGGAGCCATGGCAAGCGTTTGCGCAAGATCAAAGATTACTAATGATCTTGCCGATATGAATGATGCAAAAAATACATTTGCCGTTGCGGCAACCTGAGAGACAACAAGAGTTAGAGAACGAGGGACCATAAGCCGGAACAATTTCCCTATTTCGGGAACAAAAACAAGGAAGGGAGAAAATCTAAAACCTGTAACAAAAAGCAAGGGAATCTGGATAAGAAAAAACAGAATTGAACCTATTAAAACTCCAATTGTAGCGCCATAGATTCCAAAGCCCAAGAAATGAGAGAAGATTATTAAACCCAAAATTATTCCAAAATTGTAAAAGGCGGTTGCAAGGCCCGGAATAACAAAATGCTGAAAAGATTGGAGCATGGCAGTGAATATGGTTCCTAAGATAAAAAATACTTGGGAGAGTTGAATAATTATCATTAGATTTGCCATTAACCTAAGCTCGTTTTCCGAAAATCCCGGCGCGACTATGCTTGCTAGCTGATAGGAGAAAACAATTATTATTGCGGAGATAAAGATATAGAACAATAATCCTATTGTTATTAAGGCTGAAGAGAACTTAAAACCTTCTTCTTTTTTGTTTTTAGAAATAAAATCGGCAAAAATAGGTATAAAAGATGAGGAAAGAGCACCTGCTATCACTACTTGGAAAATAAAATCAGGAATTCTGAACGCTGCAAAAAATACTCCAAGTTCTTGTGAGGCTCCAAAGAGAGAAACTAAAAGTCTGTATTTTAAAATTCCAAGTATCTGGGAAAAAATTGTTGTCAGAATGATGAAAGTTGCCGCGGTAAATATGTTCGTTTGTTTTGAAACAAAAGCGTTTATTCCTCTTTTAACAAGACTCGCCACCATTGTATTTACCAGTATACCATGCTAAAATCACCCTGCCCAGATAGAAAATATAAATAAACAACATCTGGAGAGAAGGATAGCGTGCCAGTAATAAAATCTGCAATAAAAAAATTAAGAAAAGATCGCAAAAGAGAAAAGGAGAATGACGCAAGGAGACGCTCGCTTGAGCGGGCGATTCGCTTGGCGCGAAAATCCCCATCAAAAATTAACGCCGCATATTCTGCCATTGATCGGGCTGTAAAGAGAAATATTATTCACAAAAACAAGGCCGCCAGAATCAAATCATCCCTCGCAAAGCTCGAGAAGCCTAAAGCCACCGTTCGAAAATCTGCTTCGAAAAGCATCCCCTCTTTGAAACCCAGAGCAAAAACCGCCAAGAAATAATCCGCGAGAATCAGCTCAAAAATCAGCGAAAATCACTTTGACATTCCGCTAGGAAATTACTAAACTGGAGTCATGGCGGATTCACCTCACGTGAAGATTAATCTTATTGGCAAAGCTCGCGTTTCAGTAGCCGACAATTTTTTAAAGTGGGCTGTCACTGTTGGAAGAATTGTAATTGTAGCAACAGAATTAATTGCTCTTGGTGCTCTTCTATATAGATTTACCATTGATAGGAAGATTATAGACCTACATGATCAAATAAGAAAAGCGCAAATTTTTGTTAAAGCGCAAAGCGCGAAAGAAAAAGACTATAGAAGCATACAAGAGAGGCTTTTGAATATAAAAGAAACAGAAGAAGATACAAAAGCAAAAATTGAGATTATGAACGATATTCTTGGTTCAATAGCAAGAGGAAACTTTTCATCGACTAACCTTACGGTCGCTCAACAAACAATCAGTGTTAACGGTATTGCCTTCTCAATATTCCCTATAAATAACTTCTTAGAAAAACTTAAGGAGAATCCAAATGTTGTTTCGATAGCTTTAGATGAGGTATCTGGATCTGCCCAGGGAGTCCAATTTAAACTTACCATAGAGCTGAAACAAAGAATGAAAAGAATTTAGTATGAGAAGGATATTA
>Ga0155835_127_pt2 | contig 5089 bp, 4 predicted proteins | sample RifCSPlowO2_01_FD_107489 | JGI IMG/M metagenome (GOLD analysis project Ga0155835, IMG submission 107489) | Candidatus Roizmanbacteria bacterium RIFCSPLOWO2_01_FULL_35_13 | reverse complement strand
CCCGCACTCCAGTATAATTCTTAAGAAGAGTAAGCTCAGATCTTCTTTTCCCGATAGCAAGGAACATTGAAAGAGAAATAGTTGTCAAAAGCAGCCAAACTGAGAGATGATAACCAGTTATCACCTCTCCTGCTAAAACTCGCAAGATATAACCTGCTGCTATAAAAAAGATGTCAAATATCTCAATTGCCTTAAAGACAAATGAATACAGCATCTGAAGAACAAGATAAAGCGCCGCTATCAGGAAAAATCCATTGCCTACTTCGCGAGCAATAAACAGAGATAGAGAGAGTATTACTATAAATATAATAATCCCCTCGCGAACACTTATTTTATCGCTTGCAATGGGTCTTGCTTTTTTAAAAGGATGAAGTTTGTCTTTTTTTACGTCTAAGATATCATTTACAATATAGGTTGACGATGTAAGTAAACAAAAGGATATAAATCCTAGAAAGACTTGTGTAAAACCACCTAGTTCAAAAAGCTGTCCCCCTAAAACAAGCGCTGTAAAAAGGGCAAAATTTTTAATCCATTGGCGAGGTCTTAGCAACTTTAAAATGTAATAGTAATGTTTAATCATTATCCTTCCTCGGCGCTTTTGCCAAAAAGTTTAAGTGTCAAAATAAAAGCACCTACAAAAACTACTACAAGAATTATAGCAAAAAGCTTTCCGCGACTTGAGAGATTTAATGCAAAAAAACCTAATAAAAGCGACATTAACCAATAAAATAATGCAATCACTCTTTGACTTAGTCCTTGGGCAAGAAGCAAATGATGAAGATGTCCCTTATCATGCCAAAATGGGGATTTGCGAGATAAGATCCTTCTTGTTATTGTGAACAAGGCATCAGCAGCGGGAACTCCCATTACAAGGACTGCTGTTGCAAGTTTTACGCTTGACATAATAGAGACTACTCCCAGCATAAAACCAAGTATTGTTGCGCTATACCCGGGGAAAATTTTTGCAGGATAGAAATTATAAAAAAGAAAACCTAGGCTAGCTCCGGCAGTAATGAAAGATAATTGCGACGTGTAAATATTATTTTGAGTAATGATCGGGAACCTAAGCGATGCTATTCCGATAATGACTGCTGACACTACCGCGATTCCAGGCATTTGCCCATCTACTCCTTTGCTCCAGTTAAGCATGTTCATAACCCAGACAATCCAAGCTATGGCAAGGAGGGTGGAACTTGTAAATGTTATAGAAAGAAATGAAAATGAAAAGTTCGTAAAAGAAAGAATTCCTCCAAGTGGATTTGTTATGAAGGGAATCTCAACACCTGAAAACACTACAATCGCTGCACATATACAATTACCTAAAAAACGAACATATGGGGAAAGATCATACTTATCATCTAGAACGCCAATTATAACAACGAGTGCTCCTGCCGCAATTATTGACAAAAAGGTTTTATCATCTGGTAAAAATAGAATCATGGCAAGGACTATTGCAAGAAAGATGGGAATTCCACCGGCTCGAGGTAACGGCTTTTTATGAATTACAGCAGGGTGCTTGTGTGTTTTAGGATCGTCTACTAATTTAAACTTTCGCGCGAAACTAATTGTAAAAGGTGTTAAGGCCATGGAAAGAAAAAAGGCGGCCGCAAATGGGAAAAGGAGTGCTGATAGCATAATTTGTGCGTAAAAATATTAAAAAACCAAAAGTACTATTTGAACATATGCTAGGAATCCTAAGATGATAAACAAAAAAGCATTAAAAGAAAGAATTCTTGAGGCTAAACTATTTTGTTTATAGTAAATTAGGCTAAGAAAATTATTAATAATAAAAACTATCGCCAAAACGAATGGAATAAAAAGAACCGTCTGCGAAGTATAAAGGCGCTCGACTCCCCAAGGCTGGCTATTAAGAAAAGGGACTAGCGGTGGGAGCCTATTAAAAGTTACTAAAATTAAAATACACTGGGCAATTATTATAATTAGAGAGGAATAAAATGAGATTCTTATTATATTGTCCGAAAGAATGAGACTAAGACTTCCTCTCATAGATATTAACCCCTTCTATTTTATATTTCAATTCGTAATTGTCTAAGAATTGCAGAATTTCAGGACTTTGCTTTGTCTGAATTATATACTTTACTTTTTTCTTTTCAATTGCTTCGCGGGTTTCGGCAGCTGCATCGGGATAAAATGTCACGTGGTAAGAAACTATATATCTTCCGGGAGGAAGTTTGCCTGATAAGCTATATATTTGAGCGCTATCGCTCCAAAGAAACACGCTTTCATTGTCAGATGTCTTTGATTTTATGAAGTTTGCCAACTTATAATCACGAGGGGTATTCCTGTCAAAAAACGCCTGATAAGATTCGACTGATTGATTATTGGAAACCAAAGACAGGAAATTTCCATAATAAGGAATTATTTTCTTAAAGTTCAATCTAAAAACCTGTAATACAATCACTACGATAATTATTAATAGGGGTAAAGTTATCTTAAGCAATTTCTTGTTATCTAAAATGTATCCTACAAATAGAGCAAAAGGCGCCAGCATAACAAGAAGATAATGCGTATACGGACGCTGTGAGAAAAACGCATTGAAAATAGAGAAAACAAGCCAGACCAAAATTAAGACTCCGGGCTCCCTGAAGTTTTTTCTGTATCTTATTATTATGAGAATCGAGAAAAGCAGCAGCGCGAGTTTTAGATATAAAAATCCCATTGGGAAGAGGAAAAAATTTCCATGCCCCACATAGCCTACATTTTGAGCAAAAGAAGCCCGCATAAAATCGGGCAAGGCCTCAACGAATAAGAAGTATAATATAGCTATGATTATAGGCGCAATAAAACCTATTACTAAAAGTGTTTCCTGCTCTAGGCCGTTTATTATATTGCGAATCTGACGATGAATATTTTCTCGCATTAGATGTATATCTTCAAAGAATCTAAAGATAAAGATAGTGACTAAAAGCGCTCCCATATCAAAAATCGCAACAATCTTTATTAGGAAAGCAAAAGACATAAGCAGTCCGGCAATAAACGTAAAAAGAAATCTATTCTTTGAAGAAAATGCGATTACCAAATAAAATGCCGCGACAATTGGAAGCACCATAAAATTTTCTGCATTTGCTATATTTCCTTCGAGAATAGGAAGAGCAAACATGACTGCAAAAAAAGTAGTTGATGCAAATCTTGCAAAAAGATTCTTGAAGAGTTTTCCCGTCAGAAGATAAAAGACAACAACTGAACCAATTCCAACTATAAGCGAGAAAAGTCTAACATAGAATTGGTCCCCATTGAAAAGCGCATAGATCAAATATAGAACTGGAGGCTTATTATCCCAAATCTCACTGTATAGAATTCTCCCTTGCCCCAAAGCTATACCAATTACCTGATATATTCCTTCATCTCCGTACCAATATGGTTCAAGGAGCGAAGGCAAGCGAAGTAGCGCAAAAACGGATACAATAATCCCTAAAAATAACTCCTCTATTTTCTTCATGACTTCTCAGTCACCCGATATTCAAGTCGCTTGCCTATTATTAACTGTATATGCGAAATTAATGCAGGTAGAGAGGAAAGGAAAAATCCTGATATTGGCATGAGAACAAATTCTAGCGGGAAAAGGAACTGTCTAAATCGTGATACGCTGGAATATTTTTTTGATCTCATATCGAAATCGACATAAATTAAGACAAACAAAGCAAATAGACATAAGGTTAAAATAAATCCAGACATCCTTGGCAAACTATAACCAAGACTTGTGCGAGTAAAAACAGGGTTAAGAAAAACTATCAAATTGGCAGAGATTGTAATAATATACCAATTTACAGGCCATAAGATATGATCAAGTAAAACATTCAATACTAAATAAGTTTTTTTAAAGAACGGCGCCTCTCGTACTAATAACCACCACTTTAGATATATCGCATCGTCTGATATCCCCCACGACCATCGCCTTTCCTGGTGATATTTATTAAGCAATGATCTTATATACGTCCCTGCTTTTGGAGAATCCATTGATGTCTTTAAAAAAATTGGCTCTACGTTAACCTTTCCTCCTGTTTTAAAGAATGCCTTGAAGAAAATTCTATAGTCCTCTGGGATAACATCAGCATCCCAATAATCAATACTTTTCAATAGCCTAAAGGAAAGGGAATAAACAGAATTAGGAATAAGCCTAAGCCTCTGCACTAAAAGAGAGATGCGCCAAAGACTTGAAAAGAAAGCAATTATTCTTATGAAAGAAGGCACTTGCCAAAAATTATTATAGCTTACATTTGCTGATTGCCAGAACAAATGATAAGGGTCCGAAGCTGTTAAAAATTTGTATGATAGATAAGAAAAAAAATGCTTATCAAATATGCTATCTGCATCAACTGACGAAACTGTTAAGAAATCCATGTCGACTTTTTTTTCCTCTAAAACCTTATTTGCAAAACGCGCGGCAAAAGCTTGATTTGAAGATTTTCCTTTTACTTCTTCTGGGAGATCAGGGTGAAAAGTGCAATAAAATGCTCCAAATTTATTTTTATATTCCAAAGAAAGAGTGTTTGCTTTTTTCCCTGATTCTTTTTCCCTCTCTTCAAATGCTATAAAAACAAATATTTTCTTTACGGGAAATGTTTGGTCGGCAATGCTATCTATCGTTTCTTTTATTTTTGAAAGAGTCTCTTGATATGAAGGGATTATAACAACATGAGCCATTTTATTAAACGAGGGCAAAATTTTAGCCTTTGCCAACCAATCTATTTTTTCTGCCTCCTTTATTTTTCTTGAAGCCGAAAACGCGCAAACTGCAAGATTTGCCGATTTATATAGCCAATACATATTGAAGAAAATAATGAAGTACGCCAATTGCAAGGGAAAAAAGATTGCGCCCCAAAAAGGCATACTTATCATAAAGACGGCAGTCAATGGAGGAATAACCTCAAGAAGTCTTATAGACTTTCGGGGGTATCTAGTGAAAAACTTTGTCGCTAGAGCATGCATTTAGATTTTGAATACTTTCTTAGCGTTGTTATCGACTATTCGATCGAACTCATCATAAGGCAAACCTTTAAGACGGGCTAGGTATTCTCCGACAATTATAACATTTTTGGGTTCATTTCGCTGGCCGCGCAGAGGCACG
>Ga0155835_158_pt1 | contig 5202 bp, 5 predicted proteins | sample RifCSPlowO2_01_FD_107489 | JGI IMG/M metagenome (GOLD analysis project Ga0155835, IMG submission 107489) | Candidatus Roizmanbacteria bacterium RIFCSPLOWO2_01_FULL_35_13 | reverse complement strand
CAGAAAAACTCCAAATATAATTCCTGTCCATCCCTGAATATTTAATTGATTTATTGACCACACTCGTGATTCATTTAGCATAAAAGGAAAAAAAGTTGCTGCTCCAATAAAAAAACTTAATACCGATATTTTAAAAACTCCGATTTTTGCAATAACATTTTTTTGTAAGAGTGGATGAAGTATGGCCCCAATAGTTGCCAAAACAAAGAAAATATTACCTTGCAGTTCACCCGATGCAATTATTTTTCCGTCAAACAAAATCGGTGCAAAAATGATGAGCATTACGCCCAATAAAGCTATAATCATGCCAAAAAAAATCTTTAATTGCCCTTTTTCCTTTAAAAACATAATTGAAAGAAAATATAAAAAAACCGGCCCGGATGAAGCAATAATCGGAGCGTTAATACTTTCAGATCGCTGCAGACCCCAAAAGAAAAAAGTTATATTAATACTTATGCCAAAAATTGCTCCTAATATAAGCTCCATCCACTCTTTCCCTGATAATTTAATATCAAAGCCTTTAACAAAAGGAAAAAGTATTATTGCGGCAAAGAAAAAGCGAATAAAAGCCAGCGTAAACGGAGGTATATTTTCCAGGGCAAATTTAAAGATCGGCGAAGCCGCTCCCCAGATTATATTGGCAATAATTAAGGCAAGTATGGGATTCATAAATTCTAAAACCTAAATACTAAACTCTAAACAAATACAAATAAATAAATTAAAAATTTAAAACTCCTTTGTTACATTTTTTTCTAGTATTGAACCGAATATTTTAGTTAATTCTAAGGCTTCTTGAATAAGTTTATTTCTATCTTTTTCCAAATCTACATTTTGGTATGTATCTATTAATATTAACCAATATTTACTTTCTTTTGCCTCTTTCCTCGAAATTTTAATTCTCATAAAAAAATCCTTTTTACTTAAAGCTTCATTAGCTTCAATATAATTGGCGCCAACAGAGCCGCTTGAGTCGATAAGTTGGGGAATATCACGCAGATTTGTTATGTTTTTGGGCAGTTTTTTAACAAAAACCCTTACGTCAGCCGCAAACTTTAAAGTTCTATCTTCCAAATCAAATCTTTTTGGATTTATATTTTGAAGCATTTGAATTTATTTAGATTTTAGAGTTTAGGATTTAGTATTTTTCTTATCTAGGTAAACTATCAATTCGCCAATGATCCCTGTCATTATGATCTGTATACCTACAATGATAAGGGCTAATCCTAACCAAAGAACCGGCCTTTGATAGAGAAGTACGCCGAAAAAGAGCCTTTCGACTGCCAATATTAAGGATATAATAAATCCTCCCGTAAAAAGCAGTCCACCGATCACGCCGAAAAAATGCAAAGGTTGTGCTGCGAATTTATAGATAAAATAGGCAGTCAAAGTATCAAAAATGCCAGTAATCAACTTACCTGAACCAAACTTGCTTTTACCGAATTTTCTTGGATTATTCTTCACTTCAATTTCTGTCACCTTATATCCATTATAAAATACCGCCAGCGGAAAAAAACGGAAATTATTACCATAGAATGAAAATTCTGACAGAACTACTTTTTTAAATGCTTTGTATCCACAATTTATATCAGTAAATGGAGATTGAATAAATTTTTTAAGAAATTTTTCTGCAAGAAAAGAATAGGATTTAAGTAACAAATTGTCATCATGCCTTCCTTTTCTTATCCCATTAACAAAATCATTTCCCTCGTCAATTTTTGCTAAAAGTTTAGGTAAATCCTCCGGATCATTCTGCAAATCCGCATCCATAAAGACAATGACGTTTCCTACTGCATTTTTTACCCCGGTATTTAACGCCTCCCCCTTTCCCAATCTTTTTTTATGTTTAATTAACTTTATTTTTTTGGAAATTGTCCCTCGACTTTGCTCGGGATCCTGAGCTTGTCGAAGGAGAAATTGGAAATTGGAAATTGCGACGCTTGTGTCGTCTGATCCGTCATCCACCAATACAATCTCAAATTCCTTACCGGCTTTTTCACACACTTCAATTAAATGTTTAATTAAAGTGGGCAGATTTTCCGCTTCGTTATGAAATGGAATAATAATACTCAACATAATTATTGACCAGTTAACTGGTTTACTAGTTGCCTTGTTAACTTGTTAATTCAAACAACTAGGTAACGAGCTAACGAGGTAACCAGATAACGATTTTATAGTTTTTTGTACACTTCAAAATTCTCCTTCTTATATATTAACTGAAAGTTCTTATCTGTGATTAATTTTTCGTAGACCGGAATTAATTCTTTTTTCTCCGGATAGTTGTAAATTTCGCTTGGCCTAAGGACAACATAGTCCGCCAGCCTGTATCTGGCGGAAAAAGTATAAAAATATCTCCGCGAAGTAAAAAAAGGCGATAGTTGACCGGTAGCCGAAATTCTTAAATTCTCATCCCTTAAAGTTTTTCCCCAGAAAGCCGCATCTTTTGCCTGAGGTTGCGGCCATTTTATCGGATGAATATTCTGTTTCTTTGCATACGGCAAAGGACCATTTAAATACGCGTTCCCAACAGCAAAAAAAAGTACATAGATTGACATAAATAAAATTATTTTATTCTCGTTATTTTTTTTCCCAATAACCATTAACAAATAACTAATAACTTTCTTAGTTCCGTATATTGCTGAAATAAAAACAAACGGTGTTATAACCGCGGTGTAGTGGTATATAACATTCCGCATATTGGGATTTTTGGACAGGAGATTGATGGCAAATTCCGGCAATGCAATGAGTAACTGAATGGGGGATAGAAGTGATAAAAAACCAACCGGCCCAAGTAATGTTTTTAAATAGTTCAGGGTGTAATCCCTAAAAATATATTTTGAAATGCTGTATGGATTGGTCATCAATCCTATAATAATTCTTATGGGAGACTCACCGAAATCCGAGTATCTTGTAGCGGCAAAGTGATTCCCGCCCCGGAATATCGGAATAATATAAAAAACTGAAAATATAAACCAAAAAATACTTATAAAAATAACTCCGCTTAAAAATATTTTCTCTTTGCTTGTCATTCTGGCTTGCCTGCCCCTCGTAGCTCTTTGAGCGTAGTGGGGTCCAGAATCGATTCTGGAGTCGCTTCGCTCCCCAGAATGACGGAAAGAAACCCATAGACCATAAAGTCCAAACATCATCGTCGTTAAAACCACCTGTTCCTTTGCCAATAAACTTAAACCAAAAAAAATAAAACTAAACCAATATTTTTTAACCAGCCAGAAATAAAACATGAATAAAAGCAGGGTAGTAGCCAGGGTTACGGCATGAAATTCAAAGATATTTGCCAACTGAAGGGGAGGATAGAGAAGATACGACAGAGCGAAAATTAGCGACAAAAATTGAGCATAACGGTTTTTTTGAAAAATAAAATTTGCAATTTTAAAAATAGCCAGTGCTCCAAGAGCCAATACAATTGATTGGACGACTAAAAGAGTGTCGAGTCCGGGATATATAAAATATAACGGCGCTAATAAAGCCAGTAGAGGATCGTTATGTATTGCCATGCGTTTAATCTGTTCCGCGCCTGTTGGGTTGGTCAATTCCAGAAATTTGCTCCAGTCCCCGGTTTTAAGTGATTGGTAAGTGTTAAAAACCGTCTGGTGCATAATCCCCAAATCATAATAAGAAGCATAAAGAGTTTTATAGCGCAGTACAGAAAACCAGGAGAAATATACTGAATAAGCTATGATAAAAACCCAGAGAAGGATTTGGATTTTATATTTGTTAAAAAAATACATTATGAAATATAAAAAAATGGTTATGGTTTATTACTAACTTCTTTACCCATTATCCAAACTGGTTTCTTAATCCATTTACTACTACCTATTTCCCGAGTGGTATTTTTCATGAACTTCTCTTAATTTTGCATCCGTAACATGGGTATATATTTGAGTTGTTGCTATATTTTTATGTCCCAGCAATAACTGTACAGACCGTATATCTGCACCTTCGTGTAAAAGATCGGTAGCATAAGAATGTCTCAGTGTGTGAGGGCCAATATGAAATAAAATGCCGGCTTTTTTTCTGTATTTTTCGATCATCCGTTCAACTGATCTAACGGAAAGTCTTTTTTTTTCATCTGTAAGTCCGTCATCAGCTTTTGGACCGGAATATCTGATAAATAAAGGTTTATAGGGATCATTACGCATGCCAAAATATTTTCTCAACCATTCCTTTGCTTTCTTAGTTAAGAAGACAACGCGGGCTTTTCCACCCTTACCGATAACACCAAACTCTCCGGATTCAATATTTACATGCTCACGATTTAAAGCTACCATCTCGGATACCCGTAAACCGGTAGAGAAAAGTGTCTCAAGTATAGCCCTATCTCTTACACCCATTGCGTCGGAAGTGTCTACTGCTTTAAAAAGTCTGCTCAACTGATCTACTTCCAGATGTTTAATTTGCCGATCCCTTTGTTTTCCCAATTCAATCATCTCGGGCGAAATCGTATTGACTTTTTGTTTAATTAAATAGCGAAAAAAAGATCGAAGAGCAACCAGAAAATAATTCTGGGTCTGCCTTTTTAACGCACCCTTGAATTTATTTTTATACTCATGAGAAAGATATAGTCTAAAGTTTCTGATAATATTATCGTCTATTTTTTCGACTTCATAGTCTTTACTTTCCCCTCCACCCTTTACCCTTGTTTTAAGAAGCCACGATTGAAAGAAGAGTAAATAGTATCCATACATCTTCACGGTCTTTAATGAAAGATTTCTGTCCAGCTCGCTATATTCCAAAAAGCGGAGCACTGCCTCTTTAATTCCCATTTCTTTATATTATACGACGTCACGAGTTTTTGCAAGAAGGTGTATAATATGAAGTAGAAGCCAAGGTGGCGGAATCCCTAAAATTTATTTTAGGGACTATAGCTGGCAGATTATAATCCCATAAAAAAATTGGGAGGGCGAGTGGCGGAACTGGCAGACGCGCAGGGTTTAGGACCCTGTGTCCGCAAGGACGTGGGGGTTCAACTCCTCTCTCGCCCACAATTTTTTTACGGGGCGCGCAGGGTTTAGAACACTGTGTCCACAAGAACGTGGGGGTTCAACTTCTCTTCACGGCACCAATGAGGAAATTGCAAGTTTGAAGGGTTCGCCTCGCTTCGCTCGGCGACTAATTCGTATTGGATTTTCGGGGCAAAAATGAATTGGCGGTTTCGCAAAATATGGTTCGAGCCGATTGTTTTCA
>Ga0155835_135_pt1 | contig 5776 bp, 9 predicted proteins | sample RifCSPlowO2_01_FD_107489 | JGI IMG/M metagenome (GOLD analysis project Ga0155835, IMG submission 107489) | Candidatus Roizmanbacteria bacterium RIFCSPLOWO2_01_FULL_35_13 | reverse complement strand
ATCATCCGGCAATGTTTAAGGCCGCAGTCTATTTAGCCTTAATCATTATTCTAATACGATATTCCTAGTTTTGAAATGGGTTCATAGTTAGCAAAGTGGTCAAAATATCCGGTAGTCATTGGGTAGACTCTCCTTGCTTCATCCAGGGCTATTGATGAACTGGCTTCTATGCCTTCAAACCGGTTGAAAGGAACATCAATAGTTTTTTTATCGCATTTCTTGCCTTTACGACGAAAAATATATGCCCCAATTTCATATTTGAGATTACTCTTAATGTTTTCAGGTGTTTTTACAGCATATTTATTTACTTTTTCATTAGGCATAGAATAGCCATTATATATAAATTAATTCTAAAATTCAATAGTATAGCCTGTTGGTTTAGTATATTAACAATCATAAATACGAACGTTACTTTTGCTAAAAACCTATAGTAGTGATATAATTACGACTTATGCCTAAAGAAGGAGATAGTTATAAATTAAAAAATCGAATTAGAAACGACGCAATCGCTGCGACAACTTACACATATTTAATACTAGGCGGACTTCTACATAAAGAATTAGGCAATCCCTCTAGTCCCGCATCACAATTATTAACCAAGTGGAGTGATAATCTGAACAAATCACCTGAAGGTCAAGTTCTAATTACTAATGTAATACGTATTGTAACCGATTCTTTTGCTCAAGCAATCGATATAAAAAAAACTGCGCCAGAATTGATTAGTTTAGTAGATGGTTTGCTTATAGCGTTACCTTTTTTAGCGGTTGGTGGTATTGGTTTAGCAAGAATAATAAAGTCATTGTCATTTAATGAAGCAAAACTTCTAGGTTTGGAATCTGTCAAGGCTAATGTAAAACCTAGCCAGGTAATTATTAGTTCTTCCACGGACGCAGCTTTAGATTTGGTTACTAAAGGAACTAACGTTGGCATATTCTCAAATCGTAAAAAGAGTCCTGTTATTCTCGTTCATGCTAATAAATACGATATTCCTTATCCTATTCTGTCGAATAACTTAATTACTCATCACTTTGGAATTGACAACGAATCTGAATTAGTCGGCACTGATAAAACGTCTGATCGTGCGCCTGACTTAATTGAAGATTCGGCATTAGATAGAGCAAAGGAGATTACAATTTACTGTTTACCTAATAGTTATTCAACTGGTAAAGATGAAGTCATCACGGCAGAAATTATAGAACCACTTTTACTTTTAATCAGTGGAGATCTTAAAGGAAAAAGCATTAATCTTATTGTGCCTGATATACAATTTGAAGATTATAAAGGTCACTTTGTGAATCTTAAAAAACATGCAATTGAATTACAAGAATCATTAGAAGAAAAGTTTAAAATCAATTTTACGCTTAACCTATATACACCGGAAGATGCTTTTGCTGAAATAATTAGACGAAAGGTAATTGAATTTGCAGTTGGAAAAGGCCGAAATAAAAACATTAATTTATTACATATAGAACAATCAATGTTGGGTTATACTAGCAAGGAAGATAAGCAGTATGAAGATAACCCAAGAGAAGTCATAAAGCCCCCTAATATGATGAATTCTATATGGGATCGTATGTGGAGAATTCGCAATGTAGCTGCTAACAATAATGTATATGCCGAAAACCTAGAATTATCTATGGGTGATGTTACGTCCATGGAATTAAAACTGTTAAACGAATTAACAGAGCGCATAGCTGAAGTCGATTACTGTGTTCTTACTGCCGATTCTGATAAAGAGGCAATTACAATGACAAAAAGGCTTATCCTGGAAATTCCCAGCTTGAAAGGTAAATTAATGGTAATGGTAGATAGTAAATCAAGCGCAGAAAAATTAAAAGAATCTGATTTACTAATAGATACTTTTGTTCCCTCCGAGGGAGTAATTGATGCTTTTATTAAAGATAAAACTACACAAAAATAAGATAATCCTACTAATAAATTATCTTAATAATATAAAATATCCTTAATGAATCATACCAAAATCAAAAAATCTAATCTCATTCGTCATCATTTGCAAAAAATTAAGTTGAGCGAGTATTCGCAGGTCTTGATTCTGAGAACGATTGGAAATTTTTTAATATTATCCTCCTTATTCTTTATAGGTAAAACTTTCTATCTTCCCGTACGTGAAGAAATTAGGTATTTTGTTGACAAAACAGTATAAAAACGCTTGACTTCAAAAACTATCGGGTATATAATGCGGCATATGAACACGTTTGAAGTATTAACTATTAATCAATGGGTTAAGCCCCGTTCCCCGGTAAATATTAATGGAGTTGATTATATTGGTGGATTATTGAGACTTACTGCCAGAGGTGGAAGACTTTCCGTAAATTTGGCCCAATCCGCAAAAAGTATAGCTCAAACAATTTCCTGTTGGGCCTTAACTGAAGGTGGAATAGATTTAACTCAAGATAGTCGTGGATCAGCAAATATATTACATTACTCTACGAGTGCGGTTTGGCTTTGTCAGTATGCTAATATAGATGATTTTGCCGAATTTGAAAAACAGTTAAGAAATCAAGTTGCTAGGCAGGATGAACGTGATCAACATGATGGTGAAGATAAAAATTACGTTTTCTAGTTACAAATTTAAAATATTGTTTATTTATTAATAAATCATTATGAGTGAACAAATAGCTAATGTTGGGTATTGTCGAAGCATTGTACAGGCACATGTTGTTGAGCATAATTGCCATCTTGTTTGTCTAAAAGATCTAAAGGCGTGCCCATTCGTAATACCGGCAGTATTGAGAGAGCTACGCAAACGTGGTCTTACAGAAGCATTTACAACCCAAGGTGAAACATTTTATCCCATGATGTATTCGCAAGGTAAAATAGAATCGATGACACCGGTAAAATTAATCAATACATGGACGTGGGAATATGTAGTCTATGCGGGAATTGCTCAGCCAAAAATGCGAATACTTGTAGACTTCGGTAGCCGCGGAGATGCCGGTCTTGCCTGGCCTGTTTGAACTATAATTAACGTCAGTAAATCTTGCTAAAAACCTATAGTAGTGATATAATTATCATATGACAGCAGTAAAAGAAAATCATTGTACGGAAGTAATCGCTTGGGAGATAGGTAATCAAGCTAATCGTCTGCCAGCTCAATCCGGTCAAAAAGTTGTTGATGTAAGATTTGCAGTATTAGACGATAGCACAGAATTAAACTTATTTCCGGACACAGTAGTTGTTCAGGCTAAAAAAAATCAATCCCGTAGATATAGAATTTTTGGGTTTTATTTTTGCCTCAGGATTGTATACTCCTGCCAATCTGCTTGGATTAATTAAACACCTGAAAAGTGAAGGAGCTATTGTAAATCAGGACGGGCAAAAATTATTAGATAGGGCGAAAAGTGGATTTTTATCAAATATCAGAAGTTCGTTTGTTGGTAAACAACCGTTATTTAGAGCATTAAAACAGTTAAAAGGTAATAATTAATATTAATCAGATGAATAATCTAGAAATTGCTGGGGAAAAATTAAAATTCTATGAAAAAGTAGGAGGCCCTTTGGGTTGGTTATTTAATTCATGGTGTAAAAGAGCTTTTTTGGATCTATCTAATAAACAATTAACTTCTCTATATCAGTCTTTAAATGGAGATCTGGGTGAGATGGGAGGTGGAGAGTTATTTTCTGGAGTAAGAACAGCCGATTATGCACCTGATATAGTTGGAATGCTCAATAGAGAGATGATTCGAAGAGGAATATTGATTATAACTTCAGAATCAGTAAATGCTGCTCCTAAGCAACTTCCATCCGGCAGAAAATAAAGACAGTAAAAACTTTCAAATAATATAAAATATCCATAATGATCTTTACCAAACTCAAAAAATCCCATCTGATCCGGCACCATCTAAATAAGATTAAATCCAGTGAATATTCGCAGGTGTTAATAATGCGGACGTTGGGTAATTTTTTAATCTTGACCTCATTGTTTTTTATTGCTAAAACGTTCTATCTTCCCGTACGTGAAGAAATTAGGTATTTTGTTGACAGTAGAATCCAAAAAAAATATTTGGTTGCCGATTCCAGTAACCAAATAGGTATCGATCGATACCAATATGGTAGTCAACCAAAAGGGTTATTAGCCCAAGCATTAAATCTTAAGGATGTGGAATTTTTAGTACCGCAGGATCCTGATTTCAGCATTGTGATTCCCAAAATAGGTGCGAACGCCAAAATATTAACGAACGTAGATGCCGGAGATAAAAAAGCCTATCTTGAAGCATTAAATAAAGGAGTAGCGCATGCCTTAGGAACAAAATTTCCCGGGGAGCAGGGTCATATATTCCTATTTGCCCACTCGACTGACTATTTTTGGAATGTCGGGTCTTACAATGCGGTATTTTATCTATTGAGTAAACTTGACAAAAGCGATGAGGTGGATTTATTTTATAACGGTCAAAGATTTGTTTATCAGGTAACCGGAAAAACAATTGTTGATCCATCACAAGTGGAGTACTTAACCAGAAAAAGCAACAAGGAATTTCTCACTTTACAAACCTGCTGGCCACCGGGAACTACCCTGAAAAGACTCCTGGTTTTTGCCTCGAGGGTGGAGGAATAATGCACGATCGTTTGATTTCCTGCTATTTTATTATAAAATATAAAGAATGTCGGTAAGATCGGAAGGCTCCCATACACTTCTAAGTGCTGCTGCGAAAGTCGGCATTGCATTAGCCGTTACCGCTATTTTTGCAGAAAATGATTGGAGTAATCAGTATCCTTATCAAAATCCCTATATCAGAACTTTAGCAATAGTGCTTGTAAGCAGCGCTTTTCGCTATATTAGGTCAAATTTAAGTATAGATCGAAAGCAAAAAATAGAACATTGGTCTGTAGATACCATATTTAGAACTCCGTTTATATCATTTTTGGCAGCTTCAGGCACAGAGTTAACTTTTTTAGCCGGTTTTTTAGAATTTATGAATTGGCGCTATGAAGTTGGCAGATATTTGAAATGGTGCAAGAAGAATTATAAAGAAACTAGCGCTTGGACAAAGCCTGAATCGCAAGGCGAATTTGCTGGCGGCGGAAGTAATAGTTATTATGATGAATTGAATGATGTTCTTGTGGGAAAGTATAATGCCGATCTGCCAACTTTTAATAAAGAAGCAATTATTTACCATATAGCTATTTTAGCTCATACCTATGCCAGTGAATTAAAGGAAAATGATCAATTTAAGAATCGGCCGGAAGTGGCAGAGGAAATAGCTGCAAAATTTTATATTGATAGAGTTCGAATATATATAAATCCGGGATTAAGACAAATAGCAGAATATAGGGGGGAAATGGGGAATGAAATGAGAGAAAATATTAAAGATTTAGAAGAGACTTTAAAAGAAAATCTTCGACATGCAAAAACTAATTTATTCCAGAGTAAGAAAGATAAAGGTTATGACGTTGACGCTGAAATTATTGAATAATTTATAATTACGACTTATGAGACGACCGCATGCAAAGTCGTAAGTTGATAACAAAAAATCTTATAATTAAGCTTACTGACAGTAAAATAAATTAGTTTAAATTTATTTATTTAAGTTTAGTATAAAGAAATTTTGTGTCTGAAGATTATAGGGTATACAACTTAAAAAATAAAAATAAAAAAGGAAAAACTACTATAAAAAATTTTTAATTTTATAATATCGTTTTTACTTTTTATATTTTAAATTTTAGATTCTTATCGGCTAAATGGAACTAATGTGTGGAATTTTTAGTACGATTTCTTTCTTGTAATAGTCTAATCTTCATATTATCCTTTTGTATG
>Ga0155835_130_pt1 | contig 7005 bp, 7 predicted proteins | sample RifCSPlowO2_01_FD_107489 | JGI IMG/M metagenome (GOLD analysis project Ga0155835, IMG submission 107489) | Candidatus Roizmanbacteria bacterium RIFCSPLOWO2_01_FULL_35_13 | reverse complement strand
ATCCTTATAAAATAACTTTACTTTCTAATAATTTTTACAAATTCTTCCACTGTCAAATTAAGATCGTTTATTATTCCTTTTAGTGTGCCTTTACGAATATCTTTACCTTTATGGAATGGCACGGTTACTCTTCTTCCATCCAGATGTTTAAGCTGAATGTGGCTACCTACTTGATGATGTTTAATAAAACCTAGTTTACCTAATATTTGAAGAAGTTTAGTAGGTTAAATAACAGGAAGCTTAGGCATAGTGAGAAGAAAAATCGTCTTGGGAAAAAGTTTGAATGACTTCCATTGTGTCTTCTTCTTGAGGAATAGGCAATTTATCTTTTAAGGATCCTTCTATATGGCAGCGAATTGCTTCTTTCATATTCTTTTTCACTTCCAATATAGTATCACCTGATGTATGAAGGCCTGTTAAAATCGGAACAAATCCATGATAACCTTTAGGATCATCCGGTTCGATGATAGTGCGAAATGAATAGTTTTTCATGATATAACTTAATTTACTACATTTGATCTTTAAAGTCAAATTTGTGAAGTATAAGTAACTATTCACAGTTCTTGACAAAGATTATAATCAATTGTCATTGCGAGCGGTGAGTTTTGGAGCGAAGCAATCTCATTAATGGGATTGCTTCGTCGTCGTTCCTCCTCCTCGCAATGACATAGTCTGGTATAGTTTTGTTAAGAAGCGTGAACTCTTACGATATTTTAAAGGACAGTGGTAAAATAAGCCACCAAGTAGCTGAAACTCTTGCTCTTACCGAGTATGAAAAATATAAAAAGGTGCAGGACCAAAATTATATTTCTGATTTTGATAAGCTTGCAAAGAAGCTGTTAAAGAAAGTTAAAAATGAAGCATTTTGATTTTTTTTACTGAGAATTTTGCGGTTGAAGTTCTTTTTCTTTTCCTTTGACTACAGCTACCGCGATTTCTTTTACCTGGTCAATGGCATTTGTTTTTTCCTCTTTGAGCGATTGATTTTCTTTTTCCAACTGTTTGATCTGAATCTGAAAAGAGTTTATTTGTTGCTCTAGAAGTCGGAGGCTTGATTCATATTTCTGGATTAGGAGTTTCTTTTCAGTCTCAAAGTCTTTTTTAAGCTCTCCGGTTATTTGTTTTTTTGTTTCTTCGATTGCTTTCTCTAATTTTTGCGGGAATGATTCAACCTGACTTTTGAGTTCCTTGAATTCTTTTACTTGTGAGTCAAGATTTTCTTTTTGAGTTGCCATCTCTTCTTCATTCTGCTTTTGATATTCGCTAAAAACTTTTTTCTCCTTTTCAAGTTTTTCATCAAATTCTGCCTGTTTTTTCTTTTGTGTCAACTGAAGACTAAAATTCTGCTCTTCCTCTTCTTGTTTCCTCTGTCTTTTCTGGAGTTCCAGCTCTTCCTGAGTTTTCTTTTTAATTTCCTCAACAACATTAATTTCTTTTATTAGAAGGTCAAAAAGTGCGTTAATCTCTTGGGAAACTTGCATTTTTAATTTTTCCAGATTTGAAATTTGAGAAGTTTCCTTCACGGTTTTTTTCGGCTCACTAAGAGGTAAAGCTGTTGAAACATCAGTTGCAGTTATTTTCTTTCGTGGCGGCATGATAAGAAGTTTAGCAAATTTTTCCCGCTTTGCAAGAGAAAAAGAACTGGAAAAAATAAATGTTAAAATTGTCTCTAATGACCCATGCCGATAATGCCAATAAACTATTTTCCGAAGAATTAGCTTTTAGTATTGCCCGTTTCCCATCCTTCAATAAGGGTAAGGAATATTTTGAGGACGGTTGTGTGGAAAAAATATGGCAGGAGGAAAAAGAATATAAGGCAATCGTCAGTGGTACACATCCTTACAGAGTAACTTTAAAATTTAAAGACGACGAACTCATTTATAATTGTTCCTGTCCTTTTGAATTAGATGGTGTCTGCAAGCATGTGGTTGCGAGTATCTTGGCTTTTGCTTCTGATAAAAGTTTTTCCACTCAACCCAAGCAAAAAAAGCTTGAAAAAAATGAAGTCATTATTAATGAATTTCTAGAAAAAATGTCTGTGACTCAACAACGGTATTTCCTGGAAAAAATTCTTAAAAAAGAACCGGCATTAATCGAAGATTTAAAAATTTTTCTTCAGGGTAGAAATCAATCACCAATAACTGCATCTGACTATAAAACACAATTTAGGGAGAGACTGGATCAATTAGATCTGGAAGAACTGGCTCAAATGTGGTATCGGGAAGGCGAAGATTATTATGATGATCAATATGGTGAATTTACGACTGAATCCCTCGAAGATTTAGTTGACGAATTTATTACTCAAGGCGAAAAATACGAAGAAAACCAAAACTACGGCGAAGCCTTAAAAATTTATCAGGCTATATTTGAAGCTCTTTTTGAAAAGCAGAAAACTATTCGGGGAGACGTATCCGATGTATCTGATTGGTTTGGACAGGAAATGGACAAGGTAGTCAGTTTTTATGTAAAAACTTTGATTAAGACAGACAACAAAAATCTTAAAGAAATCGGCATAAAATTCATTTGTTCTGTATTTCAACTCTCATCCATTTATATTGACAAACAACAAATATTAGCAGGATTAAAACAAACAATCATCAATAAAGAGGAAACCGGACATGCTTTAACTTGCTTAAGTTTTAGAACAAAAGATAGTCTAACGACAGAGCAAAGTTCGCTTTTAGCCTATTTATATTTTCTGGTTGAAGAATGGATTACTTTTGAAAAAATCAGTCTTGAAAATCTCAAAGAAAATCCCAGCTTAACTTTGTATCTCTTACGCTATTATCAAAAAAATAATAATAAGAAAAAAATAATTCAGATATCCAATCAGGTTTTAAATAATCTGAATAAAAAAGATAAAGACGATTATTTTTATGGGCGGCAATTATTTAACAACAAAGAAATAGAAATACAAATTCGGCAGTTTCTTAAAAATATATATTCCAACGAAGAAGAATATCCACTGATGATTGATAATTTAGAACGGCTGTTTCTAGTTACCGGCGAATTAACTGACTACAAAGTACTGGTCAAAAATTACAAAAATATATTCGAGAAAGAAAAGTTCTGGCTTGTGATTAAAAATCATTTCGCTGATGAATATGAGGTAAAAAATGTCTTTAAGGTCTTTAGGCTGGAAAATCAAAAATCAGAAATTCTGGGATTAATAAATAAATATTCGTTGGCAGAATGTTTTCCTGATATGGTCGCTTTTATTAGAGACAGTTTTCCGCAGGAATGTTTTAGCGCCTATAAAAAGAAAATTGAGAATATCCTGTTAGAAACTAATGTCAGTAAATATTCCGAAGCCGCTTATCACTTAAAAAGAATGAAAGAAATCGGACTGGATAAAGATTTTATTAATTTTGTCGGATGGATAAAAACTACTTATTGGCGAAGGAGGAAGTTATTAGAGGAATTACAAAAAAAACAACTATAAAAGATTTAAAATATGATCAATAATCTGCCGCAGGATTTACTCGATTCTATTCAACGCTTAAATGAAGTTCAACTGCGCACACTATATCAAATCGTAGTTGAACGGATGAAACTGATTAATAAAGCCAGGACTCTGATGTCACTCAAGAAATTCCAGCTTTTTGACAGCGTTTCGTTTCAACACCTTGAGAAAAAAATCGAAGGAATAGTTACGAGAATTAACCAAAAGAGTGTCACTGTGAAAGTAAACGATGAACTCGATCATAATCACTATTGGAATGTTCATCCGAATTTATTGAGGAAAACCGGTAAAAATAATGTTTTTAAAGAAATAATGGAAAAGAAATACGAAAACAAAGAATGAAAAAAAATCTCTCTCAAGAAGAATATGCCGTCAGTTTATACAGTTTATAAAATTTCTAAAGCTCTTGAGGTCAAATTGTCTTCCCTTCTAACAATTTAATTTTTCAAAATTATCTAACAATTGTTTAGTAGCTATAAAATAATTTCTGCATATTTTTCAGTTTCATGATTTTGAATTAAGGATAAATACTCTTTAGCTCTAGTTAGTGGGGTAAGATGTGATCCGTTTATTACATTAATTACCCTTAATTGTTGATTTGATAATGCAAGAAGTTCTGTAATTGCTCTATCACTTTTTACAATATGATCTTCTTTGCCACTTATTACTAAAATATCTCCTCCATTTTGCACCTTCGCATTATTCCAAGAGCTTCCTTTTCGCAGCACAGATTGAAGCAGCAATCTAGAAATTTTTTTATTTAGTCCCTTTTGTTGTAATTCTACATCTGGTTCTTGAAACGGATTATGTTTTGGTCCAAGAACTTCTGATATATATGGAAATTCATTAATGTTATTACCTAAGCGTAGTATTTCTCTTGCAATTCCTAAATTCAGCTCCTTCCTGGTTTGATTAACTAAACTTGCCGGAGATATTGCCACGGCCAGAGATACTCTATTGGAAATATTATGATTAGTAAGTAGTTGATTAACTAACTCAGCTCCAGTAGAATATCCCCATAACTCAAATTCATTATCTTTTAATAAGATATTTATTACTTTTTCAAAAAACATTCTGTGAATTTCATAATCTGGTGAATGTTCAACAGCCCATGCAAATTCTTCGGTTGTTTTACTCAAATGAGCTTCCGGATAACTAACGCTGATTATCCGTCTTCCTTGAATGAATAATTCTCTAATCAAGGGTTCAATCCCATAAGGCAAACCCGATCTCCCTGGTACAAAGAAAAGAGGCGGTTGATTTCCAGAATTAATTACATCTGATCTCTGAACATCTACCATTATTACTTCCTGATCTCCTAAATTTCCTAAATCTATTTTTAATCTTCTTTGTTCAAAAAATTGATTATCAAACTCTTTATGCCATTTATCTTGAACTTCTGCATGTGCTGAGGTAATTTGTCCTTTTTCAAGACGAGAATTTATTTTCTTTCGAGCCATTCTTGTTCCAAATGTTCCATCCTTGGGCGCTCTTTTATTTCGTCTAAGATTTTGAACTAAATTATCAACTTCATGTGCAACTTCTACCACAGGATAATAAATAGTTGGTTCATGATATTTTTTTAACGACTGAAGATGTACCATTAGTTGATCAAATGATTTATCCCAAGTCTGTTTTTTTGCGTATGTATGGGCGTCAACTCCCAACTCTTTTCTTAATTGATCATTTTGAAGCAATCTCAAAAGATTATTTTCCATACCAGTTAAATCTCCGGGTTTAGATAATAAAATAGCTTTAGTTTCGTTAGGAATATCTGTGGTCGCTTCACTTTCAAAAGCGACCACTGGTAACCCAGACTTAAATGCTTCAATTATTGTTGTTGATGCAATTTCAGATGTTGAGGGGGTTAGAAATATATCAGCTGAGGCATAGGCTTTGGCTAAATCTTCTCCTTGTAAAAAACCGGTGAAAGTAACATTAGGTTTTTTAAGTAGTTTTTCTAGTCTTTTGCGATCTGGTCCATCGCCAACAATGACAAAATGAGCAAAGGGAATATTTTGAATAAATGGGATTAAACTGACCAGTCCTTTTTCTTTTCCTAAACGACCAACGTATGTGATTAGAGGAATCTGATCAGAACCGTTCGTTACTTTTCTACGAAAATCTAAATCCCTTTTTGACGGATCAAATTGATCATTGACTCCTCTTCCCCAAAACTCAACATTTCTAAATCCTTTTTGTCTTAACATTTGGACGGTACTCTTTGATGCGGCTAAATTAACCTGTGCTATTGCATGAATATGTTTATAATATTTCCACAATGGTTTTTCTAAAAAACCTAACCCGTAAGACTTTGCGTATCTCGGAATATTTGTATTAAACGCTGCTGCTCTTGGAATACTATTAATTTCTGCCCAATCTAGAAGAACTAATCCAGCAAGCGCAGGAGCAAAAGCAAGAGCTAAATCAGGTTTCATATCTCTAAATTCTTCATTTAACCCACCCCATGTTAAAAGCCCCATTCTGGCATTTGGATAAAATGGATTTTTTATTCCTTTCGTTGGTGATCCAGAATAAAGTAAAACATCAATTCCCGCTTTAGAAAATAAGGGAAGAATATGATTTAGAGCATTATTTATCCCATCAATATGTTCAAGTTGAAATTCAGAAGATACTACTATTGATCTTGGAAACTCTTTTCGTAGTGGCACGAAGCATATTATATTCCTATACTATGGGATTTACAATAAATACAGGGCAAAAAACTCCGCCTCTCATTCTCTTTAGGAAACAAAACCCAACATGGAAAATTTAAAAACGTAGAATCTGTTTTTTGTTACAGAATCAAATTAAAATTAGATTGTCAATATGCTCTAAAATTTGAGCAGCGGACCGGATTTGAACCGGCGACCTTCTCCTTGGCAAGGAGACATTCTACCGCTGAACTACCGCTGCGGTTGGAAAAAAATAAAAACCGTAAATAAATTATAAAATCGTGACGATAATCGCTTGTCCTTCCGTAGCTGAAAGCAAAGGAGGACCACTGAACTACCACCACAATAGACAACTATTATATCGTATTTAGTCTTTCTTTTCTTAAAAAAACTCCAAAAAAACACCCCTAAGATACAATATTTGCTTTTAAAATAGTCTAAACCTTAACTTTTGTAGCATATAATCCATTGACTTTAAATAAGCTAATCTACACTATATATTAATGATTTTAACTTTTACATTTGCAAAAACTTTTAAAGTAATTTCATCAATTTTTGCAGATTTAACCGCAGCATCAATAATTACTGTTTTTGTTTCAAGTTCACTAATAATGTTGATTTCAAGAATTGGAATATCTATAATTTTATTTATAATAGCAATTTTCTTTGAACATAAATCATGAATCTTGATCAAATAAATGAATTAATTAACAAAGGATACGTAGGTATTGCATTATTCGCGATCGTTGTATTATTACTTTTTATAGCTACAAAAATATCTGAAACTAAAAGAACTAATATCAAATCCTCTTGAAGAATTAATTTAGAATGGGTAATATAGTAGTATATGAGAAACTATATTTCCCT
>Ga0155835_141_pt1 | contig 7118 bp, 11 predicted proteins | sample RifCSPlowO2_01_FD_107489 | JGI IMG/M metagenome (GOLD analysis project Ga0155835, IMG submission 107489) | Candidatus Roizmanbacteria bacterium RIFCSPLOWO2_01_FULL_35_13 | reverse complement strand
TGAGGGAAATATAGTTTCTCATATACTACTATATTACCCATTCTAAATTAATTCTTCAAGAGGATTTGATATCAGACATAATTTTAAAGATTATTTCTACTATTATTCTCCTGCGTTTTTTAAGGTTGTTAACGGATCAAAGGTAGACTGCGGAAATGTAATATTTTCCCGCTTTGAAATAGTAAAAAGAGAGACTGCTTTTGTCTACGGGAATTATAAAGAAAGAAAAAAAGAAGAGGTAAGAGAATTCTATCTCACCGGTAGGAATTTACAGCATGTTTTAGTTAATGCAAAAGGAAAAAATCTTAATATTTTTAATATTCATGGTGTCTGGGGATTGGACGGTAAAGATAATAAAAAGAGGTTGGAGATGAGCCGTATGATCGTTAATCAGATTAAAGATAAAGAAAATGTCATACTGGCAGGTGATACGAATGTTTTGCCAAATACCGAGACGATTAATAACTTAGAGAAGTATCTGAAAAATGTTTTTAAAGACGAACTAACTACTACATTTAATATGAAAATAAAGACACCCTTTGTAAAAGAAGCTCACTATTTTAGTGAAGAACACCTAAAGGGCTTTGCCAAGGCAGTTGTCGATATGATTTTTGTTTCACCTAATCTGAAAGTCGTTGAACATTATCAACCCAAAGTTGATGTGTCTGACCATTACCCTTTAGCTATTGTTTTAGAAGTTTAGAAAATTTTTGTCTGAATTTTGCCAGTTTTGGATTGATCACGTATTGACAGTAGGGTTGATCGGGATTCTTATCCAAGTAGTTCTGGTGGTAGTCTTCCGCAGTATAAAACAAAGAGTAAGGAACAATTTCTGTCACTATTTTTTCATCATAAATTTTTTCTTCTTCAATTTTCTGTTTTATTTTTTCGGCTGATTTTTTTTGTTCTTTGTCATGATAAAAAATTACCGATCGATATTGAGTCCCAACGTCATTTCCCTGCCTGTCAGGAGTAGTCGGATTATGGGTAAGAAAGAAAACTTCAAGCAGTTGTTCATAGGAAATTAACTTGGGATCGAAAGTTATTTGGATTGATTCGGCGTGGCCGGTTGTTCCTTCGGTTACTTCGTAATAATTCGGGTCTTTAATTTTGCCACCTGTATAGCCTGATATAACCTTTTCTACACCTTTTAATTCTTTGAAGATGGCTTCAATACACCAAAAACAACCTCCACCAAAAGTGGCCAGCTTAAATTGGTCATTTTGCATAAACGATTATTTACGCCTTTTTACTATGATCATGATGGTGATTTTTTTCATGATCCATCATCTCGATCTTTTTCCAGAGATACACTACCGCCAGAAAAAGGAGCGTGAGAAGGAGCAGCCCAACTACTACATGATAAAAAAGAAAAAGATTGGAATATGTTCCTCCTCCACCCATCCAGTTTCCTTTTCCCATCATCCCTCCTCTGCTAAATGGCAGCACAAGTAAAGTAAGCATATTTAATTAATAGATAAATTATAACTCTTTAATTATACAGGAAATTTAAAATGCGGATTCTTTTTTAACGCCTTTTTTAAGAACATGGAATGTCAGGAAAAAAGCCAGGAGCGAAAAAATACTAGCAGCTAAAAACGGAAAGGGAATGGCAATAGTTGCGATTATTCCTCCGATGACCGGGCCTAATATCTGTCCGATGCTCATGTAGGAGGCACTCAGTCCTAAGATTGTACCCTGGGATTTTTCATCTGTCTCTTTGGAAAGAATTGTTGAGATTAAAGGCTGAATAATTGAATTGGACAGGCCTAAAAATATTGAGGCAATAACGAAAGGTAAAAGCGAACGGATAAAAAATATTGTCAAAAAAACTGCAGAAATAATAAAAGTGGCAATCGAGAAAAGTTTTTTTAAACCGATTAATTTAACAAATTTATGTACCAGAAAAAGTTGAGTAATCAGACCTATAACGCCGAACATAGTAAAAAGAAGCGATATCTGATTCACTGATAAGTGAAGGATTTTGAGGGAAAAAGGCTGATAGGCAAAGATCATCAGCGAAAAAGAAACAGCATTCAATAAAGTGATAAGAAGAGTAGCTCCAATATTTTCATCGAACATGGCATGAAAAAGTTTGGAAAAGTTAAAAAGCGGGGCGTGTTTTACTTCACCGATATGCTTGTTGGTTTCGGGTAAAAATATTGCAGTAAGAATAACTGCAATTAGAGATATTGAACCCGCTATTATGAATGGTAAAGAAGCCGAGTGGGATACGGTAAGAGCCGATATGGCCGGGCCAAAGATAAATCCGAATCCGAACGAAGCCCCGATGATTCCGAATCCTTTAGCCCTCTGTTCCTGGGTAGTCGTATCCGAAATTACAGCCGAAGCTACAGGAATATTTCCCGCTGTTATTCCGTCTAAAGCCCGGGCTATAAACAGGAATAAATAGTTCGGGGCAAAAGCCATCATAAAAAATGAAATGGCTGTTCCCAGGATTGAGAAAATCAGCAACGGCCGCCTGCCGTATTTGTCAGACATTCTGCCGATAATCGGAGTTGAGATAAACTGGCAGATGGAAAAAGTCGAGAATAAGAGGCCGTTTTGAAAGTCTGAAAGGCCGTATTTCATCGAGTAGGAATAAAGAACCGGGATTATAATTCCATATCCCAGGGCATTGACGATCGCAATTAGAGCAATGATTAAAATGTTCTTGTTTTTTCTTAACATAAATTATTCCAAAACTCAGCGATGTGTCATACTGGCAAGTCCTGTTAAGGCGGGACGCGTCCAGAATCTAAAAGAGATATATAGACTCTAGACAAGCCAGAGTGATATGATATGAGTGAGTATTAATTATATAATTTATAATAAAGTCTGTCTATGAAAATCATCAAACAAACTTATCTGATTAAAGCCCCGATTGAAAAAGTCTGGCAGGCATTTGTTGACCCAGAAATAATTAACAAATGGGGAGCTGGGCCAGCCGTGATGAGTGAAGAGGAAGGTTTTAAATTCAGTCTTTGGGGAGGAGATATTCACGGTACTAATACAAAGGTAGTAAAAGAAAAAAAGTTAGTGCAGGATTGGTATGGAGGGGATTGGGCAAAACCTTCAAAAGTAACTTTTACTTTTTTTAAAGATAAGGGAAACGCAAAAGTTGAGTTATTGCAGGAAAATGTGCCAGATGAAGAATTTGAGAGCATTAATCAGGGTTGGAAGGATTATTATCTTGGCCCAATAAAAAATCTGTTTGAAAAAGCCGATTAATTTCATATATGTCACCTAAAGCGAAGACAGAAGACTTTGATCCTTTAAAAAATTTAGTTCTACTTATCATTTTTTTAGTTGATTTTGTTCTTAAATATTCGCTTTTCTTTATTGTGATTTTAGGAATCGGATTTTTAGCAATAATTCTTTTTCTGATGAATTTTTTTAATCTATTCGGCTTTTAAAGATGTATATGGTTTTTGGTCATCCTGAGTGACCCGCTTCGCCGAAGCTCCAGCGAGGCGAGTTAGCGAAGGATCTAGCAAAGCGTGTTTTACGTTTGTTTCACTCGCTGGATTCTTCACGGAGTTTATCCCGATGAATATCGGGGTTCAGAATGACAGCTTGTTATAATTCAGTATGGATATTAAAAAGAAAAAACATTCATCCTTTGGTAAATATTTTGCCTATCTTGACCAGATTGACGCAGATCTTAAAGGTTCTACTGAATTCGGATCGTTTCTTATTCTTAGTTTAGTTGAAGAGATTGGGGAGATGGCGAGAGCTTATCTCGCCAAACACGGAAGAAAAGGAACTAATATTGCCGCCCAGCAGGACGAAACTTATAAGCAGGAATTGGGAGATATTTTAGTCTCAGTTCTCCGCTTCGCCCGCATCAAAAATATCAATCTTCATAAAAGAATCATGTACTCCCTGAATAAAATAAAAAAGCGGAAACTAGAACCGAAAGTTTAATTTTGATCTGATTCTTCCAATCTTTTTTATACCTAATGAAGCCAAAATACGCTATTCTTGGGAAGTACTCTTTCAACTTTGCCTTTAGTTTCTATAGCGGAAATTCCAACGGTTCTATAATATGTTCTTTTACCTCCAATATGATCAAAACAATAGCACAGTGGATTATTAATTATTGCTCCCAAACCGTATAATTCGGTTGTGATCTCTATTCCTACATCAAAATAAGGTGCGTTTCCCAATTCCGGATGAGAGGTTCGTACATAAATTAATTTACTTTGCTTGTATGATTCATTCATTAAATAAAGGTATTGTATGAAAATACAGTAAAAAATACTAATGTTTTAATTAATCAATAATTCGAAACATTTAGGGAAATTAAAATTAATGTACCGTTGATGTTAATGAATCATCAATTTTAATCATTTCTTCAGTATCCATTTCGAAACGGAACGGATTGGTAAAATGATAGATATCTGCATATCTGGCTTTTTCATCACTTAATTTTACTATTTTTAAGTAGAAAATAGAAGACAATAGTTGTATAATAGAGCCATGTTTAGGTCTATTTTACTTAATATCTTAAATTCGCTTTTATTTTTACTGCTTTTTACAACAGCAGTTTTTGCACAGCTTACCGATGTTATTCCGTCCTCTTCTTTCTATAAGCCAACCTCTGTTCCAATTTCCCGCCGGCCAACAGTCGTCCCATCACCTTCTTTGACAGTGACAACTTTTCAACTGGAAAATAATGTATTGGGAATCCAGCAAAGAAATCCGGCAATAAATCCTGCAGCTGAATCAACTGACAGGTCAAATTTAGTAGTAAATATTCTTGGATTATTCTTTTTGGGAATCGGAGGAATCTGGTTCTATAAAAATAGAAAAGATATTCTTACTTCAATTAAGAATTCCGGCTAAGTTAGTTTTTATTTTCCTGAAATTTTTTTAGCTTCGAGTTGTTTGAGAATCCGCTCGGCCCGGGAAAATCCGATTTTGAATTTTCTCTGAAGCAAAGCAGCTAATGGGAAATCAAATTTAGTAAGGTATTCATATACTTCTTGTACAAGCGGATCATTTTCAACTTGTAATTCCCTGTGGTCTCTGCCACAGGGAAACAACTAAAGGGAAAGAGTGAAAACCGAATTAGGTTTTCACATTATCTTTGTCATATCGAGCGATTAGCGAGAAATCTAGCGCTAGCGTAGTTTACGTTTCACTAGATTTCTCAGTCTGCCATGGCGGGATCCTTCGAAATGACATATGATACCCTGTGGTCTCTGCCACAGGGTAATTCATTATTGCCTACAAACTCATTTTTTTCACCTTTTTTTCGTTTCATACCTGCTTATTTTTTAGTTCCTATTTTCCAAACGTTTTTTTCTAAAAAAGCTTCGATGGTTTGTCTATTTCACGTTTTTGTTTATACAATCGTTAATTTAGATAAAAATATATTCAAATTAACGATATTAATTGAAAGCTACAATTGCATTGTCCGGGTCGTCAATTTTCCGGGTAATCCGGTCAAAGCGCATGGGTTTTCCGGCAGTGTAAAAGGCTGCATATTTGGCTCTCAGTTCAACCGGCTCATCCGCCCCGAGCATAAAGTTTTCGATTGTTTTCAAATCGGTGTTTAAATAAAAAGGCAGGGAAACGTAGAATATCCAATTTTTCTTTTTATACTCCTGAGGCAAAATCAGTATTTTGTAAAACTGGTGGTTGCTGTGAACTTTGAGAAATGAGTCGAGTCGCCTCTCTTCCTCCAGATGATAATCCGGTTTTTTCCAGAACTCTTTTTTAAGGAAAAAATGGGAATGGAAATAAATCGGGATTAAAATGGTTCTGTCTTCGATCTTCAGTCTGGAGTCTTTGAATTCTGGTCTTTTTGTCAGATTATTCAGATCCTGGGATACTTCAAATTCGGATGAAAAAAGCGTTCTTAAAGGGTAGATTTTGACGATTTCTTTTCCGTCTGAGATAAATATCAGGCTGACAAAAGCTTGTTTGGGAAAATCCGGGGTAAGACTGCAATAGTTGACTTTCTTTTTCACAGTAAGCTAATTGTAGCAAACAATTAGTCTTTCCTGATAACCCGTTACACCTGAAAGGTGTAAAAATTATCGCCTGAATATATTTTCAGAGTTGTATCTTTAGACCGTATCGACAGCATCTTTCACTCCCGAGGTGATATTAGGTGATCAGCGAATAATATTGTCACAATGACCTCAACCAATTTTTAGAGTAGTTAGTTTAGACCGTATCGACAACATCGCTGTCCCTAACGAAGCTCATGGAGCAAAGTGGGATTTCACTCCGGGGGTATGGAACCAGTAAATCATATTTTAGATTGTTATAACAATAAAATAATAATACTAAAGATAGCAAATGCACTTGACTTTTATTAAACAGGTGGTATATTCTTAAAGTGTGATCATCCACCATTAGGTGGAGTTCACAAATGTTTTAAGGAGAATTAAGATATTTGTGAACTCCATCTTTTTTTATAGCAAAGAAACTTCTGATTTCATCCTCTGAGATTTTGATAACTTTATTATCATCAAGGATATTTCTTATAATGTGCCAAACATTTGATAATTTAATGAAGTTCATTTCATACATTCTTTTTCTAATATGGAAAAAGCTGGTATACGAGATGAAATCAGTTATTTCTAAGCCGCCTGATAAAAAAGACTTTTCTGCAAAGCATATTGCAGTACATTTTTCTTTAATTAATTTCGAGTCTTCAGGCTTTAATGGACCTGAATTTTCTTTACATAAATTCAAAGTTTTTATTAATTGATCATCGCTACCTTTCTTTGCATCGGCTATTATCTGACCTATATTGCCGGTTTTATGTAAATAATCAGCAAACCATTTAAATAATTTGGCGGCCATAATTCTGTAAGGAAATTCTTTTAACTCTTTCCTTTTTTGACTTCCGTTGAAATCATTGTTCGATCTAATACCAAGAATCTTTCTGAACTCAATTTTATTGATAGAGATTACTTTTATTTGAATCGGAATGATATTAATAAAATCAGCCAAAGTTTCCACTAATGTAGTCATTTCTGAGGGGGTTAAATCGTTAGAGAAGTAACTTTCAAATATTTCAAAACTATGAAATGGTTTATTAACATCAATTTTATATTTCTTTTTAATATAAGTAAAAAATCCTTCAACAGTATTTATAT
>Ga0155835_120_pt1 | contig 7823 bp, 6 predicted proteins | sample RifCSPlowO2_01_FD_107489 | JGI IMG/M metagenome (GOLD analysis project Ga0155835, IMG submission 107489) | Candidatus Roizmanbacteria bacterium RIFCSPLOWO2_01_FULL_35_13 | reverse complement strand
AGTTTCTCATATACTACTATATTACCCATTCTAAATTAATTCTTCAAGAGGATTTGATATTATACAAAAAAATTATTTAGAGATTGCTTCGGTCGTTTCACTCCCTCGCAATGACAATAAAATCAATTTGTAAACTCTTGAACGAACATCCTGCCGTATACTCCACCGTCAACTACTCCTATTCCGACTTTTCCGAATTCTGCGGAGAGAATATTACGCTTGTGGCCTTCGGAATTCATCAGGCCATCATGAGCAATATAAACATCAGGGGCAAATGCCAAATTTTCACCGATTACAAGATAAGGAATATTTTTCCTGTCAGCCCTATCAGCCGGTGTTGATCCGTCAACAGCTGAATTATGGGAAAAAAAGCCGTGAATAAACATTTCCATTGAGTAGTCCCTGGCTAAATCCCTTAGCTCATAGTCAAAGGTCAATTCGGCAATACCTCTTTGTTTACGCTCCTTATTTACAGACGTAAACATCTGAACCTCGGATTGAGAATCATAGGATAATTGTTTTTCCTGTGGTTTTATTCCCAAATCTACAGTCTCATTCGAATGCGGCTTAATTGTTATGAAGTTTAATGTTTCACCTACTGCTTCACCAAAAACATTCTTAATTTGTTTCTCTATCGACCGTGAAATATTAATGAAAAAAGGCGCTGTTCTGGAATTCAGAAGAGCCTGTTTGATTTGACCACGGACAGGAAAAGTAAATACAAGACTTGTAAAAAATAAAAAGATTGTACAGGCCTGAATTATTGCTGCAACAAATCCCAGAGATTTATTCAATTTATTTTTTTGGAATCTTTCCAGTGGTTTTGAAAGAAAACGTACTGAAATTACCGAAAAAATAATCTCTGCAATAAACCAGGCGATAAAAAAACCGACTGCCTGTGCCATTCCCTTGGGAAAGGAAAAATTTAAAATCAGCAGTTTGCCAAAAAAAGAGTAAAGCCTGTAGGAAAAAAAGAGTGAAAAAATAAAAGCAACTGCCTCAAGAAAAGTATGGATAAATCCTTTTTGGGTAATAATAAAGTAGAGAATAAGGATTATAAAAGCCAGATCTATCCAATTACCCCGAAGGGAATATTTCTCAATAAACTGCTCAAACATACTATATATTTTAGCACAGACTCATGTCATCCTGAGCGATTAGCGAAGGATCCAGCAGATCGTTTCTAATTATCAATACTGCGCTTATACTAGATTCTTCACTTCAAAAAATCATCGTTCAGAATGACCATCCGCTTCATATAATTTGTTAAAATTAAAGCATGAGTCCGGATTTAAAACAGAATATTTTTTATACGGTTTTTTTTATCTTTCTGCATAATTTTTCTGCTATTTTTTATTTCACCGGAATTGTTATTTCTGCCATTTTACTTTTAATAAAACCTACCCGCTGGAAAGCACTTTTGCTTTTTGGATTCATTATCCTACTCTTTGCATTTGAATATAAAAAACATATCGTCGAGCCGCTTAAACAGCAGACACTAAATTCTTTGATTACGGTACGACAGCATTACAAAACAGAACGTGTTGTTAATATTTTTTTAACTAAGGCCTTGCCGCTCTTATTACCGTTATCCGGTTGGTCTTTAGTAGTCATGGGTTTCTTAATGATGTTCAGAGGTAAAAAAAAGAAATAGAAATGATTTATGGCTAATTTTATGTTAAAATATATAGGCTCTTTGGAAATAGTGCCACTTCGCTATCAAATATAGTAGTTTGATAGCTTCGATTGGCATAAAGGAGGTTTTATAAAATATTAGCGACTGAGTCAGATACCGTCTGGTATCTGATCACGAGGAGAAAGTAATTCGACTATCAGCGGGTACTTTCAGGTTGAGATTGTCAACCTAAAGATTTTCTTAATCACTCAAAGCAATTTGAGAAACAAAAAGAAGATCAAATAATTACTCCTTAAATTACAAGTCTTCAAAGAGCTATTTATCTGTCATTCTGAACGTAGTGAAGAATCTAGCAAAGCATAAAATTTTAATTAATTAGAAACGCTCTGCTGGATTCTTCGCTAATCACTCAGGATGACATTAAAAAAATATGTGTGGAATTTTTGCTGTTGTAAACGACAAATCTAATCAGGCCGCTCAAACAACCCTAATCGGTCTCAAGAAACTTGAGTATAGAGGTTATGATTCATGGGGAATAGCACTTATTCCCGAAAAACGGAAAAAAATCAAAGTTGAAAAACATATCGGTAAAATCGGCCAGGCCGAAACCAAACTTCCAAATGGAAATATTGCCATCGGACACACTAGGTGGGCGACCCATGGCGGAGTGACGGATAGAAATGCACACCCGCACCTTGATTGCAAAAAGGAAATTGCAGTTATTCATAATGGTATAGTAGAAAATTACAAAGTAATAAAAAGTAATTTAAGTAATAAAGGTCATGTTTTTAAATCTGAAACAGATACTGAAGTGATCGCGCACCTAATCGAAGAAAAATCAAAAAAAGTACCTATTATTAAGGCTGTTTTTGACACTTTTAACTCTTTGGTCGGTTCGAACGCCATAGTAGTATTGGATACAAATACAGAAACGGTTTTAGCCTGCCGTAATGGATCTCCCTTAGTTGCGGGGATTGGAAATAACCAATTTTTTTTAGGTTCGGATGTGCCGGCATTCTTAAAATTTACCAACCGGGTTCACTTTCTTCATGACGGCGAGGCAGTAGTTCTCAGTAAAAAAGGGGTTAAACTTTATGACCTAAAATCAGGTAATGAAAAAATGCTTAATGCTCAGATTCTGGACTGGAAGATGGAAGACGCGGAAAAAGGCGGTTACCAGCATTTTCTACTTAAAGAAATTGTTGAGCAAAAAAATACTATTCCCAAAACTGCAAAAATAAATAAACCGGCTTTAAAAACGATATCTGAAAAAATCAGAAACGGTTATAAAATTGTCATGTCTGCCTGTGGAACAGCTTACTACTGTACTTTGGCTGCTAAATACTTTTTTGCCCAACTTGGAATTGAGTCTGAAACTTATGGTTCGTATGAATATTTACCTTTTACTAAATTCGCCAATAAGAAAACAGTATTTATCTCTGTTTCTCAAAGCGGAGAAACGGCTGATACCTTAATCGCCGCCAGAGCGGCAAAAAAACAGGGAGCTTATATTGTAGCCGTTGTTAATGCAAGAGGTTCTACACTAGAAAGATTGGCTGATAGTACTTTGTCCGTTGGAGCCGGCCCGGAAATTGCCGTAGTTTCCACCAAAGCTTTCACAGCTCAGCTATCCACTCTTTATCTGCTTGCTCACTATGCGATAAATAAACCGGAAAAGGGAATTTCGAAAATATATCAGCTTGGTAAATCACTGGAAAAATGGATAAATACGAAATTGTTTACTCAGATTACGAAACTGGCAGCCACTCTGATCAACAACGAAGATCTATATTTAATCGGAAAACATTTGAATTACCCTGCAAGCTTGGAATTTGCTTTAAAAATTAAGGAAAGCAGCTATATCCATTCCGAAGCATTTGCAGCCGGAGAGTTAAAACACGGAGTAATTACTTTGATTCAAAAAGGAACTCCCTGTTTTGTTTTGTCTTCAAATGATGAAGCAAAAGACGAAGTTTTATCCAGCGCCGCTGAATTAAAAGCCAGGGGTGGAAAAATAATCGGAATTTCACCGGTTAAATCTGCAGAATTTGACTTTCATATTAAAACTCTTGATTTAGGAGATTTAACTTTTTTTCCTAATGTAATTGTCGGACAACTCCTTGGTTATTATCTTGGAATCGGCCGAGGAACAGATCCTGACAAACCCAGAAATCTAGCAAAAAGCGTAACTGTGAAGTAAGTTCAGAACGAATAAGTCAAGAGTGTATTAACGTAATTTAGCGTTGTGTGAGAACTATTAAGTATTTTTTGATTTATTAGTTTTCCTCCCACTATTTCTCCTTCTAAACACAGATTGCCCCCCCGTGGGATTTTCAACAATCATCGCCGAAAGCTGGGTAATATTTTTTGGGTTATCATCCAATTCTCGCCATAAAACATATAGCAATTTTGCATCATCTTTTATATGTAATTCTGTCATATTCCTTACTTCAGGTTCAGGACGAAATTGCTGAACTATCCACTCTCCGTTACCTCTTAAAACATGAGTATCGGATTTTGGCGACCATTCTAAACTTTCAGGTTTAGGTTTACGATCAGTGATATATTTTATTGCCGGGCTTAAATCATTTGAAGTAGTAACAATGTGTTGAACATCTGAAATAACCTGTTCTTGAATAGCAATATTGTCAATCATGGCTAATAAATATATTATACATAATAAAAATTTTTCCGAAGGTTTTTTGAAACATCAAAATAAGTATAAATAAGATCATATACCAAGGAAAATAATTCTTCCTGATTTTCTGCCTCTGTAAAAACACCAAATTCAATTAACTCAGCAAAAAATTTTCCTTTGGGTAATTTTCTCACCTTGACTTTAATTTTTTGAGGCAGATCTTGAATATTTTTCATAATTTGAGTGTATTATATCACAACTATGCAGTCAAGACTAAAATAAAAGAAGCCTCATGTCAACTTAATTTGGATAGTGACATTTTTTATACTTTTTTTTTGAACCGCACCAGCAGGGATCGTTGCGGCCGGGTTTTTTGGCATTCTGGCCAGGTAAATTTATTTTAAATCCGAATTGGTTACCGGACTGAGTATGTTGATGATCGTGGTGATCAGGCTGTGACTGAACTTGAGATTTGGTTGTAACCGTAATTCTAGCCGGTTCGTCTCCTTGCGGCATTGAAGTTAATTCTTGTTGTTTTTGAGCTTGAGCAAATGGATTTACCCGGGATGCGGATTTATAAACCATCGTTTTGGGTTGTTCATTTTGCAAAACAGGAGTCTGTCTCTTCTCTACTTCAATTTTGAAAATTCTTCTGGTTGCTTCAAAATTTATATCCCCAACCAATCTTTCAAACATCGTATAGGCCTCATTTTTATACTCAACCAAAGGATCAAGCTGAGCATAACCCCTAAGATTTATTCCCTCTCTCAGATCCTCAATCCCGGTAAGATGTTCTGTCCAATACTTGTCAATTGTTGATAAAAAAATCGCTCTCACTATCTCTATCCAGAATTTTTCACCAATTTCTTTCTCTTTTAATTTATACTGGTTTTCTACCTTTGCAATCAGATATTCCAGTAAAGCATCCGTATTTTTATTTTTGGAATATTTTTCAAGTTCGTCCTTTTTTACAGGCAAAATTAAGTTAATCTCTTTTTCCAGATTTAAAATGTTTTCTTTTGAAATATATTCATCCGAACCGACTAATGCATTAACCAGAGTACTCATCTCCTCATGAAATATATCAAGGATAGTATGTCTGAATTCATTCTTATCAGAATCCGGTAAAGTAAGAATTTTCCGACGTAGTGTGTAAATAATATCTCTTTGTTTATTCAATACATCATCGAAGTCAACCAAATGTTTTCTGATATCAAAATTAAATCCCTCAACTTTGACTTGTGCTTGCTCTATAGCTTTCGAAACCATCGGATGGGTCAGAGACTGGTCCTCGGGAAAATTGAAAAAGGTCATCAGTTTAGAAATCTGCTCACCGCCAAAGATCCGCATCAAATCGTCATCCAAACCGACAAAAAAAGCGGTTTCACCCGGATCACCCTGGCGGCCGGATCTTCCCCGCAGCTGATTATCTATCCTTCTTGATTCATGCCTTTCAGTGCCAATTACATAAAGTCCTCCTAGCTCTACAACTTCATCATGACTTTTCTGCCACTCTTTTATTTTTTTGGACTCAGTCGGCTGCTCTCCTCCCAGAATAATATCGACACCACGTCCTGCCATATTTGTAGCAACAGTTACGGCTCCCTTTTTTCCCGCATTGGCAATAATCATCGCTTCCCGTTCATGATTTTTTGCATTTAACAGCTCATGAACAACGCCTTTTTGTTTTAAAAGTCTTGACAAGTATTCGTTTTTTTCAATTGATGTTGTTCCTACCAGAACCGGCCGGCCTCTTTTGTAATTCTTCGCAATTTCTTCCACAACGGCATTAAATTTTCCCTTCTCGGTCTTATATATCATGTCAGACCTATCTTTCCTTACCATCTTCATATGGGTAGGAATTATCAAAACATCAGCCGTATATATTTTGTGAAATTCTTCGGCTTCTGTTGCTGCCGTACCGGTCATCCCTGCCAGTTTTTTGTAACCTCTAAAATAATTCTGCAGGGATACGGTTGCCAATGTCTTAGATTCTCTCTGGATTGGGACATTTTCCTTGGCTTCAATTGCCTGGTGTAACCCTTCTGAAAAACGCCTGCCATACAAAAGCCTTCCGGTAAATTCGTCAACAATAATTACCTGTTGATCTTTTACAATGTAATCTTTATCTAATTTAAAAAGTGAGATTGCCTTTAAAGCCGCTTCTATATGAAATAAAGTGTCAAAATCTTTTTCATAAATATTAGTTGTACCGATCATCGTTTCTATTTTTTTAATACCGGCTTCAGTTAGGTTGGCAGTACGAAGCTTCTCATCAATGACATAGTCAGTTTTCTCGTCTAATCTTTTTACAATTTGTGTGTATTTATAGTATTTCGAAGTATCATCATCATAAGGAGCAGAAATAATATGCGGAGTTCTTGCTTCGTCGATTAAAATTGAATCTGCCTCATCTATTACTGCGAAATTATATTTTCTTTGAACGACATCGATCGAACTGCTCGCCATATTATCACGTAGATAATCAAACCCGAATTCACTGTTAATTCCATAGGTAACGTCAGCCAGATAGGCCTCTTTACGGGTTACCGGCTTAAGATGCATAAGCCGCCGGTCCTGCGCATCTTTGTCTTCAAATTTTGGATCATAATAAAATGACTGGTCGGATATAATGGCCGAAGTAGATAAACCCAAAAGCTGGAAAACGCTTCCCATCCAACCTGCATCCCGCCTGGCCAGATAATCATTTACCGTAACTAAATGCGCTCCTTTACCGGTTAATGAATTTAAATATAAGGAAGAGATGGCGGAAAGTGTTTTACCTTCACCTGTTTTTTGTTCGGCAATCTTTCCTTCATGCAGAACAATTCCTGCCATTAACTGTACATCAAAATGACGTTGACCCAACACTCTTCTGGCAGCTTCCCTGACCAATGCATATGACCGGGAAAGGACTTCATCAAGTGTTTTTTTACCGGATTGAACTTCTTCTTTTAATTTTTCTGTCTCCTTTTTAAAATCTGGGTCTTTGAGTTTTCTGACAGTATCCTCAAGCGAATTAATTTCCAAAACTTTTTTTCGTAGTCTGTTTATTTCCTTTTCGTTATAGTCGAAGAATTTTTTGAAAATGTTGAACATAATAAATATAATACTGATCTACGGATTCTATGCGGATCTACCTGCCCGCAATGCTACGCATAGCGTTGCAGGCGGGCGGATATGCTGATAAATATATCCGTATTATCCGAATATCCGCATCATCCGAATTAGATCCGTAATCCGTATTACTTCACAAAGTATTCCTGCGGGATAGTTAAGATTTTTTGGGCTGAATACCTGTTTAATTCTTTTTCCGCACCGGTTTTCTTAACAACAAAATGAATCGAATCACCTTCTTTAATTTTAGAAAATCCTACGTTTTCAGGAACCAATGTTTTAATGTTTAATAATAACTGTTTTGTAAATGTTTCGATATCTAAAGTGTATTTTTCTTTATCCGAAGTAATCACGCTTATGAAATAATCTTCTTTGTTTACCTCGGTTACTTTACCTGAACCAACTATGAATAATTCATCAAGATAGACAATA
>Ga0155835_123_pt1 | contig 8473 bp, 9 predicted proteins | sample RifCSPlowO2_01_FD_107489 | JGI IMG/M metagenome (GOLD analysis project Ga0155835, IMG submission 107489) | Candidatus Roizmanbacteria bacterium RIFCSPLOWO2_01_FULL_35_13 | reverse complement strand
CGCTGGCGGTTCTTGAGGTTCTGCCGGGGCAGTGCTATTTTTGGCTCTTGGCGTGCCATTAGGTTGTAAACTAGTCTGCCAGTTGTCAATTGTTGATCGTTCCAGGGTTTGCTTAGTGGTATTGTCCCCGCCGGGCCAGCCGGAGGCGAACGATGCTTCGTCAATCAGGTTGCCGCCAGCGTCAAACAGTTGGAAATCTTCGCCGGTGTTGCCGATTGCGCCGCTAAAGATTTGATCAGCAGTAATTGCCGGCACGGTTTGGTCATCAGTCCGCTCCAGCAGAAAATAACCCCCCGCCGCAATTTCACCGCTTAAGTTAACTAGCGGCGTGCCGTCAGCCGCTTTCAAGACCCATCCTTGCAGGTTCACCGGCTGATCAGCAGAGTTGTAAAGTTCCAGCCATTCATAAGTAGCCGAAACCGTTGTCCCCATCCAGGCGATTTCGTTGGTGTAAATACAAAACCACTAAAGTTTTATTTTAAGGTTAAGTTGGTTGATAAAAATAGGGTCAAGGTAGGCTGATTTTAAGCATTTGACAAAGACCTCAATGATTTGATAAGGTGTTTTATTAAATACATTTTTTTGGTATAATTATATTGGTATGGATGAAATCTTAATAAAAATCAATTGGATATATTTTTTGGGCATTATTGGGGCTCTTATTGTAGTTGCTTATTACAGTGGTTCAAGATTTTCTAAGATTGAGACCGACGTAGGATGGATTAAAGACATACTCAAAGGTTTAAAAATTGACATTGGGAATAGAGACGTTGGGGCTTTTCAAAAAAATTCTCCCGTTGAGCTTTCCGATAAAGGAGTAAAGTTTTTAAATGATAGCGGAATGAAAAAATATATTGATGAGAGAAAGAATGATTTTATCACCCAATGCAAAATCAAAGAAGATGTTAATACGGCATATGATGTTCAGGGTTACATTTTTAGTTTGTTAGATGATTGGAAATTTGACGAAAGTTTTGAGAAACAGTTAAAGGAGTATTCATATCAGCAAGGGATAAGCTTGGAGATTATGAGGCGAATAGGAGGTATTTATCTAAGGAATCTTTGTTTGGAAGAGATGAATTTAAACAAAAAAGATATTGACAACAAAATATAAATGTAATACGATATATCCAACATAGCACGATAAAAGTTCTAGGATTATACTCAAAACTCCCCTAAAACAGGGGAGTTTTGTTGACTATTGCCGACAAGAAGATTAAGATAATCAATGTAATGTATATGTAAATTATATGTATGAATTTAAGCCCGAAAAAATAAAACTAGACAGATATTTGGGCAACAAAGACAAAAATATTCCAATTTTAACTACCTTGTTGTTTTTTGAAGCTGATGGCGCAGTGGTAAAAGGTCAGGAGGTTGAGTATCAGAATTGGCCTGAAGATGAGATTAAACTCTTCAAATTATTGGACGAGGATAAGCTAGTAAAACTCAAGATAATTAAAGAGAGAAAACATCAAAATAGCGATGTAGTTTATAGCTCCGATGTAAAAGTAAAATATTTGGATGTTTATAATCTAAGGCTAATTTTGTCTTTTTTATTGAGCTCAAATGAGCCCGATATTGAGCCCTACGGTATGGACAAACAGTATTCTGATTTAAAGCAGAAGGTTTATAGTAAATATCTGAAATACGAAAACAGAAATATTCTATTTAAAGCGGACGAGGATGTGGGGTATTTTTCCAAGGGGCATTATGAGATTTTAGGAGTTTTGGCTATGATGGAAAAAATGGATTTCATTAAAATAGAGGAAGCTTATTATGGCTATCCTGATGTGGGAGACCAAAATGGAGAAAAACCTCCTTTTTTTAGTGAAGCCAAAATATTTATAACCGACAAATTTATCAGAGAACAAAAGATGTTTGAAGAGGAAGGAGACCAACCAGAAGACCCACAGAGCACAGTTGAGCCATTGAGAGACTACGAATGGCGATGTTCAAGTTGCACAAACCACTTGGCCAACATTAAAGAGGTCTTAGATGGTAAAATAGAAAAGAAATGCCATAAGTGTAAGACCAATAATTTATTGAATGTTAAAGACGGAAAAATCGTTTAAACCACTTGACATCATTGGAGGATTTGCTATAATAAAATTAACAATTGAATCAATTCGCTCAAAATCGCTTATTTGACGAGCACACGAGCCAATTAAACGGACAATAGTCGTCCAGCTTTAGTTGGTTTTTTTGTTTAAAACTCTGCGTGTGTTTTTGTCTTAGATAAGCGATTTTTTTATGGCGAAAAAAGACTTTGAAATTGAATATTGTCAGGCCGATATACCTCAAGAAGAGGCGGATTTTAGAATTGCCAAAGCTTTGGAAATAATACTCAATTTAAATGAAAATCAATCCTATGAAAAACAAAAAGTCAAGAAACGAGGTTTATAAAACGAAAGACATTTTTATTGCAAGCACACTTTTTGCCGCAGAGGTTAGATTGGTTTCAACCGAATGGCTAAATGGAGAGTGTTTTTTCTGTTTTGAAGATAAGGGGAAAAGCGAGGACATTGCGAAAAAATACTTTGCCAACGATTTAAAAGTATCTCCCCGAAAGCTTTTTAACTGCTTTAAGGATATAAAGTCAATTCTGTTTAATAAAAGGTAAAAATCAATGGATATGATATGTAATTTATGGTTGACAGCGTGATAATACAACTCTTATTAGGACAATACAAAATAAACCCTATAAACAAACTGGACGGCAGAAAAACTACGGAGGGGAAATATTTTGTCGTCAATTCTTCACATTGCAAAAACTATGCCGACAAGATGCGCCGTTTAGGCCGTTATTTCCCAGTTATTACCTTGCCAAGCAGACGGCAGGGAAGCAATATTCAAGATGAAGTTTTAGAGATACAGGTCTCTTTGCCGTCAACGATTTTTGGCCATAGTTTATACGGGGTGATTAAGGATGATTTGGATATTTTTTGCGATAAGCTGGTTGCTTTATTGGCAGAGGTGGGGATTACCACGACAAAAGAGGATATAAAAAAAGGGATACTGAAAAGAGTTGATTTTTGTTTAATAATCAGACTCCCGAATTATCTCGGCACGGCAGACCAAGTTATTTACAAGATTAGAGATTTTAATTATAAGTGGAGGTCAGATTTTAATTTTAATCAGAATCATCCTTTTGAAGATAAAAAATTATTTTACGGTAGGGAGGGACTTTATATCAAATTTTGTAACTCAACGCAGGGCTATGCTATATACGATAAATTTTGGGAGATTTATTGCAATGGACATACGACAGAAGGACAGAAAATTAAAAAATTATTTGAAGAGGGCAAACTTAGAAGAAATGCTTTGAAGTTTGAGTTTTCATTGCATCACAAGCAAAATATGGAAGCCTTTTTGAGGCGTAGGATAGACGGAAAAAACGGGGATTTTACGCTAGAGAATGTCTTGGATGTCAAGTTGGCACGGGGCATTATGCTTGATGTTTTTGAGGCAGTTTTTGGTGATGTGGCGGTTGGCTTAATTACTCTGGCCGAGATGGAGCAGAACAGGCTATATTCTTATTTAGATGCCTCTGGATTAAGCTTGGCGAAGCAACAAAAGCTTTTCTACTGGGTAAATATGGCCACTAAAAACGGGGTGGCTGGTGTCTGGGAGCAAGTTAAAATGAAATGCAGAGGCGGGAGTGTTGACACAAACAAAAAAGAGATAAGTCTGATATTGATAGAATTGGGGAAAATAAGCGGAAATACGCCCAATTTGATTGATTTTTTAAGGTCGGAACATAAAAAATTTGAGATTATAAGGCCTAAATAGTATGTTGAAGTTGTCAATTATTGTAAAATATGCTAAAATTCAGATATAGTATTACTACAATCTAGCCACTAAAAAATATGGCACAAAATAAAACAGAATCTACAATCGTGGGAGCTTCGGGGGAGTTTTTTGTCGCAGCCGAAATTTCTAAGCGAGGGGCTGTAGCCACCCTCACAATAAAAAATACGCCCAAGATAGATATTATAGCAACTAACTTAAAGAACGGGTCAGTAGCCCATATACAAGTCAAGACCCGTTCAAAGGGCAATAAACAAGGGTGGAAACTTACAGACAAAGTTGAGCAAAGGTCAGATATTAAAAATCATTTTTACGCATTTGTAAATATCAGAGAAGATTTTGAAGTTCCTGACTTCTATATAATCCCCTATAATGAATTTGTTGATTTTATAGTTGCTAAACATAAAAAGTGGCTGTCTATGAAAGGGAGAGGTGGAACTCCACACAAGGACAACGCCATTAGAAATTTCAAACCCGATAAAACAAAGCTACCTTTTTATGAGCCAGATGTTGAACTGGGTAAAAAGTATAAAGACAAATGGAACATCTTAGGAATTTTTTAATATGACCAAAAAAAATAAAAGAGAATTTTATCTTGTTGAGGAGCTTGCCTGTGAACTAAGAGTTTCTAATATGACTATTTACCGATACATTGAAGCTGGCCGATTGAGAGCTTATAAAATCGGCGGGGAGTTTAGAATTGACAGGAAAGATTACAATAATTTTTTAAATAAAGCTAAGATTAATTAAAAAACTATGAGCAAACAAGACAATTTTCAAGAAAGGTATCTTATATCCTTAGATAAAAGTGATGGGGGCTTAATTATTAGGAAGATACTGGAAAGTCCAAATAATCTAGCCATAGACATTATAAAAGTTCTTTTTTCAAATAATTTTGAAAAAATAAAACTTGATTTGGATAGCATAAAGAAGTTTGTAGCAGGAATATCAAGAGCAGATAGTTTCTCTAAATCTTATAGGTTAGCAAATTATTATGGATACCTATTCTCATTTCATCAGTATTTTCATAGTTCATATAGGGCAAGACAGGGCAAGGCGTTAGAAGCTTTACTTAATCAAATTTTAAGGGAATGTGGTGATAATTTTTTTGTTGCAGACAAAACGAATGAAAAAATAAAGCTCATCAAGGAGCTTTTTCCCAAAATGAAATCAAAACTTGATTTAGATGCTGTTTGTAGGAAAAATACAAAATCTTATTTGACGGTTCAATTAAGGTCACGGGATGATACTGGAGGCACAACTGCAAAAGGCTCCCTTGTTGATTTTCTTAGGAAGTCTTTTGATTGGAAAAAAAACAGTAGGAAAAAACTGCTATATCTAGTTACGATTTGGGACGCCATTGATAGTAACCAGAAAAAAATTACAAAAAGTAAAATATATGAGAATTTAAAACATATTATTGGTAAACAATATAGCGAAAAAAAATTTATAGATTCAGTTGAGCAAGGTATTAAAGTAAGAGATGGAGTAGTTCTTAAAATGGTTTATGGAACGGAAGATTTAGCAAAAACTCTAGGAGGATGGGCAAAACCTGAAGCTAAGATTGATTTCCACACAATAAACAAAATGATAAAAAAAGTAGAGAGCTGGGATGATTTATGGCTATCCTACGCTATGGTTTCTTTGGAATTAGATAATCAAAAAATAGCTGGGTTCAGTAATGCAGAGTTACTTAAAAAGTATATAAGTAAGGATGATATCAAGACAATCATTGAATCAGACAATCAAGTTTTATCAGCAAATAAAATAGCTTTAAAAATTGCCCCTTCTTGGAAAGAAAATTCAATTCCAGCAAATTCACTTTCTGAAAAAATTCACTACATTAGAGACTTAATCCTGTTAAGATGCATTTATGAAATTTCCTAAACCAAAAATAGTTTCATTCCGAGACGAGATTGAGGATGTAAATAATACAAGCTATCTCACCCATTCCCTTTACTATCATCCCGCTAAATTTATTCCTCAAATCGTAAGATATTGTCTAAATAAATATACAAAAAATAAAGGAAAAACTCTAGACCCTTTTGCTGGTTCAGGAACCACCGGCTTGGAAGCTGTAACCAATGGATATTCAGCTACCCTGACTGATATTAACCCATTACTTGAGTATTTCTATGAGATTAAATTACCCGAGTTTTCTGCTAAGGAATGGTCAAAAAATGTTTTAATAGCCGAGAGAGAAATAGATACTATTTTCAATATAGATATATCAGAGATAAAAAATAAGAAATACGACAAGAGGCTTGAATATTGGTATCCAATTGATTTGTTGACTTTTTTTACTGAAATTTGGGGAAGAATAAGTAAAAAAAATAAATCTATTTCTAAAGTTGTTTTAATTTTAATTTTTTTCAAGATTTCAAAGAAATACTCTTATGCAGAGCATTCAATGCCGAAGCTCTTTACTTCTAAAAGGAAAAGAAAAGAGATTGAAGAAACACAAAGAGGCAATGGTTTTGGGAAAACCATTTTAGAAGAAGCAAGGAGAGAATTGAAAAAAATAAATAAATCTGTGAGTGAATTATTAACAAATTATAATCTTAAAAAAGTTGATTATTATTCGGGTGTTGATGCCTATACCTTTCCTTTTAATAAAAAAACAAGGGCTGATAGTATTATCACCTCGCCACCTTATCTCCAAGCCCAAGAATACATAAGAACATTCAAGCTAGAGATGATGTGGCTTGGTTATTCTAATGAAAAGATAAAATCATTCTCCAAAAAAGAAATTCCTTTTAGGAAGCCGGAAGGGACAATCACTGGTCAGTATATAGATAAGAAAAGAGATAGAATAAAAAATAAAAAATTAAAAGAGATGTTTGACTCATATTTTTGGTTTACAATCAAGGCATTAGAGAATGCATCTACTTCTCTAAAAAGGGGTGGTAGATTATGTGTATTGGTTGGTAATCCAGTAATGGAAAAGGAAACGGTTGAGATATGGAAAGTTATTTATGAGTATTTTGTATCACAAAAGGGGTATAAATTATTAGATGTCTTTGAGGATAGAATAGTTTCAAGGAAATTGTTTGGTGGCAGGAAGAATAATAATCCAGATGGTATGAGATACGAGTATCTTATAGTATTAGAAAAATAATCTTAGGCAAAGAATAAAATTTAATAAAATGTATATGATATGAAGAAAGCAGTTATTTATACAAGGGTTTCCAGCGAGGAGCAGGTCAAGGGAAATAGTCTGTCCGAGCAACAATTAAAATGTAGGTATTTTATAAAATCAAAAGACGGAGATATTACCGGTGTTTATGTTGACGGCGGTAGGGGCGGAGAAACTAAAGAAAGGCCAGAACTACAAAGAATGTTAGAAGACGCCAAAAAAGGCATTTTTGACGCTGTGGTGGTGTATAAAATAGATAGGTTGAGCCGTTCGCTAAGGGATTTTTTGGAGATACAAGACTATTTGGCCAATCTCAATGTTGAGCTTATTAGCGTGTCTGAAACTTACGACACCTCAACCCCTCAAGGCAGATTGTTTGTTAATATGCTTGGGAGCTTTGCCGAGTTTGAGAGGGAGCAAATAAAAGAGCGTATCAATATGGGGCAAATAGCGAGTATGAAAAAGGGCAACTGGAAAGGCTCTCCGCCCTATGGCTATGATGTAAAAAACAAAAAATTAGCCATCAATAAAAAAGAGGCTGAAATAGTGAAAAGAATTTTTAAGATATTCACAGATAATTATGGGAGTGTTGACAGGATAACCATTAAGCAAGCTCAAAAGATAGTTAACGGCTGGAATGTGCCAACTAAGAGAGCGTATGACAAGAGATTTAAAAAAACAATTCCGAATTACTGGCACACAAGCTCTATTTATTCAATAATCAAAAATCCTATTTATACCGGCAATACTTTTATCAGGAAGATAACCAAAAACACAAACCCCAAAATAGATGTTAAAAAGGTCATCAGGCCTAAATCGGAGTGGATTCCGCTAAGCGTGCCTCAAGTTATCGCAGATAAAACCTTTGAAAAGTGTCAGATTGTTTTAAGGAAAAATTCAGAGTTTGCATTAAGAAAAGGCAAACCCGAATCAGAGACAATGTTAAATAAGCTGGTTTATTGCAGTGATTGTGGGAAGAAATTTCATATTTGCAACCGAGTTTCTTATAATCAAGAGTATAAAAAAGCCGTCTATTATTGTAAGGGAATAAAAAATCCAATCAGGGAGAGGCGTTGCTATGCAAAGTCTTTTATTAGCACAAGGCTGGAAAAACCCCTTTGGGAAAAATTGACAGAAATAATAACAAGGCCGGAGGTATTGAATAAATATGTTAATCGCCAGCTTGAAGGTGAAACCAGAGAAGAGAATCAATATAAAACAGATATTCAAGAATTGGAGCAGAGTCTTCAAGAGGCCAGACTCAAAAAAGAGAGACTCTTTAATCTATACATAAGCGGGAAAAATGATGTAGTTTATTATAAGGGAAAAGAGCAAGAATTAACCAAAGAAGAAGATAGGTTCTTAGATAAAATTAACGATTTGAAACAATCTAACCTATTACTGGATGGCCTTAAGAGAAAGTCATTAGATTTCGGTGTGTTGTATAAGAAACTGAAAAATAACTTAAATTTGATAAATATTAGTTATAAAGACAAGTGTAGAATAACAAAATTATTGGTGGAAAGG
>Ga0155835_152_pt4 | contig 9673 bp, 10 predicted proteins | sample RifCSPlowO2_01_FD_107489 | JGI IMG/M metagenome (GOLD analysis project Ga0155835, IMG submission 107489) | Candidatus Roizmanbacteria bacterium RIFCSPLOWO2_01_FULL_35_13 | reverse complement strand
TCAGGAGCAAAGAGAGGTACAGCAAAATCTCAAAAAATATTTAAATACTTATGTAAAATCCAGATTAGATCATGATCAGGAACTGGAAGATACGCAGATTAAATATGTTGGAGGATTGAGTGAGGATGCCAGACGTTCGGCTATAAGAGTTTTAGACGCAGCTCAATATGATTTGAATAATGCGGTTATCGACGTTGAGTTGAAAAATCTTGCAATAGAATATTCATATCTTTCTACCCCAATTGAAGGACTAGTTGTGAGTGTGGGTTCACCTTATGCTGGAGTAAATGCAACTCCTTTACAGGCGGAGATTGAGATTATTAATCCGAATACGATTTATTTTTCCGCTACGGCAGACCAGACAGATGCCGTCAGGCTTAAACAGGGTATGTCCGGAAAGATAACTTTCGATGCTTATCCGGACGAAACTTTCAACGGAAATTTATATTATATTTCTTTTATTCCTAAAGAAGACGAGACTGGAACAGTCTATAAATTGAAATTCCAACTCGATGATAAGTCCATGGCTTTACCCTTAAAAATGAAGATGACCGGGGATTTGGATATTAACCTGTCGGAAAGTAAAAATGTTTTGAGCATCCCCTCAGGTTTTATTAAAAAAGACAAAAAAGGCGATTACGTTAGAGTTAATAATCAGGGCAATGAGGAAAAAAAATATATAAAAAAAGGCAAAGAGATCGGTGGCGACGTAATAATTAGAAGTGGATTAGAACAAGGTGATGTAATTTATGATTAAGTTAGAAAAGGTAAGTAAATACTACAAAATAGATGAAGAAACAACTTTCTACGCCCTAAAAGATGCCTCTCTTGAGATAAAAGAAAAAGAGTTTATCTCGATAATCGGTCCTTCGGGAAGCGGTAAATCTACTTTAATGCACTTAATCGGGTTATTAGATAAACCAAGCCAGGGGGAAATAATTATCCAGAACAAAAAAATTTCAAATTTAAATGACGATCAAATATCTTCACTTCGTAATGAATTTGTGGGATTTGTTTTTCAACAGTTCAATCTTATTCCAAAGTTAACAGTTCTGGAAAATATACTACTACCGACGATTTATGCTAGGAAAAAAATAAATTATGAACCGAAAGATAAAGCGCTTGATCTATTAAAAAAGTTCGGATTATTCGAAAGAAGAAACTCTTTTCCTAATAAAATATCGGGTGGACAACAGCAGAGAGTTGCTATTCTCAGGGCTCTTATTATGGAACCGAAATTGATTTTGGCTGATGAGCCAACCGGCAATCTTGACAGTAAATCCGGAAAAGGGATTATGGAGCTTTTAAAGTTGTTGAATGAAAAAGAGGGAATGACAATCGCAGTGGTTACACATGAAACTGATATAGCCAAATATGGTAATAGGATAGTTAATGTAAGGGATGGAAGAATAATATAAATTCTAAACTCTAATTTCTAAATCCTAAACAATATCAAAATTCAAATATTTTAAACTCAAAAATGAAGCTGCTGTTTTGAGAATTATGAAATTAGAATTTTAAATTTGTTTAGAGTTTAGGGTTTAGAATTTAGGATTTGATAATTAAGTTATGCATTACTTTTTATTTATTATTCGGACAGCTTTTGAGGATTTCAGAAGAAGCAAACTCCAGACATTCTTAACTTCATTAGGAATAATGATCGGAGTTTTTGCTGTTATTATGTTGACCGCACTTGGACTTGGATTAAAAAAATATATTTCCGATCAGTTTGACGCCTTAGGAACAAACACTTTGTTTATAGCCCCGGGAAAACTTTTGGAGGGTGGGGGATTTGGAGCATCATCTTTATTGGGTAACCGTTTTGATATTAAAGATTTAAACAGGTTGAAAAGAATCAAGAATATTATAGGAATTGCTCCTTTATCATCCAAGTCAGGAGAAGCTAAGGGAACCGTGAAATCGGAATTTGTCAATATTTTTTTTACCTCAGATGATTTTTTTAGTATTACAGGTTTTACAATAGATAAAGGTAGGTTTTTTGACAATACGGATATTGAAAAAAGAGCTAAGGTTTTGGTTGCCGGTCCGAAAATCGCTGAAAAACTTTTTGGTTCTTCGATAGAAGCTTTGGATAAAAAAGTTGCAATTGATAATGTTAATTTTATGATAGTTGGAGTTATTAAAAGCAAAGGAGGCGGAGGATTCGGGGGGCCGGACTATGACTCTTATTTTTTCGGTCCATATACCACAGGTTTTCTTTTCAATCCAGATAAACAGTTTATCCGATTTGCAATTAAAACTAACGCAGATGCGTCGTTAGCAGATGTTAAAGATGATATAAACAAAGAAATGTTAAGAAGATACGAAGAAGATGACTTCAGCATTGTCGAACCGACTGAAATTCTTTCGGTAGTAAATTCGATCTTTGGGATTATGAATATTGTATTAATTGCCATTGCTAGCATATCCCTTTTGGTCGGAGGAATCGGAATTATGAATATTATGTATGTGACGGTGTCTGATAAAACTAGGGAAATTGGAATTAGGCGTGCAATCGGTGCCAGGAAAAATGACATCCTGTTCCAGTTTTTGATTGAAGGCGTTGCCTTATCTATAATTGGAGGGACTTTAGGGTTGGGATTGGCTTTCGTAGGCGTTTTGCTAGTCCAGAATTTTTTCCCTGCCTACATTGATTTGCCTTCGGTTTTGCTTGCACTTGGAGTTTCAAGCGGAATAGGAATCATCTTCGGAGTTCTCCCAGCCAGAAAAGCTGCCAACCTAGAACCTGTCGAAGCGATACGTTATGAATAAACTATTTTTGACAACTAGAGCAATAATAAGTGCCTCTTCCGGATAGACGAATTTTTTTTATTATATCTCCGCAGTTGTAACACTTTTGTTTTTGTCTTCCATAAGTTAAGAAATGTTCTTGGTATTTTCCTCCTTGTCCAATAGCGTTTACAAAATTTATTTCTGTTGCTCCTCCATATCTTAAACCTCTTTTTAAAACTGCATGAACTGCCTCAAAAAGTTTTTTATTTTCTTTATCAGTGAGACTTGAAGCTTTTCTACTAGGATCAATTCGAGCTAAGTTTAGGGCATCATTTGAATAAATATTTCCAATTCCTCCAATTTTTTTCTGATCCATAAGTAGCGATTTGATAGCACTGTTAGATTTTTTAATAACTTTTTGAAAATAATCAAGTTTCAAGTCTTTAAATGGCTCAGGTCCAAGTTCGTTAAAAAAAGGTATTTTGTTTAACTCATTAGTTTTAACTACTTTTAACCAGGCAAATCTACGCATGTCATTAAAATAAAGTACGGAATTCTTGTTAAATTTAAATATGACTCTTGTAAATTTTGAAGGGAGATCACCGACTAGTTTTTTATCTTGATCAATTTTTTGGGCTTCCGGCCCTTTGTATATGAACTGACCGGTTAATTTAATGTGGATTGCTAAAGAATAATGATTGTCCAGATCAATGACCAGACCTTTGCCAAAGCGCCTCACGGCAATCATCTGGACACCTTTAAGGTGTACAATTTGGCCTTGTAATAGTCTAGTGTTAAGTAATTCGACATCAATAATTTTTTTGCCTACGATATATTTTTCAAGACCTTTACGAATTGTTTCAACCTCAGGTAGTTCAGGCATTTTCTTTACTATGTCATTCTGGCAAGTCCCGCCGTGGCGGGACGCGTCCAGAATCTAAACAACGATTCTGGAGTCGTCAGAAAAACTCCTCCCCAGAATGACAAAAAAGATCCTGAAATAAATTCAGGATGACATCTTAGATCGGGTAAATTCTAAAATTTGTTTTTTGAAATTTTCAAACGAATATTTTTCCGATTCTTTTCTGGCATTTTTTCTCATTTCTAAATAATTTTCTTTTGATAAGGATTCAAGTTGTTTTATTTTGACTAATAAGTCTGATGGGTTTAATTTGTTAAATAGGTAACCGTTGATGCTATTTTTTACAGTTTCTTTAATACCGCCGGACGCATAAGCAATTACAGGTAAACCATATCCCATAGCTTCAACCGGGGCAATTCCAAACTCTTCATCATTTGCTGAATATAAAAACGCCTTGGCATTTTGATAAAGCCCGGAAAGGTCGGGGTCAGGGATATTTCCTAAAAATTCAACTGTTTCACCCTTTAAAGATTGTAAATAATTTTCATCCCGGCCGGTACCGACGATTTTAAGATTAAATTTCATTTTATTAGCGGCTTGGATTAATAAATCTATATGTTTAGCACGTGCGAGTCGGGAAACAGTCAGATAATAGTTACCTTGTTGACTGGTTAGCTTGTTACCTGGTTTAATATTAGGAATGTTGACTGGGGGGTAAATTACGGAGGAATCGCGGCGGTAGAATTTTTCTATGCGTTTTTTTGTTTCTTCGGAATTAGCTATAAAATAATCCGGCCTTTGTGAGGTAATATAGTCCCATTGACGCAGGCAATGATTCACTAATGCAGCGTAAATCCTAAACAATCTATATCTTTGTAATTCGTGTAAGCTACCGGTTTCATAGTTATAAAGATAACGCGGTTGGTGATGCAGATAGGAAATGTGTACTGTTTCAGGTCTGGTAATTATTCCTTTGGACATGTAAGAGCCTGAAGATGAAATGACCAGACCGTATTTTGAAAAATTAAAACTTTCCCAAATCCAGGGTGTAATGAAACGAAAGGGAGAATAGATATTTTTCAATAAAGGAATTTTATCCGCCCAGGAAGTAAATATTTTCCAGCCTTTAAAATGTATATTATGTGTTTCAAGTTTTTCCGGATTATAAAAGGAAGTGTAGACGTCAGACTGAGGAAAAATTTTCTTAAGCGCGACCAAGACTCTTTCTGCTCCGCCAAATTCCTTGAGTTGATCATGGACAAGTGCAACACGCATAAATGTGATACGGATCTACGGATGAAATGCGGATCTACAGATATGCGGATAATCCGTAAAATCCGAATATCCGCGTCATCCGAATAAGATCCGTAATCAGTATTGCATCAATTATAATTCACATATGACTTTTATTCACGCAGTGATATTGGGAATAGTGGAGGGGATAACGGAGTTTTTGCCGATATCGTCCACGTTCCATCTCATTTTTTCCGCAAAACTGTTGGGAGTTGTGCAAAATGATTTCACAAAGCTATTTGAAGTGTTTATCCAGTCAGGAGCTATTTTGTCCGTTGTCCTACTCTACATCACTGACGTCGTTAAATCTAAAGAGTTAATGAAAAAGGTAATTATTTCTTTTGTTCCTACCGCATTGGTGGGATTAATTCTCTATAAATTCATAAAAAACGTACTCTTTGAAAATCAAATTCTAATGATTGGAATTTTTGCAGTTGTTGGAGTAGTTTTTTTATTGGTTGAGTGGTTAATTAAGATGGAAAAGTTACCTCTTAACAAAGTAATAAGTAGTTTAAGCTATAAAGAAGCCTTAATAATTGGTTTTGTTCAATCAATAGCTATAGTTCCTGGAGTTTCAAGAGCCGGAGCCGTGATTATTTCGATGATTTTACTTAAATATAAACGGGATCAAGCGGCATACTACTCTTTTTTACTTTCTATACCTACAATTTTTGCAGCATCTTTTTATGACTTATATAAAATGAGACAGATTGTTTCCAATTATTCGAATAATTGGATTCTGCTTGCTACCGGTTTTTTTACTGCTTTTGCTTCTTCCTATTTTGTAGTTAAGTGGTTGATAGATTATCTTAAAAAAAATTCTCTTGCTGTTTTCGGCTATTACCGCCTCGCTGTTGTTATAATATTAGGACTGATTTGATTCCGGTCTCTGTAGTTCAACGGATAGAATGAAGGCTTCCGAAGCCTTTGATGGCAGTTCAATTCTGCCCGGGGACACAAATGATACCAGCTAAAGTCCCGAGAAAATCGAGGGATTCAATTCTGGTCGGGAGCACTTCGGCACTTTGTGCCTCAGTGTAAACACAAATTATTTTATATTTCAAGTATGTGGTTTGTATATATTGTAAAATGCAGAGATGAGTCATTTTATACAGGAATTACAACAGATATTATAAGAAGATTAAGTGAACATAATAGTAAAAAGGGTGCAAAGTCTGTTAGATCAAAAATTCCTGTTTCGTTAGTTTATATTGAACAACAACTAGATCAAAATAAAGCAGCTAGACGTGAAAGGGAAATTAAGGGTTGGAATAGAAATAAAAAAATACGACTAATAATGGGTTTACCCTGAGGAAAAAGAAGGGTTTACCCTGAGTAGTGTAACGACGAAGGGCTCGTAGTTCAGTTGGTAGAACGCCGCATTCGCATTGCGGAAATCAGGGGTTCGACTCCCCTCGAGTCCACTTATGAAAGATGAAATGGTTGATATTGTTGATGAGAATAATAAAGTACTTTATAAAACTTCCAAAAAGGAAACGCATGAGAAGTGTCTACTCAATTGGTGTTAATTTTGAAAAAAATCCTGATATTTTTGGAGACGCTTTTCATTTTGTCTATAAGTATATATATAAGGAATTTAATGAGTGAAAAAGAGTATTAAAAATTGATGAAGGAAAAATAAAGTTATATTTTTGACTTCAAAATCTCTTCTTTTTTTGTATAATAGTTTAAGCTGTTTGGATCTGTAGTTAAACGGTCATAACGATACTCTTATAAAGTATAGTAGAAGGTTCGACTCCTTCCAGATCCACCGCGTCAAACGCAGCTATACAAAAGCTGGGGTAGCCAAGGTGGTCACGGCGGTGGTCTGAAAAACCTCAGATCTCAGTTCGACTCTGAGCCCCAGCACAATTTTTTTCTTTTTAAACTAGCCTATATAAAAAACTAGATCTTCGTTATTGATAAGCTTATCAAGCTGTAGTGCAAGATTGACTTACACCATTTTATTTGATATAATCCGCTAGTAAATTGTTATAAGTACTTTTATGGTAACCAAGTCAAGAGTTTTTGCAGCCATAATTTCTCTCTTTTTATTCTTAACTATATCTTTCGTCAATGTTTTTGCTGCAACAAATCCTCCTGATTTTCCTTCATGTGTAAATCCTCAGGGAACAGTAATAGCAAATTATCCTTCAGGCAGTCACGGTATCGTCGGAACCGCCACATTGTATAGTGGAACGGATTCTGTATACAGTATTTCCGAAAACGTTGTGATGCAGTGTCTTTGTCCGGACAACGGTGACGGAATACAGACAAACTGGTGGAAAATACCGGAAATGTCCGGCGATGAGATAGAAAATTTCAAAACCCAAGGTTGGATATTCGTACCGGACGGTTCTGTTTGGGGTCTGGATCCGGCTGCCTACTTAGCTAAAAATTCTAATTTCGCTTGTAGGTCAACCGGTGGAAGTAACAGTTCAAGCAGTTCGGTAGGAGGAGTTTCTTCGATAGGTGATATTTTAGCTCTTGCGGCAACGGGGAATATAAGGGTAATCTATGGATTGATCTTCGTCGGACTCATTTCGATGATGTTCGGATTCCTACTTAATAGGAGAAATGGTTGAAATTTCTAATTTCTAATTACTAATTTCTAATCAAATCCCAAGTTCTAAATTAATAAATGTTTTTATCTAAATTTTTCACAACATTCGGTTTAATTTGTTTAATACTGGCTGGCATCCTTTTGTGGCAGAGAAATAATCCGAGGAGAGTAATGTTTTTGTTTGCTCCGCCTCAAAATGAAATAAAGTCTCCAGTCAAAAAAAATCTTCCAACAAGATTAATTATAAAAAATCTCAATATTGATCTGGAAATATTTCCGGCAAAAGTAACAGGACAAAACTGGGATACTACAAGTCTTGGAGTATCGTGGTTGGACATTTCTCCTGTACCGGGAGAAAAGGGTAATAGTATTATTTATGGTCATAATTGGACCAATCTGTTGGGTAGTTTATTCAAGGCAAAACCGGGCGATACTATTGAAATAGCCTATCAGAACGCACCGAATAAGATTTTTACCATTGAAAAAACAGCTATGGTTTCTCCCGATAATGTATCGGTACTGAATCAGACAGAGAATGTATCGCTCACAATATATACCTGCGCCGGACTTTTTGATGAAAAAAGATTTGTTGTAATCGGAGCTCTCAATTGAATCGATTCTGGGATCCCCTTCGACAAGCTCAGGGTCCCCAGAATGACGAACGCAACAATTTTTCAAAATTGTGATCTACTCCACATGCTCAAACACAAACAAACCGCATAAGAATAGTCCAATCACTTGATTTATAGCTAATAATAGTGTAAAATAACCAACTCAATGATGATGGTTTATATACTTATAGTAAAATGAAATATACACTTAATAGATCAGAAGATATAAAAAAAGCTGTTTCTATAATTATACCTGTAATAAACGAACAAAGGACTATAAAGTTACTCATACAGGATATATTCACTGCTTTTTCCAACAAAAATATAGTTTTTGAGGTGATAGTTATCGATGATCATTCTACTGATTTAACTCCCAAAATAATTGACGATCTTAAGAGAAAATATCAACTCAGATATTTTCTGAAAAAAGGAAAAAAAGGAAAAGCCTATTCCCTACTTGAAGGTTTTTCTCATTCCAGATATAACCTTTTAGCGATGATTGATGCGGATCTCCAGTATCCTGCTTCAGCCATACCGGAGATGGTTGAAAAAATAAATGATTCAGTCGGAGTAGTTGTAGCCAAAAGAAAATTCGTAAATATAAAAAAAATCCGGAAAATATTAAGTCTGGGATTCTCACATTTTTTTGCCGGAATTCTACACGGTCTGCCTCATGATGTCCAGTCGGGATTGAAAGTTTTCAAACAGGAAATCATTGAAAGAGTTTCTTTAAATCCCGGACCCTGGTCTTTTGATCTGGAATTTTTAGTAAAAGCCAGACATGCCGGTTACAAAATTGCCGATCACGAAATTATTTTTGAAGACAGACGTTCGGGTGCGCCAAAAATATCCCTGATTCCTGCGATTTTAGAGATCGGTTTAGCAGCGTTGAAACTCAAATTTACAGATCATCTGCCGGTTGCTTTTCTTCCGAATATTGAAAAGAAAAAAGGGAAGGGATTTAATGCCAAAGGATTTGAGTTTGTCCATCACAGCGAACTTTCCCACAAGGACAGTGCTTTTACCACTCTTTTTAAAAAGCAGAAAATATTTCTTCTGTCATTACTTTCGGTTTTTATTATTGGATTATTTCTGGCCTGGAAAGTAACTTTGATAATTTTAATTGCAATTATAACCTTTACTTATTTTATTGATCTTTTTTTCAACCTCTATCTTATAATCCGCGGATTTACAAAAAGACCGGAAATTAATATTCATAAGTCAGAAACAGATAAACTGACTGCAAAAAATCTGCCAAAGTATACGATTCTTTGTCCTCTTTATAATGAATGGGAAGTGCTGCCGCAATTTGTTACGGCGATGTCGAGGTTGGATTATCCCAAGGAAAAATTACAGGTGATGCTCCTCTTGGAGGAAGATGATAAGGAAACTATAAAACATGCGCAAAGTTATGGACTGCCCGGCTATTTTGATGTTGTTATTGTTCCTGATTCATTACCTAAGACTAAACCGAAAGCTTTGAATTACGGGATTCAAAAGGCCAGGGGTGAATTCGTAGTTATCTATGATGCTGAGGATATCCCGGACCCCCTGCAACTTAAAAAAGTTGTTGCGGCATTTGAAAAATCCGACAAAAAAACAGTTTGTATC
>Ga0155835_104_pt2 | contig 10106 bp, 10 predicted proteins | sample RifCSPlowO2_01_FD_107489 | JGI IMG/M metagenome (GOLD analysis project Ga0155835, IMG submission 107489) | Candidatus Roizmanbacteria bacterium RIFCSPLOWO2_01_FULL_35_13 | reverse complement strand
ACTCTATTCCACTGGTGGCCTAGAGTTTAATCCTATAGACGATAACAAGTATTAACTAATTAAAAGGAAGTGATATCACATCTTCTGGCATATTATCTGCCGATTTATTAAGACGTTCTTTCCATACTTTAGTGTTTTTTTCCTGTACAGATTTATGTTTTGATTGCAATCCTCCAAAGCCCGTAATTAATCCCTCAACATACATTGCTGTAGACTCAATTAAATCCCACGCATCATGTGTTGCATGATGACCATCAATAGATTGTAGCTCTTCTTCTGTTCTTGGTCTTGATCCTATTTGTGTAGCGGTGACTCTTGTGAAATTCGAAACAAGCCATGCGCCCCCCAGTATTCCTAACGAAGTTAAGATAAATTTTGTCATTGAAGTTTTTCTCTCATTTGTTACCATATTTAGTAGGAACTATAGCATATGTATGATCTAATTTCAATAGGTAATATAAGCATTGATCTCTATTTCAAAGGCCAATTACTGACGTTTGAGAAAAATAGGTTTCAGCAAGCAATAGGCGCAAAATTCGTACCTGTCCACCCGTCGGGTGGAATAGCTTCAATTTACCATTTTGTTTTAACATTCGAGCAGAGCGAAGTCGAGAACAATAAACTCCGAATTTCTCTACTAATCGCTCGAAGGATAATAAGCTTAGTCTTGTGTTGAATTATGCGTACCATTGTGATAAAAAGAGTGACTTCAAATATGCGAAACAGTCTAATAATTATTAGTTTACTTATAAGTTCCCTTTTAACCTACAATTTATATCTAAATAATAAAAAAGCCAGCTTTACTCAACCGCGTGCCCAAGTTAACATCACACCGGTTATATCAATTTCACTAGTACCATCTCCTACCACTTCTCCAGTTTCCGAATCTAATATCCGACCGATTGCAATCGGCATGTGGACACAGGGTTTTTGGGATGATGCAAAGAAAGAACTGCATCCGGAGAAATTAACAGAAGTAGAACAATTAATCGACAAGAAATTTGCTATTGCCCATTATTATCGTGGCTGGGATGTTCTTGATAAAGAAACAGTTAAAAATGAATTAAATTCAATAACTGAACAAGGTTGGACTCCTATGTTAAGTGCTAATCCTTATTATTTTGATCAATGCAGGTGGGAAGACAGATCCATTTATCAAGTTATCAGTGAGGGAAAATGTGATACATTTTTACAATCTGTTGCACGTAATTTTAAGCTATTCGGAAAGCCATTATATTTCCGCTTTGCCTGGGAGATGAATCTTCCCAATATAGAATGGGGAATTAAAGCAACTAAGAGTTCACCTGAGGATTTTATTGCTGCCTGGCGGCATTTTCATGATATTGTCAAGAACGAGGGAACGGACAATGTAATTTGGGTCTTTTCACCAAACTCCGAGACTAACGAATCTGTTCCTTATAACCGGTTATACCCTGGAGACGACTATGTTGACTGGCTAGGAATAGATGTCTATAACTGGGGAACTACACAATCCTGGAGCAGCTGGCAAAATTTTATTTATCTTTTTTCCAGTTCTTACAATCATCTGGTGCAAATTTCCCCCAATAAACCCTTAATGATCTCAGAAGTCAATACTACTGATCAAGGCGGAAACAAAGCCGAATGGTATTCAAATTTACTGAATACAGAAATTCCTTATAAGTTTCCCCAAATAAAAGCAGTTGTCTTTTATAACGAGAACCGAACACTAAAAGAGAATGTTAACTGGCTAATTGATATCAATCCAGCCTCGTTGGATGCTTTTAAACAAGGAATAAGTAACGGCTTCTATACCTCTTCTTTATAGCTGTCGAGCAACGTCATTCTGGCAAGCGAGGTACGAGCGCGTCCAGAATCGTTGTTAGATTCTGGAGTCGCTTCAAAACTCATCGCTCCCCAGAATGACCATTTAGCCATTATTTGCTTTCGAGCGCATCCTATAGTATAATATACCAATTATAGTTATTACTATAGGGATGATAAAAGGGACAAACAATAAATTACGGGTAATGAACAGACTCCAAAGCGCTATATATTTGGCGCTGGTTGCTTCAGCTGTATTTTTTACGCTTCGTTACTTTATTTGGTGGATCAATCTGACTCATATACCCTTGAACTGGACATATGCTAACCTGCACTTTCTTGATGTGCTAATCTTCATTACACTAACATTCGCAGTATTTCTGCCGATGCTAAACGACTTTGGCGTTTGGTTTGCGCTCTGGTTTATGTCAAAACCTAAACATATTCCTATAATAAAAAAGTATACAGTAGCCTTTTTAACCTGCTATGTTCCCGGAAAAGAGCCGATCGATATGTTGGAAAAAACCTTAACAGCCATGAAAAAAGTCCGCTATGAACATGATACTTGGGTATTAGACGAAGGTGATGACTCTGAAGTAAAACTGCTTTGCAAAAGGTTGGATGTAAAACACTTCAGCCGCAAATGCCGCTTGCAATATAATCAGTCAGAAGGTAAATACAGAACAAAAACTAAAGCCGACAATCATAATGCCTGGTTAAATCAGTTTGAGGATAACTACGATATCATAGCCCAAATTGATATGGATCACATACCTGAACCGGATTATTTTGAAAGGACGCTGGGTCAGTTTGAAGATCCTAAAGTTGGAATAATCTGTATGCCTCAGTATTACAAAAATACTGATAACTGGATTGCTAGAGGATCTGCAGAACAGGCTTATTTGTTCCACGGTCCGATCCAACAGGGTTATTATGGTTGTGATATGCCTTTTCTTATCGGGACAAGTCATATCTACAGAAGAACTGCAATGAAGGATATAGATGGTTATGCCCCGACTATTGTGGAAGATCACTTAACCGGTATGTTGTTTTACAGCCGCGGCTGGAAAGGTGTGTTTGTACCGGAAGTTTTAGCCAGAGGTGACGGACCAACTAACTGGTTGGATTATTTTAACCAGCAAATGCGCTGGAGTTTCGGACTTTTCGAAATACTGTTCAATCACACGCCCAAAATATTGGACAAATTAAACTGGCAGCAAAAAATAAATTATTTTACTGCCCAACTTTATTATTTTTCCGGGGTTTCTGTATTTCTAGGAACAGTCTTGACATTTTTCTACCTGGTCTTTGGAATTAACTCTGCTCACATGAATCTGTTGATTTGGTTGACCTATAGTGTTCCGACTTTTATTTTAGGCATTTTAATTCAGATATATGTGCATCAGTTTACTATCGATCCTAAAAAGGAGCCGGTCTATGGAATTATCGGAATGTTTCTAAACCTAGGAGCAAATTTGATCTATACGCTGGCATTCTTTAAATTTATTGCCGGAAAAAAAATGCAGTATATGGTAACCAAAAAAGGATCTATGGCTATTGACAGCAAAACGCCGATCGAAATTTTTATCCCGCATTTAGTTATGGTTTTTTTGATGACCTATGCTTTAGCCTCCAGTTTTGTACTTAAAAATAATGCTTTACAACTTAGATTGTGGGCAGTCTTTTCTATAATTTCACTTAGCGGAGTTGTCGGAAGTTCACATCTTTATTATTTCTACAAGCGTCTGGAAAAACTATTTAATGTCAAATTATTTCTGCGTTATTCTTTTGTTGCCGCTGCAATAGTTTTGGTCACTTTTCTTATCAGCGGAAGAAATACTATCGACGGTCAGGTTGAAAGAAATTACCAAAAATTACCGGAAATTATTCACACAGTTACACCTTTTCCTAATGTGGATTTAACCGGTGCAATGCTTGGTATCTCATTTTCAAATTCTGTTTATGACGAACTATTGCATACGGAAGAAATAACCGGCCTAGATTATGATTTGGTCGGATTTTATCAGGCTTGGGGAAGCGAAAATAATCAGTTTGATCAGTCCTTAGCTTATGCAATAAAAAATAAAGGATCTATCCCAATGATAACCTGGGAACCCTGGGTACCGGTTGCCAGCTATGATAGGACTATAGAACAGGCGTTGCAGGATAAATATCATCTGAGAAATATTATCCGGGGTGATTTTGATGAATATATTAAGGAATACGCTAATTCAGTAAGAGATTACCAAAATCCGGTGATGATCAGATTTGCCCACGAGATGAACGGTAACTGGTATCCCTGGGGAAGTACTTTTAACACTCCTTCCGAGTATATTATGGCCTGGAGACATGTCCACGATATATTTACTGAAGTTGGTACTCCTAATGTAGCCTGGATTTGGGCTCCAAACGAAGAATATGTCGAACCCTTAGTGCCTTTTTCCCACAGCTCAGAAGTATTTTACCCGGGAGATAAATATGTCGATTGGGTAGGAGTAAGCTCTTTTAACTGGGCCGGAAGATATAAACAAAATATTTGGAGAAAACCCGAAGATCTGTTTGAAAGTACTATTTCCAAATTAAAACAATATCAAAAACCGATCATTATTACAGAAACAGCCAGCAGTGAAACCATCGGTTATCCAGGTCAGAAAGCTCTTTGGATCGAGCAGATGGCAGAATACGTTAAATTAAATCCGGAAATCAAAGGCCTGGTCTGGTTTAATGTCAATGACAATAATATCGACTGGTCAATCGAATCTTCCGATTCATCTCTCAAATCCTTCATCAACTGGTTTGGCGATTCTTACTTTAACTAAAATGAAATGTCATTCCCGCGGAGGCGGGAATCCAGACTAAATGTTCGTCATTGCGAGTGATTAGCGAAGCAATCTCTCTCGTTTATCGTTTGAGCTTGTTAAAAACGCATCCAAAATCGCTGCTTGTTTTTTTTTTACAAAATTCGTGCCTGTCAACCCTCAGGGTTGTTTAGCCTCACTTTATTGTTCGAGCGTAGTCAGGTATAGTCTTGTACCTGACGAAGTCGAGAACGTAAATTAAACAAATAAGCCGTGTTTGAATAAATTAATGTCTATGTCTTTCAGGTTCTGAAAGAAATTCTAACGAACTATCAAGTTTAGCTTTTTGTTCGGAAGTTTTTCTAAATCTAACCAAGAAATTTTTGGTAGATATTACATTATGAAGTAAAACATGCATTAACATGAAAGACAACATACTTTGGTTACCTTTATATTTATTTATCAAATCTTGACTAAAGCCGGATTTTCTAAGTATGTTATTGGTTTTTTTAGTAAATTGGTGGTTTTCTAAAAACTCTTTCATTATTGCAATAAAATTCTATTTATGGTGAAATAATAATATATGTTCGATTTGATTTCAATAGGTAACATCAGTATAGATCTTTATTTCAAGGGCGACTCTCTGACTTTTGAGAAAAACAGATTTCAGCTGGCAATCGGAGGAAAATATTTTGTCGACCAGTTTCATACCGGAATTGGCGGAGGAGGCGTGAATGTGGCAATCGGAGCGTCAAAAGAAGGCATAAGGTCCGCTGTTATGGGCACAATTGGCAATAATCCCTTTAAAAAAATGATTCTACATTTATTAGAGGAAAATAAAATTTCTACTAAACTTTGTACTATAGAGGAGAACTATTATAATCTTTCAAGCATTTTACTTTCTGAAAAAGGTGAACGGTCGATTATCCACTACTCAACTCCCCATAAAAATATTTTGCGCAAAGCAACCTCCATTAATAATTTAATTGAAGCTAAAATAGTATATATGGGTAATCTTCCGGATGTTTCTTTGACTGAACGGGAAGTTACTCTTAATCTGTGTAAAAAAAATAACATTATTACTGTGGTTAATCTGGGTGTTAAGGATTGTAGAAGATCTAAATCCCAGCTAAAACATTTTTTAAGCAAAATTGATGTTTTGATTGTAAACGGGCATGAGTTTGCAGAACTGGTAAAAGCCCAATACAAAGATATCCACTTTCAGGAAAATGTAATCAGATGGTATTTCAGGGATCTGGAAGACAAAACGGTAATTATTACCGAAGGTAAAAAAGGCAGTTACGGCTATATGGGAGGCAAAGTCTATCACCAGAAAGCAGAGGAAGTAGAGAATATTGTAGACGCAACTGGCGCAGGCGACGGATATACTGCCGGTTTTATTTCTGAATATTTTCACTCAAAAGATATTGGAAAATCAATGGAAAAAGGAAGTCAATACGCATCAAAAATTCTTTCTAGGGTTGGTGCAAATTAACTTTGAGGCTCTTTCTGATATACTACCAATCAAATGGCAGAGATTAAGCAAGCTATCACTAGCGAAAAAAAAGAAAGTATAGCAATGAAAGTTGAGGGACTTGTCCAAAATGCAATTTCTCCGGATTTCCTAAAATATTAGTTGAATTTACTTTGAAATTCACTGGCGGAGCGCCTCATGCATATAACGAATTTGAGCCTGTAGATGCAGCTAAGAAATCTATAAATTTAGGAATTGAAGATTTACAAAAACAACATAAGGAACATGCCGCAAATTGTGATATGGGAATATTTGTAAAGCCTGAAATTGGCCTTGAATCCTATATTTAATTTTGATAACAAAAAACTATCTTACTTCTTCTAATAAATCTCTTCCGGTCATGTCTTGTGGTTTTGGAAGTTCAAGCAGTGACAAAACAGTTGGTGCGACATCGGCCAGTATTCCGGTTTGAAGTTTTATAAATCTTCCATGATATTTATTTCCAATAGCTATAAAAGGCACGGGGTTATCGGTGTGTTCGGTAGAAATTTCTCCGGTTACCAGATTAATTTTCTGCTCGGCGTTACCGTGATCAGCAGTAATCAACATACTGAAATTTAGAGTTTTACATTCATCAACGATCTTTACTAAACATTCATCGACAACTTTTACCGCTTTTATAGTTGCTTCGATATTACCCGTATGACCGACCATATCCGGATTGGCAAAATTAATTAAGATAAAGTGGTACTTTTTTTCCCGCATTTTGCTGATTAAAGAGTTGGTTAATTCATAGGCTGACATCTCGGGTTTTTGGTCATAAGTTGGAACTTTGGGTGAAGGGACGATCAACTTATCCTCACCTATAAAAGTGGTTTCATTTTGACCATCAAAATAAAAGGTGACGAATCTTTCTTTTTCAGATTCTGACATCCTGAGCTGGCTAAATCCTGCTTCCGATAAAACTTTTCCCAAAGGATTATGCACGCGGATAGGAGGAAATGCTATATTGGTCGGCAGATTTTTTTCATATTCTGTCATCGTGACAAAAAATAGATTATTTAGTTTTGTGCCTCTGGGAAAAGGAGGATTAATTATTTTTTCCTTGGGAAGATGGGTTTTTTCATATTTTATTGCATACGGATCAAATGATACGGTTTTATTAGCATCCTGTTCGAAATTTTCGAGCACAAATGCTTTAGTAAGTTGGCGCGGACGGTCTATGCGATAATTAAAAAAAATAACCGTATCATTTGCTTTGATAAGCGCAAGCGGCTCGCCTGAGACTGTAACCAGAGTGGTGGGTTCTATAAATTCATCAGTTTTTCCCTGACTGTAAGACCACTCCATCACCTCAGATACGGATCCGGCTTTATTCAGGGAGCCTTTTGTTAAACAGTTATAGGCTTTCTCGGTTCTCTCCCACCTTCTGTCGCGGTCCATGGCATAATATCTTCCCATTATTGATGCAATTTTTGCAATTTTCAGAGTTTCAAGTTTTTCCAGTAAATTTTTTACCGTATTCATTGCTGACTTTGGCGGTGAGTCGCGGCCATCAGTAATTAAATGTAAATAAACTCTTTCCACTTGCTTTTCTTTCATCAGATACAAAAGCGCATAAAGATGTTCAACGCTTGAGTGCACAGCGCCTTCGCCGACTAAACCAATTACGTGCAGATTGCTGCTGTTTTTTTTAACATGGCCAGCTGCGTCCAAAAATATTTTATTTTTATAAAAACTACCATCGGCAATCGCCATATTGATTCGGGGAAGATCCTGATAAACAATTCTTCCGGCACCCAGATTCAGATGGCCGACTTCTGTATTGCCGACTTCGTCTGCAGGAAGTCCGACAGCAGATCCGGAAGCCTTTAACGTTGTGTTAGGGTAGCTGTAAAAATAAGAATTTATATTGGTAGGATTAGACAAATATATGGCGTTTCCCGGACCGTGAGGCGCGATTCCAAAACCGTCAAGAACCAATAGTATTACTGGAGTCATTGTAATAGTATAAAGTATTTAGTATTTAGTATCTAGCATAAATAAACAAAATTTCCAATTCACAAGAAACAAGATACAAATAATATTCAAATTACATATATACGAACTTCAAATTAAGACTATTTGTTTCTTGTTGGTTGTTTCTTGGGATTTGTTAAGATAGCAATACGCCAATCCGCAGGCTATTGCATCAATTTCATCGTCTTCTTTGATTTTTTTATCAATCTTTAGTGTTAATCCGATCATTTTACGCACTGATTCCTTATCGGATAAACCATAACCTGTCACTGTTTGTTTTATCTGCAAAGGTGTTAAAAACTCAACAGGAATATTATTTTGCGAAGCAAGCAGTAGTATTGCTCCTTGGGTTTGCGCAACAGATATGACGGTTTTTTGATTTTTAAAGAAGAAAAGCTGTTCAATAACAATTAAGGTAGGTCTATACTCTTTTATGACGTCGTTTAATCTATTATAAATCTCCCAAACTCTTCTCTCGGTTTTTTTCTTTTTATCGGTTATAATTAATCCCGAAGCAATATAGACTGGGGAACTTTTATCTTTCTTAAAAACTGCAAACCCCGTCTTCTCCAGCCCAGAGTCAATCGCAAGAATTATCATTAGGAGTTTATAGTTCGAGCTTTTCGAAAACTTCTCGATTAATCGCTCGAAGAGTATAACTATAATTTTACAAACAATGTCAGGTGCAGTCTTGCACCTGATTATTAACAAAAAAGATGGGAGATCGCTAGTTAGTACGTCTCAGCTTAACCACTTACATGGCTTACACTTGACGCCTATCAACCTCGTAATCTTCGAGGAAGCTATAGGGAATTTTAATCTTAGAGTTTGCTTCACACTTGATATGCATTCAGTGTTTATCAAATAGAAACATAGCTACCCGGCGATGCCCTTTTGGGACAACCGGTAGACCAGGGGTTTCTTCTTCCAGGTCCTCTCGTACTGTGGAAGAGTCTCTTCAAAATTCTAATCGCCTACACCGGATAGAGTCCGACAAAAAAATTTCGACTATATCTTCCCCGACTAAGTCGGGGTCTGGCGTATAGTCTGTGAGGATTTTTTTTGTAGTTGTTGAGCTATTAACTCTCCATACACTTTTCTCTACTTGGTATTAATAAGAAAATAAAGTGACATACTACAAAAAATCTTTCCTGCTGATTGTCTTGCTTTCAATACCTAAAATATAGAAATGAAACAAACATTTTCACTTCGATAAACTATATCGTGAGTAGTTTGCTTTTTACAAGAGTTTCCAGCATACAGCCAGATTTATATTCTTTTATTCTATTCAAATCAAAAAGACCGTGGATAACTTAGGAACATTATACTCGAATATTCAAACGTCGAAAAGAAGAGTACAGCTCGGTTTTAAATTAAACTAACTGTCTCACGACGTTCTGAACCCAACTCGCGTACCGCTTTAACGGGCGAACAGCCCGACCATTGGAAGCTACTTCACCTCCAGGATGCGATGAGCCGACATCGAGGTGCCGAACGACGTCGTCGATATGAACTCTCGGACGTCACCAGCCTGTTATCCCCGAGGTAGCTTTTATCCGTTAAGCCCGGTCCGCCATCACAGCGAGACCGAGGATCACTAACGCCCACTTTCGTGTCTGCTAGGATAGTCATCCTCACAGTTAGGCCAGCTTATGCGTTTGCACGTACATCCCGATTTCTATGCGAGATAAGCTAACCTTTGCGCTCCTCCGTTACTATTTTGGAGGAAACCGCCCCAGTTAAACTGACCACCAAGTACTTTCTCCCGCCAAAGGCGGGATAAGGTAAAAAAAGACAAAAGAGAGGTGTTTCATCGTTGTCCGAAGACTCCCTCCTACTCTCAACAGTTCATTTCTTTTTACCAATGCCTAGCTTCAGTTAAGCTCTCGGGGTCTTTTTGTCCAGGTGTAGGTAGGCCGCATCTTCACAGCCATTTCAAATTCGTCGGGAGATGATTCAAGACAGTTGTCAACTCGTTAGACCTTTCATGCGGGCCGGAACTTACCCGGCAA
>Ga0155835_109_pt1 | contig 12176 bp, 15 predicted proteins | sample RifCSPlowO2_01_FD_107489 | JGI IMG/M metagenome (GOLD analysis project Ga0155835, IMG submission 107489) | Candidatus Roizmanbacteria bacterium RIFCSPLOWO2_01_FULL_35_13 | reverse complement strand
TTGCTTTAGCAAAAGATCATGACACTACCACTAAAGTAACTGCCGCGGTGGCTATTTATGACGGCAAAAATTTAAAGATTTTTAAGGGAATAGTTTCTGGCAGCCTGTCAGCAAAAGATAGAGGAGAGCACGGTTTTGGTTTTGACAAAGTATTTATTCCCAAAGGATATGATCAAACACTTGGTGAAATGCCGCCTTCTCTCAAAAACAAAATTTCTTACCGTGCCAAAGCACTCCAAAAGGTTAAAGAATATCTTACTTTTTAAAGACAATCAACTTTAGCCCCGCAAGCTGCGCAGTGGCTGAGGAGCGCAAGATCATCATCGAAAGACGATGAGTTTATAGCCTGTAAAATTCCAAATCATTGAAAAAACTGTGGCAAAGACTTTGGCAACATTTGCCCAGACAGTGGGAGAAAGATTAAAAGCTGGAGGGATAAATGTTGTAACTGCGACAACTACAGAAGTGTTAATAAGAAGTCCGATAACGGTAACTGCCACAAAGGTGAAAAAGTTACCTTCACGGGCTTTTTCAAAAACCCATTTTCGATTCCAAATATAACTGTTAAGTATTGCCAGTGAAAAGGAGGGAACATTTATAAGTCCTATACCAGTACCTTGAGTGTAATTTGTCAAAAATATCAAAAAATTTAATACTCCAAAATCAATTGCCGTATTTAAAACTCCCACAAGAGCAAACTTAGCAACCTGCCATAAGATGGCCATTTTTTTGGCGATTAAATTGGCTATATACATACCCAAAATGGTGATCAAGGGGAAAACAATGTAAAGGATTAGATAAACGAATGGGATCTTTAGCAAATAGCCGGTGTTCATCAGTGTCGGCAGGGCAAAAATCGCAATTAAATAGGCGATAACCAGAGTTATAACTAGATCACTTTGGCGCATAGGACCCCCTCCTTTATTTTAAGTACTCTGCCTTGTTATTGACAATAGGTGATGTCGATTGAGGGTGCTGACTTAAGGGCAAGGTTGGGCTTCACCAATAATATCGCCTCCGCCGGCTCCCACCCAGTTCTTCTTAGCAGACGCCACACCATCTTGCCTAGAAACTTCCTCAATTTCCTTATCAAGATTGCTTTCTCTCAAGACTTCTTGTGGAATTTCTGCAATAACCTGTATTTTCTCCAATAGGGTAAGAGGCTGTTGGTCTAATATCTCGTATTGCCTTTGTTCCATTAATTCATCAATTTTCTCTTGGAGAGTATCTTGCCCAAAATGGATGACCATTCGGTTAGCATAATAGGCCTCGTCACGCAAACGCCGGAGATTAGGATCTGTTTCAACAGTTTCGCCTTTAAGGCTTTCAGCAATTGCTACATCGCGACAGGTAATACCATCTTGCCCATCAACATCATATAGAGGTGCATTTGGTTTTGTACCAACTCTCATTGCAACAAGCTCGACGTCTTTTTCGTCAATTGTAAGATCATTGTTAAAATCAACAAAGACAGGCAAATCTCCCAGTTTGATTCTGGCATCTAAAACATCAACTATTCCGTCATCGTTAAGATCAGCATCTTCAACCGGAATTGGAGTTGGAGTGGTTTCGATTTGGGAAGTAGTTCCTCTGGCACAAGCAGCAATTAAGACGGTAAACAAAAGAGGAGAGACTAAGGCAAGGCGGCCCCACTTTATTCTTGTATATTGCTCTGTCTGTCGACCTGTCTCCTCGGTTAAATGGTACTCGTTCTCAATACTCATGTGTTTTTTCCTTACTGGCAGGTAAAACCTTGACGATTCAGAATTAATAGAGCGTCAGCAATGCTAATTTGGCCGTCAGTACCAACTGGTGCAATATCGTAAAGTACGTTATATAACGGATCCCCAGAAGAAGTGTTATAGGCGCGAGCAAGTCGTCGGGCATCTATCACTCCGATTTCACCATTGCCATTAAAATCAAATCTAGAGCAGTTTTTATACCAAACTGAAGCCCAGGCATCAATTCTTCCGAAGCCATTGTGTTCAAACTTGTTGCATTTAAGATCATCACGACTAGGTGAAACCGGCGCAACTACCCTGCAAAGTGCTGCCACACCGGAAACATAAGCTGCTGCCGCAGATGTGCCACAGCCATAGTACGCCACCCCATCTTGGGGTCCGATCCAATCCAACTCAATTGGTACTGTGCTAAAAATATAATCGCCTGGAGCAAAAATATCAGCACTCGTTCTACCGCTAGAATCTGGACAAAGAAGATCATTCGCAAGTGTGGCGCCAACAGAGACAACTTTTGGGTGGTTGGCAGGATACTCACTATCATCTCTACCCAAATTACCAGCAGCAGCAACAAGAATAACTCCAAAGCTGTCCAAGGCGTTTAAATAATAATCCATATTCTCATCACTTGTACGATCAGGAAAACCAAAAGACATATTGACAACATCAATATCCTCATGGTTCATTGCTGTCCACTCTAAAGCCACATAGATCCAAGATAGAATAGGTTGTCCATATACATTGGTAGGTATCTTGATTGGAATAATCTCAACATTCCAGTTTAGTCCAGCAATGCCTTGACCGTTGTTAGCAGTTGCTCCAATAATTCCTGCCATAAATGTACCATGGCCGTTCTCATCTGTAACATCTTGTTGTTCAAAACCCCAACTAGGGTCTATTTCAACATTGCGTCGCAAGGTCTGGGAAAGATTTTGACCTAGATCATAATGGCTATAATCAGCACCCGTATCAATTACTGCCACTCTGACCTTATTTGGTGTTCGGCCTTGTGTTTCCGTATACCAAGTTTGTTCAATTCTAATTTTCTGGTGACCCCACTGGTCATCCCAGTATGGATCATCGGTTGCCCATTCACCAAGATAGTTTTTTGTTGTAGATTGGACAACTGGTTCTTGAGCCAGTTGTTTTTGCAAGTTCTCAACGTTAACATCTGGTGTTGCAAGATTTGTTGTATTAATTTGGTCAAAACTTCTTTTCTTGCTGAGATTGTATTTTGTAAAAATAGTCTGTTTTTGTGAATCTGTTGTACCGGGCTTAAACTTGATAAGTATGTCATTTGCCATAAAACCAAATGTTAACTCTTGTGGATTGCCAAGCCCAAAGACCGGCTCTTGGGCTACTTGCCCAAAATAGTTTTTGATAATTACCATATCATCTGTGTCAATTTTGCCGTCGGCATTAATATCAAATCTTGGTTTATAACTTGCTTCGGGTGCACCAGCTTCTAAAAGCTTGGCGTTTTGGTCAATATAACTTTGAACTAAATCAAAATCTTTCTGATTAATTGTTCTATCGGAATTTACATCAACGCATACCGGACAATTGGTTGTAGCAGGTGGGGCTAAAATTCTGGCATCAACAAGGTTTATGATTCCATCAGCATTTTGGTCGGTAATCGTTTGGTCGGTTGCAGCTTGAGAAGTTTTGGTATTGTCGATAAGTAAATATATCAAGCCAAAAGCAACAATACCAATTATTAACAAATATTTTGCCAATTTGCCAAACTCTAATGCTTTAACTTTTATGGTTTTATTTAACATGTTATTCCATATTGGTAAACTGCAATTGTAATATCAGGAGAAAGAACAATGCCGTTCTCGTCAAGATCATACAGGGCATTAGAGGTACCATAGTTCTCAACTACCTTGGAGACATCAGCCATCCTGACTTTATGATCACCTGTAAAATCAGCACATCTGGCAACTCTAAATGAGGCATTTATGATTATATGTGGAATTAAATTAGGGTTTTCTGAATTATTGGCAAGCTGTGTTGATTCTAAAGTTAAAGGAAACATACCAAGATTAGAACCTGGTTTGAATTTGATTGTAGCCAAGTTACCAGTGCCAGTTGGTGCATCCGGTGTTGGACCTAAGGTCACACAGACATAGGCTAGTTTTTTGTTGTTGACATTGGTTTGATCAGGGTCAAGGTAGGGATTGCTGCAGGCAGTTTGTTTGCCGGTACTTGCCAAGAAACCACCCGGTGTAACTTGGCCTTCATCGGCAATACCGTTATTGTCATTGTCTTGAATAGAAACAAGGGTTTTGTCGTATTTGACTTTAAACATAAAAGCCGCTAAACCGTTGGCATCTGTTACATCAGATACCCTTATTTCCCTTGTTACAATTGGTCCATTTTGAACGCCAACTATAGTAGTTGCAGGCCATGAGCTACCTGGACTTCCAAAGAACATCATAGTTTGGGGGGTTTGTCCAAAAACTTTATTGATGGTAGTGGGTAAAGTCAGATTTAAAGCTAATATCAGCAGGCAAATTGAAATAAATCTAGATAGACCGAAGAAGAACCTTCTTCGAATTGAAGAGTGTTTGGGCAGCCAGTTTAAAAAGGATCCATCCTTCATAAAACCTCTGCTTTTAAACGGCTAAATTAAGACCTATAAATTATACTATAACTGTCAAATTTTTCCTTCTAAAACCCGAGCTTCTGGGCTGTTATCATCTTTTGTTTCTAAAGTTACGATTACTATTTTATAGGCAGAAAAGTCGCCGGCTTTATTAAAAGAAAGAATATACAGGTGGTCCTTCTTTTCCAGTTTTCCAAGCATTGTAAGGTCAGCGGATGAAGAATCATTAGCAAGCCAAGCAGTATAATTTTGCCCGACTGGCGCATCTGGTAATTTAGCTTCTAGTACTAAAGAAAAATTATTGCCGTCAGCGACTGCAAATACAGTTGCACCCCCTTGTTTACCAGTAACCGATTGTAGATTGCCGCTACTTACTCCCGGAGGCAAATTCGATGGTAGCACGGAATCTTGCGAAATGGTTTGTGGAACTTTTTCAGCAGATTGTTCCTCACTAGCATTTTGAGATGAACTAGAGATATTTTTATTTTTGGAGCCCCAAGAAACCAGATTCTTGCCGCCTTTTTTATTGAATATAACTAAACTTGCCAAAGCAAGTACCAAGATCGCGGCAACAGTGATAGCTGTCAAAATTTTCCGCTTGTCTTTCATGCCGTGTTATTCTATCACGAGTAGTCAAAAAGTTGTCTAAAGCTAAAAGTAAACGTAAAATTTATCAATATTATGAATAAAAATAAAATATTATTTATTCTTATGGGCATTTTAATACTTTTAACCGGTTTAACGCTAAGTTTTTTTCTTTCCTCAAAACCCGAAAACATTCCTATTAACCAGAGTAAGCAAAGTTTAGAAAACCAAGTCAGCGGTACGGCAACGGTTGATCAGCAACCAGACTTGAGAAACCCATTAATTACAAAAGATAGAGAAACCGCCAAAGTTGTAAGAGTAATCGATGGCGATACTATCGAAATCTCCGCCACAGACGGACCCGCCTCTGGAGGGGAAAATGGTCAAAAGATTCGCTACATCGGCATCGACACCCCGGAAACCGTTGACCCAAGAAAAGCGGTTCAATGCTTTGGTCAAGAAGCTGCAGCCAAAAATAGGGAATTGGTCGAAGGCAAAACGGTCAGTCTTGAAAAAGACGTTTCAGAAACTGATAAATACGGTAGATTGCTAAGGTATGTTTATTTCGATCCTTCGACAAGCTCAGGACAAGTTATTTTTGTCAATGAACTATTGGTAAAAGAGGGTTTTGCCCATGCCTCTTCTTATCCACCCGATGTTAAGTATCAAGATCAGTTTCAAAAGGCCGAGCAAGAAGCAAGAGTTAACAATCTCGGATTGTGGGGTCAATGCTTGGGCAAGATCAGTGGCCGATCATCAGAGCCTAGTTCATCGCAATCAAGTCCAACATCTGGCTGTCTTATCAAAGGCAACATCTCCTCGTCCGGCGAAAAGATTTATCACATGCCCGGCCAAAAATATTATGATAAAACAGTCATTGACACATCGCGCGGTGAAAGATGGTTTTGCACGGAGCAAGATGCCCAAAGCGCAGGTTGGCGAAAATCCAAGATTTAAATTAATATTGATTTATGCTTGCAAAAATTACTTCTGCCGCTGTTGTTGGTCTGAATGCGGTTCCTATAACTGTCGAAGTAAATAGTGCGCTGTCGGGCTGCCTCATCTTACAAAGGTGGGGGTAGCTTACCAATAATTCCGTTTGAGTTTGTGATTTTTGTTTAATTTTGCAATACTAAAATTAGCGAAATGATTAGGAATTATTTTTTAAATGGATTCTCTCTTGCTAACAGAATCCTCGATATTTACTTTATTTCACTTTTACTGACACTTATTGCTTTTATACCTTCCTTTTTAGGACAATCAATTGTAGGTAAAATATCACAATTTGTAACTATTCCTCTATTTTTAATACAGTTCTCATTTTGGATGTCAATTCCGTTATTTCTTGTGGATAAACAGCAGAACAGAGCAACAAATTATCGCAACTTGTCAATTGTAGTCCTCCATAATGCGAAGCGATTAATCATTCCTGGAATAATATTATCCATCCTGTTTGGTATTTTGGCGTTGTTGGTTCTCCTTATTGCAGCACTTAATGTAGCCAAAACAGGTAGTGATCCAAGCCAAATAACAACAGCTATACAAAATCTGATACAAAAGCTTCTGAGGTGGAATCCAATAATGATTAGCTTGACAGGTTTATTCTCTTTATTTGTATTTACTTCAATTTACTTCTCTTTAGAAAATAGAGGGTTCTTTGGCTCGGCAAAAAGAAGCGTTATTTTTAGTTTCAAGAATCTGAACTTTGTTTTGATTATATTCTTAATACATGCAATTTTTTATTCCCTATCTAGTCTATTTCCGCCTACTTTTAAAATTCCTATTTCTGTTCAGGGTGATTTAGGGTTGTTAATAATAGTAGTTTTAAGTCAGTATATGTCCTTCATAATTATAGCCAGCGCGCTTTTATATTATAAAAACAGAACCAAAGAGATTTAAGTTGATTGTAGACCGACTTAAATTAGTTTTATAATTAAGTAGTCTATTTTCCTATGTTGAAGTGTCCGAAAGACCAACATAATTTAAAAGCTGCAAGTTTAAAAGGTGTTCGAATAGATGAATGCCCAAAATGCGGAGGCAAATGGTTTAATAGGGATGAGTTGAGAATTGCAAAAGATAGCACTGATGACGATTTAAGATGGTTGGATTTTGACCTTTTTGATGATAATGCTAATAAATATAAGGCTCGTCCTAGTCCTAAAAAGTGCCCCAAAGACTCAGCAAAAATGACCTCCCTTGAATACATGGACTCGAAAGTTATGATTGAAAAGTGCGATGTCTGCAAAGGGGTCTGGCTAGATAAGGGAGAATTTGACAAGATTATTAAATATATGGAAAACAAAGTTATTTCCGAACCCGCTTCAGAATATGCGAAGGATGTGTTTAAAGAATTTGAGGAAATATTTACGGGGCCTGAAAGCACTATCTCAGAGATCAAGGATTTTTTTGCAGTACTTAGGCTTTTTGAAATACGATTAATTGTGGAACACCCTTGGACCGCTGATTTCTACCTCAAATTCTATAAGTATTGGCCTCTTAAATAGTTCCTAAAATCTTACATAGTCACAGCTTGCTCTTTATATTATTGATGAGTTACTTTCGATTATTTTCATAAGAAATTTTATTGTAAAATATAGCTACTGCCCGCCCAGGGACGTCTAATGTTCCAAGTCTGACTTGGCCCGCTGCCTAGCACGAGCTTTTTAAGGTTTTGGGATAAATTAAATGAAGATTTCTCGTAGCCTAAGAATTAACTGTCCTGGAGTTAAAATTTCAAATGGCAATTTTATTCTTTTTACTTTTTCCGTAAGGAAATCTTTTTTATCCAAAGTCACCAGGAAATCTGCCTTAGCGCGTCTTGCTCCTTCCAAGACATAGGCATCCTTTCTATTGATTATTTTCAGAAAGTTTTCTTCAGCCTTCATCAAATCAATACTGATGATTTTGGGTTTTAGATCCGAAATTGAACTATAGAAATTAAGGCGAGTAGCAAGTGGTTCTTTCTGGCGAATATTCCGCTCAGCTTCTAAAATGACTAAACTTGTCGCGTAAATTTTTATCTTGTATGTTTTAATAATTCTACAAAGTTCTGCTGAGCCACCGCCAGGTGAACGAGATGCTGAGTAGTAAACATTAGCATCAAGAAAAACGGAGATCATTTACTTTTCAAGAAGTTTTTGGACGGCGGCTTTTTGCTTTTTTGTTAACTTATCTTCTTTTAGAAACTGGCGAATTCGACGATCTGAATAAATTTCGATATCCTTTTCATCACCAATGAACAATTCGTAATCTTCAATGGGTACTAAAACAGCAACCGGTTTATCTTTCCGTTTGATCAAGAAGCGTTCTTTTCGATAAAATGATTGGTCAACAATCTCACCAATTTTTTTTCTTAGATCAAGCATTGTAATTGACTGCAACATATTTCCTCCTCAACTATAGTAACTATCATAGTTGCTAGAGTATGACTTGTCAAGCTGTAACGCCTCTTGATATTTCATAGAAATAATTTAAACTTATCTCATGCTTGCCAAAATTACATCTGCTGCAGTTGTCGGGCTTGATGCTGTCCCGATTACGGTTGAAGTTGACATAGCCGCTCAAGGCCTGCCTTCTTTTACAATTGTCGGTCTTGGCGACAAAGCAATCGAAGAATCAAAGGAAAGAGTAAGGGCAGCCCTAAGAAATACCGGGGCCGATCTTCCGCCAAAGCGAATAACTGTCAACCTTGCTCCGGCTGATCTTCCCAAAGAAGGCCCAGCCTACGACCTGCCGATTGCTTTGGGAATTTTAATCGCATCTGAACAATTAAAAACGGATGCAAACGATTCAATTTTTCTCGGCGAACTTTCACTAGATGGGTCTCTGCGAAGAATTTGGGGAGTTTTACCGTGCGCCATTATGGCACGCGAAAAAAATTTCAAGAACCTTTTTGTACCTGTGGATAATGTTAGCGAGGCGGCAGTCGTTGACAAATTAACCATCTATCCGGTCAAAACATTGCGTCAGCTTTTCGACCATTTTGCGACTGCCCCTATGCCAAAGCAAAAGCAAATTTTGCCTGCCAAGCATCAAAAGCAAAAATTTGAAGGTATCACCGAAAGCGAATACGATTTTGAAAACATCCGTGGCCAGGAAAGCGCTAAGCGTGCACTCGAAATTGCCGCAGCCGGTGGCCACAACCTACTGATGAAAGGGCCGCCCGGTGCCGGTAAGACCTTGATGGCCAGATCATTTGCCACAATTTTACCTAAGTTAACTTTTGAGGAAAGTTTGGAGGTTACAAAGATCTATTCGGTTGCAAATCTTCTTTCTCAAAATAATCCAATTATTACGTCAAGACCAATTAGAAGTCCTCATCACACCACCAGTAATATTGGGTTAATTGGCGGCGGCAATATTCCGAGGCCCGGTGAAATTTCACTGGCACACCGCGGAGTTCTATTTTTAGATGAATTCCCGGAATTTCCCAGGCATGTTTTGGAAGCTCTTCGTCAACCAATGGAAGATGGGTTTATTGTTGTCTCGCGGGCCGCCGGTTCTGTCAAGTTTCCCTCCCGTTTTACCCTAATTGCGGCTTCAAACCCCTGTCCATGCGGGTTTTTTGGGGATGAGACCAGAAGTTGTACTTGTATGCCCGGAACGATCACCAAATATCAAAAGAGAATTTCCGGGCCAATTTTGGACAGAATTGACATGCACGTTAGTGTCCCGGCTATTCCAGCAGGTAAGTTGACAGGTAAGCATCAGTCAGAATCATCGTCGACTATTCAAAAGCGAGCCCAAAAAGCCCGAGACATTCAACTTAAAAGGTTTAGAGGATTAAAAATAACTTCCAATGCCGAGATGAATAACAAACAACTCAAGGCTTTTTGTAATTTAGATGAAGCATCTGTATTACTTCTCAAACAAGCAATCTCTAAATTGAATCTTTCAGCTAGAGCCTTTCATAGAGTAATCAAAATCGCCAGAACAATTGCCGATCTTGAAGGATCCGATAAAATCAAATCCAATCATGTCGCAGAGGCACTTCAATATAGGCCATCGATAGATAATTAAGTGCCTCGAGATCCTGAGTAAAAATCGAAGGATTGCAGAAGCTCTTCAATATCGGCCACAGGTAGAGAATTGACATTACATCAAAATTGATGTATTATTTAAATGTATAAATTAATCTTTTACAGGACTTCCAGAGGCGAAGAACCTGTTTCCAAGTATCTTAAGACATTAGATATAAAGGTAAGGGTAAAATTTTACAAACTTTTAACGCTACTTGAGAATCTTGGACCAAGTTTAAAAAGACCATACGCAGATTTATTAAAAAATAAAATATACGAACTAAGAATAAAGCATGGTTCCAATCAATACAGAACCCTCTACTTCTTTTTTGAAAGAGATTATATAGTAATAACCCATGGTTTTACTAAAAAGACGAGCAGAGTCCTAGAGGCAGAAATTAAAAGAGCCGAAGTTTACAGAGAAGATTTTCAAAAGCAGATTATAAAAGGAGAAAAATATGGATCGAAGAAAATCTAGAAAAAACATTGATCAAATTATCAAAAGACTCAAGTTTACCAATCTTGATACTGCTCTGGCTAATGAGCTTAAAGACCCAAACTTCCAAAAAATTTGGGGAAAGCCAACAGGTGATCCCTATCTTGATACGGCTTTTGCGATCATTCAAGCCCGAAAGGAGAAAAACCTCACGCAGGCCCAACTTGCCCAAAGAGCTGGAACAACTCAGCAAGTTATCGCGCGTCTCGAGTCCTTAACTTACAGAAGTTACAGTCTTAAAACTTTGGAAAAACTTGCAAAAGCCCTCGGCAAAAAGCCCCAGATAAGATTTGTATAAACCCCAACAAACAGCCAGAAAATCTTTTGTAGAAGCAGTTTACAAACTAGATGAGATTTTTAAGGACGATGGCAACATTCCCGCCCAGAAAAGATTTGTGCAATCTATAATCGAGCGGATTATCACAACCGGCAACAAGATAGATATTAATTATTGGTTAGGAGAAAACTAAAGTCGGGTCTTTTTGTCCGGAGTCAATAAATTCTACCTTGATATTTTACTCAATCTTCATTCAATGTGCTGTGGATTATACTACCTGCTGATATAATTAAGTCTAATTTGATAAAAGATTAGAAAATCCTATGCAGTATTTATATCTTGATGAAAGCGGAGATTTAGGTTTTGACTTTGTAAACAAAAAGCCTACAAAATTCTTTACTGTAGCGATTCTTGCTGTAAATGGTGTTGAGAATAATCGCAAGTTAATCAAAGGTGTGAAAGTAACGCTTCGCAGAAAACTCAATCCAAAAAAGCATCGCAGAAGAATTGTCCAGGAACTTAAAGGAAAAGATACCACTTTGGAGATTAAACAATACTTCTATAAACAGATAAGCAAAGTTAAGTTTGAAATTTACGCCATGACTCTTAACAAAAAGCGAGTTTATGATCGACTTACAAAAGAAAAATCCCGCGTTTACAACTTCATAGCAAGGCAAGTTATCGACAAAATTCCATTTGAGAAAAATAAGGCAAACAGAGTTGAACTTGTAATCGATAAGTCAAAAAGTAAACCGGAAATTGAAGAATTTAATTCCTATATTCGCTCACAAATTCAAGGCAGATTAGACCCCAAAGTTACACTTGATATGTATCATTGGGATTCACAGCAAAATCCACCTTTACAAGCCGCTGACATGTTTTGCTGGGGAATATTTCAAAAATATCAGAGAAGAAATACTAAATGGTTTGAAGTCTTTGAGAAAAAAATAATTTTTGAAGGTTTATATTTAAAAGGATGAGATTGCCTTATAGGTTTGTTTCGTCCTAGCTATTGCCAAACAGATGAATGGGAACACTAGAAACAACCTATATCGGACTTATCACTCATCCATGGAAATAATAGCAATTTTATAAACTAATGTCAAAAAAAATACAAAAACTGTTAAAAATCCGAGAAGCTGCAGAAATGCTAAGCGCCTGCCCTTCCGTAGTCCTGACGAAGGAGGGTAAACCCGGAAACGCTAAGGCGCTGGGACAGAAGCGGCAAACTCAAAGCAATAATAATCAGCAAACGCGGGGATAGGCGTTATCGAAAAGAAGATATTGAGAAATTCATAAAAACTTAACAGAAGAATCTTATGGATAAAAATAATAAAAGCCAGTCACTTAATAAAACAGAGCTTGTCTGGCCCGGGAAGCGAAAGGAAGTTGAGCGTGTGCAACTTCCCTTTCAAACGATTGAAACGATCAATCTTCCGCGCGGTGCAAGGCA
>Ga0155835_103_pt1 | contig 13402 bp, 10 predicted proteins | sample RifCSPlowO2_01_FD_107489 | JGI IMG/M metagenome (GOLD analysis project Ga0155835, IMG submission 107489) | Candidatus Roizmanbacteria bacterium RIFCSPLOWO2_01_FULL_35_13 | reverse complement strand
ATTTTGAAAGATAAAAAATTCCAATTTGCGCTTAAAATCGGCTGGCGAGCCCTCGCAGAGGGCGAGCCAACAAAGACATTTTCCAACTGGCGGAGGGTACAGGATTTGAACCTGTGAGGGCAAAAGCCCACAAGTTTTCAAGACTTGCGCCATAAACCGCTCGGCCAACCCTCCTACCCCTTCATATATTTGGAGCTTAATATCAGTATAAATTGAGGCGCAGAGGGGAATCGAACCCCTGCGATAACTGTTTTGTCCCAGAAGTAGTTAGATTTTGTCTAGCAAAATCGTAACACATCGGGATCCCGCACTACTTTGCAAAATGAGGCGCGTGCCGGAATCGAACCGGCGCAATAGATGTTTTGCAGACATCTGCGTTTCCTCTTCGCCAACGCGCCTCTCTTCATTTTGCTAGTTAGTGCTGGGATACACAGTTGCGTTTCCACTTCGCCACTGCGCCTTTATTTAAGCTAATATTTTACCTTATTTTAACTTATGAAACACTGTAAAATACTTTATTATTACAACAATTTAGAAATGTTGCACTTTAACAAAATAGAAATGACGTATTTACAGCTATAAATTGTGCAATTGTTGTCTTTGCGAGCGAAGAGTGTTGAAGCGAAGCAATCTCTCAAATTATGAGATTACTTCGTCGCTTCGCTCCTCGTAATGACAATGAATAATACTTTTATTTCCAATTCAATAAGCGACATTTCTATTTTGGTTTGACCTGTAAAATACTTTATATATAAAGAATATTTTTAATTAAGTAGAACTTAGATGCTTAACCGCGAACAGATATTAATACTTTTTTTAGTCATTAAAAGTCTATACCTACCTTTAAACCGCAGAAAATCCAGGTATTACTGGAAATTACCTATCGACGACAAAATACCTCTTATACCCTGGTTTATAGTTCCCTATATCGGATATTACATTTACATAATCGTAACAATATTTTTGTTATGGAATACAAAACATATTAATTCACTTCTTTATTCTTTTATATATTCTTATATTATCGCCTGTATTTTCTGGTATTTATTTCCTAACGGAGTCAAAAGGCCTTTGATTTTAGGAAAAACATTCTTCCATAAAGCAACCGCTTTTATTTATAAATTAGATGGAGATGCAAACGGCTTTCCCAGCGCACACATATTTATAACCTTATTATGTGCATATTATTTACTTATGATTTTTAACTCACATATCTCATTGATTGGATTATCCGGTTTACTGATAATACTGTCTACTTTATTTACAAAGCAACACTATATTATTGATATAATCGGTGGAATAATAGTTTTTATTACGGTTTTAGCTTTATCCAACCTATGAACTTAAAAGCAATTCTGAGTGACTTTGACGGTACATTAGTCAATAAACAAAATATATATAGTTCCGAAGTCAAAGAGCTTCTTGACTTAATTAAAAATAGAAACGTTCACTTTTCTCTAGCGACCGGTCGAGCTTATTTTGGCCGAGTGCAAAAATTTTTAAGTGCTTTAAACCTTTTTAATTATCACATCTTTAATGGAGGTGCATTAATTTTTAATAATAAAAATAACAAAATCCTTTTCAAACAACCGATCTCTTCAGATTCTATCAATAAAATCATTAATTACCTCCTAGAAACTAGGCTTAATTTTTCCTGTGAAACTATAAATCTGGCTTACATGAACAAAGTTATTAAAGAACCTTATTATGCCAAATTATCTTCTATGAGACCTTTAAACAAACTTTCCGATAAGTCAGAAGTTTTAAAAGTACTTCTCTTTGGTATTTTAAATCATCTTTCTGAAACTGAGGTAGAAAATCATAAAAAAAAATTAAGTGCTCTCTGCAAAGATATTTCAATAATAAAATTTAAATATATTGACCGGTATGGAATGGATATTACATCTGAAAAAGCAACTAAGCATACCGCAGTTTTAGAATACGAAAAGCTCCTGAAAATACCACGTAATCAGATTGTTGCTATTGGTGATGGATTAAATGATTATCCTTTATTTACAGCCTGTGGTTATAAAATAGCAATGGAAAACGCGCCGAAAGAATTAAAAGAGATTGCCGATTTTATTGCCCCTACTGTTGAGAACAACGGAACTTTAGTTGCTCTAGAACACATAATTAACAAATTTAAAATATAACCATCTATACCACGGCCGTGATCTAGTTGGTATGTAGAAAAAATTATGAAATACAAAACTGAAATATCCGCCGGCGGTATAGTTTTTAAAAAACTATCGTGGCTTATTACTCAGCATAGTCAACACAAAGGCTGGGGATTTCCCAAAGGATTAATCGGAGATAAAAACTCCAAGGAAAAAATGAAAGAGGCGGCTTTACGTGAGGTTGAAGAAGAGGGTGGAATTAAGGCTAAAATTATCAATAATCAACCAATCAAAGTTCAATATAAATACAAATTCCAAGACTTCTTAGTCGATAAGACTGTTTATTATTTTTTGATGGAATATATATCAGGCGATCCGAAAAATCATGACTGGGAAATGATGGATGCAAAATTTGTTGATGAAAACGAAGTCAAAAAAACTCTTACCTTTAAATCCGATCAAAAAGCATTTGAAAAAATTTTAATGATAAAATATCTTCATGTCTAAAAATAATCTATTTCTGAATATTTTAGTTAAATAAATTTTAATGGACGAAGCAACTGCAAAAACTCCTCCGGATTTTTTGGTTTAAGAATATTTCTGTCTTTTTTTTATATCATCGAGTGCTTTTCTGAATCTTTTTTCAGCTGCAGTAGAAAGAACTGTAATATTCTCAATTTCTCCAACAGAAACAGTTAACTCTCTTTTGGCTATTTTATTAAAAATAACCCTAATTAATTCTTGAAGAGAAGAGAAGAGAATCCGAAATCAAGAGAAACAGCTTCCGCTTCGTTTTTTAACACTTTTAATATTGGAATTTGAAGTATTATTCTATCCATAGAATACAATTCTTTTGGTTTAGTAATGGTTGTCAAGGCGAAATCGAATTGATATTATAAGCCTAATTTTATATAATCTGACATAATTTTATATAGTCGAATAATCTTATATAGTCGAATTAGTAAAAAATATAAGCTTATACCCATAAATAATGAATCTTAGTTTTACTGTTTCCAGGAAAAAAATCCATGAATTTGTCAAATCTATTGACAAGCTAAGACTATTGCGATTGACGATAGCCATAACAATTATTCTAGCTTTAATATCGACGGCGATAGCTTTTTCCCAGGATCTGATTGTTGCTTATGGTGACGCTGAATCGCATCTGAATATTGCCAAACGCGTAGTCCATAGCATTACTCCAGGGATGGCCCAGCTTGGAGGTATCTGGCTTCCTGTTCCACATCTTTTGATGGTGCCGTTTGTTTTTTTTGATCCCTTCTGGAGAACAGGACTTGCCGGATCGATAGTCTCAGGAGCCATGTTTATAATAAGTGCGATATTTCTTTTTAAACTGACTCTATTGCTTACCAAAAATAAATATGCGGCTTTTATCGCTTCGCTGGTTTTTGTTCTGAATCCGAATATTTTATATCTGCAGTCAACTCCAATGACAGAACTTACTCTGGTTGCTTTTTTTCTGATGTCATCTTATTTTTTTATCAACTATATCCTGAATGAGAATGATATTCAGTCTCTATTGTTAGCTGCATTTTTCGGATTCTGCGCAGTGTTGACCCGTTATGACGGATGGTTCCTGGTTCTATTTGAAGCACTGACAATTATTTTGCTTTATTTGAGAAAAAGACATGATTGGGAAAAAACAGAAGGGAAGCTTTTGCTTTTCTCGACCTTGGCTTTTTTTGGAGTGGCAATCTGGATGATGTGGGATTTTTTGATCTTAGGTGATCCTTTTTATTTTACCAACAGCCAGTTTTCGGCAGCTACCCAGCAACAAAATTGGTTAAAGCGCGGAGAATTGCCGGCTTACCATAATCTGCCGTTAGCCTTTGCTTATTATATGGTTACTGCTATGAGTAACGGAGGAGTTATTATATTTTTGGCGGCAGTTGCCGGATTTATTTTATACCTTTCAGAAAAAAAGGGTCTTCACAGGTTTTTTATAGCATTTATTCTTTTGGTTCCTTTTATCTTTAATGTTTTTACGCTGTTTGTCGGACAGTCGGTCATTTTTATTCCGCACCTGACGCCGGTCGGATTTGAGTGGAGGCTTTTTAATGTCCGCTACGGCGTATTGATGATTCCGGTCATAGCTCTTTTCTTCGGTTACGCTTTTTTTAAGGCAAAAAATGCCGGAGCAAAAATTCTTTTAATTGCGTTATTCCTGATGCAGTTTGGACTTTATTTTGTCGGATACTCAAAGATAATCAGTTTATCCGATGGTATTGAAGGATTATCACATGCAAAAAGACCGGATGCGGAAAATTTCATCCGGAAAAACTATGATAAAGGATTAGTGCTGATTGATGATTATGCCAGGACTCTAAGTATCATAAGGAGCGGTGTTCCAATGCAGAATATTATCTATATCGGAAACAAACCCTACTGGGAAGTGTCTTTGGTTGCGCCAGAGAGATATGCCAGCTGGATAATCATGCAGAAGGATGACGATGTCTGGAATGCGATCTATGATAAAAAAGACGTGCAGGGAAGACTATTCAAATATTTTAAAAAAGTCTATACGTCGCCGCAGATTTTGATATTCCGCAGAATTAAATAAAATTTAAAATTTCCAAGAAACAACCAACAAGATACAAACAAATTACAAAAATCAATTTTTAAAATACCAAATAATTAATTTGAAGTTTGAAAGTTGAATTTTTTTGTTTCTTGTATCTTGTGATTTGAAATTTATGAAAACTATATATAACCTTTTACTAATAATAATTTTCCTAACTTTAATAATGCCTATAAATGCAAGGGAACGGTTTTTTCAGGTTCAGTCCATCGATACGATGAAGTATTCGAGGGATCTGGCAAGGGAAAAAATAAAAGATAGTACTTTTGATCAGACAATAGAGATACAGATAAAAAATATTGCTGGCACAGGAGCAACTCATGTCTCATTGGGTACGCCATATGAAGAAGAGTTTATGCCTTATCTGAAAAGGTGGGTTGTAATTGCACGAAAATATAAGTTAAATGTCTGGTTCCGCGGTAATCTGGCGGGTTGGGAAAACTGGTTTGATTATCCGAAAATAAACAGAAATTTGCATACATTGAAAATAAAAGAATTTATTCTGAATCACCCTGATTTGTTTGATGACGGGGATGTATTCAGCTCTTGTCCAGAGTGTGAAAACGGTGGACCGGGAGACCCGAGAAAAACCGGAGACGTTGACGGATTCCGTAACTTTATAGTTAATGAATATAAGACTGTTAAAGAAGCATTTAAGAGTTTAGAAAAAAATGTAACTGCAAATTATTATTCGATGAACGGGGATGTAGCGCGATTAATAATGGATAAAGATACGACAGCAAAACTGGACGGAACAGTGACGGTCGATCATTATGTGTCAACTCCGGAAAAACTGGCAAAAGATATTAAAAATTACGCAAAAGAGAGCGGAGGTAAGATCGTTCTGGGAGAATTCGGTGCGCCGATTCCTGATATTCATGGAGATTTAAACCAGGAGGAGCAGGCCGGTTGGATCGATAGTGCTCTGAGAAAAATCGTTAACACAAAAGAAGTAATAGCTATAAATTATTGGACCAATAATGCCAGCAGTACCGAGCTTTGGAATGATAATAATTCTCCGCGCTTGGCAGTGTCCAACATAGAAAAATATTACAATCCTGTCAATGTTATGGGAACAATTAAAGACGAAAAGGGTAATTCTGTTAAAGAAGTAACTGTTAAAGGTAGGGAAAGAACAATCGTTGTAACAGATGGCGTTTATGCAATTCCGGTTTTGGATAAAGAATCTCTGACATTCAGCAAGTTGGGTTATGTCTCGGTGAATATCGGAGTAAAAGCAGAAAATGTAAAGGATATTGTGAAAGATATAGTATTGGTGAAATCTTATCCCCGGATATTTTACTCTATTTATATGAAAATACTTAACTTCTTTTTAGGATTGTTGAGATAATTATACTCCGCAGCCGCCGCCTTGAGCCGGTGGTTCTTCCTGAATTCCGTTATCGACCAGCCACTTTTTTACATTCTGCGCTCCGAAGGCTGAGAATACATCATTGCTTAAGAATGTTTTGCCGTCAACATCTTTAAATTCTTTTCCGTCTTTTTTCTGAAAGTAAAGAGCTGCGTCAAATGCATTGGTCGGAAACCAGTAGGAACTTATATATTTTCCGGCCTCATACATCTCGGATTGAGTTGCTCCCTGGGCCGCCATCAGTTCGTAAACTCCAAGCAGAGCCATACCGTGGTTACAATCCGGAAAAGCTGTTGAGTTACCGCAGCAAGGCCTGAAAGAATTTTCAGCAACTTCTTTGGCCAATTTTTCCTGATCAGCCGTTAAAGGAACGATAGCTTTTTTAGCATAGTAATCCATGGCGTTCCCGCTTTTATTTAAAGTCCAACCGCCGGTTGAGGCAAAATTTCCTGCTCCTTCAATGCCACCGTCTTTGACCATATCTCCTTCAGTTAGTATTTTTGATTCATTAGCCAAGCCAAAAGCCCAGAAAAAATTCAGAAGGAAATAAGAATTTTCCGGTGTTATTTTTATTTTTTTATCAGATCCTTTGGTTAAAATTTCCAGCTGTTCAGCGTTTAATGGTTGCTGGGCTTGATCGTAGGTATCCTTAAATTTTTTCTCATCAATTACTCCCAGTTCAAGCATTTGAGGGCCTATATCTCCAAAAGATGCGTTAAGTTCGTAGCCTTCAGGGGGATTAATTTCTTTCATAACGGCCGCTGTTTCCGGAGCTGTTTTTCCGCCAGTTTGATTGGCTGAAATCAGATTTTTCTGGGTTTGTAGTCTAAATGTTTTTGGAAGTTTGGGTAGCATATATACAAAAGCAACAAATAAAACCAGGACCAGTAAAGGCATAAATTGAGGCATGGTTTCTTTAGAAAAATTTAATTCAAGTTTACCATTTTTATTTGAAATAACCGTTGTTTTAGGAAGCGGACAGAGGCCGCTTGTTATTTTAGAGGATTCGTAGACGGCATAGATTAATAAAAGTAAAGAGAAAAATTTTATTTCAAGTCCACCAAAGGGAAGAGCTGTCAGAGATGCTGCAATTCCCAACATTGGCAAGAGAAAAGCGCTGCAGACAGAGCAGCCTGTAGCGGCCGCGGAAAAGACTAAAGAGCCTAATGTCTGGAGTAGAGAGACTTTTGAAGTGGCTTTTTTTACCTCAAGAACATTAAAAAACATGGAAATGGCTGTTCCGATAAAAATTGCATTGAGTATAGAGAGACTAATTTGCATAAAAATATAGAATCGGGTATTAGACTGCATAAAAGCATCCCAGGTAGTATTCTGAACGAGGAGAAAGTAATAAAAAAATAAAATATTGATAGCTATTGCAGTAGTCGTAACCCAGTAGTGTACTTTAGAAAAAGTCTTTTTTAGTCCAACTTGAAAAATATAGAAAGCCGAGTAATTTTTATTTAGCATCAAAAAAGTATAACATAATCTTAAAATAAACAAATAATCAAATTTAGAATACTACAAATAAATTATTAAATGATTAAATGTATTAATAAATTCAGACATTTATTTGTTTATTTGTCGGATTTGTAGTATTTGATTATTTAACTCTAGTGTAGATCTTAGATTCCCAGTTAGTTTGGGCTGACATGGTGTCGGACCAGTAACCTTGTCTGCAGCCGTGATCGGCTCTTACCCTAAAGTAATATTTGGTATTTGGAGCCAGGTGATTAATTGTATAACTGATTACACCATCATATCTGCCAAAGGGAAATGATGTCCCAAATCTTTCATCACCCCTACTATAACCATATACTATAGTATATTGTGAAACAGCATTATTGACAGGTGTAAAAAATAATACGGCAGAATCTTTTGTGGTGTTTATCTGAAAAAGATCCGGAGCGTGGTCAGGTTTTGTCGCCTTACATTGGGTTGCAGTAACGGAATGAGGTAAAAATAATACAGATATAAAAAGCCAGATTAAAGATATTACAAATATAATTAGTCTCTTCAATTTATTTTATTCCTGAACTTATATATATTTTCATTGTACACACATTAAATATTTAATTTCAACATATAATAATTCACTATATCTATTGCATTTTAAAAATTTGTTTTTTATAATTCACGGACATAATCAAAATGAAAAATAAAATCTGCATCATAGGACCCGGCGTAGTTGGCCAGGCAACAGGCAAAGTCTTCGTTAAACTGGGAATTGAAACCGTATTTTTAGGCGGAAATCCGGAAAAAACTAAAAAACTGAGAGAAGAAGGATATATTGCATATACAAGAAATGAACTTTTTGACGGAAACTATGATTTTGATATAAGTATGTTAATAGTTCCCACTCCGACAATTAACGGAGAAATAAACTTCAGCGCTATCACATCCGCTTCAATTAACCTTGGAAAAAGATTGAAACTACGGAAAAAGCAGAACTATCATTTAGTAGTTGTGAAGAGTACCGTTCCTCCGGGAACAAGTGAGAGTCTGGTAGCCAATTTAATTGAAGAAAATTCCGGTTTGAAATTGGGTAGAGATTTTGGACTATGTATGAATCCGGAATATCTTAGGGAAGTCAGCGCTTATGAAGATTCATTAAAACCCTGGGTGATATTGATAGGACAGTATGATAAAAAGTCCGGTGATATATTGGAAAGTGTTTATAAGAAATTTAAATGCCCTATATTCCGTTGCTCTCTTAAGGAAGCAGAGTTTCAAAAATATGTGCACAATCTTTTTAATTCAACCAAGATAACTTTTTTTAACGAAATGAGAGAGATCGGAAAAAAATCCGATTTGAATACTAAAAAAATATTTGAAATTACTGCACTATCTTCCGAAGGAATGTGGAATGAAAAGTACGGCATAAAAGATTTAGGGCCGTTCTCAGGCAGTTGTCTACCAAAAGATACACAGGCTTTTTTGAAATGGGTTCACAGTAATGGTGCTGATGCCCATCTGCTAAAAACAATAATAGAAGTGAATGACACATTATCGAGTATGAATGGTGCTGCAAAAAAAACAGTAATTGGATCTGATTTATAGCAATCATTAACTAATGCAAAACGATATTCAGTTTTATCTTGCCCGCTACTTGGATTTGTATCCATTTCTAATTCCTGTCGGACTTATTGGTCTTTGGCGATGGGATGTCTGGTTGACTAAAAAAGTAACAGGGTTATTTTACAGACCTAAAAAGGCTGGTTACAAAGCATCCGTATCTGTTATAACTCCCGTATATAATGAAGACCCAAAAACATTCACAACCGCCATTGAATCCTGGGCTAAAAATAATCCGGATGAGATAATCGCAGTTATTGACTATACGGATGAAAGATCCATCAAAATATTCAAAGAGTTTGCTAATAAAAATAAATCTGCCCATCTCATAGTCACTAAAATTCCCGGGAAGAGAGAGGCGCTTGCAGATGGAATAAAGACTGCCAAAGGTGAAATAGTCGCCTTGATAGATAGTGATACTATCTGGGATAAGGTTACGTTAAAAAACGCGCTCGCTCCTTTTTCGGATCCAAAAATAGGTGGAGTTGCAACCAGACAGTCTGTTCTGGAAACCAAAACAATCGCTCAAAAACTTTTTAGTATCAGACTTGAGCAAAGATATTGGGACGATATTCCATTTCTGGCAGCGATAGGAAATGTTCTGGTTTGCCTTTCAGGAAGAACAGCTTTATACCGGAAGAAAGCCCTGATGCCGATATTGGATAAAATGACCAATGAAATGTTCATGGGTCAAAAAGTGATAAGCGGTGAAGACAAACGTTTGACATATTTAGTTGAAGCTGCGGGTTGGAAGACTACATATCAGAGTACATCCGAGGTCTTCACGACAGGTGTCCAGGATATGCGAACTTTTCTTAATCAGCAGGTTCGCTGGACCCGTAACAGTTGGAGAAATGATTTAAGGGCAATATCTGACGGTTGGGTATTCAAACACCTCATTTTTTCGCTCTATTTAATTGACAGGGCAATCCAGCCTTTTACTTTATTAGTCAGCCCAATCTATTTTTTAGTATCTTTAGTTTTGGGATTATGGATTCCGGTCATCGTAATTTTAGTCTGGTGGCATTTCAGCAGATTTATTAAGATGTTGCCGCATCTCCGTAAGCATCCTACGGATGTTTGGGTGCTGCCGATCTTTATTTTATTCAGCTTTATCTCAGCCTATATCAGATTATATTCTCTTTTCAGCATGAATATGCAGGGGTGGATAACCAGATGGGATAAAGAAAGACTAAATCGGTTTAGATTTCTAGAATTGGCTAGAGGTCATTTTCTTACATTTATTGTATTTGGATTGGTTACTTCAAGCGTCGTGCTGAATAAACATTTTAATTACCTGGTTCCGCAGGAGCAGCAGAGACTTCTAGTTGCCAGCATATTGCAAAAGCCTAAAGACTTAGCTGCCATTAAAAAAAATAATAATGTCTTAGGTGTTTCATCTTTTGATCCAAAAAGTCAACTTGCCCAAAAGCATGAATTCCAGTCAACAGACTCATTGGCCGGAGTCGCTTGGCAATACGGAGTCAGTTTTGAAAATCTTTTATTTGCCAATGTTCAGAAAATAACAAATTGGAATAGAATAAAATCCGGGACAATCTTTACTATTCCGCCGCCTGGGTTGAGTATTGCGTCAGCCTACAGATTCAACTATCAGAGAATCTATGATGATTTTCTGCAAATCGGATATGATCTGTCTACAGATACAATTATTATTGCGGGTAGAGGATATCAGGTTGGCCTAAATGATATTACCGGTTCTGTCGGAAAAGAATATCTGGAAGAAGTATCGCCTAAAGTCTGGCAGTTAAGGGCAAATATACTTTTACGGTCAGGCACAACACTAAAGTTAAATAAAGAAGAGCTTATCTGGTTGAGAATGGCCAGCTCTAAGGATAAATTTGTGACTTTAAGAGGCTCAAATGCCGATGTATTAATTGACGGAGTCAAAATTACTTCCTGGGATGAAAAAAAACAGGATTATGACAAAGATTATAAAGACGGTAGAAGTTATATTCTGGTTAAAGATTCAGCCAGAATGGATGTAAATAGTTCGGAGATTGCTTATCTTGGCTTTCCCCGACCAAAAGATTATCCTTATTCTTCCTATGGAATATCCTGGAGAATGAGTTCGGGAAAATTAACAAATTCTATACTTACCGGTGAAGTTAAGAACAGTAAATTCCACAATAATTATTTTGGAGCTTTTACCTTTGGCGCAACCGGTATGACCTGGCGCGGCAATGAATTTTATAACAATGTCCGATATGGATTGGATCCGCATGACGATTCAAACGGTTTCCTGGTAGAAAACAACAAGTTTTATAATAATGGAACCCACGGATTAATCTTCTCCAAACGCTGTATTAATAATACAATCAGAAATAATATTTCCTACAATAATAAATTGGCCGGAATAATGTTACACGAATTGTCCAATGACAATATAATCGAAGATAATATGCTTTATGGAAACAATGAGGGAATAAGTTTGGATAATTCGAGTAAGAATATAATCCGCAAAAACAGAATTTTCTATAACAAACGCGGTTTTCTTGCCGATAAAAAATCCGTCAACAACTTAATCGAGAAAAATGAAATTAATGAAAATAGACAATACGGGGTATATCTTTATGGTGAAGCCAATGAAAATGTAATACGCGGTAACATTATGGCATTTAATAATGTAGGCTTGTATATTAAAACCAACGGCAATGAAGCTTCGGACAATCAAATTGATCAAAATCAAGTTGGAATCTATATATTGGGAAAAGCAAATAAGAATGTCCTGGATTCAAATAAAATTACCTATAGTGATTCAATCGGAGTATATGCAAAAGTTTTCAACGGTTTCCCCAATTTTTTTTCGGCTAATAACGTGCTTGAAAAAAATGCAAAGAAAGATTTAGCGGCTTATGCATTGGAGTAAAAAGACCTTCTTCTTGATGCAGTCTTTGAATTCAGTTATCATAAAATATGATTCCCAGAGAAAAATTATTCAATTTTGTATACCATATTTCAGTTTTTTTGATTCTTTTTTTGCTGTTTTGGGTTATTTTCCAGAAAAAAACCGAAACCGATGAATTCAGATCCCCCATTAGTATGGACGATAAAAAGTATGATTCGGGATTAGGGAATGTTGAAATTGTCCCTACAGAAGTTATATCTCCAACACCAATTAATTTAAAATCCAGCGGCAAAGTAATTGAAGTCAGCCCCGTAGAAAGTATTCAAAAAGCTATAGATAATGCTCAACCCGGAGAAACAATTAAACTGTTACCCGGAGTTTATAATCAGGATTTCGTATCAAAAAGAAGCGGGACTGCAGAAAAACCGATAACCATTACAGGCAGCAAGGACGTTGTGGTCAAAGGCGGCGGCAAAGCCCGTGTTATTGAGATAAATCATGACCATATAATTTTAAGTAAATTTACAGTTGACGGGTTGCATGGAGATTCCGGGAGAGTAGAAGGTTATAGGGATAAATTGATATATGTTTTAGGTAAATCAGCGCGAAAAGGCGTAACAGGATTAAAAATTCTCTCGATGAATATAAAAAACGCCGGAGGAGAATGTGTCAGGCTCCGCTATTTTGCTCAAAATAATGAGATCGCTTACAATAGTATAAACCGATGCGGAATAGTTGATTTCGAGTTTAAGGGAGGCGGTAAAAACGGGGAAGGAATTTATATCGGAACTGCTCCTGAACAACTTAAGGACGGAAAAAATCCAACTTCCGATATTGACGAATCAAACAATAATCTGATTCATCACAACACAATTAATACCCAAGGGAATGAATGTGTAGATATTAAGGAAGGATCTTCGGGAAATATTGTCGAATATAACAATTGTACCGGGCAGAAAGATAAGGAATCAGCCGGCTTGGATTCAAGAGGCAGTAAAAACATTTTCAGATATAACGAAGTTTACGGAAATTTAGGAGCAGGAGTAAGATTGGGAGGGGATGAAGATAACGACGGAATTAATAATGATGTTTATGAAAATACTATTAAAAATAATGTTTCCGGCGGTATAAAATTTCAAAGAGCTCCACAGGGAAAAATTTGTGGAAATAAGATGGAGGGTAATAAAGGCGGCGATTCAGTCGGCTCCGAGGCAGAAGAATTTAATCCTACTAAATCATGCAGCTAAATGAATTGGATTTGTTTTTAGTGTAGTGATTTATATCACTTCCTTTTAATTAGTTAATACTTGTTATCGTCTATAGGATTAAACTCTAGGCCACCAGTGGAATAGAGTCTTTGCGGTAATTATTTG
>Ga0155835_112_pt2 | contig 13915 bp, 18 predicted proteins | sample RifCSPlowO2_01_FD_107489 | JGI IMG/M metagenome (GOLD analysis project Ga0155835, IMG submission 107489) | Candidatus Roizmanbacteria bacterium RIFCSPLOWO2_01_FULL_35_13 | reverse complement strand
ATATGGACAGTTCACCTCCTAGTGTACTGTCCATTTTAGTTCTTAAAGAGCCCTACTTTCAAACACTACTGAGTTTTGAAATGACTTCAAGGAAAAGAACTTTTGGCCGGTGAAGAAGTGAGGCTATTAATTCACATTTCATCCGCTGTCCAAGAGATAGATTTCTGACCTGAATATTTAAAACTTCTTCTACCTCTAATAGAGATACCAATTCATCTAAAGTTTTTTTAAAGGTGTCGTCATTTACCTGGTAAATTTCTTTATTCAGAAGAAAAGACTCCATAGGCGGCAGGTCCCACCAGAGTTGATTTTTTTGACCCATCACTAAAGAAATCTGTTTTAAAAATTCCTTTTTTCTCTCAAATGGTTTGTGTCCTAATACTGACACTTCTCCACTCGTGGGAAATAACAGTCCGGAAAGACATTTTAAGGTTGTAGTTTTTCCTGCCCCATTCGGACCGATAAATCCGATAAGTTCCCCTTCTTCAATCTCAAAAGAAATATTGTCGACAGCTTTGGAATCGTAATGTTTCCGATGAAATAAAGATTTCAACGACCCGGCTATCCCCGGCTCTTTTTTATAAACACGAAAATATTTACTTAGATTTTTAACAACTATAGATTTCATCTATAAACGATTATAGCAGGTTAATACTGCAGCAAAACTCATCGTTTAGGATGACTTATGTCAAAAAGCGTGAATAGTTACAATACAGCTTGACACATGACATCTTTTAAGATATCATAGTCTTATGAAAAATTATTCACTTAGTTCATTTCAAGAACATCTTAAAGAAGAACTTAAAAATCCTAAATTCAGAAAAGCCTGGGAAGAGTCTGAAGCCGAATATGTTTTAGCTACAAAACTTATTGAAAAACGGCTAAAAAATAAAATGTCGCAAAGAACTTTGGCTAAAAAAGTTAAGACTACTCAGGCTGTGATTTCCCGAATCGAAACTATGAACGCAAATCCATCTCTTAATCTTCTCAAAAGGATCGCTTCTGTCTTAAATACAAAGCTTGTTCTCAATTTCAAATAATTAATTAAGTCAATTTTTCTCTTCCAGTTTATTTATTGTTTTTCTAATTAGATCGAAGGAAAAACCACGGCGGGAGAGAAGGGCTGTGGCTTTGACAAAGCGGTCTTTTTTTTCTAGATTTTTAAAGCGGTGCCATTTGGAACTGAGAGCTTTAAAAGCTAAATCTTCCTCCTCCAGAGGTTTTTCTTCCAACCTTTGATTGATCAGTTCTTTAGGAATTCCCAAACGAAGCATCTCACCCTTTAAGACAAAGGCTCCCTTTTGCTTTGTTCTTGACCGCTGATCAATAAACCATTCTACAAAAGCTTTATCATCAATCATCTTCTGCTCTTCCAGTTGAAGGATTACTTTATCGGCGTCATCCCGGGAAAAATGCCGTTTTTGTATTTTTTTATACAAATAATCCCGCATTTCTTTCTTTGTACGAGGTCTAAACTTCAAAAAAAAGTAGGCTTTATTAAAAAGTTCTTGGAGATCATTATCTGAAGACATAAATATAATACGAATGCTACGAAAAAATATTCAAATGATACGAATATACTAATTCAGATTTTATTCGCATATTTGTAGATTCGCATAATAATTCGTGTCATTCGTATCACTTTTTATTTTTTCCCCATCACCTTTTCCATCACTTCTTTAGCCAGGTGTTGTTTCATTTTTTGATCACCCGCAAGAAGAATCTTTACCTGTTCTTTTCCCTGCCCGATGATCTTATCTCCAAGCTTGAGAAAAGCTCCGCTTTTCGTCAGGACTCCTGAGGCGATTGCCGCGTCAATCAGGCCTTCTTCTTTATCAATTCCCTCTGCGGTTATCACAATCTCAGCTTCCTTAAAAGGTGCGGCGACTTTGTTTTTGACTATTTTAACTCTGATACGCGATCCGTAAACCTGATTATTTTTTTTCAGGGTCTCGATTTTTCTGACATCCATTCTGATTGAGCAATAGAACTTGAGAGCCAATCCTCCCGGTGTTGTTTCGGGATTACCAAACATTATTCCGATTTTAAGCCTGATCTGATTTGTAAAAACTATCGTCGTCTTTGATTTTGAAAGAACTCCGGTCAATTTCCTCAAGGCTTGAGACATAAGTCTCGCCTGGACTCCCATCTGCGAGTCCCCCATCTCCCCTTCGATTTCAGATCTGGGGACAAGAGCTGCAACAGAATCTATAACTACCAGATCTACTCCGCCCGATCGAATCAAAGCTTCTGCAATTTCCAAAGCCTGCTCTCCGGTGTCGGGCTGTGAAACTAAAAGATCGTCAAGATTTACTCCAATTCTCCTCGCCCAGGCAGGATCCATAGCGTGCTCCGCGTCGATAAACGCAGCCACTCCTCCGGACTTTTGCGCCTCGGCGATAATTGAAAGACAGACCGTGGTTTTGCCTGCCGCTTCCGGCCCAAATATCTCAACAATTCTTCCCTTGGGAATTCCGCCGACGCCAAGAGCAATATCTAAAGGTAGAATTCCGGTTTTGATAACATCAACCGGAACATGGCTTGTATCTCCTAAACGCATAATTGAACCTTTACCAAACTGCTTTTGAATTTGTTCCATCGCAAGCATTACAGCTTGTTTTTTTTGCGTCATGTGGACTTGGCCATCGTTTTTACCAGTTGTTTTCATGATAATCTTTTAAAAAATAATATTGCCCATATTATTTACTATCTGGAAAAATATTACAAGGTATCCAACTATAAATATATGACTCAGAATATTCAAAACAGGTATATTATTCCGATAACCATCAGTCCCCACAAAAACATAGTTATAATTAACGGTTTATCTGTGGTAACTATTTTTTCCGGTCTTTCGCCTTCTTCCCTAACGTACAAAAGCTGGGCGTAGCGGGAAACTCCATAAACTACCAAAGGAATTGTTACCATCATCCATCTTCTAACTTCGAACGTTGGAACCAGATTACTTAAGCTGTCTGATAAAAGTGTCTTTATCTGAGGTGGCCTATCAACGTAGGTAAAAAATGCATAGGCAAGTATTGTTCCTGTAGCAAATGCATTTGTCAGAAAATCAAGTAGATGTTCCTTATATTGATCAAGTGATGCTCTGGCTTGTGAACCATGAGTCACTAATTCGGCGTGTCTTTTTACCGTAGCCATAAAAAGCGAACCGAAAAATATTGTATAAAGCAGCCAAATCGGGATATGATAACCGGTCACAACTTCTCCAGCTAAGGTCCTGATCATAAATGAGAAGGAAATCGTAAAAATATCAACCACCGGTTTTCTTTTAAGGTATAGAGAGTAAAAAAAGTGGAGAAGGATAAAGATGAGACTCAGGAAAAAAAACGGTAAAGAGAAAAAGAGTGAAGCAATCAGGGATACCAGAGTCAGAATAAATACAATAAAAGTGGCTTCAGGAATCGTAATTGAACCGGAGGCAATAGGCCGTAATTTTTTAATCGGATGCTTCCTGTCATACTGGTAGTCGATGATATCATTTAATACATAGGACGTCGATGAAAGAAAACATAAAACAAAAAATGCATAAGTCGTCTGGAGGAATGCTTCCGAGACAAATAAATTTCCTGAAAATATTATCGCAGTAAAGACAACCAGATTTTTAATCCACTGATTAACACGAAGCGCTCTAAGAAGGGTAAAAAACCTTTTCCTTTCCATCAAAATGAATTATACTATACTTATTGCATTGTAATGTTATAATCTTTCTTTATGATTAACCTTGACAACAAAGAGGCAATTTTAAAACTGCAAAAAGGCGACAAAGTTATCAAATCAATTGAAGCTTTTCCGAAACAGCTACGCCAATCTATTGACGACTCACTTAGTATTAAGTTTCCAGAAGAATATAAGAAAGTTAATAATATTGTTGTTTGTGGCATGGGAGGATCTCGCTTTACTCCATTAGTTGTAAGAGAACTTTTTAAAAAAAATCTTTCGCTTCCTTTTATTATTAATGATGATTACGTTTTACCAAAATTTGTTAATGAGAATTCATTAGTTCTACTCTCTTCATACTCAGGAACAACAGAGGAGGTAGTTTTTTGTGGTGAAACCGCAAAAAAAAGGGGGGCTAAATTGACCGGAATCGCGAGTGGAGGAAAGGTGATTAATTTTCTTAAAAATGAAGGTCTTCCTCACTATCAGTTTAATCCAACTAATAATCCATCGGGGCAACCAAGAATCGGATTTGGCTACATAATTGGCGGGGTTACCGGGATGCTATTACAGTTAAATCTGCTTAATATATCTAAAAATGAAATTGACAATGCGATAATTAATCTTCCCAAAATTCTTTCGGAATTTAGCATTGATATTCCTTTAAAAAATAATCCGGCAAAGCAATTTGCAAAAAAAATTTTCAATAAATATCCTTATTATGTAGTTTCCGAATTTCTTACCGGGGTAGGCAATGCCATACAAAATCAGACTAATGAAAATGCAAAACAAATATCGTCATTCAGAATGATCCCGGAATTAAACCATCATCTTATGGAGGGTTTAAAGTTGCCGATATTGCATCGCGAAATGGCTCTTTTCATACTCTTTTTTTCAAAACTTTACTCATCTGCAATTCAAAAAAGGTTTTATATAACGAAAGATATTATAGAACAAAATAAAATTCAAACTATATGGCATGAGTTGAAGGGTGCCACTACTATTGAACAGACTTTTGAACTGTTAGGTTTTGGAAGTTTTTTTACAATGTATTTGTCGGTGTTGAATAATCAAAATGCTTCTTTAATTCCCTATGTAGACTACTTCAAAAAAAAGCTGAAGGAAATGGATTAAAAAAATCCTCCAAAAAGATGCATTATCAGTCCAATGATTAGAATGAGAACTAAAATATTTCCTAATCCTCCTAGGAAAAATATTCCAAAAAAAGAAAGAAGCCAAAGAATCAGAAACACCGTAACAATTTCTTTTAACGGACTTGGCAAAATGCGGATAAGCCAGATTATAAGAGCAAAAACTAAAATATCATAAAGTCCAACCGCCTTATTTCCCAAATAAATAATCGGGGAATTTACAACAGATAAAACCGGGATTCTGACAACTCCAAGTAACCAAAGAATAACTAGAATTACTAAGAGGTAGATTAACATGCAAACATTATATATTAATTATTATTGTCATTCTGGCTTGTCCAGAATCGATTCTGGAGTCGCTTTGCTCCTCAGAATGACTATTAAGATTTATAAATAATCTACCGTATCAAGTCTGGTTTTGCAAAGTTCAAAAATCAGTGGAAAGCTGAAGAATTTAAATTCGGCATTTAGGTGACCACCGCCTTTTACCTCAATGAAATGGCTGCCAATTTTACTACCGAATTCATAGGTGTATTTTTTATCAACATATGTATCGTTATCTCCGTAGACTACATAAGAAACAGGGACAAGTTTTTTCAGTTTTTCAAAATTAAAATCGGTCTTCATAAAGGTCTTTGCCGGAATTTCATAGTCCCATGCCATTTTAGGCAACCATAAAAAAGGTGCTACAAATATTGCGCAGTCTAGCTGAATATTAAATTTTTCCAAAACATGCAGTATAAAAACCGGGCCGATAGAATGACCGACAAAAACTACTTTTTTTTCATTTTTAATTTCTTTTAATAAGTTTTTTTTAAAGTAATCTAACCAATTATCAAGATTTTGTAAGTTCGCTTTAGCTTTTTTAGGGCCTAATTTTAATATTTCCTCATGATCATCTTTGGGATACTGAGGCAGAATTACTTTTTGATTCATTAGCTCGAGCTGTTTTTTTAGATAAGGAAACCAATTTCCCTCCGAACTCCCGTATGTGCCGTGAAAAATTACAAATTTCACAATTAAATTATGGTAAAGAAAATTATTAATCCTTAACAACTTTTAAAAAAAATCTTAACCAGATTGTAGGTTCATTACCGGTGAACCCTTCTTTAACTTCCTGAGCTTTTTCAATTTTAAATCCCGTCTGTTTCGCTAACTTTTCAAAATTATTTTTTCTCCAGAAAATAAATTGACGTGTAATATTTTTGCCGTATCTATTTTCCGAAATAGGTTTTAAACCTTGTTTTCCTTTTTTTAAACTAATAAAAACCTTTCCCTTATTTTTAACTATTTTATTAATTTCTTTCAACACACTTTCTATATCTTCTTCAGGAATATGCAGTAAAGAGGCGTTTGCCCAAGCTCCATGAAAAGAATTTTTTTCAAAAATTGTACCTAAATCTCTCATGTCAGCCACTACAAACATAGGTGAATTGTTTGTTGGCTTTAACTTTTCTGCCTTCTTTATCATTTCTTTTGAATAGTCTACGCCTACCGTTTCTAATCCCAAATGAGAGAAATAATTAGAATAATGACCAGGACCACATCCAATGTCAATAATCTTTTTTCCCTGTAAAGACTCACTAAAATCTTTAGCTAATTTTTTGTTAAAGTTTGATCCATTAGCTTCAAAGTATCCTGCAACAACAACTGGATCTTCGTATATTTTTTTTGTTGCTAATAATTTTTTATCTGTCATATTAATTCAGTCACATCTCTCCCTAACTTCACCGCGTAGTTAGTTCCGCGATCATAGGGATAAGTCATGTCGAGATTGGCGATATAAAAGTTTTTAACTGGAGTAATAAATTCCGGTTTATTATTTATAAAATCCTTGTCAAAAATCGGCTGGGCAAAGGGACCGACAAATTTGTAAAAATTTGAAATTTGATCCCGCCTTAGGCGGGGTAAAATTTTATAAAGATGAGGCAAACAGAATTTCAAAACCTCATCCGGGCTCATCTTTATAAGTGGGTCATCTCTTTCGACATACCAACCAATATAAGCTATGTGGTTTCCACCGTAATGTCTTTTATCTATGAAGTTAGTATGTTGACCAACAATCATCAAAGGAAGTTTGTCTGTGCAAATATTAAGCCAATAAGTTTTATCCAGAATTGGTTGTTTTGTTTCCAGAATTAAAACCACCGCATGCAGATATTTTAACTTGGAAAATCTTTGTAAATATGACTCTGGAAAAATTGACCGGGTAATTTTTGACATGATTACCGTAGGCAATGTAGAAATAACAACGTCAAACTTTTCTGTTTTATTCAAAACAAAACCCGATCCCCGCTTCTCTATCGTTTTTACTTCGTAACCAGCTAACAAGATAACCCGTAAACTAGATAACTGTTTTTCTACAAAGTTAATAAACGTCTGAAAACCTCCCCTAATATATCCCAATTTTTTGGCTCGCTTTGTGATTCTCGCCCAGATGAAAGAGGCAAGTATATTCTCCGCATATTTACCGAACTTTTTCCGAAAAAGTTCTTGCCAAAGCACTTTCCAGACATGCTCACCTTGAGTTTTTTTCATAAATTCCTGAGCTGTATATTTTTCATAGACCGAAAGAAATGGAGAAAATTTTAAAAATGCTAACACTATACCGGCTCTTATTTTCTCCGGAAAAGAGAGGAGGGGAAGCCTCAAAAAATCTTGCGGTGTATCTACGGGAAAACTGCGGTAAATGACATCCATATTCTTCTTTCGGATGTCATCCTGAGCAAGCGAAGCGCGTCGAAGGATATTCTTGCCTGCTTCATACAGAGATGACGTTTGAGTTTCTTTAAAAAAGATGTCTTCAAAGTCTATTTCTTTGGCGAAATTTAAGATATCATCTTCACTATCCAACAAATGATGATAGGCTCTTTCCAGATACCAATCCCAGTTCTTACTTTTAAATCCGACCGCTAATCCTCCCAATACTTTTTCTTTTTCAAAAAGAGTAACCCTGTATCCTTTTTTTGCCAAATAATAAGCAGCCGTCATTCCGGTAAACCCTCCGCCCAAAATAGCTATTTTCATATTCTTACCGTAGTTTTTCAAACTCCTTTCTTGAAATATTACAGTCTCTTAGAATTTTACGCAGCAGTCCTTTTCCCACTTTTTCACCGGAGTGAACCGGTACAGAAGTTTTTCTCCCGTCTTTATGTATCAATCTTATATGACTGCCTTTTTGTCTTACTTGTACGAGGCCTGAGTTTTCTAGAAGTTGTATAAGCTCTCTTGCCTTAATTGGAGATAATTTAGACATAGTGCCTAATCGTAACCTCTTCAATTCCAAAAAAAATAGGAGAATGTTTGGCTGCTATTTTTTCTTTCTTTAAATCCTCATCTTCCTCCAAAACTAACTCAATTACTTCTTTTATTCTTTTTCTTACTGTTTCCAATGTCTTTCCTTGAGTATAACAACCAGGCAGCTCAGGAACAGAAGCCACATACATTCCATCTTCATCCTGCTCAATCAATACCTTGAACTGTAATTCTTTTACTGTTTTTGCCATATAAACAATTATAAACCAACCGCCTCCACTTGACAAGAAGAAGAAGAAGAACTATAATATGCTCTAAATGACAAATTTATCGCTCCCGCAACACATCCTGCACTTTTGTAATGATCATCGATATATTTTTTTAATTGATCTTGCTTTAAACGAAAAAAGATATTGTCCTGTAGACGGGAAAAGAATGAATAGCAAAAAAGTTTCTTCAAAATACCTCGAAGGTTGGAAAAGCATGAGTGAATACCTAGCAAAAGAAAATAGTTATCCAAGCCATATTGATTGGGAATACGCTATTTTAACAAATGCAAAATTCAATATATTAACAGGCGAGTCAGTAAATACACAAAAAGGAATTGAACAAAAATAAACTTCTTTCTTTAATGTTATAATATCTCAATGACCAATAGCTTCATATCAATCCGATTTGATAAATCGCACCTCTCAACTATCGGAGAAAGACTTTATACTCAAAGTCTTGATTTAATCCGTGAATTAGTGGCTAACGCCTATGATGCTGACGCTAGCGAAGTTAAAATAGCTGTCAACGACTCTTCCATCACTGTCGAAGATAATGGTTCGGGTATGAACAATGAGGGTTTGAAACAATACTTTACCATCGGATCGAATTTAAAAAAACAAAATCCGGTTAGTGAAAAATTCAAAAGAATACGGATAGGAGAATTTGGTATTGGAAAGTTTGCAGTGCTTTCAATCTGTGACCGGTTTGAAATCTATACCCGTTCACAAAACTATGCTGCAACATTAATCTTTGATAAAGACGACTTTGAAAAAAGATCCGACTGGAATATTCCGCTCGTCGAACATGAAATAAAAAAAGACGGAAAAACCGGAACCAGGGTAACTTTATTTCAGATCAAAAAACCGCTTTCGCTTTTTGATATCGAACGACACCTTATAAATATTTTCCCCTTATTTGACAAAAATTTCTCGATCTATTTAAATGAAAAGAAATTACAGGCAAAATTTACACCCGGTGAAAGATTCCGTATAAAAGAAGAGACCAAATACGGTTTAATCAAGGGCGAAGTAATCATAGCCAGCTTGATGCTACCTAAAGATCAGGAGGGGATAGGAATCAGAGTAAAAAATGTTCTGATCAAAAGAGAGACGTTCAGAATTGAGCGGATGCACAGCCTTTCAACCAGAAGACTAACCGGAGAACTTAATGCGGACTTTTTGCCTATAACCGCCGCCAGAGAAGACTTTGTCAAAGACTCAAAAGAATACGAGGAATTCGAAAAAGTTATGAGTAAAAAATTAAAGAGAGTTATTAAATCACTAGAAAAATCAGTTATTTCCTATCGTGATAAAAAGGCCGAAAGAATATTATCAGATGCCCTATTAACTATCCGGGAGGCTTTAAAGAAAAATAAAGATATCATGCTCTTAGACAATCTGCCGCTTTTTTCCAAAACCAAAAAGAAGTTTACCGACCAGGAGTTGGTTAAATCCGGCGTAATCGGCACTGCACTTTCCGGTTCAAAAAGAAATCTTAACGGTGAGACCTCGTTGGAAAAATCGCTGAAAGAAGAGTTAAGAAAAGCTCTGAGAATCATCAAACCGAAAGTAAGATCAAGGATCAAGACGCTTCTTCGCGACGATCACCGGATTGTCAAAAAGGTAAAAATCGGTGGAAGCGAATTTCTGGTCAGTTTCGCCCACCTCGGGGATGAAGAAAAGGAAAGCTTTATCGAAGGCGGAATTATTTTTATCAACCGCGACCATAAACTCTTTAAAAGGATCGAGAAAGAATCTGATCTAGCCATGTATCATTTGATCCGCCTGGTAACTCAAGAGGTAATCAAACTTGCCTCACCCCGTAACTTCGAAATAGCCTTTGACTGGCACGGAAAACTGATCAAAGATGCATTTCTTGCTATAAAAAAAGAAGGTTGACTTTAAACCACTATAATATACATTATTATGCCTACACACCCTCAGGGTGTGTTTTTACCGCAGAATTACCGAAGATTCTCCGCAGCTTTGGGGGCATTAATAATTTCCATGATTGCAGTCTCCAAGACTAGAGTAATTGGAATCGCCAAAAGAATTCCCAGTACTCCTCCTATTTTTCCACCGATCAATAGCGCTAGTAAAGTAATTATTGGATTTAATCCGACTGCTTTTTTCATCACAACCGGGACAATTAAATTATTCTCAAGCTGTTGAATAATAAAATATAACGCCATAGCGGCAAAACCCAAAAACGGGGAAACCGCAAACCCAAGAAGAATAGCCGGTATAGAAGAAAGGGTTGGACCAAGATTCGGGACCGCTTCCAGCAATCCGGCCAGAACAGCCAGAGCTAAAGGATATCTTATACCAACTAAATTTAAACCGATAAAAGTGAACAGGCCTACCACTGTCATCAATGTCATCTCACCCCAAAACCAGCCATTTAATCTTTTTTCGGCTTTATCAAAAACAATAAGTGCCATTCTGCCTTTTTCTTCAGAAAAAAACCGGGAGATAATTTTTCTGAAAACATTTTCCTCTAAAAGAAAGTAAAAACTAAAAAAGAGAGTAGAAATTAAAAATACTGCGTTGGAAAAAATACCACCGACTATGTCAAAAAATTGATTAGCTATATTAGGCAAATATTGAAAAACCGAATCAAGATTTAATAGCGTCATTGCATTTGGTGCAATTCTTTGCATAACCGAAGGAAGGGCTTTAAAAAGTAAAGTGCTTTCGATTACTAAAGGAGGCAAGGCGATAAATAATACTGAAAAGAAAAAGGTCAAAAAAAGTAAATAAACAATTAATGCGGACAAAAAACGCGGCAGTTTACTCTTTTCTAAAAACGAAACATAAGGCTTTAAAGCACTCATGATAATAAAAGCTATAAAAATAGAGAAGAGCACATCCTGAATCATCCAGAGAAATTTAAGCAATAAAAGAAAAAAAACCGTAAAAATAATTGTGCGGGAAGATATTTCAATCTTGTAATTATCCTTTTCTTTCATATCTATAATGTAATTATACTAATGTCTTAGCCTTTGGCAAGGGTTAAGACATGGACAGATTTGGCCCCTGACTTTTTTAATGCACGGGCTGCTTCTTTAACCGTCGATCCGGTAGTTACAACATCATCTACCAAAATAAAATTATTACCGGTTACTTCTTTTGCTGAAGCCTCAAAAGCCCTTAATATATTCAGGTATCTGTCTTTATTATTTTTCATTTGAGCCTGTGAGAGGGTATCTTTCTTCCTTAAAAGATATTGGCTAATTGATAAACACAGAAACCGATTAAAGAATAAAGCTATAATTTTTGCCTGATTAAAGCCCCGGCTTCTCAGTTTGGCAGCATGAAGAGGTAACGGTTCAAGAAAAAAATCTCCTGGAATAAGTTCCTTATAGATTTGTATCTTGCTCAGTTTATCAGGCTCAATGACAAGACAAAGTTCTTTCCAAACATCAGTTGCAAAACGGTACTTTATGCTTTTAATAATTGCCTTTAATAAATTGTTATAGTAGAAAATGCTCATAAACCCATCAACTCCTTTTTCTCTCTTGCAGCCTGGGTGAGTCAATCCATACAGACTGGCCTTGCCACAATATAGACAACTGTCCCTGTTAATGTAGCTCAACTTTTTTTTACAATTAGTACAGATATAAGCTCCCAGAAAACCACATCCGAGACAAAACTTAGGAAAAAGCAGATCTTTTAAAAACATATAAAAAATCATAGCAGTTATTAGTCAATAGTTAATAGTTATTGGGAAAAATAAGTAACAAATAACCAGTAACAAGTAACAAATCGCGCAATTTTGTACACAAAAATTTTGAGACATTACGGTTTAGTAGGAAAATAATTTTGTTCCGTGCCTGTGATATGGTTTGATACTAATAATACCTCTTGCAATCCTACCATTAGTGTTTTAAATTTTTAAGTGGCACTAGAGAAAGTAATTATATGTATTGCATATTTTGCAAGAATAGAGACACTGAAGTTATTGAAACCCGTCTGTCAGAAGACGGAGGAGCAATAAGGAGAAGAAGACAGTGTCCCAAGTGTCAGAAAAGATTCACGACTTACGAGAGAGTAGAAGAACTACCGATACTGGTCATAAAAAGAGACGGAAGACGGGAAAGATTTGACAGACAAAAATTAAGAAAAGGGCTTTTTAAGTCATGCGAGAAGACAAAAGTCACAATAGAACATCTGGAAAAAATTGTTTCTGAGGTCGAATCGGAACTGAAACAACAGGATTCAACCGAAATCGAAAGTAGGGTAATCGGAAAATTAGTTGCAAAACATTTAAAAAAAATTGATAAAATTGCCTACATTCGATTTGCATCTGTGTTTCAAAGATTTGTGGATGTCGAAGATTTTGAGAAAGAATTAAAAAAACTGTTATAGAATTTATTTCTTAATTAAATATACATATATGAAATTACAAACTGAAATCATGGCGCTTTGTGATTATGCCTTAATCGATCAAAGCGGTAAATTAAGTATTATTGGCGTTTTTGACTTCATTAATGTAAATTCTTTTCCCGGAGGACTTCCAAAAGCTTATTTCGTAACTACAATTAAAGGAGAACCTTTTACCGGTTACAGTTTTACAATCAAAGTTGAAAATCAAAATAGAAAAGAAAAACCAGTGCAGGAATTTTCAATAAAAACAAACCCATCAGGTAAATTCGGAAAGTCTAATTTAGTTTTAGAAATAGTAAATCTTGCTTTTAAAGAACCCGGCGATTACGAATTTGTTTTGTACCTTAAGGAAAATAATAAAGAAGAAAAAATTGATTCAATTGAGTTACAAATATTGGATGCAAAAGCTAATGACAAACAGAGATTTGTCAGGCCAAACTAATATGTCCAATGCTACAAATACTTACAGTTTTGGTATCGCAATTAATCTTGGAATACTTAAATTAGAATATGCCTTTACTCGAAGTTCCGCTTCATCAGATGACAAAAACTCTAAACAAACAGGAGGAAATGCTAATAATTCCGAATTAAATAACGCTTCATCTAATAAAGTGACACTTAATAATTCTAGAATTTCATCGTTTACAGCTACAACATACACAAATGTAGTTAAATTTTGCAAAAATACCAAATATTGGATTAAAAATAACCCCGAAACAATAGAAGTAATCAGACTAGGATTAGACTTATTAATAATTTATCAAACATTTAGAAATTAAACCATGAAACTTACCGGAGTTGCAGAAAAAGTCTTCATCGACAGATATTCCTTAAAAGATAAAGATGGTAAGGCATTGGAAAAAAGGCCGGACGAAATGTGGAGAAGAATTGCTAAAGCCGTAGCAGTTGTTGAAAATAAAACTAAACGTTCAAACTGGCAAAAAGAATTCTTATGGGCAATGAAAGATTTCAAATATATCCCGGGAGGCAGAATTTTGGCCGGTGCCGGAACCGGATATAAAGTAACATTCTATAACTGCTTTGTCATTCCCAGCCCCAAAGACTCGCGCGGCGGGATATTAGAAACCTTAAAACAGATGGTTGAAATTATGGCCAGAGGCGGAGGAGTAGGCATTAATCTTTCTTCTCTTAGACCCAGGGGTTCGAGAGTCAAAA
>Ga0155835_157_pt1 | contig 15016 bp, 18 predicted proteins | sample RifCSPlowO2_01_FD_107489 | JGI IMG/M metagenome (GOLD analysis project Ga0155835, IMG submission 107489) | Candidatus Roizmanbacteria bacterium RIFCSPLOWO2_01_FULL_35_13 | reverse complement strand
TGGGTTTGAGGGAAATATAGTTTCTCATATACTACTATATTACCCATTCTAAATTAATTCTTCAAGAGGATTTGATATTATACCTAATAAACCTCCCTCCCCAATTTCTTCCACCTCTTTTAATTCGACAACTTCAGATACTTGTAATCCTTTATCTTTTAGAATTAACCTGACTCTACCTGATCTTTCTGTAACGAGCAGATCACCTTCAGGTAAAAAAGTTATTGCCCACGGCGTATCTAATCCTTCTGCAATTATTTGCTGTTGTGGAAAATCTGTCTGGGTATTTGTAATTTTTGAATCTTCTTTATTTGTAATAGATAATTGTTGGGTTGGAATAATTGATTGATTATCATTTTGCTTTACAAATTTATCTTTAAAAAAGAGGAATAATATTGCAAAAATTAATAATAGGATAAATATATATTTCATATCTGGATTCCCGCCTGCGCGGGAATGACAAAAAAACTTTTAAACATCATCAATATAATACCTAATCTCTTCATTTTTTGGATCAAGTATATTATATAAAAAAGTGATATCCTCGTCTTTATGTCTTATACAGCCTGAGCTACCCTGATTTTCATTTGACAGTCTATTAATATCTCCGTTAACTCCGTGCAGTCCGAAATACCCGGGCAATTTCCAGTTACACTGCCCATTACACTCAAGATAAGGAGTAGGACCAAAAGGCTCCTGCTCACTAACCGGAACATCCAGTGTTAAAAAATAAGGAGCGGTTTCAGGATTATCGGAGGACTCCATTTTTTCTGTAATAAGCCAATACTTTCTTCCGAGAATTTGGGGAAGCGGAGTAGGAGATTCACCAGGCATACCTGACTTAACATTAAATATTTTTATTAATTTACTTTTTCCTTCATCACCAGCAGAACCAAAATAAAGATGTTCTATATTTGATTTTCTTTTCAGTACAAGCCAATAAGAAGGTTCTGACTTAACTGATAAAACTTGCTGATTTTTATTTTGATTTAAGTAAAAAAATCCAACTGAAAATAATGTTAATAAAATTAGAGAAAAAAATAAGAAAAACTTCATTTTAGGCCACATCCTTTAGAAATTTGTAAGCGCAACGCTCGAGGCTGTGGCACAAAAGTCCGTAATCATAAATTATATATTTATGAACGGACTTTAGTTTGATAGAATAATATAATGCCCAAATATATTTTGGCATTTTTTACACTTGGATTTATAGGCTTTTTGCTAATAAATTATTATTTTTTAAGTTCTAAAAAAGTTACTATTACTGTTCCTGTTATTAACCGGAATATAAATTCTCCAACGCCTGCTGTAACTGAAATAAAACTTAAAAAGCCTCCCGAATCAAAGATCTTGCCAACCGATTATCATGTCTTTCAAACTTTTAATAACTGCGGACCGGCTGCCCTTTCCATGACTCTTTCACACTACGGAATTAATGTCAGTCAACAGGAATTAGGCAATGAATTAAGGCCGTATCAGAATCCGCAGGGAGACAACGACGATAAATCCGTAACCTTGGAAGAACTTGGGGAAAAAGCTAAGGATTTTGACCTTATTCCCTATCATAGACCAAACGGAAATATTGAATTAATCAAAAAATTTATAACTTATGACATTCCAATTCTGACAAGAACCCTAACAAAAGTAAATGAAGACATCGGACATTTTAGACTGGTAAAGGGCTATAACGATCAGACTGGCCAACTAATCCAGAATGATTCTTTACAGAATAAAAATCTCTGGTACACCTATGTTGATTTTTTAGCGATCTGGGAAAAATTTAATCACGAATATTTAGTTTTGGTTCCAAATGATAAACAAGAAATAGTAGAAACAATTTTAGGTGAAGATTTGAATGAAAAAATTGCCTGGCAAAAAGCCCTTCGACAAGCTCAGGGCAAGCTAGTCGAAAATGAAAATGACATTTATACGAGATTTAATCTGTCGGTTGCACTCTATGAAGTTGGAGATTTTCAAAGATCAGTCGAAGAATTTGAAAAAATTGAAAATCTACTACCTTTCAGAACTCTCTGGTATCAGATCGAGCCGATTCAGGCCTATTACGAACTTGGAAATTACGACCGCGTCTTCCAGATAACTGACAAAATTCTGAATAACGGAAATCTGGCTTTTTCCGAACTATATTATCTGCGGGGTCAAATTTATTTAAAGCAAAACGATAAAGAAGCTGCCCGCCAGGAATTCGAAAAAGCTATTTTATATAAGCATAATTACACTCCAGCTCAAGAAGCTTTAAAAACTTTTGAATAATACTTATAACTTTGTGTTACAACTGACATGCAAAATTAAGATAAGCACAGTCAAATTTTGGATCATATACTCTAATTTTTTCTGCTTTTGAAAAATATCGCTTATGTAGTCTTTCAAAAACCTTTTCAGCTTGCTTTCCTACTCTAGTAGTAACTGCTTTATTATCAGGAATTAATTCTTCTAATCCGCAAAAAACAGTAGCTTCATCCTGATCAAAAAAACTTTCTAGCATTTCTTCTAAACTTGACCTATCAACCTCAGTAGCTATTGGACCAATTTGACTTAAAACCAATTTAACTCTTTCCTGGATAGTCTTTTCTGCAGCCTTAACATAACCTTTACTTCTTGGATCGTTTTGACTAATCTTCACTCTAGATAAAAATGTTCCATGATCTGACATTTGATAAGCAACATGCATTAAAAGTTTTTCAAATTTCGCGTATGGAGATTTTTTATAAATGCTTGGATTATCAAAACCCGGTATTAACCAAGCATCCAGTCCGTCTCCTATTATCAGTTCAGGCTTTTTCAAAGATATATAATCAAAGTAATCACTATGTGTTAATTCGAGCCTTTCAGGTTGACTTGTAATCCCTTCTTCACACATTAATCTTATTGCCTCCAAGGTGATTGCTGAATTATCAACAACGGTTAAATTAGTTGAGTACCAATTTTTACTATCGAGCCAAGCAAGTGTTGAGTTTACTGCAGCTGGATTAAAAGCTCCTATTAATAAAGCATTAGAAGGTTGTGATACTCTTAAATTAAAAAATTTAGCCACCCTTAAGAGAGCTATTACTCCTGTGTTTTCTGGCTCCTCAGCAACAAACTCACCATCAGATTGTTTTCTTAAGTGATTAGTTGACAATGAATCCTCATATTCATGCACTGGGCGTAGCGTAGATATAGCTATATATCTCTCTGGAAATTCTCTTGGATCATTGTGCGTACTACCACTAGGGTTTAATCCTTCTTTCCAAGATAAACCCCCTCGTTGGTTAACAAATACCATTTTTGTCCATATCTCTGCAGCTTGTTCTGTAGGTATTGGTATAGCAGTATTATATGTTCAGACTGCAACAATAGCAAATTTTGATCACTCTTGATAAAATCAGAATTTCTGATATTCTGAAAGTATGCAAATACATACAACAGCCATAATCAGAGATAGAGGCCAACTTACAATTCCACTAAAAATTAGAAGACAATTAAATTGGCTTACGCCTAATTGTGTAGTCACTTTAACTGTTACAAAAGATAAGAAGATTTTGGTAAGCCCGTATGTTGCAACTGCAAAGTAAAATTTATTTAACCATCCCGAATGTTTTATCTTTTGCAGTCATACCAAGAGAATATTTGAGGCGTTTTTGGAATTCTTCCGGTCTTTTTCTTGCTCCGTCAATCCATCCAATTCTGATTCTTTTATAACTATTAGTAAATTTCTGAAAGTTTTTCCTAGTTTCATGTCTGGAAAAAGTAACCAATACTACAACATCCGTTGCAGTATTAGTACATAAGACCCGTTGCGAATTAGGGTAATCAATTTGTCATTCTGGCTTGTTCAGAATCTATAAATTGATTAACAACGACTCTAGATGCGCTAAAACTTCCCGCGGTCAAATCTACCAAAAACAGGGAAATAATGATTTAGCTAGACAAGAATACGAAAAAGCTCTTTTTTATAATCAAAATCTTAATTTGGCAAAAGAAAAACTAAAATTATTTAAAAGGTAATAAAATTGCTATTGAAAATTAAATTTGGTCGTGTATAAACATATTATGAATAATAAAATAAATATTAGTGCTTTATTGGTAATGATATTTATTTTAGGATTAATGCTTGGTTATTTTTTAGGAAAGGAACAAAGTTTGAAGAAATTGAATGAGATTAATCCATTAAAAAAAGCGTGTGTTTATAACGGCAAAACCTATCAACATGGTCAAGGTTTTCAAGCCGAAGATGGATGTAATTCATGTGGTTGTGATAACGGCCAAATCACCTGCACTACTATAGCTTGTTAAAATATCGTAAACTTCTAGTCCGACTCTTGAAAAAATCAGAATTTCTGATATTCCGAAAGTGTGCAAATTCAAACTAAGGTAATTGTCAGAGATTGATATCAAATAACAATTCCAAGTAAAATAAGAAAGAAATAAAAACGGCTATCTCCAGGATCGGTTGTGTGACTTACAGTTACTTCTGACAAAAAATTACTGATTCAACCCTACGAGGGAAACAAAAGTTAAATAACACCCTTATTTAATCATCCCAAAAAATTTATTTTTTGAAGTCATTTTTAAGAAATATTTCAGGCGCTTTTGAAATTCTTTGGGCCTTTTTCTTGCCATATCGATCCAACCAACTTCTCCACTCTTCCCTATTTTTTACATACTAAGGGCTCGTTCGTAAATAACATACACTGTTATTTACGATTACGGCCCTTTGTGCAGCATCTCCAATTAAAATAATAATTAAATTATGGGTGGATGCGACCAAAGTTTTTCCTATTTCCATTTTGGTATTCTTAGACTACTTCGTCAGATGCAAGACTATACCTGACTTCGCGGTATTATACGATTAAACTAACAATGTAGATAAATACCTAACGAAGCTGTCATTTGCTATCATTGATTAATGACAACCTAGTGGTATTAATTATAGTAAATTTATACTCTATGAACCCTAACCATCAATCCTGGATAAAGAGGAATTTCCCAACTATAGTCTTCTTCTTAATTTTCCTGAATATTCTGCTGTTGGATTTATTTGCCGCAATTAATTTAATGGATAAAAAAAATAAATATTCAAGTCAGTCACGTGCTGTCTCAATTTCCATAACCCCTACTCCTATTTTTCCGTCTGCTGATGAATCCCAATCACAAAACTGTTCGCCAAATTGTGTTTCAGAAATTGATAGGGCACTTGCTCCCTTAAAAAAAGCCCTTTCGGCTACTCCCCGTTTAGCCAAAACTCAAACAGGAACTCTTCCGACGACAGCTCCTGTTGTTCAACCAACCGAATCAAGTCAACATCAAGCTACTGTTAAGGAATTTTTCATTCCACTGGGTACCGGCTCAAGCACTGCCGCCGACTGGACAGATGTACCGGGAGTTAAAGCTGAAATTGATAGTACAAAATACGCAAATATCCAAAAGGTTTTGTTTGAAGCGTCAACGCATGTGCCAAGCACTAATCAGATCGTCGAGGTCAGGCTTTACAATGAAACGGACAAGTACGTAGTAAGCAATTCTGAATTTTTATACCCAAGCGGTACCACTCAAAATTTCAGGATCGCTGCAATTCAACTCGGACAGGGTGCAAAAACCTATCAAGTCCAAATGAAGACGCAACTTCAATACTCCGCCGTCCTCGACCAATCCCGAATTCATATAACTACTAATTAACGTTAAAACGTCATCGACTTCAAACTCGTAGCCAAAAACTAAGAAAAAATTCTATTAAATTTTTCTTTAAAAATAAAATTTATTTAAATCTTTTTTTAATAAACTAAATAAGTTTGTAAAGTTTTAATTCTACATTTAAATATGTATCATTAACTAAAATCTCGACTTTCTTAGACCAGTTTAGTCTTTTAGGTTGTAAAGATATATTAATTTGTTGCTTGCCGCTTTTTATTTGAGTTACATATTTTACACCTAAAGCATTTTCAAATATGATTGTTAACGTGATATCTTGTAATTTATTTTTAATAGATGGATCTAAAATCGACTTAAAAAAATTTGCTATATTTTGTTTATGACCGTTACTATGACCAATAATTTCTAAATCTCTTTCCTCATTAACAAGTAGAATATTTGTCTCTGGAAGTCTTAAAAAATATTCCCAAATTAGATCTACATCTTTCATTAAAAATCTGATTGGAAAAATTTTAATATTATATGCTGAATGAAGACCAGAATTTTTGATGCATATTCTTTTCTCTTGCAATCTTTGTCCACGTATATAAATTCCAAGTACAGGTAGTAATTTTAACTCATTCGTTCTTTGAGACTCTATCCAAGCCCTATAACTAGAAAAAGCGGTGTAACCTAAAATTAAAGGGATAATAGATTAAAAAGAGGAGTAAATAACGGATCTGACAAGAGTAATCTTAAAATCTCTAACATATAAAAAACTCTTTACTTGAACTAAGTTTACTCATAAGATTTCCAAAATAACTTAAATTTTCTCCAAGTATTATTTCGTTAGGAAAAGAGTTACGATGACTATTATGGAAATAATGAATAGGGGTAATCATCTTTAATTTCATATTTCAAGCAAATTGTACTATTTTTTTGAAGAAAAACCACTAATTTATGCAGTTTGGACGACAAATTTAGTATTTTGGGGATCAAAAGCAGTGATATTTTGTTTGGCGTCTAAAATCTCGATTCCTAAAATCTTACCTTTTGAATCCTCATCCACTAAAATAGAGTCGGAAACTTTTTTTGTCCTACTATATTTACCCTTCGCTAATTCAATATATATCGCATCTACTTTTGAATCGTATCTTAATTTCATAAGAGTTAATTTAAATAATAACCTGTTATTACTATAACAACAGAACCTTCAGTTTTGATTACAACTTCTAATAGTTTATCACCAATCATCGATCTAAGCAAGTTCCTTCCCCGAAAACTTGGTTCTATACTCTGTGGATTTAACACGGCTTTTTTAACAAGCTCTTTAGATATTCTACGTTTCTTCAGTTGAAATTCGGCATGATCAGAAAAAACTATATCCACATTTACATTTTACTAAAATATTTTACTATTCCCAATCCGAGTAAAATAAACCTGATAAACTTGCCAAAAAAAGTAGGAATGATAAATCTTCTATAGGAAAGCTCCAGATAGCCGGCGATTAAACCAACCAAATCATAAGGAAAGGGAATTAATGACCAAAAGAATAAAGCCCAGGATCCAAACTTATTGATAGTTTTCTCTAGTCTTTCTATCTTTTTTGTACGTTTAACTATAATATCACCGCTTCTGCCGACTAGCCAGCTGACGCTGTCATTACAAGCCATACCTAGGGCAATAACAAAAGCCAGAATAAAAATATTCAGTTTTCCTACAAGCACCGGAACAAGAATCATCCCTGGGCCGAATAGACTAAATACAAAAACGCCTAAATAACCTAACTTTAAAAAAGGTTTGGGATTAAAAGCAATAATAAAAGCAGAAATATAAAAAATAACGCCTAAAGCTATCATTATCTTTTTAAACTTAGGAGATTTAAAAAGATTAATCAGTTTATTTTGATTTATTTTTTCCATTGGGAGACAGAAAGTTCAACCAAGGATCCTTTAAAACTGATTCCTTCTTTAAGCAGTAATTTCTTTTTACCCGCGACTCCACCTTGACCTGAATAACCGGTTAAAGCACCTTTAGCCGAAACTACCCGATGACAAGGAGTGTTCGGAGCATCAGGATTCATCCTCATAAAGGCACCTACTGCTCTCGCAGCTTTAGGCTGACCAGCCAGTTTTGCTAACTGTCCATAAGTTGCAACTTTACCTTTTGGAATCGCATCACAAAGCTCATAAACTTTTTCTTTAAATGTTTTTTTCATATTCTATTCTGTCACAACTTTAATATTAAACATTGGCTTTTTAAGGGTGCTGAAAAGTCGCAACCATAAGGGAAGAACCATCTCCGCGCCTCTGGCTGTTGTAATGTCTCCTAGATCGATTACTCTTTTCCAACCATACCATTCTTTCAAATATCCAACAACCTTTGCTTTTGCCTCAGCGTCATTTCCGCTGATGAAAATGTCATGATCGCCATTGGCTAACTGATTGGGATCAACCTGCAGATAAGCATTCAGAGTGTTTAAAGTTTTGACAACTTTAGTTCTCGGCAGGACTTTTTGAATCTGCTCTCCTAAGGAATCAATATTGCTGACAAAAAGTGTCGGAGGCATTCCCTTGGAAAAATCCAGAGGATTTGAAATATCGATAAGAATTTTGCCGGAAAGTTCCTGTTCAAGGCTTTTTAATGTTTCAACCACAACTTCTCCCTTAACTGCATTAATAATTATTTCTCCTTGCTTTGCCGCATCAGAATAATTTTCCAATTTTACTTTTTTATTATCTTTCAACCATGCGCTGAACGGAGGATTACCCATCATGTCAGGTTTATCTTTTAATTTTGTTGCTATGACAACTCTTGTTCCTACTACAACTTCATAACCGAGCTGCGAAAGTTTACCCGCATGTGTCCTGCCAACCATTCCAGTTCCAAGTACTGCAATTTTCATATTCCACCAATTAATCGAATAAATGACATACTCCTCGCCGCAAGCGGACGAGATATCTTTATGTCATTCCCTCGAAGGAGGGAATCCAGACTAAAATAATCATATTTGTAATGAAAATTTACAAACTGGATCCCCGCCTACGCGGGGATGACAAACATTTCGCAGCTAGCTGCGAGGAATTAAACCACTAAAGTTAAAAATTAAATAATTGGATTAATTATATCACTAGAAATATTCATAAATATTTCTTAAAAAATTTCACTGTTTTTTGCATTGCTTCGTTGAAGGTAGAACCGTTTAAATTATGCCCGCCGCTGGAATATTCCTGTAATTCGTGAGGTACTTGTGTTTTATTCAACAATGAAATTAAATTCTTGCTGTAGCCGATGTTTACAACCGTATCATTAACTGCATGATGTATTTGGATTGCACCTTTTAGATCATCTAAATAATTTGTCGGGGCCATTTGCTGCCAGAAAAAATTATCGGAGTTCGGATCTCCATAAGTATCTCTGATTCTTTGCCTTTTTCTGGATCTTTCAGTACTTGTTCCCGGTGACTGATAACTTGAATCGTTGATCCCGAATTCCTGCATATCGGTATATGAGTAAACAGCTCCAGCCCAGATAACAACTGCAGGAATTTCGGGCTTAACAGCAAAACTCCTCATAACTACATTGCCTGCCATGCTATGTCCCCATAGACCTATTTTATTTGGATTTACAAAATCAGAATTTTGCAAAGCTGAGTAAGCATTGAAAGTATCAATAATATAATCGGCTGAATAATACGCTCCACCGGGTTCTCCTTCTGAATTTCCATTCCCTCTTAAGTCTATTTTAAATATTACAAATCCGTTTCTGGCTAAATAATCAACGTAATCATAATAATTCTGAACTGTATTATATTGAGCAGGCGGAATATACCCGTGAATAAATATTATTGCCGGCCATCCCACTTCTCCCGACTCAGTCGGGATTCGCGGGACAGGTTCTTTTGGAACAGTTAAAAGGCCATTAACTCTTAGGCCGTCTGAAGTGTAATTGGTTAAAAATGCAGTATATTGACTATTTTCGTAATTTTTTTCCAAGGCTCCTAAACTGCTTTCATATTTTTGTTGACGCAGAAACGGAATTGTCAGTTCCTGAAAGGAAAAAGGTGTAGGAGAGGTTTGCTTAATTAACTGAGCTAAAGGGTTTTTTGTTTCTTGGGTTTGATTTTTTATACCAGTGGAAATTTCTCTATTTGAAAAAAATAAAACAGCAACAACAACCAATAAAATAACTAACCAGAATATTTTATTTTTGCTTAATTTCATATTCAATGAAGTCGTTATCTAATTTTAAGCACGATTTTTCCCCGCGAATGTAATTCTTCTTGATATTTAAAAGCATCCTGAATTTGATCAAGAGGAAAAATTTTAGCAATATTTACTTTTATTTTGCCGTTTTCAATCAATTGTGCCAGCCTTTCCAAATGCTTAGTATTTACTTTTGTTCCTTGTCTAATTGCCGTAATTTCACGTTCTTCTGCGAACTTGGCATCAGGTTCACCGATCATCGAAACCAATACTCCCCCTTTTTTCAAGACTTGTAAAGATTTATTTGTTACTTCTCCGCCTACAGTATCAAAAACTGCATCAAAAACTTGCCCTGAGCCTGTCGAAGGGTCTTTTATTTTTTCTTCAAATTTTTCATTTTTATAATCTATCACTTCATCTGCTCCCAATTGTTTAACAAAATCTTTATCATTACCACTTACTGTTGTTACAACATATGCTCCTAAGGTTTTAGCTAGTTGAATTGCAATATGTCCAATTCCACCTGCTCCACCGTGAATTAATATCTTCTGATCGTTATGCAAATTCATGTGCTCTTCCAACGCCTGAACGGCGCTTGACCCAACCAGAGGCAAAGCTCCGACCTGCTCGAATGTAATATTTTTTGGCTTAATTGCTGCATTACGGGCTTTTGCAGTGGCAAATTCTGCAAAAGAGCCTGATCCGCCGCTAAAAATATTGGCGGATCCAAAGACTTCATCACCGACTTTAAATTCCGTGACTCCTTCTCCGATTTCTTTAACAACTCCGGCAAAATCCCCACCCAGAATCGCGGGAAAATTTAACGGCATCATATTTTTCATAAAACCGGCTCTAACTGCTTTATCAAAAGGATTAATACTTGCAGCATAAACCTCTACTAATACTTTTCCTTCACCAACTGTAGGTTTTGGAGCATCATTATTTATTTCAAAAACTTCATAGCCACCGTATTTATTTATCTGCGCTGCTTTCATCAATATTAATTATACATAAATAGAACGATTGCATAATTAGCAATCAATTTGTCATTCTGGCTTGTCCAGAATCTACAAATTGATTAATAACGATTCTGGATGCGCCAGGTACAGTCTTGCACCTGGCTTACCAGAATGACGTAAATAATAATTTAAATTTCTTATTACGCAATATATCTAATGAAGAAACCGCTTTACTTAAGTTGTAGGAAAAAATTGAAAAAATACAATCAGTTTTTTGCTCAGGCTCAATAATAAATAAACCAAATCGTCTACCCATTCTGCCAATAATATCCCGTAAGTATTCATAAAATGAATGAGGCTTCTCATGTAACTTATCATTATTCGCCAGTAAATTAAACAGTCAATAAGAGAGGCGTAAGAAAGATGTAGGGAAATAGGATGCAGATTTACTTTTACGCTACAAGTAATACTATTGCAATTGTAATGAGGAGCCACGAAAGCTTATTAAGTTTAAATTTCATATAAAATTCCTAATTTCCTAACTATAAATTTTTTTAATGAAATTTTATTAATAACAATTTATGTTCGATTTATGCCAACAGGTGGTTTTTCCGGCTCCTGTGAAAATCCAGTCGTCGGGTGTCCCCGCTAACTTTTGATTGATGTTCCCCCAGTACCAACCAGTCTCAAGTTGAATTTGAGAAATTCCCCTCTCCGGTATAGAAGAACAAGGTGAACAGACTTTATCAAGACAACCTTGAGGGGAGTAGTTAACGTAAGGACCTTTTGAATCAATATAGTCATCATAGTCAATCCAACTGTTTTGCCCAATAATCGATAACGGGATAGTAGCGGGACACGTACAGCATTTATCCAGCCGGATTCCTACGACTTCATTAGAATCATCATTAAATTTAAAAGTTGATAGGATTTGATTTAAGATCATTGTATTTTTTTTATAAATACTTGGCTGATAATAAAATGATAGAATAGCTCGTTGATGAGGCAAAAAGACAATAACTTCTTCTTCTGCCGGAACGCTTCCGCGAATAAATAAATGTTTAGCCGGTTGTTTGTCGAGCTCAATATCATTTATTGACTCGTACTTTATAGTGTCGCCCATAAATTCATTAAAAGAATATGGATTGTTTGTCTTCGGATTGCTATTACTTTGTTCAAATAAACGGAATGCTAAATTATTGCTATATTCAAAATCCGATTCATAGCCTGACCCGAAAACAATTGGTTCTTTGAGAAACCAATCAGGCGGATATTTAAAGGAATAATACAGGTTAACATATGTTTTCCAATTGTTAGTTTCACCGCCAGGGTCTGTTTGTGTAGGAGTCGGAGATTGAGAATCATCTATCTTACTCTGAACATTTACGATATAGTTAATAGCTTGTTCATAGGTCTGCTCCAAATCGCGAAGGCTCTGCAAGTCCAACTCTTCAAGTTGGCAATCTTTATTTCCGAATATTCCAAAAAATCTATTTGAACACAGTTCTTGTTGTTTGGCTTTTATTTTATCCAATTCTGCTTCACTACCATATTTTTTTACTAGCGGTCTGGAAATTTCTACTATCTTAATTTTTTCCTGAATGGACTCAATTATAAAAGACTTTTTATCATCATCATAAAATCGGTAAAAAGCCACAGGAATCATAATTAATTGAATTAGATATAAAACAAATCCAATAATAATTATGATTAGGAATATTTTTTTGACCCACGAAGCTTGGGACTGCTTTAAGACTACTAAATTTAAAACTTTGTCGTAATAGGTTTGTTTTTTCTGATTAAAAAACATGTAAATAAATCCGCTTCCCAAAAGGATGAAGGATAATGGTTTGAAGATTGCCTCTCGCAAAAATGCCTTGCCAAAACTAATAGTTCCAACCTCATTAATTACTTTTATTCCGACGATTCTTTTTCCCGGGGTTCTCCCTGTTTTGTAGATAAACAGGACGTTATAAAGAACAGAAAAAATTGGAAAAATAATTAATATAATAAAGGGTAAAAGTGAAGAAGGAATAAATAAAGCTAAAATTGTCCTTAAAACAAAGAATATAAATAAAATAATCAACCAATCGACTGCAATTGCTCCCAGCCTTTCAAAGAAAGAGGCATATAGAGAGGAATAATTATTGTTCATTTATTTCAAATAAAATATTTCTACTTTGATTATAGAGAGGTAATTTTAGAAATACAAACATTCAGATAAAATAAAAATATTAATGCATAAATTTTTTAATTATTGCTTTTTTTAATGAGTGTTATACTCATAATATGGGCAATAATGGTCAACAAAATCTTCCTCAACAAAGCTCTATTCAGACAGAATTACCTCTTCCAACCAGCCAGGAACAAATTCTACCGATTGCTGGTTTTTTTGACAGAATAAAAGCTTTTTGCCTGGATTTTTTCATCTTTTTTCCGCCGCTTATCTATTTGATATTCTTACGGGCTTTTTTATATACCAATAGATCTGATTTAAATATTAATTTTTTGTACCTTCTATGTTTATTTAGTCAACCAATATACAATATCATCCTGTTGAAACGTTACAATACAACATTGGGGAAAAGACTGGTAAAAATTAAAGTCATCTCTGTTTCTGGAGAAAAACTTAGTTTAATTCAAATAATAATCAGGGAAACAATCGGAAGAATGATCTCAGGATCTTTTGGGGGTTTAGGCTATTTATGGGCATTATGGGACGAAAATAAACAAACCTGGCATGATAAAATTGCAAATACTTATGTAATAAAAGACGATTCAATAGTCTCTAGAAAAAAGGGGGTCTTGATCTATCTTGGAATTATAGTTTTTTATTTTATTATTCCAGTTATATTTGTTTTATTTTACGCCAGATCAATATATCAGAGCACTTATCCCTGCGGTAAAGAAATGACTACCTACAGTGATTTGAATTCGGCTTTGCTAAATAAAAACTCCGTTTGTTCTTTAAATCTGGGTTTGCAAAATCTTACTTATATTCCAAGCGAGGTTTTTGAACTAAAAAACTTAAGAATTCTACGGCTTGATAATAATCAAATAAGTGTAATTCCACCTGAGATTAAAAATCTTAACCAGTTAACGCATTTGTACTTATATAACAACAAGCTCACCCGACTGCCACCCGAAATAACCGAGCTAAAGCAGTTGCAGCATATTGATCTGGGTAAGAATCAATTTACCAGATTTCCAGAACAACTTGATAGTCTAAAAAAATTACGCTTTATTAGTTTGGAATATAATCCGCTTGTTCCTGGCGAAAGAAAAAGAATTATAGAGAATCACCCGGGAATGATAATGAATCTATATAATATCACTTCAGAAAGCAGCACAAACAATAATAAATCTAGTAAGGGTTGGATTGTGTATGATGCCACAAAAGCCGGGTACAAAATATCATATCCTCTCTCAGTTTTTAGACAAATGAACAAGGAATCTGATTCGATCTTAACTCTAATCTCACATGACAACAGCCTTGAATTCAGAGTAATACCTTCGATCAAAGAGGGATATTCAACTTTAAAAGATTATTATATGAATAGTCCTGAAAATATCAATATCTATAAAAATGCACAAAACTTAACTGAGGTACAGATAGCCGGATATGATGGTTATACGATGTACATCGAGAGCTCTCCAGATATCTCTCAAAAAATTTATTCTTATAAACTTATGTTGAAACGGGAAAAGTATATTTACGATTTTAGTTTGGACTCTAGTGATAAGGCGAAATTAATTAAGAATAAGGATTTGTTTGATCAAATGATCTCTACAATTCAGTTAATGGAAACAGCAGAAGAAAAGTGTATTAAGCTCTGTACCGTTAATGAGAATATTAATTGGCCATGTGTTACGGAATGTGAAAATAATTAACATTGAATTAATATTGACTTTTTACGAAGTTATTGAGTAAATAAAAGTAAATTAATATGACAATAGCAATGAGTAAAACGAGGGAACAATTTCCCTTAAGCACGAAGAAAGTATTAAAAAAAACTATAACCTCAACTTTGGTCTACATTATATTGTTTTTAGTAATCTACGTTTCATTCGTCCTGATTTTTTTCTCATTTGCTTTTTCTATTGGCAATTTAGGTTTAATCACGTTTGGCATTCTTGGATTATTAATGGTGATTATCGCCGTTACATACTTTTATCAACTATGGTACTACAATGTTTACTTCTACGATCTAACCGAGGACTATA
>Ga0155835_153_pt1 | contig 16905 bp, 19 predicted proteins | sample RifCSPlowO2_01_FD_107489 | JGI IMG/M metagenome (GOLD analysis project Ga0155835, IMG submission 107489) | Candidatus Roizmanbacteria bacterium RIFCSPLOWO2_01_FULL_35_13 | reverse complement strand
TGAGGGTTTCCCTGATCTCAATTTTTTGTTCTCTTGTGAGTTTAGCTGCATTTTGATTATCTTTTTGTCCTGTGAATATACTGGAGAGTCTTCTATCAGTAAAATCTTTAATCCATCGTTCAATAGATCTTACATCCTTATCCAGAACGTCAGCAATGTCCTTAACCTTAATTAATTTATCCCGAAGAAGAACTGCTTGAGATTTTAGGCGTATTAGGATTAATGGAGTTGTCTTAAAGTAGATTTTTAATATCTGTTTTTCTTCGTCAGAAAGTGTTATTCTTACCACTCTTTCAGTGTACTAAAAAACGACATCCTGTTTTTCGCTAGCTATAGCCGTTTCGATTCACTCCGATTTTTCAAAGAACAATCGGACTATTTACAGTCCGATTATTGATTGGATAACACTCAGAATTGAATATGACTATAACTTATAGTATAATCAAATCGTATGGAAAGTAAGTTATTTATATTTGGAACCGCTTTATCTGCGGTGGGAGTTGCCTTATCAGCCTGGGGTTTAAAACTTAATAATGAAAAATTTTTGTATGCAGGTGCTGCAGTTCAAACTTTAGCTGTTGGTTTACTGGGTACTAATCTTTTGTTATCTATTATAAAACGAAAATAACCCCTGTTACCTGCCGTATTTTAGAATCCCGTTTTTGACAATTTGATATGAAGTTTCGTTTTCCAGAAGATTATAGTCCATATAACTGAATGCAAATAAACCTTTACTAATTAATTGATTCATAGTTTCATCCGTAAATAATTTATTCATATCATTATTGAAAACTTCATTAGAGCCATTTGCCGGTTTATAGTGAGCTAACATGACCGGTTTTCCATATGAACCCAGAATCTTAACCATATCAAGAATGTCCTTGACATTACTGTCCGACTGCATCGATTGAAATGCGTTAAAGTCTGATTCACGCAAAATGTCCTCAAAATGCGTAAACAAAGAGCGACCGCCTTGATTTACGCTGTCATCATATCGGCTGGACTAGCCTCCCCAGGATATTACAACTTTTGATTGCGGTGCTTCCTGATGAAATATATCTTTTATCTTTCTGAAATTGTCTTTTAAAGTCAGCTAGTAATTTTCATTGCCGTTCCAGTTATTATCGGTACAGGTATATGTTTGAAATTCCGTAAATAGAGTTACGTACATCTGACCCGGACCATTATAAATCTGAGCCAACCACCTCATATCCTCCTCTACCTGCGAAGAAACAGGATAAGGTCTTCCGCAGGCTTCTCCATGAGGGGTATTACTGTTTCTTCGGGCAAATCAGTCCAGGTTACCAGATGAACCACATAACCTTTTACATACAATCTGGGAATCAAATCATTTTTCTATACCCCTCTGCTTTCAAATTGTTGGGTATAATACCCAACGTAGCTTTGATTTTAGAGAACAGTCTTAATTGTAGAGATATTTCAAACTCTCATTTGAAAGTTACGGTAGGTATATGCCAAAAAGTTGCAAAATCAAAGCAGAGTGGTATACACCTGCATCCATTCAAGATCTTTAGTGCCGTTATACCAGCTAGTCAACATGTGAACCGGAGCTTCCTGAACTAATCTGTAGTCAAGTGCCGGTCCTGCCTGCGACCCGATTCCAAAAAGTATTTTCGAAGATGATTTGATTGGTAAAACTGTTGGAATTACAGTAATTGTAGGGACAATTGTAATTGTAACGGTGGGTTGAATTTTTACTCTAATAGTTTTCTTAAAAGATTCATTTTTATTCTGATTATTTTTCAAAAAAACTGCAACTAATAAAAATATTATCAATATGAATGATAATCCAGCAAAAATAATTTTTCTGTTTATTCTCTCAAGCCCAGAAATCCAATTCATGCGCTTGAAATAATAACAAAAAAACCCTATTTATTCAGTAGACCTGCTGCGAAATAAGAAATCAATTTGTCATTCTGGCTTGTCCAGAATCTACAAATTGATCAACAACGATTCTGGATGCGCTTAAACTTAGTTTTAGCTTACCAGAATGACGTAAACACACGCAGGTTTTCTTATTTCACAACAACTCTAGTATAGAGTAACATTTTATAATCGATTTTAAAAACTAAGTAATACTAAAGTAAAAAAAAATATTTATTAGCAAATATTGATAGATTTATGCTATAATATGGCTCTATATGAAAAATAAGTATGAAGTTTTATCTACACGGCAAAAAATATTTAGATTATGTACTGCACTTGCAGTTGGTGTTACATCATTAACCGCATGTGGTACCTTTAAAAAAACAGAAGCTCAAGTATTGGTTGAAAAGACGGCTATGGTTGGACAAGGATTGATACCTAAAGCTTCTGCAACTGAACAACCCACTTTTACATATCAAACTGTACCTGTAAGCCCGGACGATGATCTAGGTTGTGAATCTGTTGAAGAAAGAGAAGGAGCTCTCGCTGTTATTATGAGACAAAGAATGGAAAAAACAGGAAACCCATATGATAGTCTAGGTAGAAACTTTATTATTAGAGATAAAAATGGAATACAAAAAAGTAACTATAACTATTATCTTGATCCTGATCCTATTCTTGAAGAAGGTGATCAAATATGTGAGGTGTGATTCCTCAAAAGAATGTTCAAAGAATTTGACGCAAGTGCAATTTTCGACTATAGGTTAATTGATAAAAATTAATCTTTTTAATGTAGATTGTGATACTTGCTCCCTGCAGCCCTAAACTTAAATAATTTTTGAGCCGTGAGGGAGAATCGAACTCCCGATCTAGTACTTATCCCAGAAGTATCTCGCCGCGCTAAACTAGAGCCGAAGACGGGAATCGAACCCGTGACCTAGTACTTACCAAGTACTTGCTCTACCACTGAGCCACCTCGGCATAATACAGCGCGGCTTAGAACTACGGGATCCCGAAGTTGTAATGCAAAATTTTATCAAATTTTGCTACGTACTTCTGGGACCAAGTACTTGCTCCCCGCCTGCAACGCTATGCGTAGCATTGCGGGCAGGTGCCACTGAGCCATCACGGCAAAATTGTTCCATTGTCATTCCGGCTTGACCGGAATCGTAGTTTTTTTGAACAACGATTCTGGATAAACTTCTCGACAAGCTCGAAGATTACCAGAATGACGTAAAGATGTTGTATATTATATCCTACTCAGCAACCTATACTAAAGGAAGTAAAAAATGCTAGTTCAAATTTTGTCCTTCGAGTTTCTTAATTCTGTGATCATGATTGTCCAGGATAATCCGATTTGATTTCAGAATTTCAAGAACCCCATCCTGACGCTTGCCTTGTTCATCAATTCTTTTTCCCTGTTCGTCGATTCTTCTTCCCTGATCGTCTATTTTCTTAAGCATTTCGTTGAACTTCTTATCATTTTCGTCAAATTTTTTATCATATTTATCCATTTTTTTATCATATTTATCCATTCTTACGAATGCCTTATCAATTCTTTTATTAGATGCGTCAATTCTATCTATCAGCTTACCTATTGCTTCTAAAACATTCATAAAGGCCTGAGTCATATCTTTATTCATGAAAGTTATTTTTTCACTGAGTTTATTTATATCTTTTTTTGTAGCAAAATTAATTACAACTTTTTTCATATAAAGAATTTTAATCTCTCAAATTGTTGTTTTCAACTAATGATAGGATTATCTTTTATTCATAACCCAATAAGAAACTATTGCGGCAGAAACAATAACATTCAGTGATTTATTAATCCCCCACATCGGAATCTCAACAATCTGATCAGCTAAGGCTAAAGTTTCAGGAGTAATACCATAGCTTTCATTGCCGAAAATGAGGGCGAGCGGTAATCTGTAGTCGGTTTTTCGGTAGTCAGTAGATTTGGAATTTTGTTCTACCGCTATAATATTCAAATTAACATTGTTAAATTGTTTCATTGTTTCATTGTTTTTCATTTGAAGTTTGGAATTTGAAAATTCATTGGAAATTGGAAATTGGAAATTGGAAATTTTACGAAGTTCTTCTATTGCTTCTTTAGAACTTCGTTTATATTCCCACGGTACAATTTTATAAGTTCCAATCGACGCTTTCTTAATCTTGTGATTCGGCGGAATTTCCATCTCTCCACAAAGATAGATTTTCTCGACCGCTATGGCATCTGCCAGACGGAATAATCCGCCAATATTATAAGTATCATAAATATTTTCCAGAATAAAATAAATCGGGTTACGCTTCACTTCTTTAATAGTTCCTACAGCTTTTTGCTCTTCTAAATCACGTAATTGTTGAGCATTTAGTTTCATGGATACATTATATGATACGAATGCTGCAAATCTTTATGCAAATACCGCGAATTATTCTAATTTAGTTTTTATTCACATATTTAGTATCATTCGCATTTTTCGTTCGTAACATTCGTATTATATTAACCTATAGTTGACAAATCGTATAACCTGTAGTATAATGCAGTCCTGTATGAATAAATTCTTAGCAAGTGTTATAGCTCTAACCGTAATTTCTATAGTAATGACTTCTAGTGTTTCTGCACAGTACGGACAGTACGGCCAACCCGAACCAGGTATGTCAATCATGATCGATAAAATGGTAGGCAAACCGGTATCAGATAAAAGCGGATCAGTCGACGGTGACTATGTAGACAATCTTTCTCCCTCTGATCCAAGATTTCAACCGGAAGACGAAGTCTTATTCAAACTTAAAGTAAAAAATACTTCTGAAGCAAAACTTAAAGATGTAACTGTCAGGGACTTCCTGCCTGACTTTGTTGAACCTATGGAAGGCCAGGGAACATTCAGCGATGAATCAAGGGAAATCTCTATTGATGCCGGAGATCTGGAAGTCGACGAAGAAAAGGTATTTGTTATCAAAGTCAAGGTATTAACCCAGGATCAGTTGCCGACCGATAAAGGCTTAATGTGCCTGGTTAACAAAGCTACAGCCTCAAATGAAAGCATATCTGACGAAGATACAGCTCAGTTCTGTATCGAAAAAGAAGTGTTGGGAGTTACAGCTGTTCCTTCAGCAGGACCTGAACTTGGATTAATATTATTCTCTGGTGAAGTTTTAGCATTAAGTGTCGGAATACTGCTTAAAAGAAAAACTTAACTTCAAATTCCGAGCTCCAACTCACAAGTATTCTAAATAAATTTCAATATTCAATTTTCAGTTGGAATTTATTTGTATCTTGTTTCTTGAAATTTGCTATCTTATATTTTAATAAATTAGGATAACGTTTATAATTTGTGTATAAATAAACTTGTAGCTATAGGATAACAACTATACTTGCATTTTGACTCTTGATCTGTTATACTATCGGTTATATGTTTAGGGGACGAAACATATCAGCAAGCTCAGCTTGTTTGATAAATAAACACATCACTATCGCTCGAAAAATAACCAAGGAACAATCCGCCTGAAGCGGGATTGACCTTGGTTTTATTTGTAAATAATAGTCAAGGGAGCACTTTAACAATCAGAATTTAAGCAGTAGCAATCGGAGGATGATCTATGTGTTGATCCAACATATCAACACGTTTTTCCAACTTTAAATGCTCACTATCAAAAAAGTTAGTGATGGCTTTCATTTCCTTTTGAAGTTTTCTGGAGTGCGAATCAACTTTTAACTCGAAGTTTTTAATATCCTCCTTAGAAGCAGTTTTTAGAAGTTTACCTTCAACTGCCGTTATTCTCTTTTCAACTGTTCGAAGAAGATTTCGAATCTCAAAAATGTCAAGTTTACTTATTTGAAATTCTTCAATTTCTGCCACACGAACTTGAATTGCTGAAATATCTGTTGCTATATTTTTAAGTTTTGAGTCTACAACTTTTCCAATTGCCTGTAAATCAGTTTTGGTTAACATAAGCAATTTAGATTAACAATTCAGATTTTAATAGTCAACATTAAATTGCTATCGGTTCTATATATACCAATTAAGTATCGGTCGATACCAATATAGTCATAGTTTGATCTCAAAAATTAAAAGATAAATATTGTCTTTTAATTCTTGGGGTTAAAATCCTAAGCTATAGTCCCGCAAGGCGGGAAATGTTTCGTCCCGGCGGGGACTAGCTCTCCGCCTTAGGGCGGAATGTTTGTTCCCGCCTTCCTTTCTGGAAGTCGTGTGAACATATGTGATGAGAAGTACTTACTCTAATTGCTAGAGTAAGAAAACGTCATCCTGAACGAAGTGAAGGATCTATCGCGAATGCGATTTTCTCAAATAAATTGAGAGATTCTTCGCCATTCGGCTCAGAATGACATAATCTTCTCCTCGCTCTTTAACTTAAAGGGTAAGGAATTCTAAATTCAGACTTATGTTTGGATTTAGATACTTGTCTGATTTAAAATCAGCTTCGAATCTTAGTTTTTACTATGAAGAGAAGTCAATTTAAATTGACAAGAATTATATACACCGCAAATTATTTATTTAATGGGCTGGTAGGAAAGGAAGGACTAAATACGTTGACAAGTAATTTAAGAAGGGTTAAAATCTTCTTATGTTTACGGATTCCGATATCAAAAAATTAGTCAATGAATTAAAAAAGGTCTTTGCAACAAAAGACGATTTGAAGAATTTTGCAACAAAAGACGATTTAAAAAGTCTTGCTACGAAAGATGATCTAATAGAAATTAGGCAAGAAATGAATCGTTTTGCAACAAAAGACGATTTACAGAATCTTAAAAAAGATTTACGCAAAGAAATGAGAGAATCATTCACTAAACTAATAGAAATGATGGCCGATGGTACAACTAGAATTCTTCAAAAATTGGATGATCGAAATGATGAAATCAAAGGTCAACGAATTCAAATCGGTGACCATGAAAATCGTATTGAAGAAATAGAAAACAAAGTCTTTCCTCAAACTTAATTTTTCTACTTCTATTCCTGGTTAACCACTCTCTTAAAGTTAGTTAAAGAATTTAAATACCATTCAGGTATCGATCGATACCAATATGGTAATAACTTTGATCTCAAAAATTAAAAGATAAAATTTGTCTTTTAATTCTTGGGGTTAAAATCCTAAGAATGTTTCGTCCCGGCGGGGACATACCACACCGCCTTATGCGATGTTGATCTGTCCCCTGCCTTTATGTTAAAAAATGAAAAAAATAAAAGAGCTGTTCCACAAATATAATCAACCTGACACTTTAATGGTGTTCTCTTCCTATGCCTTGAAAGATGGCGACATAAGCAAACAGAATGCGCTAGCCTGGTATACGAAAGAACTTTTGTCATCACTGCCTAAATCGCAAAAAATAATTGTACTCGCAGAAAATGTTAAGGGAAATAGCAACAAAATAATACAAAAAGATAATATTCTTATAATTCCCTGTTGGCAAAAAAGAAACTTTTGTAGTATTTTGAAAAACTTATACTACTACTCTGTTTTCAACAGAGCCAAAAATGTACTTATTCAGTTTGAATTCAATTATTTTGGCCATATCTTTGGACCTCTGATCATGCTTTTTACACTCGCTTATCTTAAGATACTGAACAAAAAAGTACTATTTCAATTACATGAGATAGTTACCAACCTTTATATAATCCGCAAACAGATTAATCTAACCAATAAAGCGGCGTTGCATTTCTTTAACTTTAGTTTAAATGTCTTTTATAAACTGATTAATTTTTTCGTTGACAAAATTTTGGTCACAGAGTCTTCATTAGCTGCTAAATTCAAGAAAATTACTGGATCGAATAAGGTGATGATTTTACCTATTATGGTTAAATCACAGCTCCAAAAAGTAGAAAAAAATGAATTTAACCACCTGAAAAATATTTATAAGTTGAAAAACAAATTTGTCATATTGTTCTTTGGATATTTAAGCTGGTATAAAGGAATTGACTGGCTGGTCGATATCTTCCCTCATCTTAAAAAGAAAGTCCCAAATCTAACTCTTGTTGTTGCAGGCGATGCAAGCCCTACTCTTGTGGGTGATAAACACTATGATCATTGGTACGCCAATTTAAAAAGTAAAATGAAAAAGGAAAAAGATATTATTCATACCGGTTTTATAAGTAATAACGATGTTGAACTCTGGCTAAGCACTTCGGATCTATTAATATTACCCTACAAAGTATTTAAATCCTCATCGGGACCTCTATCCTGGGCATTATCGTATAATAAACCGGTAATCTTTTCAATCCCCCTAAAAGAATATAAAAAATCCGACGACTTCGCATATGCACTTAAAAAGTCTGATTTAACTGACTCGGATATATTTTTTGACTTGAATGCCAAATCCCTGGCTAATTTAATCCAAAATCTAAAAATCGGACAGCTTAAAAAATTCACTAAAAATCTTGCTGAAACCAGATCAGAAAAAACTGTAAGTACAAAACTCTTAAATATATTTAACCCGGCTAATAATAAAAAAATAAATAACAACGCAAAATCATTATTATTAAAGGCTTTAAGACTTGCTATTCGTTAAGAAGAGTGATATACTATAAGCCTTATAATAACCGGTCTTTGTTTTAAATTAATAATTAATAAAAATTATTAATAAAAGGAGGTGAATATAAAATGCAGAATCATAAAGAACTAATACTAAATACTAAAGTTAAAATGGGCATATCAGCATTAGTACTGAGTGCAATATCTTGTCAAGTAGCAAAAAATTTAGTAGCTAATTCAAGTGCAACTGAAACTTTAGTACCGCCAACTTCAACCCCGACTTTAATTGCCAATCCGAGTGAAACACCCATTACCTTAAGTATAAACCCAACATTAGTCATACCGACAGGAACAATGATTTCACCGACTGCAACGGCAACATTTACTGAACCAGCTATAGTTCCATCAGAAACATTATCTGGAAATGAATGGCCGACAAATGCACAGGAAGCAGCCAATAAATGGGGAGTTGACGTTAAATTCGTTTCACCATTAGCAGAAGAAAGTGCTAATGAACCAGGTGGACAAGGTTACCATATTCTCTTTACAGATGAAAAAGGTGACTATACTACCGGAGACGTAAAAGTATCAGCTGATAGTTTTGCTTCAGCCTGGCTACCAGATGATGGTACCGGCGAAGGCAGGGCTTTATTTATGGCTGGTACAGACGTACAACTTAAAGATGTAGCTGATGTTACTGAGTACCCTGTAAAAAGATTGATGGTCTGGTGTGAAGACGAATCTGTAGCTCAAAAAGGAGCTATAACAGACATGATCTCACAGCATCTGGCTGAACATCCTGATGTGCCATTTGCTATGTATGTAAACGGAAAAGTTTACAATATTAATGTAGATGGTCAAAAATAAGTGGATAAACGATTAGATTAAGAGTTTCAAAATAAGGCGTTCAAAATTAGAACGCCTTATTTTTTTATTCGATTTGATATAAGAAGACGTTATTGTCGGCAGCAGTATTTTTCCAATTCGTTACTTGGCTGAATAGCTGCTGTTTTTCTCCAACCGGATCGATCAATAAAATATACTTAAAATTATTTACTATATAAGATAACGACCGGGAATCCAATAATCTGTTGGTAATTCCAATATCACCCGGGATTAATACTCTATCTTTTAGGTAGACTGAAGACCATCCGGCTACCGCAGTCTCGCTCCAGTCCCGCTCATCCCAAAGCAATACCTTTTCATCCGACTCCTTAACCAGTTTAATTTTATTCAAGTTGTCCAGAATCTCTTTTGGCCAGAGTCCGGCGGGAAGAATCAAGCGGTAATCGGATAACAAAGTATACGGTTTAGCCTGTTCAGAAAAATTATAGAGTGAGTCAGAACTGTAAAGTAAATAATTACAACGGCAGATATCAAATTTAATTACTCCTACAGTAATTAAGAGGCTTAAAAGCAGAATACTACTGTATAACCTGTTTTTAAGTAAAGTAACTAACTGTCCGAAAAAGAAAATAAAAATAAAGGGTTGGAAAAGCGCCAGACGCGAGAACTTTTGATGATTTAGCCCGCCAAAAAAACCTGACCTCTCTACATTAATCAAAGCTTCGGCAGAATTTACCTTATTCAGATAATGAAAGACTAGATCAAAAAATATTATTCCCAACAAAGCTAAATTAATAATAAGAAAAGTAAGCTTCAAGGACAACGGTCCATGATCGTGCTTTTTTCTAACCAGCTGGTAAGTAAATACCAATAATGAAAATGTGTAGATCAGCATATAGATTGGCTTATCAAAAGGCAATATCAATTGTGAAGGTTCATAGGGATCAAAATCTATTACTGTTGGAAATGTATTCTGCCAATAAAATTTGTCCTGAAAAGCCAGTGTAAAAATAAGCACAGGTATCGCTACTAAAATGATTTTTGCAGCAATGGATAATTCTTTTTTATATCCGGACTTCCACAAATACAACAAATATACAATAATAAATCCTATCGCAATAAAGGGTGTTCCGGAATATGAAGCTGTTAATGCAGCCAAAGTCACAGCCGGTAATATGGCCGAAAAATAATTTTTATAGTGATGGACGGAAACCAAAAATATTAAAAGCACCGGCAATACCAAAGTTAGCGAAAAAAACATCGGTAAAGAAGTTGCTATGGCGTAGGGTATTCTATAACTCGAAACTCCAAAAAGCCCGGCAATTATTGTTGCGTGATAGGGATTCTTAAACATAGTCCTGGCAAAAAGAAAAAGCGCCAAAGAAGCTACCATTATTCCCAATACAACTGCAATCCAAGTGGCATGCAGCTCAAAAATACCAAATTTCATAAGCTGAGCCGAGAAACTGTGCATCGCATTGGCATAGCCGAGAAATAAACCATTATTGGAGTTGGGTATAAACTGACTCTCGAGGCTATCACGGTTTTTAAAGGGAGGACTTCCATATTGATTTATATAGGAGGCTATTCCGTCATGCAGATCCTTGTTAGGTATACCAATGGGTGAATAGGGAAAGCGTAAAACCGGTTCCAAAAAATAAAAACCGACTAGTATGAGGAGAATAAAAAATATAATATAAGGAAAGCGGTGATTGGCTGGAATTTTATTTTGGCTAAAGTTATAATTTCTTGTCAATACATAGGTTAAAACGACAGCAAGAATAGGTGTAAAAAGCCATAAAATCGGATTATTGATCTGGAAGACATTTACAGTAACCCAAATGAAAAATAAATTTAAAAAAAACGAAGCTATTACGCTAAAAATAATTTTTTCCGGTGAGTTTGAAATAAATTCAAATCTGTTGCCCATAAGTAAGTGGATTTCATTAAAAGTATAGCATGAATATATTTAAAAAAATTTCCACGTATGACTGTCTGGCACTGATTATTTTTGCTTTTTTTGTAACTGCAATCTACCTGACTAATTTACACGGTAATTTTTGGCTTAGCGGATGGGACAACCTTCATCCCGAATTTAACTTTCAGGCAAATATCTCAAGAGCCATTTACTCAGCCTGGCAGGAATATCAGGGCGTAGGTTTACCGGCCGGAAATGCCCATGCCACGGAATTATTCAGGGAAATTCTTTTGTGGTTAGTCTCGCCGTTTTTCGCTTCACAAGCACTTAGAAAACTCTACCTGGTTTTTATGCTGTTTTTGGGATCAGCCGGATTTTATATTTTTATCACTAGGTGTTTATTTTATAAGACCTCTACCCACTTTCAGGCGAGCCTGGGAATAATGGGTGGTTTGTTTTATTTATTAAATCTAGCAACTCTGCAAATTTTTTATACTCCATTTGAGCCATTCAGTGCTTATTTTGGATTTTTACCCTGGTTGATATTTTCAGTTTATTACTACTTTAAAAACAGATCTTTAAAATCCTTAATAATCTTAATCCTGATAAATCTGTTGGCTTCAGCTTCATTTTATGTTCCGACAGTATTTTTAGCCCATCTTTTTTTTGTTACAACCATATGTCTTGGATTGATTAGAAAATTCAAATCCGGCATAAAATCTGCAGTTATTATAATTGCTATTTTATTCATCACTAATCTTTACTGGATATTGCCTTTTGGCTATTACATAGCCAATAACATCCATTCCCAAACAGAAGCCTACCAAAATATAATTTGGAATAAAGATATTTACTTCCAGAATAAAAAGTTTGCTGATATCGGGAATGTTGCTTTATTAAAGGGATTTCTCTTTGATTACGTGGATATTCAAAGAGATGGTACATTTAATTACTTGATGAGCCAGTGGAAAACTCATCTTGAAAGCTACTTTATCCTAATGATTGGCTATAGCTTTTTTGCCGTAATTTTGCTCGGATTTCTCAGCAATATCGTCAAAAAGAAAAATTTACACTTTATTTTGCTTTTAATTTTATTTTTTTCCCTGCTCGCATTTAATGACTATCCTTTTAAATTAATCAATGATCTCTTGCGAGAGATAGCTATATTTGACCAAGTTTTCCGGAATCCTTTTACCAAATTTGCCAATCTGACTGTATTTTTATACAGTATTTTCTTTGTCTACGGAATTGAATATATCATGACAATATTAGTTAAGGCTTTCAAACAGGATAAACCACATGATCTGGCAATTTTTAATCTGTTATTCAGCCTGCTTGTAGTAACGCTTTTGAATTTCTATCTTTATCCTATTTGGACCGGCAATCTTATCTATTCTCCCCTAAAAACAAATATACCCAAGGTCTATTTTGATGTATTTGAATATTTTAAAAATCAGGAAGACGGTAGGATTGCCAATCTACCCCAATTTGTCAACAGCGGTTGGGAACAGTACCGGTGGGGTTATATCGGATCCGGATTTATGTGGTACGGTATAAGACAGCCTATTTTGGATCGGGCATTTGACGTCTGGAATAAGGATAATGAAAATTACTACTGGGAAATATCACAATCAATTTATTCACAAAATCTGGCACAGTTTGAAAGTGTGATTGAAAAATATAGGATTAATTGGCTAATGGTAGATCGGGATATTGCCGGGGCGGATTACAAGGCTCTATATTTCGACAAACTAAACAATCTGTTAAACGAGTCAAAAAAAATTTATCTGGCAAAAAATTTCGGTGAAATTCAAATTTACGAAGTGCTACAGAACACTCAAACCAATCATTTTGTTGATTTAACAGGCAAATTACCAGTTGTTCAACCCGATTATCAAGCTAATAATTTTGATAAAGCTCATCTGGAATATGGCGATTTCAGATCTTCACGGAATATTGAAGCAAATAATTTAAATGTTTTTTATCCCATCCGTTCGCTTTTTACCGACCGTAGGCAAGAGGATTTGGAATTTAATCTCATTGAATATAATGATTATTATTCTTTTACAACCGAGATACCTTCGTTCTTTGCAGGGTCTGATTTGTTCATTCCTAAATTAGATAGAGAGGAATTTACTGAATTTGATAAAACTGATTTAACCAAAGAAACAGTTAAGTTACCTGAAATATCAGTGGGATCTCAAACTTTCCCGCTATCCGAAAATGCCTTTGATATTGAATCCAACATTCCCTTCTCAGACCTACAGTCGACCAATTTAGAAATAAAAATTCCCAAAATAAATGGATACAATAGCTACAATAGTGAGTTAACAGGTGATTTATTCAATGGACCTGTTAAAAGCTGTGATCGATTTAATCAGGGAATATATAACAGTAAAAAAATTACACAGTTAAATAACCAATTATTACAATTAGCCTCGATTGCTTCCAGTAACTGTGTAACAATCGATTCCTCCTACTTAAATCAAAGATTCGGTTACTTACTTTCAATTACAAGCCAAAATAATCAAGGTAGAAGTCTTTTACTGCATATTAACAATAATAGTTCGAAAAGGACTGACACCGTAACCTATTTACCCCAAAACCAGAAGTTAAGCAGTTCCTACTACATAATCGCTCCCAAAGAATACTACGGAATCGGCTATAATTTGGTAATCGATAATATCTCTCTTGATCAAAGTATTACCGAAAATCTGCTTGGTGATATCAAAATTAATCAAATCCCTTACAACTTCCTTACTTCGTTAAAAATTGTGAAAAATCCTATTAATAATATTAAAGACAATCCTATTAAATTAGATAATGCAGTAGTTGATATAACTCATCCTAATCCAAGTCGTTATCAAATTAGCATCAATACCCAAAAGGAGGGTGACAATCTTAATTTACTTTTATTCCAATCATATAACCAAGGGTGGAAAGCTTACGAAATTGACAACAAATTCGCGGAATCCTTTCCTTTTATTTTTGGTAAGGAACTAAAGGACCACTATCTGGTTAATAACTGGGCGAATGGTTGGATGCTTGATAAATTGACAAATAACAGCAGCAGTAATAAAGATACAAATATCGTAATCGTTTATTGGCCGCAATATTTGGAATTTGCTGGTTTTGGCTTGCTATTAATATATATATTTGGTATAATACTACATCGTAAATTCAGAACTAACAATGAATAATATCAATAATAACTTACAATACAAATGGTCATTGGCCTCAGTTATTTTAATAATTGTCGGACTTTTAATCGGTTTGAACTTAATTCTTCAGAGAGCCGATAATTATTTAAAAATAAAAGCCATTGATGACTGTGGCAGGATGACTCGATTTGAGCAACAAAACGATGATAAAAGCAAGGTTAGTTATCCTGTAATTGATCAATACGAAGACTGCATTAAAAAGAAAGGTTTCTAAATAAACCTAGAACTGCATAATCTAATTTTTTGTAGTCATTTTTTGGCAGCAGGATTTACAGTTTTTGGGATTTTTCTTACTTTTAATCGCATTTATCTACATTTTAAGGAGGAAAGTAAATTAAGATGAAATATTACTTGAGAGCTTTTCAACTTGCGCCTTAAGCAGAAGTATATCTTTTTTGATAATTTTCCATATCCTATTGATATTTATACTCGAATAATCGTGAACTATAATATTTCTTAAATTAATTATCTTTCGCCAAGGAATTTCAGGATGTTCTTTTCTAATATTAATAGGTATTTTATTTGCAGATTCACCAATTACTGCAAGACGCATTAATACAGCGTCTTGGATAGACTCTAATCTTTCAAAATCCTCTTCTGTAATTCTATTTGCATACTCTTCAATCTTATCAATAGATTCAATAATATCGTCAATATAAACCAGAATGTCTTTTTTCATTACAGAATTCTAACTTGCTCTTTTAGAATTAATTGTTTAAGTCTAGGCTTTATCAGATGATATTCAACTAAATCCACTTTTTTGTTCAGCGCATCTTCCAGATCAAATTGAATATCCATAAACTCAAAAAGACTTTTATCTTTGGGTACCTCAACTAAAATATCGATATCACTATTTTTTTTCATTTCGCCTCGGACTAATGAACCAAATAAAGAGGCGCGGTTAACATGATATTTTTTTAGAATTGGAATAATTTTTGGCTTTATTTTTTTTATTTCATCCATATATACCGCTTTTACGCTGGTTTGTAACCCGAAGGATTGTCAAAACAGCTTAGAGCGAGTTATACTCGAGCAAATTCATTTGCGAGTGGTATAAAACTATTATACACAAAATTTATTGAATAGTGTTTTAGTAAATAACCGGGCGAATGGATGGAAGCTAGACAAAGTTACCTTGTTAAATAACAAGCAAACCAGCCAACAAGCTAACCAGGCAACAATTGTATTAATTTTCTGGCCACTTTATCCTTCCGTAGCTTTACGCGAAGAAGTAAGTATTTAGAATTCTTGGGATTTGCATTATTTAAAGGAAGTTTTGTTTATATTTTGAGAATAAAAAAACTTAAAAAATTTGGTGTTATAATTTTCGTATGAAAAAGCAAAAACATAAAATTTTAGAATATAATGCTGTCTTTGAAGAAGAAAAAGAAGGCGGGTACTCTGTCTGGGTACCGGAATTACCAGGTTGCGCTTCGCAGGGTGAAACATTTGATGAGGCTTTAGTAAATATTCGGGAGGCAATCAAACTGTACGTAGAAGAAACTAAAAAAAAGTCTTCTTCCCCATCTTATAAAAAACAATTTGTCTTACCGGTTCAAATTAATGCCTAAACTCCCCGTAGTATCTGGCAAAGAATTAATAAAAGCTTTTGAAAAGATAGGATTTATAACCGTCAGACAAGAAAGTACTCACGTTGTAATTAAACATACCGACCCAAAAAATGTTAGTGGAAAAGAAAAATGGCAAGCGCAAAATTCAAGAGAACGAGTAATCGCTGAAGAAAACCGACTCAACCTTTGTTACCTCTGTTATACTAAAATTTATGACTGATCTTTCCTTTCTGCAAATTAGAAATCCGAAGGATGATGAGACACCCATCGAGGCGGCTACGCAGATCTTTGCCTCTATCCTACCCCACCCTTACATACCACTCTGGAGAAGGTTTTTCATTACCCCTAAAACCTATGCTTTTGAAATTTATCTGCTTGGTCAAACAATCTTTTTTTATGCAACCACCCCTAAGGAAAATGAAACACTTATTCAAAGCCTCATCACTTCTTCTTTTCCCAAATCCGCAGTTAAAAAAACCACCGATCCCATGGCTATAATCTTCAAATCCAAATATTTGTCGGTCGGAGAGGTAGTCCTAAATTCGTACCCCTATTTACCGATCAAAACCTATTTTGATTTTAAGGATATCGATCCTTTGTCCTCACTGGTTGGCTTTTTGGCAAGACAGGAGGCACATATCAAGATGGGGGTCCAGATCCTGATTACTCCAGCCTCCTTTCCCTGGCAGGAAATGGCAGTTACAGCGGCGAGGCATCAAATATATGATGAACCTTCCATGAAATACACCCGAAGTCCGCAACAGCTTCTGATGATGAAAAAATCTTCTTTTCAAGGCGGCAAAGCTCTCATAAGACTTATTGCCGGATCCAATACTACTACTCCTCTTCTTCCTTATTTGCATAATCTAGCCGGAACTTTTGGCAGTTTTTCCTTAGAACCCATTTCAAAACTAGGAATATCGTATTAGAATAATGATTAAGGCTAAATAGACTGCGGCCTTAAACATTG
>Ga0155835_117_pt2 | contig 16941 bp, 23 predicted proteins | sample RifCSPlowO2_01_FD_107489 | JGI IMG/M metagenome (GOLD analysis project Ga0155835, IMG submission 107489) | Candidatus Roizmanbacteria bacterium RIFCSPLOWO2_01_FULL_35_13 | reverse complement strand
TAAAGAACCCAGTCTTTGTAGTGTTATCTTTCACGATAGTTGCATTATATCAATTCTAGGCGTTAGACGTGCGTATTTCATGTACAGAAACACTTTTAAAAGCGAAAAAAGTATCTAATCATATTTAAAATATAAAAAAGTGTTTAATATCGTTTGTTTGAAGGAAAATCCTTTTAATATCAATGCAATTATAATAAACAATTTAACTTGAAACTGGTTAAAAATAGGAGTTAAATACGGATACACTGCTTAGATCGGGGGTGAAGTTATCAAGAAGACATTTTATATAATTATTTCAGACATTAAAGGAATAATATTAGCTATTTTATGTATTTCCATATTATTTTTTCTCCTTCCATAATTCATTTAATTGTTTCTTAAAATCAGGATTATCTCTAATTTCCTTTTCCATTTCTTCTCTGCCTTGAAATGTTCGACCTGCTACATCATAGTAAGCACCACGTCTAATAATTTTATTTTGTAAGAGAAGCATAGATACTAATTCATCAGCATCGTCGAAAATAACTTGAGGCTCGTTACTTTCTAAGTTAGGGCGATAAAAAAGAAAGTAACCTTCTCTAAAAGATGGGAAAACTTTGGGGAGAATAAGCTCATGACAGATAAATATAAAGTATTATTTCTTTGTAATAGTGAGCAAGAAGCTGTTTTTAAGACTTTCTAAGTTGTTACAATAATCTCACTTCTTGAAGACTTACCAAGAGACCATTTTGAATTAAAACTCGCTTTGTAGAGCATTTTACGGGGTGGTCAAAGCGATACACGGCCTTATTTTTTCTATCTCTTCCCTTAATTGATTAACAAACGTAAAATCTTCAAAAACCTTGAATATACAAGCTAATTGAGTGGTTATATTAAAGTTACGTTTCGGCAGCTCCGCGAACAGAACACCTTAAGGCAAACGAAGTACACTACACTATGCGAAGCATACATCCTAGTCCGATTTCAATAATTTGCGTAACAATAAAAGGATCCGCTCGTTCGCCAGGGCCTTCGGCCTCAAAAAACTATATCAAACTGTGCAACTGTCGCTTGGATTCGAACTTTTAGCATCAAAAGAGTATAATCCCTCTCATGACATGTGAAGGAAAAGACCTCAGAACCCTGAGTGACGATGAATTACTTGAAGCTAAAGCATATCATGAGACTAAAGTGTTAAATCACTTCGGTGGACCAGATGAAGAGAAGATGCATGTAGAAGAAGAACTTGCTTCATCTGTTGTTCACGAAATGTTTCGAAGAACAGAAGAAAGCCCTTCTATGCAGTTTATTAAAAAATCTTTAGAAGAAAGAACTCAACTTTAATTTAACAACCCAAAAACTTGTAAGATTTTTCTATCACTAACTCAGGATATTTAACTAGCTTAACCCAATCAGCGGTTCGGAAATCATCAACTACTCCCAGCTCTTCATTTTTCATTTCATTCAAAATTCAGAGTCTGCGTCATTCGCTTCGCTCATGACTTCGACCCTTTAGAAAAATGAAGACATTGAGGAGCGAAGCGACGAAATGATAACCTGAATTATGTCTTATTTCGTCTATATCCTTGAGTGCTCCGATAACTCCTTCTATGTCGGCTGTACAAATAATATAGAGAAAAGAGTGAAACAGCATAACCAATCAAAATGGGGTGCACATTATACGAAGACCAGAAGACCCGTTATTCTAAAATACTCCGAACAATTTAAAACGCTTATCGAAGCAAGGCGTCGTGAAGCCGAAATAAAAGGATGGAGACGAGAAAAGAAGGAGTCATTGTGGAAGTAATCGACAGATCCGTAATGATTATTTATAATCCTAGTCCCGCAGCTTCGCTTCTGGCCTCAGAAAAGTATTGACACAATTAACATATGTAAGTACAATGTAATTACATATGATAACTACATTAGTTTCAATTGGAAACTCAAGAGGAGTCAGAATACCAAAACCTTTACTTATCGAAAGTGGTCTTGGTGATGAGGTGGAATTACAAGTCAAAAAGGGCGAGATACGAATCTTAGCAGCACCCGCTAAGAGTCAGCAAGTTTCCTCAACTTTACTGCTTTCAGAAAAAACTCTTGCCACTGATTGGAACCAACCCGAAGAAGAAGAAGCATGGGCAAGTTTGCAATAGGTGAAGTTGTCCTAGTTTCGTTCCCTTTCTCCAATTTGCAAGGCCAAAAGGTAAGACCAGCACTAGTTTTGGCAAAATCTGAACTCAATGACTTAATTTTGTGTCAGATTACTTCAAAACCTTACACAAGTAAGCTTGCAGTCAGAATTATGTCTGATGATTTCACAAAAGGTAGTTTGCCGGTTGTAAGCTATGTAAGACCAAACAAATTATTTACTGCCAACTCTTCAATTATCAAAAAAACTGCAGGTCAACTAACTCCCGCTACAATTAAATCAATTTTAAAAAGTGTTCGTTCGCTTTTCATACTTTGATAATAAGTTCCCACATAGTCAACTAGAGCCAGCTATCTGCCCCATAGTTTGTACAATCAGCCTAGATATAGTATGATTCTCCTCTATGAATAACGAAAGACCTTTGCAAGTTGGCGACGAATTGTCAGCTATAGCAAATGTAGAAGAATTAGTTAAAGAAGGAAGAGTTCCTATTAAAATTCAGTCAGGAGAGGTAGGAGAATTTGAGCAGCCTGTTGATGAAAGAATTATTTTTTATAACATTCCACCTATTGGATTTACATTAGGTCAAAATGGCTGTACTGGTGAAATTGACCCAGTAGAGTGTTCTGTTAAGTACTTCGATGGTGAAGGGAAAATGCTAGGTCAAGGTGAACTTGTAGGCGTTAGGGTTGAGGAAGCAGCAAAAATGGATAAACAAATAGCCGCTGCCAGAGAACAATGTGGGTATTAACTGAAACTTATATTACTGCATTTTTCTTGTATAATAAGTTCCCACATAGTCAACACTTCGACATGCTCACTGCTGTAGTCAGAGCCAGTTACTGATTTAACCTCGTCTTAGCTTAGAAATGAGGCTTGACATATTAAGCCACATTATGTACACTTCTTGTACATGAATGTAACATCTATACATGTAAAGATAGACTCTGAGACGAAAGACCAGGCTCAAAAAACAGCAAAAGAGCTAGGACTTTCCTTAAGTGCTGTTATGAAAGCATTATTGAAACAGTTCATTCGAACACAACGTTTATCAGTTGGCGTGGGTGAGGAACCTTCAGCATTTATGATTGAAGCATTGAAAAAATCAGACAAGGAATATAAAGACGATAATACTTCTCCAAGTTTTGCCAGTGCAGAAGACTCTTTCAAGTGGTTGGATGAGTAAAAGAGTATGAATATCAAGTATTCAGCCACCTTCAAGAAACAATACAAGAAATCACCCAAAAAGATACAGGAAAAAGTAAAAGAAAGAATTAGTCTATTCGTTCAAGATCCCACGAATCAACTATTGAATAACCATGCGCTCACAGGAAAATTCCAAGGATACCGCAGTATTAATGTCACAGGAGATTGGAGAGCGATATATTCGATACGACTAGACCTTAAGTCGAAACAGGAATATTATTTTGAATTGGTAGGAACTCACAGTCAGTTATATGGGTAAAAAATGAGGCTATTGCAGTTTTATTTCGAGCAAGCGAAAACCTCGGCTTTCAAGCCGCGTGTAGTTTATTGAAGAAACCGTTGCGATTTCTGATAAACTAATTCGGGATACTTGATAATTTCAATCCAATTAGCGGCTTGATCAACTACAGCTATACGAATACGAGAAGTTATGAAAAAAATGCCAAATTCTATTGGAGAGCATATTTTAAATGCCGAGTATTATCTTGAAGCAGCAGGTAAACATCTACCCCCTACTAAGGACGCAGTGCACATCTTACTATTGTTGATTGGTTGGGAAAACTTAGTAATAGCCGATGAGGAATTAAAAGCGTGGGTTAAGAAAGAAGATGTGGACGAGAAAGTTTACAGAAGTCACGTGAGAAAATTCAGAGATGTACCAGAAGTAACTAGAGTTATTATTGGTCCTACTGGTAAGGCTAAAGAGGTGAGATTTTCAAGTAGCAGGGATTTTGAAGAGTTAAGGATGGCATGTCAGTATGGCTCAAATACGGAATCAAAAAATGTAAAGGAGTTGTTTAAGTCTGGTTGGCATTTAGACAGACTAAGAAACGGATTAATTAGCAAAATAGGATGGATGAAAGTGATTATATCTGCTTATGAAGAACTAGAGAAGGAAGGAGCTGGTACTTGAATGATAGGTTCCTACATAGTCAACTAATGAACGAAAACGCTGGCGAAAGTATCCGAAGAATATCTGAAGAATTTAAGGAAAAGTTTAAAGAACTTGATACTGACTTAGCGTCTGCGAGATTTATATCAAGAGATGTTATCTATAAGATAATCCTAATTTGTTCTTCAATAATCGCTTTTTCTGTAACACTAATCTCTATACCACAATTAAGCGTTGCAACAAATGTAAGCAATTTAAGAACTTCTTGGTACTTATTTTTATTAACTATTGTTTTGGGGTTTATCGCCTTATTCTTGGAAGGTCGTTTGCACTATACCTTAAAATGGAGAGCATTTCAGGCTCAAGACTTCGATGAAGAATATAAATATCCTTTTATTGATAAATTAAAGGTTTTAGGTGTTTGTATATATTCAATAATTTTTCCCAGAAATTTATTTTTTTGTAGAATTTATAAGACTAGTCAAGAGAAAAAGCATAATGCGTTATTAAACGCTAAGACAGTTCAGGCTTTAGCCGAATTTGAGAAAATACCTTTTGTAATTGAAAATTTATTTGTAGTCTCTTTTATCATTTCTCTTTTTATATTTATAAAGAGTTATGCGTAAGCAATATTTTTCATATAATAAATTCTAACATAGTCAACTAGAGCCAACTAGTTACCATTTTTAGAACGATCTATGATTAATTGGAAATCATTATCGAACTAAGGGTAATTTTTTATCTATTAATTTGAGGTTCGAATAATAAGCTCATTTTAATAATAAAATTTCTTTATATTTAAGTCCCTTTTTAATATAATAAGATACCTTTCACAATCTAACACAAATTAGGATGTCAAAATATGTTTCCGGTGTTTTAATTAAGAATAGCGATCTAGATAGGGTTGCCAAATTAAAAGCGAAACCAGTAATAGAAGAAACAGTAGATAAGCCCCTAGCATTAAAGTATAAAGAACAGAACTGGATAATTCAGAAAAAGTATAAGAAAACCCTAAGAATCCTCAAATATAAGACCCCAGATGAATTATTTGAAGATGAAATATGGCTTCTTTTTAAGAAAATGGGGTTTAAAGAAATGAATGAAGATCGACAATTAAGGATCGGAGTAGGAACTAATCAAAGACAGATCGATGTATTTGCAAAAGATGATAACCACATTTGTTTAATCGAATGTAAAACTGCAGAAAAACCTACAAAAAAGGACTTATCTAAAGATATTCGTGAAATATTGCATACAAAAAAGGAAATAATTGATTCATTGAGAGAACATTACCAAGATTATTATCGGTGTACATTTTTCCTTATAACTAAAAATATTATTTTGACAGAAAATAATATCAAACTAGCCAAAGAAAATATCGAGAAAAATTTCTTTCTTTGGACAGAAAAAGAAACACAATCATATATGACTATGACAGAACAATTTGGGGCTCATGCTAGAGTCATAATGTATTCGAACCTTTTTAGAAATAATAAACTCCTTGAGTCAATACAGGTGCCAGCAATACGCGGGGGTAAGGGTGATAACAAATACTATTATTTTGTTATCCAACCAGAAAAATTACTAAGTGGAATAACCTATATTCATAGAAGGGAAGAAAGAAACCCAGAAGAAATAATGCATACCTATCAAAGAATGTTAAATAAAACTAAACTCGAGAGCATTAGGGAGTATGTTCAAGGCGGAGGCTACTTTGCTAATAATATTATCGTGAATTTTACGAATGAACCCATCTTCGAACAGAAAGGTAAAGTAGGAGATATTGTACTGGGCACGCTTACTTTACCTAGACAATATGGTAGTGCATGGATTATTGACGGACAGCACCGGTTATATGGTTATTTAAACTCAGGTAAATCAGAGGATGCATATATCCCGGTATTAGCTTTTGACAACATAGCAGTAAAGGATCAAGCAAAGTTGTTCGTAGACATCAATAAAGAGCAAAAACCAGTAAGTGCTGGGCTTTTATGGGATCTGTATTCAGATTTATATACAGACTCTACTGATACAAGACAGCAAGAACTAAGGGCTATCTCGCAAATATCTAAAAAATTAAATTCAGATAAAGATTCACCGCTGCATCAGTTAATTAAACTACCATCACAATCTAAAGATATTCAAAAAAAAGCACACCTGTCGTTAACAAGAATATGTATTGCTATTAACGAAAATAGGCTGATAAGGAAAAAAGAGAATCTTTTATTCGATGAGAACTATGACAATACTATAGATACTGCACTTGAAGTAATAAAAGAATATCTCAGTACAATTTCAAAGTCTTTTCCCGAGGACTGGGAGAAAGCTGAAAAAGGGCTACTTTGTTCAAATGTAGGAATACGAATACTGCTAAACATTCTCAGACAATTATTGAGATACCTTGAATTTTATGAAGATAAAAGTATCTATTTCGCAAAAAATAAAGACAGATTTAATGAAAAAACAATAGAAATTCTTAAACCGGTCATAGAAAAAATAAAAAATATGACACAGGAAGAAAGAAATAAAATACGCAGTGATACTAATAGGGAAATGATTGTAGAGAATACACAAAAGTTGCTGTGGGATCTTAAAGAAAGAACAGATTTCGGTATAGAATTGTGGAAAAAAGGAGGATGGAATCCTGGTATACCTGAAAATGAAAGTGATGAAAGGATTAAAGACCTAATAGATGAAACAGAAGTAGAATTGAAATCCTTTATAATTCAAGAGTTAAAATTATTGTTTGGAAAAGAATGGTGGGAAAAGGGTATACCTTCAGATACTGAGGAATATATAAAGAATATCATTAAAAAGGATATTTCAAAATCTCCCTGGAAAGAAGATAGGTTAACATCTCTACCACAGGAAGAAAAGTTGAGATTTGCTAGCACATCACACTTAAAAGACCTGATTATTAAAAAAAACAATTGGGTGCAGTTTGAAAAGTGTTTTGCAAAAGACAAGGAAATTGTATCAACTGCCTTCAAGTTTTATGAAACCCTTCGAAATAAATACATGCATCCCGATAGGATTAAAGATCTCGATGACATTGAAAAGGGATTGGGATATTGGAATATGAGATGGTTAAGAAAGTGTATTGGATTAGTTGAACTATCTACTTTATAAGACAAAACAAGGAATAGCTAATTGTTCCGAATAAAAGGTTCCAACATAGTCCAATAGTGCCAGCTTAAAGTTGATTCTGAACCCAAAAAGTTCTAAGATCTTCGACCTGTCAACTAAAGCAAATCATATGCCAATCTTTAATAGGAAGAAGAAGGTAACATCGGAAGAGTTAGGTCAAGGGCTTTGGTTGTTTTGTAAGAAACTTTCGAGGGAATTTTATGCTTCATTTTCTGAAACCCTTGAGAAACAAGGGTTTGAATTAAACGAAGACCAAAAGTTTTCACTTGCGAGAGAAATAGCCATAATGAATCTTTGGATCATTTCTAAGGCTTTAGGTGAGGATCGGAAAGCGCTGGAGGAATTACACAGGATTTACATATTTGGCCATGAAAACTTTGCTGAAACTGAAGACCAAAAGATTGCGTTTCCGATAGAAGCCAAGAAAGAACTGCATGAAAGATATAAAAAATATTATGATGCATGGGATGACAAAGCTGGTGGAAATCAGTGGATACTTGCTCTCACGATGCTTGAATGTATTTTAAATGAGGGTAACCCTAGTAAGAAACTGATTAACGCCGAATTAAATTTCCTCCTATTGACTGATGTGTTACTAACAATGAAAGCAGTTTTAGATTTTAGAGCGGGTTATGAAGTGGCCGATTAAGATTTACAAACACAGCTGTTTTAGTTAAAAAGTCTACCAAAATTAGATAAACTCTACGATGCAAAAAAGTTATACTGATTTTGAACCCAAAAAGTTCTAACATCGTCGACGTACCGGCACAAAACATTTTTAGCCTCAATTTTAGGTGATTTTTGTTTTGCTGGTATAGTTAGAAAATAATGATAAAAACTTCTTGGGAAAAAAGCCGAAAGTGGCTGGAAATAGCCAAAAGAAAGCTTAGCAAAGCCAGAAATGGCATTCCTGCCAAGTATATGCGCCGGCCTTGGCCAAGCGGTAATAAAAGTAGGGATCATTAATAATATCAAACAACTCTAAATCTGAAGCCCGCAATAATTTCCTAAACAAAGTTCCCACTCTTTATTCTTTCAAAAAGGCTTACCAACTTCTTGGTTTGTTGTATCTTCTGTCGCCGCCTGATCTGTCTCTATTTTCCTGAGGACGTGCTTCGTTAACAACAATCTTTCGACCATCTAATTCAAAATTGTTGAATTTTTTGATAGCCTCATCGGCTTCCGCATCTGTAGTTAATTCTACAAAAGCAAATCCTTTGCTTTGGCCAGAAAATTTATCTGTAATTAAATTTAGGCTGGTAATTTTTCCTACTTGAGAAAACAGTTCTTCCAGTTGCGCGCCTGTAACACTGTAGGTAAGGTTTCCAACGAATAATCTTTTTGCCATACATTCCTCCTTTCTTGAGAACTTAAATAAGATTTGAATTAAGAAGTTTAGGGATATGGAAAAATTAATTTCTTGAAGTATCGAAAACTTTTAAAACGCTTCTAACTTAAGCTTATGTATATAATAACACATTATTATTACGAAAAGCAACTATAGGATTTTAAGACTTAGAAAAAGACCCCGCAAAGCCAATCCTTTTGCCTATGCCCTCTAAAAATTGTTATTATATTTAGTATTAACACTCATGAAAAAACCACTTGACATCCAAATAACAAAACAAGGTTTGGAAAATCTTAAAAAAGAACATGACGATTTAGAAAACAAACGGCCCGGTGTTGTTGAAAGAATGTCGCAAGCACGCGAGCAAGGCGATCTTGCCGAAAATGCAGGATATCATGCAGCAAAAGAAGCGCTCGCCTACATTGACTACAGGCTAAGAGAGCTTAAATTGCTAATTAGAAACGCTCACGTTATTGAAACAAAACAAAACGATATTGTAAGTCTTGGCTCTACTGTAACTATCGCAAGCAATGGTAAACAAACAGTTTACACCATCGTTGGCAAACTGGAAGCCGATCCGGCAAATGGAAGGCTTTCAGAAGCATCACCTATCGGCAGCGCTTTGCTTGGCAAAAAAGTTGGGGCTAGTGTTGAAGTAAAAACACCGATCGGCAAAATTGTCAATAAAATTATCGAAATAAAATAACTGTTATGATATAAAGTGTGACACCAAAAACATACTTTTTTATATCTGGCGCTATTGCCGTTTTTTTTATTGTTTTTTCATACATCGTCTCCACAGGCACTTTCCAGACTATTGACCTGACAACCACAATTATTTTACAAAAAAATATCCCCAGAGCTTTTGATACTTCCTTCTCCCTCCTAAGTCTTCTGGGCTCTTTTGAAGTTACAACCATCGCATTTGTAGCGGGAGTCGCTTACTTGTTTAAAAGAAGTCACAATTTAAGTCTACCAATCATTTCTCTATATGTATTTGGAACTCTATTGGAAATTTTTGGCAAACGTTTTTTATTGCACCCATCGCCGCCGCCAACTTACTTTCGCTATGTGGGTTTAATCTTCCCAAGCGGCTATGTTCATACCGATTATTCCTACCCATCCGGGCACATATTCAGAATTACTTTTATCGCAGTCTTTTTGCTCACAGCTTTAAATTTTAAAGATAAACGAGCACATGCGGTTGTCTCAATTTTGATTTTTACGGCTCTTATGATGATCTCCAGAATCTACCTCGGTGAACACTGGCTCACAGACGTAATTGGCGGCACTTTGCTTGGCACTTCACTTGGACTGCTAACTTATTTCTTCCTCAAGACTAAAAAATATACAAAAAGCAACTAGTTATCTTATTCCAAAAGCCTCGTTCCAAAACAACTCCTTTTCTAAAATATGTACGAAGGGGGATCGTAGATGGCAACAGAAGCAAGCTAATCTGCAATTGCACCTTTGCTTTGATTAATGATACTCTATAAAACAACCTAAACGTTACTGCACTAGACAAAACCGTAATACCCGACCCCGGATCCTGCGCTTATGGCAAGATAGAAGAAGTTAAAGTTGAAGAAGTAGAAATCCCCTGAGATGTTAGAGATTTTAGCCCACTACATAATAAAGCTAATCGAATCAACAAGTTATGTCGGTATTTTTGTTCTTATGACACTAGAGTCTGCACTTATTCCAATCCCTTCAGAAATTACAATGCCTTTTTCGGGCTTTTTGGCATCAAGTGGAAAACTTTCACTTCTTGCGATAATTTTAACAGGCACAATTGCCAATCTAGTTGGCTCATATATAGCCTATTACATTGGCTACTTCTTGGAAGAAACTATTCTTCTAAAATTAATTAGAAAGTATGGCAAATTAATTCTGCTTTCAGAACACGATTACGAGAGGGCACATAATTGGTTTCAAAAATACGGTGACAAAATCATTTTTATTTCCAGACTCTTACCTGGAATAAGAACAGTCATATCACTGCCTGCCGGAATGTTTGAAATGGACATTAAAAAATTCACTCTCTACACACTTTTGGGCTGTCTTATCTGGTCAGCGCTTCTTACCTACCTTGGTTATGCCCTAGGAGAAAACTGGGCTGCTTTGGAAGTGTACTTTAGAAAATTTCAAATTGTAATTGCTGCCGCAATTATTGCTGCAATCCTTTGGTATTTGGAAAAACACTTAAAAATTTTAAAATCATTAAGAGCTAAAAAGTAATCTAATATTTTAAAATAACCTTTCCGACAATTTGACCCACCTTTATCGACCCAACCTTGGCGCTCATTTTTTTATTATCGCCCTCTACAAATATATGTCGGCCTGATATTTTTCTGACCCGCTTAACAAAATAGGCCTTTTTGTCATCCTGGAGTGGCAACGACCACGATAGGATCCCTCTTACTAATGAGATTCTATCGCTTCGACCCGTCTTACGGGTCTTCGCTCCTGAATGACTAGGGAAATGCCTAAACACGATAACATCGCTAGCTTTCACCCCACCCCAATTTAAGGTCAGCACATGATCTCCCTCACGCAGGAAAGGCTCCATGCTCCTGTCGCGAACAACAAATCGGCAAAAGGGGACTCGAAACAAATTTTTAATAACTAATTATTCTAATTTCTAAATACTAAATACAATATACTAGATACTTGATACTATTTTTTCGCTGCAGCTTTGGCCTTGGCAAACATCGCGGCAATATCATTAACAGCTTTTTTGAGCTCTTGAGCGGCATCCATGTTAACTTCTTGCTTATTGCGAGAGCAAAGCTTTGCCGCCTGCCAAAAAGTCTCGTGCAGATCCGGAAACATTTCCAAGTGTTCCGGCTTGAAAAAATCAGTCCATAAAATTAAAAGTTCTTCCTTGCAGCGCCTTGCATGTTCTTCCTTAGTCCAAACGGCTCTAACAGATAAGTTTCTATCAGCAACTGTTGAGTTTTCCTTTGGCAAAGCCTCGATCTTCTCAACCATCTTAACGATGGTCTCTGCTGCAATTTGAGCCGGCCGCACGTCATAAATCCCGCAAGGCACGTCGCAATGCGCGTAAGCAATCGAAGGACGCAAAAGTTTATCAATTAGTCTCAGCAGCTTCATTGTGGACTCATTGTAGCACGAAGAGCGATAGGATTTAGGATTTTAGGATTTGAAGAATGTACTTCTTATCAACTGAAAAGCCTGCCGTCAATAATCGCTTCTTGGCAAGATACGCCAAAATATTATTCATCAAAATGTAGGATGCGCTAATTCCAAGGGCAAAAATTCCTCTCTCTATTACCACAATTGGTATCAAGGAGACCCAAACCGCGGCGGGAAGGTTAAAAACCCAAATCCAAATTGCACCGCCGATACTGTGAGCTGTAAAAGTTGCCCCAAGCGCTCTTGCCAACAAGAATCTATTCCTTAGTGGCCAAACAAAAAGAGGTATCAACCAAAATAAAGAATAAAACCAAACAGTTTTACCAATTGGGTGCAAATTGAAGACAATTATAGAAAGAATAGGGAAAAGCAAAATATAGTTACTGTTCTTCTTTGATTTTGTAGCCAGAGAAAAATATAAAACTGCAAACAACGTTGGAAATAGCCGAATGATTGCTCCTTTGTCGAGATTTGAAATTCCATGAGCTAGAAGATTAAATCCTTGTATCAAAAATACAACAATTACTCCATAAACTGAACCCAAAAACGTCCCACTAATTGGTGCAAGTAAATCAAAGAGAGTAAATGAAACTCGCGACCCAACAATCTGATTAATTGGAATCTGAAGAGCTATAAAACCAAGAAAGATAAAAATTAGAACAAAAAGCAGTTTACTTTTGGGTAAAGGTGAACGAACCTTCATTCGTATATAAGAGTACTGTGCTAAAGCCTCACTTGTCAAATATTCCAACAATCTTAAACTAGGCCGGGAATAAAACCTCCGGCAACCTCAATGTTTGCCCCGTTAATGTAATTAGCTTTTTCTGAAATCAAAAATTTAAGAACCTTTATCACATCCCCATAACTTGCCGATCGGCCCATTGGAAAATCACCAGCCTTAAAGATATCAGTTTCCAGTGAAGCCGGAGAGATCATATTGATATGAATCCCGTTTTTTGCCTCCTCCCAAGCCATTGCTTTCGTTACAAAATAAAGAGCGTTTTTAGCCATAAAATACGGCGTCGACTTTTCGCGGACAGTTAGGCTATCCACACCAACTGTGCCAATGTTAATAATGTGTCCAAATTTCCGTTTTCTCATAGCTGGCAAAACCGCCCGTGAGCAGAAAAATGTAGAATAAACATTGCTTTCGACAATATCCTTAAATTCGTCAATCGTTGTTTTTGAAAACCGTTTATAAATAAAATTGCCGACGTTATTGACCAGCAAATCGACCTTGCTAAATTTCTTGAAAATTTCTGCAAAAATCTTATCAACCGCTCTTTCGTCCCTAATGTCTCCGCTGACAAGAATTGACTCAGGCGATTTCTTCGTAACTTGCCCCAAAACTAATTCTGCATCTTGCCTGCTTTTTAGATAGTGAACAACAACCGTAAACCCCTCTTGAGCAAGCGCAAGCGTAATTGCAGATCCTAAACCTTTTGCACTACCTGTTACAACAGCTACCTTTTTTGCCATGGCCAAATTAAACCAGATTTTGACTTTAGTCTCAAATTAAACTATTCTTTAATTTGTGAACAAAGCAATACCAATACTACTTGCAATCATCGTTGTCATTCTTCTTGCTGGTGGCGGATACTTAATATTCCAGAACCAAAAACTTGCAAAACAGCTCGTCAAAGAAGAGTCGGGCCCCTCGTCAATTTCTTTGCCACAAACATCGCCCTCCCCATCAATAGCACCGTCACCCTCACAATCAACTAAACTTACCCTTAAAGACATTCAAGAAAATATCAAGGCGGCTATAAACTCTAGAAATTATCAGGCACTGATAGGTTATATGAAAACACCAAAGGTAAATTTTATCATCATGTCCAGCTCGTGCTGCGAACCAACAACTCCCGACGACGCTGCCACGAAGCTGGATTATATCAAAGACGGAGTGCCGTTTGACTTTGATCAAAACACAACTCTAGTTAAAAATCTAAAGGCCAAAAACGAAAGACTCACAAACGCCTACATCGGCCTTTCTCAAAACAAAGAACAGCTAGTAGCCTTTACAATTGATGCAAGTAATCAAATAACGCAAATTGAAGTTTCAGTTTCATACAAACTGTATAATCAATAGTCGAAGTTTATAGTTTATATGTTGATAGTTAATGGTTGATCAAGCTTTGGACCGCTTCAGTCCAAGAGCTATCTCCATTTTTCTGTCTATATTGCCAAAAAGACGCACCCCATAGACCGATCGATTCAATTTTGTAGGACCTTAAAAATTTGTCCCCCAATTCTATGTCTTGGGGAGAGAAAGTAAGAATTGGATCGTTAGCCTCATCAAGTTTTTTAATATAGGGTTCAGACTGCATTTCAAGCACCCAAAATTTAAGACCCATGTCTTCAACTTTCTGTTTAATCGCTTGATAGTTAGGCGAAAGGAAAAACCACGAATGAACAGGCCAAACGAGATGGTTCGGCCACAATATATGAATTTCGCGGCCAAAAATCTTGGCTGTAACTAAATCTGTGCCCTTCGTTTTGAAAAAAGTATTGACAGCAAAAACATCATTTGGCTGTAAAATTGGCAATAATTTCTGCCAGCTTTTGTCATAAAATCCAACGGCGGCATGATTTAAAATCACAGGTCTTTTTTTGAAATCAGCCTGTTTAACTATCTCAACTTCTTTTGCGATTAAGGAGGAATCAATCTTCCACTTATTGACGTTCCCGATCAACGGTTCATTTTCAACTTGCCAGTAAATAATATTGTCATATGATGAAAGTTCCCCAACAACCTTTTTATCAATTTCTAAGATGTCAGAAGCCACCGGGTGAGATGAAGTGATCTGCTCACCAAATCTAACCTTAGATGCTATCTCTTTTGGCCAATGATATTCGGGAAAGTAGGGGGTTTTTGCACCAAGGGCAATAATCACTTTGATATTCCTCCTATCAGCTTCACTTACCGCCCATTTCAGATCTTCAAAATTCTTATTAAATGTCCATTCGGCTTGCCCTTCCGAATCCGCCGACTGGCGGAGAGGGAGGGTCATCTGATCCCAGAAAAAGGGGAGTCTTACCCAGTCAACCTTAAGATTATCAAGAAGATCAACATATGATTTTTTTGGATCCAGGCCATACCAACCGGCCTGCTCAAAACTGTAAGAAACACCGTATAAAGGTCTAAAGCCTTCAACCATATTTCTTCTGGGTATTGGGTTTAAAAAAGCGTTGAAGATATAGACAGCAAGGACCAAAAAAAGAATGAAGAAAATCCGCCCAAGCATGGGAAAATTGTATCATTTTATGCTAAAATTTGCGCATAGCAGATGTGGCGGAAAGAACGTTCCGCCAGCATGATTTGGCGAAGGTGAGAAACGCAGATGTGGCGGAATTGGTATACGCGTGCCGTTCAGAGCGGCATCCCGCAAGGGTTGGAGGTTCGAGTCCTCTCATCTGCACTCGTCAGAACTAAACTTTTGTATTTCGCGAAGGTATTAAAAATACTTCGCTCATATTTAAGTTTGTTCTTCCTTTCCAAAATCTTCGATTTTGGGATAATATCAAAATCCGTAGGATTTTGAAAAGGAGAAATGATGAAGCGAGTCAAAGTTTTGTGTTAACAAAACTCTACAGCGAAATCCATTTCGACGAGCGGACGTGGCGGAATTTGGTATACGCGTACGCTTGAGGTGCGTATCCCGCAAGGGTTGGAGGTTCGAGTCCTCTCGTCCGCACGGGCACTTAGCTCAGCTGGTTTAGAGCGTCGCATTTACACTGCGAAGGTCGGGGGTTCGAATCCCTCAGTGCCCACTAGAGTTAACTGCTTTTTGCTTTTCAAAACTCAAATGCGATAGCATTTGAAGAGGAAGAATTACATAGCGTTAAAGTTTTTGTTGCGACACAAAAACTGATAAGCAAAGTCAAGTCTGACGAGCCGGGATGGCAGAGGTGGTCAACGCACCCGTCTGAAAAACGGGCTATGTCGGTTCGATTCCGACTCCCGGCACCACAAATTCCCATTGCACCTTCGCAATTGGGATTTGTGATACTTGGTCGGAGGAGAAGTTTATGCTGAGGAATAAAATGACGAAGTAACTCCGACCCCCGGCACACTTCAACGCGCATGACTCGCTCAGTGTAGCCGTGAGAGTTGAAGTGTGTCTGTAGAGTGGAGTCCCGCTCTGCGGGACGGAGTTTATCCTGAACGAATGTGAAGGGATCCCCGGCACCGAGTCAAACTCGGTAGTCAAGTTTGAATTGACACAAAATTAGACCGATAGTTGACTGATTGATTTCAACTCTTTATAATTCTCACCCATGGCAGGACAAGAAAGAGTTTGGCTAAGATTGCAAATACCACGAGAACTTCATGGTCGGATAAAAAGTCTTGGTGAGAAAAACGGATCTGGTATAGTCAAGCAGTCGATAGAGCAACTCAGTGTATCGCTTGATGAACCGGCAATTGTTGAAAAACTCGTAGAGTTCTTTGAGCCTGGCGCAACCAACATTGAGGTAAATAGAAGCAAAAATCTATTAAGTTTAGCTTGGACTTCTGATGGAAACAGGCGAAGGATAATTTATGATTCAGACACCGGTGAGTTTCTCCAAAATTTGCAGAATCCTAATTAACAGCACCCATATAATACTTATTGGCATTTTGAACCCAAAAAGTTCTCTTTTGCTAGAATAAGCAGGTGAAGATTGTATTTACCAAGCACGCATCCGTCGATAAAGTCGCAATGCTTAAAAAGCACAATTTTACAGCCAACAAAGCATTTATTAAAGAAGTGATTGAAAAACCGGACCACGAAGATAAAGAGTCTGATTTTCCAAAAATAATTGCTTCAAAAAGTATGGATTCAAAACATGTGCTTCGAGTAGTTTACAAGTTGGAAGATGATATAATAACGGTGATTACTTTTTATCCAGCGCCCAAAGGAAGGTACTATTAAAATGAAATTAAATTACAACAAACAAGACGATGTTTTAATGATTGAGTTTAACGATAAACCTATTGACTATGCAGAGCAGTCAAAAGATGTCATCGCCCATTTCTCTCCCAAAAACGAGTTAGTGCTTCTTGAGATACTCGACGCCTCAAAA
>Ga0155835_149_pt1 | contig 17935 bp, 17 predicted proteins | sample RifCSPlowO2_01_FD_107489 | JGI IMG/M metagenome (GOLD analysis project Ga0155835, IMG submission 107489) | Candidatus Roizmanbacteria bacterium RIFCSPLOWO2_01_FULL_35_13 | reverse complement strand
ACTGGTGGCCTAGAGTTTAATCCTATAGACGATAACAAGTATTAACTAATTAAAAGGAAGTGATATAAGTCTTCGAAATTTGGATTCATTTTTTTGATAAGCTCTAATTTTTTCTTTCGAGATCCTGCCTTAATCTGTTTTTCTCGTTTGATTGCAGCATTTACATCTTGAAAAACTTCATAGTAAACAAGTTTATTGATGTTATATTTTGCGGAAAAATTTGCAACTACTTTGTTTTTATGTTGATATATTCTTTTGATTAAATTGTTTGTAACGCCGGTATATAAAACAGTATTTGTTTTGTTTGTCGCGATATATATAAAATAATTTTTAGTATTCACAATTCAATTATAGGGATTGCTTCGCTTCAAAAATCATCGCTCGCAATGACATAATTTCAATGTCATTACGAGGAGCCGCCAGCAAGCGGTGACGAAGTAATCTCATAATGTTTGAGATTGCTTCGCTTCAAAACTCACTGCTCGCAATGACAAGTTATTAGAATAAACCTAATTGATTTTTATCTTCCTTTTTTATCTCTTTTTTTACTTCTGGTTTTTTTTCGGCGAAGATACGGTTTTTTAGTGATGTTATTTCCAATTTTGTAAAATAATCTTTTAAATCTTCGTTAAATTTTTCGAACTTTGTTTTTTGTATTTCAAAATCTATCGACACATTTGTATCTATTGTTGCTAATTTCAAGGACAGTAATACATTCTTTTTATTTTCCACAAGCGACTTTCTGACTTTTTCATCGATTTCTTCTAAGTGTAAATAAATTCCGCTAATTGTTTGGAACTGATTTATTAATTTAGACGCGGTTTTTGGTCCGATGCCTTTTGCACCTGAATAATTATCAGAAGAATCTCCCATCAGGGCTTTAAGATCCGGAATTTTTTCCGGAACCAGACCTATTTTTTTTTGCACTTCAGCAGCATCATAAATTTTCAGGTCTGACAAACCCATTTTTGGAGTTATGACGAATACTTTCTCATCGATTAACTGCTGAATGTCCCGGTCGCCGGAAAGAATCAAGACCCTGATTCCGTTTGTTTTATATTTATGCGCAATTGTTCCAATTAAATCATCGGCTTCAAAACCGTCTTTCTCAAGATGAGTAATTCCTGCTTTATCAAGCGCTTCTTTTACTAATGGTATTTGAATAATAAAATCATCAGAAATCTTCGGTCTTTGTGATTGGTATTCTTTAAATAATTTATTTCTGAAAGTTGGTTTGGGAGTATCAAAACAGACAATTACATAATCAGGTTTAAAGTCGACGGTTGATTTATGCAGCATGGAAAAAAAGCCATAAATCACATTTGTAGGGATTCCGGATCTTGTTTTGAATGGCGGGAGGGCATGATAGGCCCGGTGCATAATAGCGTTGCCATCGATTAATAAGAGAGTCTGCATAAAATTTCTAATTTCTAAGTACTCTAATTTCTAATCAATTTCCAAATATCAAATTATCAAATAAATAACAAAAAAAACAATTAGGATATTAGGATTTATTTAGGTTAATTAGGTCAATTAGAAATTAGGTTAATTAATTTTAGGCTTCGTTCCCACAATCTTCTCGAACTCATCCTGATCAAGACTTTCGGTTTTTAATAAAGCCACAGCAACATCATCTAGTAATTTTTTATTTGCTTTGACAGTTTGAACTGCAATTTTATAGCGTGAAGTTATAATTTCTTTTACTTCAGCGTCAATTTTAGCCAGCATTTCCTGTGAGACTGTATTCTGTTCCCAGTAGGTTTTCCCCCATTCGGTAACATCTCTTGTCGGTCCAAAATTAATAGGTCCCAGATCGCTCATACCATATTCTACAACCATAGCTTTTGCGATGTTTGTCGCCTGGTCGAAATCATTTGCCGCTCCTGTTGTAGTTTCATTGAATATAGCTTCTTCTGCAGCTCGACCGCCCATCATAACTGAGATTCGTTCCAGAAGATTAGTTTTTGTTTCATGCAATTTATCCTTAGCCGGAGGAATTAAGGTAAATCCAAGAGCCATGCCTCTTGATACTATGGAAATTCTATGAACCGGGTCTGTATGAGGTAAAAAGTGAGAAACTACTGCATGTCCGGCTTCATGATAAGCGGTTAATTTTTTATCCAAGTCTGACTGCAGTCGTTTCTTTTCCGGGCCCAATTTTACTTTGGTAGCTGCTTCCTCAATATCATCCATTGCGATTTGTTCTTTAGCATGTCTGGCTGCAAATATAGCCGCTTCATTCAACATATTTTCCAAATCTGCACCGGAAAAACCTACTGTACGTTTTGCTACCCTGTCCCAATTTACTTCAGGAGCGAAAGGTTTTCCTTTAGCATGAATTTTAATAATGTCATTTCTTCCTTCTAAATCAGGGAAATCAACAATGATTCTTCTGTCAAATCTGCCCGGCCTTAATAATGCCGGATCTAGAAGATCACCCCGGTTAGTAGCTGCTATAACAATGACCAGTTCGTTTGGGTTAAATCCATCCATCTCAACCAGAATTTGATTTAGGGTTTGCTCGCGTTCATCATGTGAAGGCATAACTCCAACCGATCTGGCTCTACCGATTGCGTCAACTTCGTCAATAAAAATTATGGAAGGAGCACTTTTTTTAGCTACAGCAAAAAGATCTCTGACTCTGGCTGCACCGATACCAACCAGCATTTCCATGAATTCGGATCCGGCGATTGAGAAAAAAGGTACACCCGCTTCACCAGCCACTGCTTTAGCAAGAAGTGTTTTCCCGCATCCCGAAGGACCTACCAGAATAACACCTTTTGGAGTTCTTGCTCCTAATTTTTTATATTTTTCCGGTTTCTTTAAAAAATCAACTATCTCTTCCATTTCCTTTTTTGCCTCGTCAATTCCTGCCACATTTTTAAATGTAACTTTAGGAAGATCCTTATTGAATTTCTTGGCTCTTGATTGTCCAAAGGAAAAAACCGATTCTTGAGCTCCTTTCGCCTGTCTAAACAGGAAGATGAAAAAAGCTACCATCAGAATGGTCGGAATAATGTTACTCAAAAAATTAATTATACCGACCGAGCCCTGTGTATCTTTTATCACCACATTTAGGGAGGAAGGATTAATATTTGAATCCTTCAGAGTCTTGACAAAACTTTCTCCGGCTTCTTTGTAGGAAACAGCCAGTTTGTCATTTTTATAATAAACAAGAATCTTGTTGTCTATGATTTCTACCTTCCGGACTTTTTTTTCCTTTATTTCTTGGAGTAAGGTTGAGAATGACTTTTCCGGTAGAGCCTGTTTGACTTCTTTGGAGATTGAATTAAAAATATAATAGCCAAAGAGGGTGACGAAAAAAATTATAAATACTGTTTTTAAATCAAAATGAAATTTAAACTCGGCGATTTTTTTAATGCTTTTACCGTTTTTTTTTGGAGGTTTTGAATTTGGCATCCACTAATTTTAGCAGATTATTGGTAAAATAGAGAGGAAAATAAAATGACGATTATAAAATTCAAGGATAAAAAAGTTAGCGAAAAAACAATTAAAGCTTTAAAAAATGGAGGATTAGTTATCAGTCCTTCTGATACAGTGTATGGGATTTTGGTTGATACTGCTAATGAAAAAGCTGTTGAAAAATTAATCCGGTTTAAAAACAGACCCTGGGGAAAACCGATATCCGTGTTTGTTGCGGATTTTAAAATGCTGGAAGAAAATGTTTTTCTTACAAAAGACAGACTCAGTTTGTTAAAAGAGGTTCTGCCCGGTCCTTTTACGGTTGTTTTACCATCTAAACACAATGTCATAAAATTGCTTGAGTCGGAAAAGGGTTCGCTGGGAATAAGAATACCGGACTACAGATTTATAACTGAACTTGCCAAAAAATTTGCTAGACCTATAAGTGCCACTTCTGCAAATTTATCCGGCCGTTCACCCCACTATTCTGTTCAGTCGTTGTTGCATGAAATGCCCGAAAACAAAAAAAAGCTGATTGATCTGGTGATTGATGCCGGTAAATTACCGCGCAATAAACCGTCAACGATTGTCGATTTAACTACTCCAAAAATAAAAATTCTCAGACAGGGTGAAATTGTTTTTAAAGAGAAAAAAATTTATATTTCGAAATCTGAAACACAAACAAAAAAAATAGCCCAATATATTCTTAGGAAAATAAGTAGGGGATTACAAAAAAAACCATTAATATTAATTATTGAAGGCAATCTTGGTGTGGGTAAAACAATATTTGTTAAGGGGATAGCAGACATTTTGGGAATTAACAATATTGTCTCTCCAACATTTGTCATTTACTATGAATATTCCGTGTCTGCACACCCTCAGGGTGTATTTTTTAAGAACAAACTAATACATATTGATCTATATAATATTCAAGATCCTGAAGAGTTTAAACATTTAGGATTAGAAAAATATTTGGAAAAAGGAAATATATTATGTTTTGAGTGGGGAGAGAAGGCGGGAGAAATTATGGATACATTAAAAAGCAGAGGTAAAATAGTTTATGTGAAGATGAAGTATGTTGATGAAAAAATAAGAGAGATTACGGTAAAAAATTGATCTAATTAACCTTATTTCTAATTGACCTAAATGATTTAATATGAATATTTTGGCCATTGAAACTTCTGCTGATGAGACTGCAGCAGCAGTAACTAATAAGCGAAAAGTTTTATCAAATGTTATTTATTCTCAAATATTGCTTCACAAAAAGTGGGGCGGGATTTATCCTTCTTTAGCGAAGCGGGCGCATGAGGAAAGAATCGATCAAATAATAGATGAAACCTTAATAAAATTTACAAAAGTCGAGGTATTCCACCCTGAGGGTGGACACGCACGAATTATGCAAAATATTGATTATATTGCTGTTACTCAAGGACCTGGACTAGCAATTGCTCTTGAGGTAGGCATTAGAAAGGCTAAGGAGCTGGCGGAAAAATATAATAAAAAAATAATTACTGTAAATCATCTCGAAGGGCATATCTATTCAAGCTTTGTCCAAAACAGCAAGGGAAATCCAAAAAGAGATTTTAAATTTCCTTATTTGGTTCTGATTGTATCGGGAGGTCACACTGAGATAGTACTTTTTAAAAATCATATGGAATTTGAAGTTTTAGGCGAAACTTTGGATGATGCTGCCGGTGAAGCTTTGGATAAGGCAGGTAAGATACTTGGTCTGGGTTATCCGGCCGGCCCGGCGATTGAAAGATTGTCTTCCCAGGTTGAGAACAAAGATTTTTATGGTTTTCCGAGACCAATGATTAAATCCGGAAATCTTGATTTTTCATTTTCCGGTCTGAAAACGTCTTTTTATTATTTTATTCAGGGTCATTCTGGTAAGCGAGAAGATGAAAAAAGCGAGCGAATCCAGAATCGATTCTGGACAAGCCAGAATGACAAGAAATTAACTGAGCTCGCAAGTTCTTTTCAGGAAGCTATTTTTGAAACGTTGCTTATTAAAACCGAATTTGCTATTAATAAAACAGGTATTAATAAGCTGGTGGTTGGCGGTGGGGTGATTGCTAATCTATATCTGAGAAAATTGTTGAGGGATTTAGTTAAAAAGCATAAAGGTGAAGTTTATTTTCCTACTTATAAATATCTGACCGGAGATAATGCCGCAATGATTGGGGTTGCTGCATACTATAAAGCGCAAAAAAAGATGTTTGCTCCGGATCTTAATTTTGATAGAATTCCCCGTTTAACCCTTTAATTATCCCTAAAAGGTCATTCTGGTCCCTAAAGGGATTATAACTTGTCCGGAATCGATTCTGGAGTCGTCGTGAGCGTTCCTCCCCAGAATGACTATGTAAATCTGTATAATGTGATCTATGTTACAAATAGAAAAATTATGTATAAAAGTTGGAAAAACAACAATATTAGAAGACTTTAATTTTAATTTTGAAAAAGGCAAAGTCTATGCGATTATGGGGCCAAATGGTTCCGGAAAATCTACTTTAGCCTTTACAATTGCCGGTCATCCGACTTATAAAGTTGAAGAGGGACTCTTGAAGTTTGAAGGTAAAAATATAGTAGATTTAAGCGCGGATAAACGGGCCAAGTTAGGAGTGTTTCTTTCATTTCAGACACCTTTATCATTGTCAGGTGTAACAGTTTTTCAACTTCTTCGAATAGCGTTAGATAAAAAAAAAGATCCGTTGGCATTAAAGAAAAAAATTGAGGAAATTGCCAAAAAACTGGGAATTAAAAAAGAATTGACTGAAAGATCTTTAAATGAAGGCGCGTCAGGCGGAGAAAAGAAAAAACTCGAGATGCTCCAGGCGGCGATACTTGATCCAAAACTTCTGATATTTGATGAGATTGATACGGGAGTTGATGTTGATGCTTTAAAAAAGATAGCAAAATTTATGAATGATAATAAAGAAGGAAAAACTTATCTGATAATTACCCATTACAATAGAATATTGCATTATATAAAGCCGGATAAAGTGTTGGTGTTGATGGGTGGAAAATTGGTAAAAACAGGTGATGCAAAACTGGCAGAAGAAATAGAGAAGAATGGTTACGAAAAAATATTATGACTGACGCAACACAATCAACACTAGATTTTGAATATAAATACGGTTTTTCAATGCCGAATAATTATTCCTTCAGATCAAAAAAAGGACTGAATGAAGAAATAATTAAAAACATTTCCTTCATGAAAAAGGAGCCTGTGTGGATGACAGAGTTTAGGCTCAAATCTTACGGTGTTTTTAAACAAAAGAAAATGCCTGACTGGGGAGCAGATCTCTCAGGAATAGATTTTGACAATATTTATTATTATATTAAACCCACTGACAAGCAGGTAAATTCCTGGGACAAATTGCCTAAAGAAATAAAGGATACATATGACAGAATAGGAGTACCCGAGGCAGAGAAAAAATTCCTCTCAGGAGTTTCCGCACAGTATGAATCAGAAGTGGTCTACGAAAGCATAAATAAAGAGCTAGGTAAAATCGGGGTAATATTCTGCGATATGGATACTGCCCTTAAGAAATATCCGGATATCGTAAAAAAATATTTTGGATCACTTATCCCTCCCCATGATAATAAATTTGCCGCATTGAACTCGGCTGTCTGGTCAGGCGGTTCGTTTGTTTATATTCCGAAAGGAGCAAGAGTACCCATGCCTTTACAGGCTTATTTCAGAATAAATTCAGAGAGGTTCGGACAGTTTGAGAGGACTCTGATAATCGCGGAAGAAGGCAGTTATGTACATTATATTGAAGGTTGTACTGCTCCTATTTATACAACTAATTCGCTTCATTCCGCAGTTGTTGAGATATTTGTTCATAAAAATGCCAGAGTTCGCTACACAACTGTTCAGAACTGGAGTAACAATGTCTACAATTTAGTAACGAAAAGAGCCAGAGCTGAAGAGAATGCTGTTATGGAATGGGTAGATTGTAATATCGGCAGCAAGGTTACGATGAAGTATCCCAGTGTATATTTAATGGGTGAAGGAGCCAGGGGGGAAGTTTTATCCATTGCATTTGCTGGAAAAGGCCAACATCAGGACGCCGGAGCCAAGATGCTGCATTTTGCTCCGAATACATCATCGCGAATAATATCCAAATCGGTTTCTAAAAACGGCGGAAGAACTTCTTATCGGGGTTTGATTCAGGTAATGCCCGGAGCAAAAAAATCCTCAGTATTTGTAAGCTGTGATGCTCTTATTCTGGATGAGAAATCCAGATCAGACACTTATCCCTATATGAAAATTAAAGAAAATGATGTTACTGTCCAGCACGAGGCAACAGTGGAAAAACTGGGAGAAGAAAAACTTTTTTATCTTACCTCGAAGGGAATTTCCAAATCCGATGCCGAAGGGTTGTTGGTTAACGGTTTTATAGAACCCGTTGTCAAGGAAATTCCTTTAGAATATTCTATAGAGTTAAATCGCTTAATAAATTTAGAGATGTCGGGGAGCGTAGGATAGCACAAGTTGTCATTTCGAGCGATTAGCGAGAAATCTAGCGAAGCGTAAAAATTGGTATAAGATTTGTTGCAAATAGTATTTTATTTTGCTATTTTATTAACAACAAGGGAAGGTGAGATTTATGAATGATCAAGATCCAAAAGAAACAGAAACATTAGCCCAAGAAGCGTCAGTGTTAGTTAAATCAGCAGAGCCTTCATTGGTACATGCTGTAGAACAGCAAGAAAAAGCAAGAACCGCAATGGTTTCTATTATGACAGATTTGCGTGAAGCTACTAAAACTGTAGGAAATTTAGGAGCTCAGGTTGGAGAAGGAAGCGAGACAGTATTTATTTTAAAAGAGCCTTTAGCCATTTCAAAAAAATTATCTGAAAGTGATCAAAGTACACTACCTTATAATATTTATGTTGTGGCGACAGAGAAAGGATTTAAGGGAATCGAAATGGTAACTGGTACATTTAATCACGCAAATGTCGAACTTGAGGCGAACTTAAGAAGAGCTATCAAAGGAGCTACGGATGGTATCATTGAATCAAAGGTCCCAAGTCGTGGTGGATTAAAGCCCTTGGGCGGACCAGTTCCAGGAGTTTTTATAGCTATTCCAACTGTTGACGATAAGGGACATTGGATTCAAGAAGGTTATAGTAAACAATTGGGAGGACAAGCAGGAAATTCAATTATTGATATAAAACCCGACCAGGTTGATGAAGCCATAAGGTTTAATATTAAAAAAGCTCAAGAACCTCATAAACTAGCTGTAAATCAGGCTAAAGTAACTCAAGGTAACGCTGCCAATGTTAGAGCACATATAGATGCAGCAACAAAAGGATAAAATTTTCGCTTTGAATAAGCTTAAATACGCCTGACAAATTTTTAGGTGCCTTATTTATTACGTTATATAATGTGTTTTATTCTTCGAGTGAGGTTGAAAACCAAATCGAGAGGTTCTCGACTTCGCTAATAACTTCGCTCGAACAATAAATCTCTTCTCTAGAAAGAGCAGTTAAAAATCAGTCAAACAATGAATCAAAGAAGTTATGGTTAAATTTATAAACCTTAATAAGGAAAGAAAAACAAACATAGATATTGATTCCCCCGGGAAATATATTGTATTTTTTCAAAATTTATCAGGCAAATTTATTTTTGAGTTAAAAGCAATAGGTATAGATTTAGATATATATGGTTTATTTGTAGGGAAAAAAAAAGATCAATTTAAAGTAGAGACAATCCAAAGGCACATTGCGCCAAATTCGATTTCAAACCTGCTCATTAAGGGTGTATTTTATGATGAATCCAAGTTTATTTATCAGGGATTGATCCGTCTTGAAAAAGAGGCGCAAAAATCACACGCCTATCAAAAGAATCAAAATATTATAATGTCTGATAAATGTTTTGTTGATTCAAGACCTTTTTTGGAGATTTTAGCAAATGATGTTTATTGCACACATGGATCAACGACTGGCAAACTTAACGAAAATCAAATTTATTATCTGAAAACAAGAACTTTAGATCAAAAAATAGCCGAACAGTTATTAATTGATGGATTTATTCAGGAAATTCCTAGTAAAATTAAACAGTATGGATTTAAAATCGCATAAAGCGGATTTTCCTATTTTTAAAAATCTTCCCGGACTTGTTTATTTGGACTCTACTGCCACATCTTTAAAGCCAAGATTTACTACGGATAAACTCATGGAGTATTACACTCAATATTCGGCTAATGTATTCAGGGGAGTATATAAAATCTCGGAAAAGGCAACCGAAGAATATGAGGAAACGCGGAAAGTTGTCGCGGAATTCATAAATGCGAAAAGGATCGAAGAAGTTATATTTACGCGGAGCACAACAGAATCTCTTAATCTGGTGGCTTATTCAATGGGGAGAAAAATAATCAATGAGGGTGATGAGGTTGTAACTTCGGTGATGGAGCACCATTCTAATTTCGTAACCTGGCAACAACTTGCTCTGGAGAATGGAGCAACTTTTAAAGTGATAGATGTAACTGATGAAGGATATTTAAATTTAGGTTTAGATTCCGGACAAGTTATAATCCCTTTAGGGACCGGAATGACACTAAATCTAGATAATATTATTACCAAAAAAACAAAAATATTAGCACTGACCTATCTTTCCAATGTTTTGGGAACAATTAACCCCTTAAAAGAAATTATTCAGGCTGCAAAAAAAATAAATCCAAAATTAATAGTTGTTATCGATGCAGCCCAGGCTATTCCGCATATGAAAGTTGATGTGCAGGATTTGGGAGCTGATTTTTTATCATTTTCATCACATAAAATGCTTGGTCCGACTGGTGTCGGAGTCCTGTGGGGTAAATATGAGCTATTAGATGAAATGTTTCCTTTTAATTATGGAGGAGAGATGATTCAAGAGGTATATATAGATAAAACAATCTTTAAACATCCGCCGCATAAATTTGAAGCTGGTACTCCGCATATAGCCGGTGTAATAGCTTTAAAAGAAGCAGTTCGTTATCTGGAAAGAATCGGAATGGATAAGATAAGACAGCATGAAAAAGAGATGGTTGACTATACCCTGAAAAAATTTCAAATTACGTTCGGGAAAAAAATCAGAGTCCTTGGGCCTAAAGAAGTTAAAGACAGAGGGGGAATAGTGAGTTTTACATTCGGTAATTATCACGCACATGATATAGCTCAGATTCTGGACGAAGAAAATATTTGCATCCGCGCAGGTCACCACTGCGCTATGCCTTTACACCAAAGATTGGGAATTAGCGCTTCTGCCAGAGCAAGTTTTTATCTTTATAACTCTTTTGAAGACGTAGATAAGTTAGTGAGGGGATTGAAGAAGGTGGAGAACACTTTAAAATAATTTCTAATTACCAATATCTAATTTCCAATAAATTAATAAATTTTTAAATTAGAAATTCATTAGTAATTAGTAATTAGATATTAGAAATTTAAATAATGTCTATTTATCAAGAGATTATCCTAGAGCATTATAAAAACCCGCATAATTTTGGAACCATTAAAGATCCCACAAAAAAAACTTCTGTCTCAAATCCTTTGTGCGGAGATGAAATAGAGATGGAGATAGTATTTAAGAAAAATAAAGTTAGCGAAATTATGTTTAAAGGACAGGGATGCGCTATTTCCCAAGCGTCAGCTTCTATTTTAACTGACTTTGCGTCCGGCAAATCAAAGGATGATTTGAAAAAGCTCGACAAAAACTTTATGACTAAATTATTAGGAATTGAATTGGGACCAAACAGAATTAAATGTGCATTGTTACCATTGGAAGCATTGCACAAGTTAATATAATACGAATGCTACTAATAAATTTACGAATGATGCGAATATACTAATTTTGATTATAAAGTTAAGTATTAGCATATTTGTAGATTCGTATAAAAATTCGTATCATTCGTATTAAAATTTATTATGGATAATCAATCACTAAAAGATCCGCAGAATCCTTCAGGGCCGGTTACGGTGCGTAATTTAAAATTTCATGTTGACAGGGATCTCTGTATTGGCGCTGCTACCTGTGTTGCAATTGCCCCACAGACATTTGTTCTGGATTCAGAAGCAAAGGCAATTATTCTGGCTACAACTGATCAGGATGTTGACAGCGTTATTATCGACGCTGCCAAGGGTTGTCCGGTTGCCGCAATAATTATTGAAGATGAAAAGGGACAAAAAATATTCCCCACGTAATGAGTATGTCATTCTGGGGAAGCGGCGATTTGACGCTGACTCCAGAATCGTTGTTTAAAAAAAACTACGATTCCGGACAAGCTCGCCACGCTGAAGCTTCGGCGAAGCGGGCCAGAATGACTGATAATAACTTAAGAAATTGTCCGTCGTGTGAATTTGAAACTTTAATGGGAATGCCGGGAGGAAAAGATTCGACTTGTAGAAATTGCGGTTATAAAGATCCATGCTGTTACGATTAATGAGTTAGTAGTTTGTAGGTTGTAGTTCGTAGTTAAAAAGAATAATTTATTTTTATCTACAACCTAATCACTACAACCTAAAACCTATGCGTTTTACCTGGAAGATCGGAGGAGAAGCGGGATTCGGAATATTGACATCGGGTCTGGTATTTTCAAAGATCGCAAACCGGCTTGGGTATTTTACTTTCGACTATATTGAATATCCCTCATTGATTAGAGGTGGACATAATGCTTTGGAAGTTGTTGTATCAGACGAGGAGGTAAGATCTCTAAAAAAAGATATTGATTTTTTAGTATGTCTGAATGAAGATACTTATAAACACCATAAGCATAAATTGGCACAAAAAGCGCATATTTTATTTGATCCGGATGAATTTACAATCCAGGAAGAAAATGTTTTAAAAATATCCGTTCCTTTTAAGAAAATACTTACTGATTTGAAAGGTATACCTGTAATGAAAAACACAATTGCTATGGGTGCTTCTCTGGCAATTTTAGGTTCAGATCTTGAGGTACTAAATAAAATATTGGAGGAACAATTTTTAAGAAAGGGCCAGGAAATAGTTGACTTTAATAAAAAATTAGCTTATTTAGGATTTGATCATGTTAAACAAAATTTTTCTCAGCATGTAAAAACACATTTGAATAAAAAGGAATCGGAACCTAAATTAGTTATATCGGGAAATGATGCATTTTGTTTGGGTGCCTCTATAGCGGAATGCAGGTTTTATTCAGCATATCCAATGACTCCTTCATCAACTGTTTTAACAACTATGGCAGCCTGGCAATTTAAATCCGGTATGGTTGTCAGGCACGCAGAGGATGAAATATCAGTAATTAACACAGCTTTAGGAGCTTCTTTTGCAGGGGTGAGATCGGCGGTCGGGACATCGGGCGGAGGATTTGCCTTAATGGTTGAATCAATTTCATTTGCGGGAATTGCAGAGATGCCGATTGTAATTTTTCTTGCCCAGAGAGTCGGCCCGGCTACCGGAATGCCAACCTGGACTGAGCAGGGAGATCTATTATTTGCGGTTAATGCCGGTCACGGTGAATTCCCCAAGATGGTTTTTGCTCCCGGTGACGTTGAAGAAATGCTGGAATTGACGGCCAAAGCTTTTAATATTGCCGATGTTTATCAAACTCCTGTAATTATTATGTCGGATATGTATCTGTCTGAGTCACACAAATCAATGACCAAAAAATTCGTGGATGATTTTACTGCTAATTATAAAGTTAATCGCGGTAAAACAATTACAGCGGTAGTCAGTGATCAGTCGTCGGTTGTCAGTAAGTATTTGAGGTATAAGTTAACTGATGATGGAATTTCTCCGCGTTTAATCCCCGGAGTAAAAGGTCATTTTTACCAGGCAAATTCTTATGAACATGTTGAGGATGGTCATACTAGCGAAGACGGTGTTGTAAGAAAGCAACAGGTTGAGAAGAGGGCAAAAAAATGGGATACTTATTTGCAGAGTGATTTTCAACCACCCGTAATATTTGGAAATCTGGAGAGTTCTCAGACAGTATTTGTATCCTGGGGTTCTAATAAAGGTCCGATTCTGGAAGCCCAAAAATTACTTAAACAAAGCGGCAAAGAAACTGCTTTTATGCATTTTACACATTTATATCCGATGAAAAGAGACGTTGTAGCGGGTTTATTTAAAGATACTTCGAAAAGATATATTCTGATTGAAAATAATTCGCAAGCGCAATTCGGAAAGCTTTTATTGATGGAGACGGGTATTGAAATCAAAGAAAAATTATTAAAATATGATGGAAGACCATTTTTACCGGAAGAGATAGTCGAAAAATTAACCTAATTAACCTAATTTCTAATTGATCTAATATTATTTTGGTAATTGGGAATTTGGGATTTGATTAGATTAATTAGAGTACTTAGAAATTAGAAATTTTATTTTATGTCAACTATACAGGATTTTTCAGGTTATAACCCCACCTGGTGTCCGGGATGCGGAGACTGGGGGATAGGTATAGCAATAAAGACTGCTTTGGTGCAGTTGGGTTTTGACCCTTCGACTCTTATAGCGATTTTCGGAATTGGCTGTTCCGGAAACATGAATGATTTTTTAAATACCTATGCAGTTCATTCTTTACATGGAAGAGCTTTACCAAATGCAATTGGAGCTAAACTCGCAAATCATAAAATGCCCGTAATTGCGATCGTAGGTGACGGCGACTGTTACGGAGAGGGCGGCAATCATTTTTTGCACGCCTGTCGGGGAAATCATGATATCACTGTTATTGTTCATGACAACGGAGTTTATGGATTAACAACAGGACAGGTTGCGCCAACTGCACAAAAAGGATTCAAATCAAAATCTACACCTGCCGGAATTATTGAAACTCCGATAAATCCTTTGACTTTGGCTCTAACGCAGGGCGCTACTTTTGTAGGTCAGACTTTCGCCGGTAATGTAAATAATGTAATAGAGTTGATTAAGGAGGGAATTAAACATAAAGGATTTTCATTGGTTAATGTGCTTCAGCCTTGTGTAACTTTTAATAAAATAAATACTTATCAATATTATATGCAGCATAGTTATAAACTACCAGTTGAATATAAAAAAGATAATCTGGAGGCTGCGGTACAAAGAGGAATGGAGATGACGACTGCTGAAAAATTTCCTTTAGGAATATTATATCAGGTGGAACGCCCAACCTTTACGGATCAATTATCTCAGTTGCAGCAGTCGACTCTTTTGAAAAGACTGAAATTCACAGATTTCGTGAAATTATACAATGAATTTATATAACTTTTGTTAGGTTTTTTGGGATCCTACGACTCCCGATTGATGTAAATGGCCGCTCAGGATAATCTGAATAAATTCAGATAAAATGGGGATTGACAATTAGCAATTAAATTATTATACTGCTAAATACGATGGCAATTTTAACCAGGTCTTCAGAACAATCACTTTATCCCGTTGTGGCAGTAAGAGACGCAATTGTTTTTCCGGGAACAGAAAATGTTCTTGTATTCGGCAGGCCAAAAAGTCTCGCCGGAATTGAAGAGGGTGTAAAAAGAGGAAACAAAGTTATTCTTGCGATGCAAAAAAATTCTTCTTTAGACGATCCCAAAAAAGAGGATCTTTATACTGTGGGAGTACTCGCTACAATTGAAAAAACAGTTCCCGGTGAGAAGGGAGAGATGAATGCATTAGTAAAAGGGCGCGAAAAAGTCCGGATAGTCGAATATACAAAAGAGCTTCCGTATTTAGAAGCGAAAATTGAAAAAGTAGAAGATAAAATTGGGGACGACGAGGAAGTACAGGCAATGGCCAAATATCTGGTAACCCAGATAAAAAAAGCCATCAACTACGGCAAAACGGTTGATCTGGTTTTTTTAATGAATATATTAAATATTTCAAATCCACAGGATTTTTCTTACCAGATTGCAGTAGTATTGGATATAAAAACCGAGGAACGTCAGAATCTTCTTGAGGAAGAGGATCTCAAATCAAGACTCAAAAAAGAGGTCGATTATATCAATAGGGAAATAAAAATTCTGGAAATTGAAAAAAATATTTCATCAAAGACTCAGCAAAAATTCGAACAGGGAATGAGGGAGAGTTTCCTTCGGGAAAAAATGAAGACTATAGAAGAGGAACTGGGAGGCAAAGGTGAGGACAGGGATATCGGAGAATACAGGGAAAAAATAAGAAAAGCCAGGATGCCTAAAAATGTCGAGGATAAAACTTTGAAGGAATTAAAGAGGCTTTCCCAAATGTCGCAGTTTAATCCGGAAGCTTCTTATATCAGGACTTATTTGGATTGGTTGGTTGATCTGCCGTGGTCTGTGGCTTCTGCCAACAATGTGGATATAAAAATTGCCGAAAAAATATTGAACGATGATCATTATGGTCTTAAAAAAATCAAAGAAAGAATTCTGGAATATTTGGCTGTCATGGAATTGAGAAAGAAAAAAGAAGAAAAAGATAAAGCTCCTAACAAGGAACACCAGCCGACTATTCTCTGTTTTGTCGGACCTCCGGGAGTCGGAAAAACCTCCCTTGGCAAATCCATTGCCCGAGCTTTGGGAAGAAAGTTTATAAAAATTTCCTTGGGAGGAATACGGGATGAGGCTGAAGTAAGAGGGCATAGAAGAACCTATGTCGGAGCTTTGCCCGGAAGAATGATCCAAGGGATAAAACAGGCAGGAACTAAAAATCCCGTATTTATGCTGGATGAGATAGATAAAATCGGCAGGGATTACCGAGGAGATCCTTCAGCCGCATTACTTGAAGCATTAGATCCTGAACAGAATCATTCTTTTTCAGATCACTACCTTGAAGTGTCATTTGACCTTTCCGATGTATTTTTCCTGACAACCGCCAATATTCTTGATACGATTCCTGATGCTTTGCTTGACCGTTTGGAAGTAATTCATTTCCCGGGTTATACCGAGGATGAAAAGTTTAGTATTGCTAAAGAATATTTGATTAAAAAACAACTCGAAGCCCACAGTTTATCTAAAGATGAAATAAAGATTACGGATCATGCACTTCATACGATGATCAGGAGATATACAAGAGAAGCCGGAGTAAGAGAGTTGGAGCGCCAAATTGCTGCAATTTTAAGAAAAATCGGCAGGGAAATAGTTGAAAATAAATTCCAGAAAAAAGATGTCGGTTTAACCGATGTTAACAAATATTTAGGTCCTTTTAAATATTCTTCGCAGATGATCGAAGAAAAAGATACGGTTGGAATTTCAACCGGTTTGGCCTGGACGCAGGCTGGTGGAGATATACTGTTTATCGAAGTCGCAATTATGCCGGGTAAGGGCGGACTTACTTTAACAGGCCATTTGGGCGAGGTTATGAAAGAATCCTGCCAGGCAGCGCTCTCTTACATAAGATCACGCTGGGATATATTTGGTCAATCCAAAGAATTTTTTTCAAAAATCGAAATACATGTTCACGTACCCGAGGGCGCAGTTCCAAAAGATGGACCATCGGCAGGTTCTGCAATTACTACGGCGATGATATCGGCGTTAACTAAAATCCCAGTCCGAAGAGATGTAGCAATGACAGGGGAAATCACTTTGCGCGGCAGAGTACTGGAAATAGGAGGGGTAAAGGAAAAAGTTATTGCAGCTCACAGAGCCAGTATAAAAACCATAATTTTGCCCAAAGATAATAAAAAAGATCTGATTGATATTCCATCGTATGTATTGAAGGATCTGGAATTCAAATTCGTAACTCATCTGGATGAAGTGCTTAAAGTAGCTCTGGTTCTGCCAAAAAATCACCAGGGATTTCCGATGATCTCCAAAAGAAACTTCACTGAACTCCAAAAGCCGAATTAATAAATAGGGAGATATTTTATTTGATAGGTTGTAATATTGTTGCAGGATCTTTATATTTTTTAACAGGAAATCTTGTATTAGCCTTGAGTGCTAGACCTAATAGAACTGGACCGCCTACATATCCAATGATAAAACCTAAGCTTTGTTGCAAATTTGCATTGTGTGGAAGATTTAATTGATCTACAAAATCATAAATATATTGACTTATCCAATGCGCTTGAAAAGCAGCAATAATATCAGGTGGGTTAGGAAAATTACTCAGCTGATATTTTTGAAATTGAGACTGGATTTCTTGATTTTGCGAGGCCTGTATTCTATTGAACGTTAATAAAAATTCATTAGAAATAGTAGTAATAGCGCCAACAGCCAAACCCAAACTTTTTGTTGCAGTGAAAAATAATTCTTTAGGTACAGGCAATTTTATATTGATTCGTTTTTCTCTGGACATGAGAATATTATACTATAGGTTCTATAAAGATGCAATTGATTTTAATTTAGGACATTCGCACTTTATAGTTATTTAGGCCATTACAACGTCATTCTGGCAAGCGAGGAACGAGCGTGTCCAGAGATCCTGGACAAGCCAGGACTATTAGATTCTGGAGTCGCTCCAAAACTCACCGCTTCCCAGAATAACTACGTAAGTTCTGTTTCAAATATAGTCACCTCAAAACGAAACTTCCACTACTCTAGGATATGATATTCTGAAAGAATGCTTGATCCTGTCAGATTAAGTCTGGTCGAATACGATTTA
>Ga0155835_147_pt1 | contig 18308 bp, 24 predicted proteins | sample RifCSPlowO2_01_FD_107489 | JGI IMG/M metagenome (GOLD analysis project Ga0155835, IMG submission 107489) | Candidatus Roizmanbacteria bacterium RIFCSPLOWO2_01_FULL_35_13 | reverse complement strand
AACCTTGGGTTTGAGGGAAATATAGTTTCTCATATACTACTATATTACCCATTCTAAATTAATTCTTCAAGAGGATTTGATATAAGAGAAATGCCAGGTGATATAACAGCAAGGTTAGGTGTAAATTTGGTAGTAGTTGGATATGTGCATTCTCTTATTAGAACTGTCCAAACTATAATAAATGAAGGAAAGCTCATTAATGGTGGAGATATAAACATTCCTTTTCGGGCCCGAATAATTTAATTACAGTAAGAATTTCATTTTTTTCTCTTCATCAACCAAACCAAAATCGGGGTGGCGACAAAGGGAGATGAATATGTACCGGTTATGGTTCCGATTAAAAGGGAGGCAATAAAAAATTTGATAGTTGAACCGCCCAGCAATAATAAAGCCAGTAACATAAAAATAATTGTCATTGAGTTATTGAGAGAACGGATTAATGTTTCGGTTAAAGCTTTATTGGCATAATTTTCTATTTCGGATTTATCTGCAGTACCATACTCTCTTATCTTGTCAAAAATAACTATAGTATCGTGCACCGAAAATGACATTGTCGTAAGCAGAGCCGTAACGAATAACAGGTCGACTTCGGCTCCAAAAAAATGTGACATCAGGGAATAAGTTCCAACAACAACCAGAATATCATGAAATAATGCCAAAATTGCCGATGCGGCAAAATAAAAACTTTTGAAAGCGAAACTCATATAAATCAGAATTCCCAGTATCGCCAGAATAGACGCCAGTAAAGTTTTTCTGATTGTTTCTTTGCCGATTATCGGACCTACAGTTTCAAAACGTAATAATGTAGTTTTTACTTTTAATTTTGTTTCCAAATTTTTTCTGATCTCTAGTTCTTTTTTTTCATCGATTGGCTTAGACCGTATAGTTATTTTTTTATCACTAATCTGGGTAAATATAACTTCAGTTTTACTTTCTGTCAGAACTTTATTTACCTGAACCTGCTTGATATTTTTATCTACCTGATATTCAAGGTTTGTTCCGCCGACAAAATCAATCGAATATCTGAATCCCCACTTGACAATTGAAAATAATCCTGCTCCGATAACTATCAGGGAAATTAAGAGATACAATTTCCGATATTTCAAAAAATTAATCATAAAATGTTTTTGTCATTCTGGTCCTTCGATCATTTGATCTCAGGATTATAACTTATCCAGAATCGATTCTGGATGCACTTCTCGACAAGCTCGAAGCTTACCAGAATGACGAATTATTGTCTATAAAAAATATTAATTAATCTTTTCGTAATAACAACTCCGGTAAATAAACTTGTTGCAACTCCAACGGCCAAAGTTAATGCAAACCCTCTGACCAAACCGAACTGCGGTAAAAATTCCCAGTTTAGCGGATTAAATAAAATGAAAGATACAAGTAAAGTAGTAATATTTGCGTCTTTTATCGCATCAATGGCCCTGCCAAAACCCAGTCGGATCGCAATATCAAAATCATTTCCCTTTCTCAGTTCTTCCTTAATCCTTTCAAAAATAAGAATATTCGAATCAACAGCCATACCTATCGATAAAATAAATCCGGCAATTCCCGGCAGTGTCAAAACAATCGGTATTGCCCTGAAAATTGCGAGTGAAATCAAAGCGTATATTATAAGACCCATTGCGGCAATTAATCCCAATCTTCCGTAGTATAAAACCATGAACAGCAAAACCATAAAAAGTCCGACCGCGCCGGCAAATACACTTTTTTGTACTTCAATTTTACCCAGAGTCGGCCCGATATTCCTCTGCTCCACCAATTTAATCGGCAAAGGAAGCGCTCCGGAATTAATGGCAATTGCCAATTTTTTCGCTTCGTCAACGGTAAAGTCTCCTGTTATTACAGCTTCACCACCTGTAATCTCCTGTTGCACAGTCGGAGCCGAGATTAAAAGTTGATCTATAAAAATACCTACCGGTTTATTAATATTTCTTTTGGTTATTTCTCCAAATAATTTTGCGCCTTCCTTAGAAAAATTCAGGCTCACTTGGGGTTTACCATCTTGCGGGTCAAATACCACTCCGGCTTTTTTTACATGCTTACCCGTTAAGCCTGTTTCTTTATTCAACCTCAAGAAAATCGGAGTCTTAGTAGCTTCCTTATTATCCGTTAATAACTCTTCTTTAAATGAAAGCTGAGCTGTCTGGCCGATCAGTTTTACAGCCTCAGATACGTTTGTAATTCCTGGTAAATCTACAGATACTCTATAATTTCCTTGTGACTTTAACATTTGTACGACGGGCTCGGAAACTCCAAAAAGATTTACTCTTCTCTCTATTATATCCCTGACCGAATTGAGAGCGTCCTGTAGGTCTGCTGATTTAACTTTTGACTTATCCGCCTCAAATACCAAATGACTGCCTCCTTTTAAATCCAGTCCTAATTGTGTATTAAAATTTTTTTTTATTTTAACGCCGAATATTTCTCTGTCAACGGATAGAGGATTTATCTTAAAATCAATATTTTTTTTTCCGAATTTATATTTAACTTGCAGATTTTCCGGCAGATCAATCCAAATAATAAGCAGAGCTATCCAGATGAGAAAAAACAATTTAAGAATTTTCATTTTTACCAACCTGTCATGCTGAACTAGTTTCAGCATCTGATTTAAAACCAGATCCTGAAATAAATTCAGGATGACAAAACAACAAACTATTTTAACAAATCATCCTCTGTCCCAACTAGCATCACCTTCGGCTGTTTTAAAAATCTCCAGATAAACGGATCGTTGTTCTTTTTCCTGAAGGCAAATTCTTCTTCTGCCATAACCGTATAATTTACTTCCCTGCCGAACTGTTTTTCAGCTTCTCCAACAATTGCCGCTACTTCCGGAACCACAATGATTCCAACAATCAGCAAATAAATTTCATCCTCTTTTATTTGAACCTGTTTTACAAATTTAGTCGAAATAACTATAAATTTGACTTTGCCGATTTTTGATAAATTTTTATATATCATTTCGGCTAAAAAAGAAGATTTGGCAAAAATTCTTAAGAATTCATCATAAAGCAAATAACTCTTATTTAGGGAGTAAAAAATTTTATTGAGTCTTTTTTCTTTATGAAGGAGCTTTGCGCCGGATAATATATCCAGTTCCCTTTTAACCGCATTAACCTCTTCACCAATATCCCTGACTATTTTTCTTAAGTAATGACTGTCATTTGGGCTCTGGAAAAAAAGTGCTAAAATTTTTCTTCTCGCCTTAGATGGAATAATATGATCAAGCATAATTAATAGGTAACTTCATTTCCAACCGGCAGAATCTCTATCCATATCTGCCCTCTTACAAAGGACACTTCCCTACCGTTAGTATCAAAAAACTTCATTCTGGAATCTTCTGTTTTTTTGTTCCAGGTAATTTCGATTGCGTTCCCGTCCAGAAAAACCAGACCGTCGCCTGAACCGGTTAGTTTGTACAATATATGGCCTCCGGGATAACCGTCATTTGCCGGTGATTCTTTGGCAAAAACGACTACAACATTTTTAGACTCGAGCTGCTTATCGGTATTTTTATCTATGTGCGGAGATCCGCCATTGCTCCTTTTGAAACTGTTGATAGCCTTTTCATAAGTCCAGACGACCGAATAATCTTTGGCAAACGAATCCCAGAAAGAAAAACTGATTTTAGTTAATTTCCCTCTTTCGGCAGAATTTGTGTCATCCTTAAATTTCCATTTTTCAAAATTAACGTCCCAGGCTTTTCCTTTTTTATCGGTATTTGTTAAATTCCTCTTTGATTTGGCAAACTCCCATAGCTTTGTAGTAGTAGTATATACGGTATGTTCTGTAATTCTTCCAGGCAGCCTCTCATAATCTCTCCAGTAGTATGGGAACGGTACTCCAAATTGATTCAGATCGTTATAAAGTCCCCATCCCAAGTCATCTATTTCGCCAAGAGCGTCGGCCGGGCCATCGGTATTTGCACCGCCGACATGAGCGTAAAGCGGATTATCTCCATATTCCTGTAATAACTTAACAAAATAAATTCGAGCCGAGCGGACCGGTCCGACATAGGATGCATCCTGACAATAATAAATATTTAAAAATCTTGTTATTCCGCCTTCAGCTACTGCTTCATAGACAATATCAGCCGAAGACAAACCGGACTGGGGTCTTGCCGCAGTACTATTCTCTACCATTATTCCCAGGGGTCTTTTTTTAGCCCACTTTTGCGCCACAGTTTTTCCGAACAATTCACCATTCAATGGACATTCTTCGGTTTTTTCTTCAGAAGCTATTGAATCATTTGTGACTTGGCTATTTTGATTGGCTTGCGGAGCTTTATAGTTTGTTTTAGGTAAAATTAAACTTCCTCCTTTGGCAAATGTAGTATATGATAGATAGGTAGAAATTAAAAAAAATAAGAAAAGGGTAACCAAAGAAAGTTTTTTGTTAATCATGGTCTACATTTTAACGGCTTTGAAATCTAGTGTCAACAAGTTTATAATTGAAAAGAATACATTTATTCTTTTCATCCCGAAGATTTAGCGAGGGATTTGTTAGTTTAAAATAATGACAAGAAAAACTAAAGAAGAAAAAAAGTTGGCAGAATACAGAAGAAGATTAAAACTTCTTGGGCAATCTGCAAAACCGAAAATCGCGGTCGAAGAAAATGAACCAAAAAAAAATATAGAAACAATTTCAAAAGTTAAATCAGAACAAAGCTTTTTTAAAAAAGACCTCAGAAAAAGTCTTATTTTTATTTCTTTAATAATTACGCTTGAATTTGCTATATATTTTGCTACGATGAATAGGTAATAAAATTTCTAAGTTTTTAGAGTTTAGAAATTGTAAATGGAGGTGATTTTATATGCCATCAATGTATTGCGTAAAATGCAGAGCAAAAAGAGACGTAGCCAATCCAACAAAGGTTACCATGAAAAACGGTAAACCGGCTTCAAAAGGTAAATGTCCGGTTTGCGGAACATCCATGTTCAGAATTGGAGCCGCTTAAGATTTAATACCACTCCGCTATCAAAATAAATTTGATAGCTACGTTGGGTATTATACCTAACATAGCGGTCATAGATTTATTATTAATGACTGCGAAGTGGTATAAGCAGCGGAAAGCTGGAAATTTTTTTATAGATTGGTTTTTGCCCTTCAAGAATACTCTGAAACAGATGTATTTTTGTCACAGCGAAATCTATATCAATATTTAATTTTTGCAGTTTTTTCTTTAAGTGGAGATATTGTTGTTTGGAAGGAACCCGGGTTCTTGCAATGGATAAATGAGGGACAAATTTTACTTGGTCTTCAATTTGAAGATTATTTTTTATTTTGGTAACAAGTTCTTCGATTATTTTTTCACGCCTGAAATATATATATAAAAGAATTTTATTGTTAATAAAAAGATCTGCTCCGTAAGAATACATAATAAAAGAATTAACATCATAGATTGCTGCTTCAATCTTATTTTTCAGCCTTTCAACCTCTTCTTTTGATTCAATATCACCAAAGAACAACAAGGTAATATGGAAGTTTTCCTTTGGAATCCAATTGTAATTCGCATACTCTCTTCTGATATCCTGTATTTGTTTTTCTAATTCGACTTTAACCTTAGGCGGTAATTCAATTGCTAAAAAAAGCCTCATAATCTATCTTGCCCGTCATTCTGGCTTGTCCAGAATCGTTGTTTGAATGATTTATTCAAAATTTTTAATTATCTGCCCGCTGGAAAATCCTTTAATCAGATGGCTTACTATTTTCAGTTTTGCTCCAAACATATTTGCCTGCTTTTTTTTATTATCAATTTGATTGTCTCCGGCTGTAATGGCAATAACTTTTGGTTTTATGATTTTTACTAAATTTGAATACTCGGTATCGGATTTAAACAGTGGGATCTTAATTATTAAATCAACAAAATCCAGGGACGCAAGAATTTCAGCCCTTTGCTCCTGATTATGTATCGAAGACCTGTCTTTATGTTCCTTGATAAATTCATCCGACTCCAAAGCAACTATTAAAAAATCCCCGGTCTTTTTAGCATTTTTGAGAAAAGTAAGATGTCCGTAATGAAGCAAATCAAAACATCCCCCCACCAAAACTGTTTTTTTTGCAGAAATTTTTGGAGTAATATTTTTTACCTCATTTAACGAAATAATTTTGCTCATAATTTCAATAAATCAAAATACTCAATATTTTCTATTCCCGCGGTTCTTAGATTATTTTTAATAATAAATACAGGAACAGTCTTATACTTAGGAATTACAACTGGACGGATAAAACCTCTCTTTAGAAAAATCATATGGTCACCCTTTGTCCTATCATAAATCCATCCAGAGTGCTTAAAGACTTTCACAACCTTTTTATAATGAATAGGTTTAATTGAAGGCATTATGTCTGAAAAACAAACGGCTCGAATGTTAATTTTGGAAAAAAATATTCTCTTTGTGACGAAACTCCGGCTTCTTTCAAAAACTCATCAAGCCTATTCTGCTTTTTTACTTCTTCTAATGTTATTTCTAAAACCTCTTTTACATTCTTTTTAGCCTTTTCCTCTGTCTTACCACAGGATGATATGTCAAATTCAGGTATATAAGCCACATAAGGAGCATCTTTTGCCTCTTTTTCATAAATAATTTTAATTGTTATAGGAAACTTTATTGACATTCTTTTATTGTAACAAATTGAAAATAATTATGCTATAATCATTAACTATGACTGCACGAACAACTTTAGAGCAACAAAGAGCTGCTTTACAAAATCCAAAAGTTAACCCACGATTAGCTCATGAATGGGAAGTTTTACTTCAAACGGGGGGGGGCTTTTGATAAATTATATCTACCATGTTTGGCTGTATTAAGAACAAAGACTGTTAGAGAAATTACTGGAGAACTTAGACCACGAGAAGGAAATACTGCTTCAGTATATACAACTCTGAATAATTTTCCACGTCTAGTCAATAACAAAGACATAATAGAGTTAGACCCCTCACCCTCAACAGGGTAAATAAAACTTCTTTTTTGTAATATAGAAATATACAATATAGTATGAGCTTTGTCACTGAAATACTGGAAGAAAAACCGCCGGTGTTGATTGTTTCGGAGAAAAATCATCAACTGATTCAGCTTTTAAAACAGCATCTTAAAAAATATAAGGCCGATGTATTTTACTCACCTGAATTGCCAAAGAAGCTTACTCGATTTGAATATATTTTTTTTCTGAACGAGGAAAAAATTCCTAAAAAGAACTTAATCGAAAAGCATAAAAAAGTTACTCTTATATACATTAATAATGAAGAACTGACCAAAACTGCCTTAAAACAACTTCAGGGATCAAATTTAAAAATCGTCAGTATTCTTGGAGATAGAATACTGGATTCCCATGTCGATAAAATTCTCTGGTTTACTTTTTCCCAGGCGAAAGAAACTTTTCTCCGCTTAACTGCAGCAAAAAATATCCCGTTGCCAAAAAAAGTCTGGCTTTTACCGAAATTTAAAATGCCAAAAAGAAAGAAAATTATTCTGACATTTATTTTCTTGTTTTTATTTTTTCATATAGCTTTTTTCCCGCTGCTTTTTGCCTCAACTTTTCTTTTTTATAAGGCGTCAAAAAACCTGAAACAGGGCGATTTTTCCGGCTCTGAGAAAAATTATGAATCCGGACAAAAATTATTTTTAACTGCCAAAACTATCTATAAAATTCCCCGTGTTACTTTCCTGATCTTCTCCCTGACCTTCCCGGACTTTCTTTTTAAAAATACCGATAGAGCCGGTATTACAGTTCAGAAATCATTAAATCTGCAGAAAAATTCCAGAGAAGTTTTAAAGCTTATTTTAAATAAAAATAAAACAACCGATGAAAAAGCACTGCTTTTATTAAGATTTGAGACTATTAAGCGGGATATAAAAACCATCGAAGAAAATCTGAACAATCTTGCTCAGGAAATACCGACCTCTTTACCCAATTCAAAAAGCATAAAAAAAGATCTTGTACAGTATACCGATGTAATATTCCGGATCAAAAGAATTCTGCCGTATATCGATTCCATATTGGCAAAAAATACCGAAAAAAATTATCTGCTTTTGTTTGCCAACAATATGGAATTGAGACCGGGTGGCGGATTCATAGGGTCTTTTGGCTTAATGAAGGTTAAAGACTACACAGTTGAAGAGATTAAAATTTATGATGTCTATGACGCAGACGGACAACTCAATGCCCACGTCGAACCGCCCAAAGCAATACGCAACTATCTGAACCAACCAAACTGGTTCCTGAGGGACTCGGCTTTTTCTCCGGATTTATTGGAAAACTACGCTCAGGCTAAGTTTTTTTTGGAAAAGGAGATGGGTTTCACTAATTTTTCCGGCGGTTTTTTAATAACAACAACCGCGGTTCAGAATATTCTCGGAGCATTTCCGGAGATATACCTTCCCGACTTTAATGAAAAAATTAACCAGAAGAATTTTTATTTAAAAACCCAGTATTACTCGGAAAAAAATTTCTTTCCCGGATCAATTCAAAAGAAAAATTTCCTCGGTTCATTAACCCAGACAATTTTACTTGATCTTGAAAATGCTTCTCTCACCGAATTAGCCAAAGCTCTTAAAAAATCTTTGGATGAAAAACAAATCTCGCTTTATTTTGACGATTCTAAATTACAGACCGTACTCGATACATTCTATTGGTCAGGTAGAACGATCCAGCCATCGTGTAGCACCGAAGCTCCCACCTGTTTAAGCGATTACATTTTCCCTTTTGATGCCAATCTTGGATTGAACAAAGTTAATTTTTTTGTCACTCGTCATACCAATATGAAGGTAACCTTTGACGAACAGGGCAAAATAATTAATTCTTTTTCAATTCAGTTCAACAATGATTCGGCCGACGTATTTCCGGGCGGAAACTACCGTAACTTTTTTCAAGTGTACCTACCCAAAAATTCAGCTATTAAAAAAATCAGTAAAGACGGGGTGCTGATAGAAAATTTTTCCGAGGAAACAGGAGTTTACAAAAAAATCGGTTTTATTCTTGACATTCCAACCAAAACGAGTACCGAAATAATAATAGATTATGATCCGGGTGAAAAATTAAAAAAAGGCAGAAATATATATCAGTTAATTGTTCAAAAACAAATAGGTGCATCCAATAGCGACTTGGGATTAGAGCTTATTATTGATAAAAAAATTCACCTGTTGAATCAAAATTTTCCTGCCCTTGTCAAAGATAATAGAATCATTTATAATACTTCCTTATCGACTGATAAAATATTCTTAGTAGAATTGATAAAGGAATAAAAAAGTAATACTGATCTACGGATTCTATGCGGATCTACAGATATGCGGATAAATCAGTAAGATCCGAATATCCGCATCATCCGAATAAGATCCGTAATCCGCATCACAAATATGGCTAATACAAAAAAATCTAAATCTGACCAGCAAACTAAACTTACACTGATAGTTACACCCCGTACTGTCTTTGGTAAAAAGTTAAATAAATTAAGAAAAGAAGGAAATATTCCTGCTAATATTTACGGACAGGATTTCAAATCCCAATCTGTTACGGCAGTTTTTAAAGACTTTACTAAGACTTATAAAATCGCCAAGGAAACCGGAGTGGTCTTTCTTGATTTAGATAAAAAAGAACTTCCGGTTTTAATAAAAAATGTTCAAAGACATCCGGTAAACGATAACATCCTGCATATAGATTTCAGGAAAATAGATCTTAAGCAAAAAATTCAGACAGAAGTTCCGATTAAGGTAATCGGTCAGTCAGAAGCCGTCAGCGTTAAAGCCGGAGTACTTTTGACTCAAGCGGAATCACTTTTGGTCGAAGCATTACCGACGGATATTCCTCAACAAATTGAAATCGATATTACTTCGCTTAAAGAAATCGGTCAGGAATATAAAGTTTCCAACTTGCCTAAGTCAGATAAATTTGAAGTAAAAGACGATCAGAATAAAGTAATTGTATCTATTGTCCAACATAAAGAGGAAGAAATTCTCCCGCAGACTGCTCCGGCAGTTGCTCCGGAAGTAATTACAGCCAAACCCGATGAAGAAGGAACCGCAATTGAAACAAAAACTGCCGAACCTGCCGGAAAAGCTACTGAAGCAAAAACTCCTTCAGCTTCTACCGGTAAAAAAGAAGAAAAACCTGCCAAATAAGCCTTTGCAAAATAGCCTTCTTTTTGTTACCATTGAATTTGATACTTTAATTAAATTCATCCCGTAGTTATAGGCGAGGGATCTTTTTAATTTTAATATGACAATAGTAAAATCCGAATTTGCTTTAGCTTTAAATCAAGTCGCAACCGAACGTGGAATTTCTGTTGATGATGTTATAGCATCTATCGAAGCCGCTGTCCTTGCAGCCTACAAAAAAGAATATCCTGATATATTTGAGGAGGAAATGACCGCCAAAGTAAGCCGAGAGACAGGCGAAACAAAAATATTTAAAGGCGAAAAAAATATTACTCCCCCCGGTTTTGGACGGATTGCCGCACAAACTGCTAAACAGGTTATTCTACAAAAAATTCGCGAAGCTGAAAAGAAAACAGTCGCAATTCATTACCGATCCCAAGTCGGCAACATATTAAAGGGTAGAGTTATACGCTATGACGGACGCAACGCTTATCTTGACATCGGCAAAACCGAGGCCCTGCTTCCCAAAGAAGAACAGATTAAAAATGACCATTATCAGGTCAATGATACCCTTATAGTTCTCCTGAAAGAAATAGTTGACGATAAATTTGGAAATAACCGAATTATCATATCAAGAAATGATCCGAAAATTATCGAAGAACTGTTCAAAAGGGAAGTACCGGAAATAGTTAACGGAACCGTTCAAATAAAAAAAGTAGTAAGAGAGCCGGGTGAAAGAGCTAAGATTGCCGTTTTCAGCACACAAGGCGGTGTTGATCCGGTTGGAGCCTGTGTCGGTCAAAAAGGAATAAGAGTGCAAACTGTAACAGATGAACTGGGAGGTCAGGAAAAAATTGATGTTATTCAGTGGAATAAGGACGATAAGCTTTTTCTCATGGCAGCCCTATCTCCTGCAAAAATAACAAGTGTTGAACTGGACACGGTTGCAAAAAAAGCCAAAGTAATGGTAGATGAGGATCAGGCGCCCCTTGCCATCGGCTCAAGAGGCATCAATGTAAATCTGGCTTCCCGCCTTGCTGAATACAGCATAGATATAGTCCAGAATCAGAAGAAACCCGAAAAAAAAGAAGCGGATGCAAAACCGGAAGATAAACTGGTTAATGCTACAAAATTAGAAATACCTCCTGAAGTTAAAGAAGAAATAAAATGAACAGACCACCAATCGTTGCAATTCTCGGACATGTCGATCATGGTAAGACTACCCTTCTTGATTATATCCGCAAAACCAGTTTAACCGCCAAAGAACACGGAGGAATAACCCAAAAAATCGGAGCTTATGAAATTACTACCAATTTAAAAGGTTATAACACTAATAAAATTACATTTATAGACACTCCCGGCCATGAGGCTTTTTCACGCCTGCGGGCACGCGGTGCCAATGTAGCTGATATAGCGTTACTTCTTATCGACGGAAAGGATTCCGTAATGCCTCAGACTGGAGAATCGATTTCACATATTAAATCGGCTAATATTCCATTTATAGTTGTCATCAACAAAATTGACCTTCCCGATACTAATCAGGAAAAAGTTAAAAATGACCTTTTAAAATATGAGGTTATGGTCGAAGGCAAGGGCGGAACTGTTCCTGTAATGCCGCTTTCGGCTAAAACAGGTAAAGGAGTACATGAACTTTTGGAAGCGATTCTTCTCGTAACTACCGACCTTAACCTTCAATATTCTCCGGCAAATCCGCCCAAAGCTTATATTATTGAGGCTAAAAAGGACCGCCGGGGAACTACGGTTAGCGCAATTATTAAAGACGGATTACTTAAAATTGGCGACCGGATTCAGGTAAAAGAAAAAAAAGCCAAGATCAGGGCTATGTTTAACGATCTGGGAATGCCTATTATTGAGGCTGTTCCTTCTCTGCCTTTTGAATTCCTGGGTTTTGATGATCTTCCGGAGGTCGGAGCAATGATAACTTCTCAATCCGAAACAAAAGAAACAGTAGAAAAAATTCAATCCGATGATCAAAAAAAAATTATTTCGCAAAAAATTGACCTCGATTTACTCCTTAATCCTAAAAAAGAAGATAAAAAACTCTCAGTTTTAATTAAGGCAGACTCGCACGGATCATTAGAGGCAATTAGTCAATCGGTGGCTACAAATAACGATATTAAAGTCGTATTAAAAGCAGTCGGTGATATTAATAAGTCGGACATATTTTTGGCGAAAAGTACCAATTCAATAATAATCGGTTTCGCAACTCCGGTGTCAGATGAAGCTAAAGAGGTGGCTAAACAGGAAAGAGTAATAATTAAAATCTATAATATTATTTATGACCTCTTAGATGAACTTGAAGAAGTTGCCGATCTGATTAAAGAAAAACAGCAAAAAGAGAAAAATTTAAAGGGTTCGGCCAAAATCTTAGCTAATTTTATTATTAAAGGCGAAAAGGTATACGGTGTCAAAATAATTAAAGGTAAAATAAATCTTGGTGATGAACTGGATATATTCCGGGCTGAAAAGCTCTTTGGAAAGACCAAACTTGTTTCGCTTAGAGTGAGGGCAAAAACTGTAGCCGAGGTAAAAAAAGACCAGGAGGCAGGCATGGTGTTTAGCCATCCCCTTGACATTCGTATAGGTGATGTGGTAAAATCTATCCTGTAGTATATGAACGACAACGTCCAACAGACACTCACACACCTTAATGAAGTTCTACAAAAAAGCACAAGTGGTGCTATTGTTCTGCCGTCAAATCCTTCTATTGATGCTGTAGCTGCAGCAACAGCCTTATATCTCGGTTTGCACAAAATGGGTAAAAATGTGACTCTTGCATCTTCCAGCAAGACTACCTATAGTTTAAGTACCGTTGACAAAATACAGGATCAGCTTTCCACAAGCGGGGACGATTTAGTGATTTCTTTTCCCTACAACGAAGGCTCTATAGATAAGGTTGATTACAATATCCAGGGTAATAATTTTAACTTGATTGTTACTCCAAGACAGGGCTTTCCTAAATTAGATCCTAAACAAGTCAAATATAACTACACAGGCGGCAAACTGAACTTTATTATTACAATCGATGCTCCGACTCTTAATAGCCTTGGAGAACTTTATTCATCTAATGAAAAACAGTTCCAGGGCAAAGATATTATTAATATCGACCGACATCTTACTAACAGCTTCTATGGATCAGTAAATTTTGTCAACAAAACCAGTTCATCTATTTCAGAGATGGTTCTTAAGCTTCTGCAAAGTCTGGGAGTTGAGATAGACCGCGATATGGCAACCAATTTATACGCCGGAATTTCCGCTTCAACCAATAACTTTACATCTTACTCTGTTACTGCTGACACATTCGAAACAATTGCGACTTTGCTCAGATTCGGAGCTATTAAAAAAACAATCGGTAAACCCGTTCCTCAGCGTGGATTTCAACCTCAACAGCCAATGAATCCGGCTTTTAATCAACCAAGACAGTCATCTTTTCCCCAACCAAGGTTCAATAATCAACCGGATATGGTAACTCCGATCGAACAGGTTGAACAGGAACCTAAGGGAACTGACGCTGCAACTCCCCAGGACTGGCTAAAACCTAAAATCTTCAAAGGCGGCGGCGGTTTAGTATAAATTTTAAAGAAAAAAAATGTTACCAGAAATTAACAACCCAATAGAACAACTAAGAAAACGGATTAGAGAAAGACGGAGATCCGTTAATTTGGTTGAATATACTGAAAATCAAACTAACCTAAATCAAGCTAGATTTGATTTAATCAGAGGATTATCAACAATTACTGATAGAAAAATCTCAGATATGTTTTTTATTGATTTTAGCTTCTATAAAATTGAAAACGCGTCTCAGGGTGCTATTACATATGGTCTAGATATTTCACCAAGGTTTGACCAGTCTAATTCTGATTTTACTGGAAATCTCGCAGTCTTGATTGATCTGCTTAAAAGCAAAAAATCCAATTATTTAGTGATGTTGAAAAAAAGCGCAAGATAATATGGAAAAGAGAATGAATTTATAGAATTTTTGCCCGAGCTTGTGTCAGGATTACAAAAAGCTCAAACAGCGTTTGAAAACAATTTTGGTCCTTCTGCACGAATGGATTCAATTCTACGCAGATTACCACGACATTAATGCTTCTTTCTAGAGTCTAACTATTTTTTCCTGTCATCCTAAACGAAGTAAACGATCTAGTGAGCTAAAGCGAACGTAATATCTAGTATTTGCGCTGTCGCTAGATTCTTCGCTAAAGTTTATCCTGAGCGAAGTCGAAGGACTCAGAATGACAATGCTGCGTGTTAAAATTAGATATGAACACTTCTTTTATTTTATTATTTGTAGTTTCAATTGCCGCAGTTCTTTTTATTATCCGGCTCTGGCTGAATAAGCTGGAAGAAAAAACTAAATTATCGGATGAACTCGTTGAGTGGCTAAAGAGTTCGACTTCACAGATAGACAATAAGTTGAATGAAAACATGAAAAATTTTAATACTCGACTGGACAATGCAGCTAGGGTGATTGGAAATGTACAGAGAACAATAGGTGAATTTTCCGAAATAGGCAGATCTATGCAGGAACTTCAAGAATTTCTCAGTTCCCCCAAACTTAGAGGCAATATAGGAGAACAGGTTCTAAAAGAATTATTAGCTCAACAGTTTCCCCAAAGCTCCTTTGAACTTCAATACACTTTTAAAAACGGGGAGAAAGTAGATGCCGTAATTAAAACCTCCCAAGGTATGATTCCAATCGATTCTAAATTCCCCATGGAAAATTTTAGGAAGTTTACTAAAGAAAAAGAACATATAGCTAGAGAAAAAATTAAAAAAGAATTTATTTCGGATGTTAAAAAACACATCCAGGTCATCTCAAAAAAGTATATCCTAGTCGGGGAAGGTACGCTGGACTACGCGTTGATGTATATTCCCTCGGAATCTGTCTATTATGAAATAATCAACGAGTCCGACCTGTTTGATTATGCCGGAAAATTAAGAGTCCTACCGGTATCTCCCATGAGTTTTTATGCTTATATAAAAGCGGTTCTGATGTCATTTGAGGGCCAAAGAATCGAATCAAAAGCTAAAGAAATTTTGCTGATTTTGCAGTCCATTAAAAAAGACTATGAAAAAACCAATGATGCTTTTTCCGTTTTAAACAAACATGTAACCAATTCATATAATCAAATGTCACAGGTATCTAAAACTTTTTCTTCTTTAGGACAAAAATTAGACTCTACCAATCTTTTATCCTCTAACGAAAAGCAGAAAAAGCTGATAGAATAATTTACCTCATAGTCATCCTGAGTGGAACGAAGGATCTAGTGAAACGCTTCTAATTAATTAGTTTCGCTACCGCTAGATTCTTCGCTAGTCGCTCAGAATGACAGAATATATTAAATGAAAATCACCTATAAGCATGAAGTCGAATCTAAAGATAAATTCAAAACTGAAGATTTGATTGAAATATTATTGAAGAACCGGCAAATAAAAAATGCTAAAGAATTTTTAAACCCTGCAGATCCTACGAAAATAAATCTTATCGATTTCGGATACAAAAGAGAACTGGCAAAAACTTTAAAGCTTTTGGAAAAGATTAAACAAGCTAAGGAAATGATCGTCGTTTATACTGACTATGATGCTGATGGAATAACCGGCGGCGCAATACTTTGGGAAACCCTGCATCTTTTAGGCTTTAAGGCAATGCCATATGTCCCGCACCGCAAACTTGAAGGTTATGGATTTTCAATTAAAGGCTTAGATAATGTTAAAAAACTCTACAATCCCGCACTTATTATCAGTGTGGATCATGGAATTACAGCCAGGGAAAAAGTAGCTTACGCCAAAAAAATAGGAGTTCCAATAATCATTACAGATCACCATCTTAAACCCGAAAAACTTCCTGATACTGCGGTAGCAATATTTCATATTCCCGAACTTTCCGGTTCAGGTGTCGCCTACTTCTTCGCCAAAGAAATCTTTATCCACTTTCGTAATCTGCAAAGAGTTAGAACCGAGGCGGTTGAAGAGCGAAGCGGGAAAATCGCTTCGGTTAAAATAGATTGGCAAAAATTAGAGAAAAATTTTTCCTGCGATTATTTAGCATTGGCATCAATAGGTTCAATCGCCGACCTTGTCCCATTAACCGGACCAACTAGAAGTATTGTGAAATACGGACTCGAAGCTTTTTCTTCAATAAAAAGAACCGGTATCAAACATCTTATTGATCAGGCCGGGATTACAGGTAAAAAAATAACATCTTATGAAGTCGGATTTATTATTGCTCCCCGTATCAATGCGGTCGGAAGACTCGAACACGCCATTGACGCTCTAAGATTACTTTGCACAACTAATAATGAAAAAGCTTTTAATCTGGCAAGCCGAGTAGGAACAACAAATAAGGAACGTCAGGATATGGTAATTATTGCAGTCGATCAAGCCAAGAAAATGCTTGAAAAAGAATACGGTTATTCTTCGAGCGAGTCCTATATACTATCAGACGAGTCGAGAAGTTCTCAACAAGCTCGAACAATAAAAAAGTTGCCAAAAATAATTATTTTAAAAAATAAAGATTGGCATGAAGGAATAATCGGACTTATTGCCTCGAAGATTACTGAAGAATATTATAGGCCAGTAATTATTATGACAGAGAGCGGAGATTTTCTAAAAGGTTCTGCCAGATCGATTCCATTCTTTCATATCACAAATTTTCTCCGCGGCTTAAAAAAACATTTGATCGATGTCGGCGGCCACAAAGGCGCCGCCGGCTTTACAATGGAAAAAAATAAATTTACGACTTTTAAGACGATCGTCTTAAAAGTCGTAAATAAACTTATTAAAGATAAGGATCTCGAACGTAAAATTGAAGCTGATATAAAAATACCGATTTCGAAATTAACTATTTCGATTGTCAAAAAACTGGAAGAACTCCAACCCTTTGGAATTGGCAATCCTAAGCCAACTTTTTACAGCGAAGTTGAAATATTAGACGTTAGATCATTTGGCAAAACAAATGATCATCTGAAATTACTAGTCAAAGATGTTTCTAAACTACAACCTGCTAACTACAACCTGCCAACCGAATTGATATCTTTCGGAATTGCAACTAAATATTCTTCCCTTACTAAGGGTCAAAAAATTAATATCGTCTACTCAATCGAAATCGACAGATGGAATGGATATGAAAAATTGAGAGGAAAAATTGTTTCTATTTTATAAACTGTTTTTTCTGGTTGAATTTTATTTAGATTAAATTTATACTGAGCATATATGAAAGCTGATTTTTATATTAGACTCCAAAAAAAATTTGGCGGGAAATGGGTGGCTACAGATAAAACCGGAGCAAAAGTATTTGCACATGGAAAAAGTTTTGACGCTATGTATGATATGTTTGAGAAAAAAAAGGTTAATCCGAAAAAAGCAGTAATAGGCTACATAGAAAAATATGGGAGAACCTACATTCATCTTTCCCTATCAGTTTAAATTCATCAATGAGGGAAAAATATTGAATCCCCTATTATATCTTCCTTTAAAAATTAAAGACGGTTGGAGAAACACTTGGTTTTTACTCGATAGCGGAGCTGATACAACTATGCTGCCTTTATCCATGGCTAAAAGATTGGGCCTATCATATGACTCAAATAAAAAAGGTAAACTATTAGGAATCGGTGACAAATCTTTTGATGGATATTTGGGATTTATTATTATCAAAATTGGTCAAAAAGAATTAAAAGTTCGTTGTGACTTTATTGACGCTGAAGACTCAACTTTGCTTTTAGGACGACTGGACATATTTGATAAATTTAATATCAACTTTGACACGACAAATAAAAAAATTGTCTTTAATTCTGCTTAACTTCCCCATAAGTCAACAGATGGAATGGATATGAAAAATTAAGAGGAAAATTAAACGCAACAATTAGTTAAGATTTTATTATTTTCTAAATTTTTTGGCTAAACTCTCATAATTACTAACATTATCTAATTCACCACTATTCTTAATAAAATCACCTTCCGTATTGACATAATCTTCAAGTTGACCTCTTCTGAATAAAAATGAGACTAAGTAGGCAATCAAGTTTTTTTTATTTGTATCAGCCCCTTTTGTTACTGCCCATTCACCTTTTCTTACCATCATTTCCATTTCCTCAAGTGAACCCATTTCAAAACTAGGAATATCGTATTAGAATAATGATTAAGGCTAAATAGACTGCGGCCTTAAACATTGCCGGATGATACGTT
>Ga0155835_148_pt1 | contig 19224 bp, 21 predicted proteins | sample RifCSPlowO2_01_FD_107489 | JGI IMG/M metagenome (GOLD analysis project Ga0155835, IMG submission 107489) | Candidatus Roizmanbacteria bacterium RIFCSPLOWO2_01_FULL_35_13 | reverse complement strand
TATATTTGTAACTAGTTGAATTACCTATTTCCATATTAGATTATAAACTCATTCCTATTAAAAATCAATACTAATTTCTATATCAAATAATGTTATTAAAATTAACCTTGAATTACCTTTGCACCGGATCTGGCCAAAAGTTTTTTTGTATAATCCCTGAAATATTTCGCAACAGATAAAACTCTATCCTGATCAAATCTTTGCAATGTTAGATCAACTCGTCTGGAACCTATTGCACTTTGCAGACCTTTGGAATATATATTAAGCGAACCATTTGGATACTCGTATAGAAAATAATCCGTTTTTTCTCCTTCAACTAAAATACTGTTTCCTTGCTTGCCTACTAAATTAATCATAATTTGATCAACAAATTCCCATTGCCACAAATGTGACAACATTCCTCTAAGTGGATCCTTCTCATCATTGGGTAACCACCCTTGACTAGACTGAATTGTTCGTTCCTGACTACGAAAGTTAGCTTTGACTTCATAATCTATTTTCAGTCGTGACCCATCAACTTTTTGATTGAGAATTACTCCTTCCCCCCGTAAAAAATTTTCGACTAATTCATTTTGTTCTACTAGCACATTACTAACGGGCTTCCAATTCTTTAACATAAATTCAGTATATTCTGAATGTTGTCTCTCAACGGCATCTAATAATTCCTTTCTGTCTTTAGGTGCATGAGCAATCTGCCATATAGATCTGGTGCTTTCTCTTTTATCGGTCATTTTGTTCTTGTGTGAATTTATAAGCCGAAGAATAAATATATTGGATCTGGAAGTATAGGGAAAAAGAATTCTGAATAGTACAGCGACTTACCATAACTGATTATACTATAAGATAAACAAAAGTTCAACTGTTACTTAAAATATCAAAATGACTCAATTAGGAAAAATCTTGTTGACTTTTGCTGACTTATGCTGCATAATAGGTATATGAAAAAAAATAATTCACAAAATCTTCAGGTAAAATTAGCATTAGATGAAGGATTAAAAAAAACCTGGGCGTTATTAGAAAATCGATATGAAGCCTTGGATAAGGCGAGCATTATAAGACTTGCACTCAATGCGCTGGCTAAACTTTCAACACAAAAAGAATACGGTGATTATTTAGACAAATCAATGGATGAATTGATAACGGAAGTTGAAACGCGAGAAAACGGAATGACAGAAGAAGAATTTTTTGAGTGGTGGAACAAGAATAAGCGCTCCATAATAAAATAAGATAAATGAAAATAATAATTGATACTTCTACCATTATCTCTTTTTTATTGACTAGGGGCAAAAATAATCTTGCGGAAATAATTAACCAAACCAAGCAGAAAAAAATCAAGCTTATTACTTGCAAAGAAACATTTATTGAGCTGCAACAAAGTATTCAAAAAGAAAAGATTAAAAAAAATGTGAATTACAGACCATTGAACATTGCAAGATTTATTGCCTGGTATAAATATAATTCCATATTTATTTCACTCGAAAAATCGACAAATGCTGAAAATTCAAGAGATATGAGTGATAATATTTTTATTCAGCTTGCACTTAAGGTAAACGCTGATTACTTGCTATCCGGCGATAAAGATCTTCTCGTTTTAAAAAAAATTGAAAATACTAAGATTACTACAACGGAAAAATTTATCAAGGATTTTGAGGCAAATAGAACTAACTAACTTCTAAACTTAACGGGATTAAAGCTGAAGGGAATAATTAAGTCTGCATATTTTTTCATCGGTTTGATGAACTTCATATAGTTCCTTTCCGCATGAACAAAGTTAGCCATTATTTCAACTTTTGTCCTGCCTTTTCTTTTTACATCCCTGATCATTCTTCTGGCAACTCTGACTTCAGTTGGAGTATCCAGGTAAATTTTGATCTTAGCCAACTCACGGAGTGGAGAATAAAATGTGAATATGCCTTCCATTATTACAAACTTTGTTTTTTTATTTATAGAGATTTCTCTTTTTCCTACTCTTTCTGAAACTATGAAATCATATTTTGGGATTATAACTTTTTTATTTTTTAACAACAAACTCAAAGCATCTGCAGCCTCTTTTATATTTATTGCATCCGGATGATCGAAGTTATATCCCCATTCCGAATCTTTCGGAACCTGATCTTTAGGCTTATAAAAGTTGTCCAGTTCTATTATTACAGAATTTTTAAACCATTTGGCAAACTCCGATTTCCCCGAACATGATCCACCGGCGATCAATATAACCTGTGGACGATTAAGTTCTTTCATAGAAATAAAGTGTCAAAAATAACTTATCTGTATTTATTTATTTCATCCCGCAGTTTTTGAGCTTCCTTTTTGGGATCTTCGGAAAAAATAATTCCGCGGGAAGAATTAATTTTTTATTACAGATATATTTCCACCGGATTTAAACAACAACTAAATATTGAGATGGAATAAAATAAGGTTTTTGAAGGTTATCCTCAAATCTAACATCCGGTTTTGGATTAAAACTTAAAATATATGATCCTGTTCCTACAGGAATATTCCATAATTTTCCTTCTTTACCTTGGTTAAACAATCTCCCACTTAACGGATCATTATAGTTATTTATTAATACAACAGACTCCCATTGTTGAGGTGGGAGTATCTCAGGATGAACTCCACAACCTCCAAAACCCAAACCCTTACCCCTTTCAACCATAAATTATCTAATTTCAAAATTAAACAATCTGTCTTCCACATCCATATGTTTTATATTTTTTTTCCAATTCATTTTGTTAAATATCATTAACTTCTGAAATATTTCGGACAACCTTCTTTATTAATTAGCAATTCTCTAAATCTGCAACCTAAACAAGCTATAGCTCGTATTCTAATGGCATCCTCATTCAAAGTTTGTCCTACATTCCTTTCCATATGTCTATCCTCCCATACTTTAATTTGATCCCCTGGTTCAATTCCACAACCCTTTGGTAATCCAGCAATATCAAAATAACCAGATCCTTCTGACAAATTTAAATTTATTCTCAACGGATTACCTTTTTTTGCATCAAAATTAATAACTGTCACATTACCAAGAAATCTTTGCATATTTGTAAAATTAAAATGTAATAATTAATAAAAAATTTAATTTCTGCTTAAACAAATCCTCCCGTCAGATGATTTATTTTTGGATTTTCAAAAAAACCGCTATGATTAAGTATTGTTTTGTCTTGACATCTAAAAGAACCACTCCAAACTAAAGATTGATCACTTAATCCAGATAGTCCCATCCGAACATCAAAAGGCTCATACTCAGTAAAAGTTACTCTAGTAAATTGATTTGGTGTAACTATTCGTTTAACCGCATCAACGGTTTCAATACCACCCGCATAAGTTAGGTTTTCTTTTATTTGATGCTCTAATGAATCCATATCCAAGTCTGATCTTATTTTTCCTAAATCAACTTCAATCAATCCTGTCTTCAAAGTTGGCACATCCGTAAATTCCAAAACCGCATCTCCCGAACTTGAAATAAAATGTCCGCCATGCAAACTTGCAAGATTATAAATCCTCATCATTAATTCGAAGCCTTCTTCAGAGGCAGGTTTATTTAACAAGATTTCTCTACTGCCAATTGCTTTAGCCGCCTCCCCTTCAAACCTAACTGAATAAGCACTGTCCGTCTGCATTGCTGAAATGGAAATATCCGGAAAGGCATAAATCAAATTGGCAGCATATAAAACTTTAATAGCAGCTGATAAAACAGTTATAGGAGGCTTACCTTCAATAGGTCTATATCTGATAACATCAATTTTCCTATCGGGTAATAGTGAAAATTGTGCCTGAAATTCATCTTCTACAGAACCAGGAACGGCAAAATCGCTTATTCCATCCAAACTACCTAACACCGGGTATCCTGCTTCTTTTGCCTTTACAACTTTATTTCCACTACCATTTTTTGTGAAAACAGGAATTCTATTTTTATAATCTCTTTTTAAACCCCTCAAAAAAGGTGTCACTTCTACCATAACTGAAAACTAAAAAAAACCGCCCGGTTATGGGCGGATATTAATCGAACAGTTTTTTAGACTTTTTAATCTAATCTTTTTTAATCTTCTCACTTTTTGCCTCAAAAAAAACTCCAAACTTGTGGAGATTTTTAAAAGTATAACAAATCTTATAAGACTGTCAATAATAAATACTATATCAAAATATATCATCTAAAATGATATAATCATTGAGTGTTTCAAAAAATCCTGATTGCCACTCATAATAAGGCAAAACTGGCTGAAATAAAATTCGGACTTCTTGATATAGAAAAGAAAGGAATTAAAATTTTGGCCTTAAGTGATCTAAAAATTACTTCAAAACCTGAAGAAACCGGAAAAACTTTTAAGGAAAACGCATTATTAAAAGCTAAATTCTATGCTGGTTTATCAAATCTGCCAACGATTGCTGATGATGGAGGACTAATTATCCCTTATCTAAACAATGAACCGGGTGTAAAATCCCGCCGCTGGCTTGGGTTTGAAGCTACAGATGAAGAGTTGATACAACACACTCTATTGCACCTTAAAGGTGTAAAATTGATTAGTAGAAAAGCCTATCTTGAAACATGTATTTATTTTTATTTACCGGAATCAAACAACGATTCTGGACAAGCCAGAATGACCCTGTTCGAACAGGAAAAAATATACGGACATGTTGCCGAAAAACCGTACAAATATTGGGATGAAGGATTTCCTTATCGGGCATTACTAATAGTTGATAAATACAATAAATATTATGACGCGTTAACACTGGAAGAACACAAACAGATAAATCATAGATTAAAAGCTTTAGAAAGGCTGGTAGTAAAGATAAGTAAATATTTGTTAAAATAACCTAATGCTTGTTATACTAAATTCTAAAGCTACAACAAAAGATATTAAAACAGCCTCGGAGGACTATGAATCATTTATTAAAATTACTATTGATATAGTCAAAGAGAAAGTAATAATAGGAGGAGAATACCACTATGATGCTGAACAAGAATTGTTAAGAATGGGAAGTAAACAGGAGGATATCTTAGGCGGTGGATTTAATTTAGATACCAAAGTTTTTGCTACCAATGCTCTTATTAACATGAAACCAAAATATAACTCGTCAGCTGAAATACTTAATGAAAAAAAAAGAATAATTTTTTTAAAAATTGCGAAAAAGTATTTAGATGTCTTATTTAAATAATTCAAAATTAATTGTCGGAAATGTTGCAATGGACCTACAAAGATCCGCATTAGAACTTTATACAAAGAATGATCAATTAGCCTTAATTTTTTTAAATCATGCAACGAAAACAATAAATAGATGTAATGATAAAGCATGGGTAGAAATCTATAAAAAAAATATAGTTAAGGATTTGAGTTACTCCAATAATGAACAACGTATAAGAATTTCAGACAAAATAAATACTTTATCTAATATTTTATTAACCAGTTTAATCTAACTATGCTTTCAATTGAGTTTATCAGACAAAATAAAGAAAAAGTAAAAGAAGCGGCTAAAAATAAAAACCGGGAAGTTAATTTAGAAAAAATTTTAGAACTTGATGATCTTCGGTTGGAATTAACCCATAAAATTCAAAAGCTGCGGGAAGAGAGAAACCAAATCGCGAAGAAACCCCACTCCGCCCAGAATAACCAGGGCTTCGTTAGGGGCAGGAAAATAAAAGAAGAATTAAAAAAACTTGAGGAACAATTAGCAATCAACAATCAACAATTAAATAAGCTTTTATCTTATGTCCCTAATGTACCTTTAGACGAAGTACCCATCGGAAAAGATGCAACAGGCAATAAAGCAATAAAAAAATGGGGAGAGATTCCCAAAATGGATTTTACTCCAAAATCACATATTGAACTAGGCAAATCACTTGACCTTTTTAACCTTGAACGAGGAGCTAAAGTTTCTGGATTTCGTGGATATTTTTTAATAAACGAGCTTGCTAGATTACATTTCGCTCTGCTTTTTTATGTTTTTAATAAATTAACTAATAAAGGTTATACACCAATTATTGCGCCAGCCGTTATTAAAGGATTTGTACATTTCGGAGCAGCACAATTCCCATGGAGCGAACAGGATGTTTATAAACTGAACGACGACGATGCATACCTCGCAGGAACCGCAGAACAACCGGTAACCGCTTATTTTTCCAATGAAATTTTGAATGAAAAGGATCTTCCTAAAAAATTTGTCGCTTTTTCGCCCTGTTTCAGAAAAGAAGCAGGCGCTTACGGCAAAGATACAAAAGGACTTTACAGACTACACGAATTCTGGAAAGTAGAGCAAGTAATTATTGGGAAAAATAATGTCCAAGAAGCTAAAAAACTGCATGAAGAACTGCAAAAAAATTCCGAAGAAATTCTTCAGGATCTTGAACTTCCCTACCGCGTTTTATTAATGTGTACGGGTGATATGGGTGAACCCCAGATCAAAAAATATGACACTGAAACCTGGATGCCATCGAGAAATGCCTATGGAGAAACAATGTCCAACTCGATTATGGGAGATTTTCAAACCAGAAGACTCAATATTAAATATCGCAAGCCCGACGGTAAAACAGAGTTTTGTTTTTCGTTGAACAACACTGCATTAGCATCTCCTAGAATTTTAATTGCCCTTCTTGAAAATTACCAACAAAAAGACGGATCCGTATTAATTCCAAAAGTTCTCCAAACACTTGTAGGATTTGAGAGAATAAATTTTAAAAAGTAGATTTTACGACTTTTAAGACGATCGTCTTAAAAGTCGTTTTTTTTAAACTCCTACTTTAAACTCCACTACTTCACCCTCTTTCATAACGTGGTCTTTTCCAACAATCTGAACTTTACCCAGTTCGTGGGCTTTATGCCAGCCGCCATATTTAACAAAATCGTCAAATTGAATAACATTGGCTTTGATGAAATGTTTTTCAAAATCAGAATGGATTACTCCCGCGGCTTCCGGGGCCAGATTTCCTTTTTGGATTGTCCAAGCCCTCACTTCCTTTTCGCCCGCTGTTAAAAATGAAATTAATCCCAAGGTTTCATAGGCTTTTTTTATCAGACGGTTCAACCCGGTTTCTTCTAAATTAAATTGTTTAAGATATTCTTTTTGTTCTTCTTCCGAGAATGTTAAAACTTCGGTTTCAAGTTTGGCGTTTAAATATAAATAATTAGAATCAGTTTTTGCTGATTTTAATTGATTTAAACTGTTTTTAATTGATTTTAACGTTTCATCAGGATTTTCTAACTGTTTTTCAGAAACATTAAACACGTATATAACCGGCTTTAATGTCAATAAGTTGAGATGATTAATCATTTCTGTGCGTTCGTGTTTAGGAGCATGAATATCAAGATGTGCAAGGGAAATATTTCTTGCAGGAATTCCCTGATTCATTCTTTCTCTGATAAATTTAATAATTTTAAAAGTTTCTGTTTCTTCCCGGCTGACATTTCCCTTCGGTTCTATCTGTTTATTCAAAGTCTCGAGATCCGCAATCAGCAATTCATTTTCAATAGTTTCCATATCATCCTTGGGATCTACTTTATTAGCTACATGAATAACATCCCCGTCTTCAAATAGTCTAACAACATGAACAATCACGGAGACTTCCCGAATATGGGAAAGAAATTTATTTCCCAGACCTTCCCCTTTTGAAGCGCCTTTAACCAAACCGGCAATATCATAAAATTCTATCGCTGCCGGAATTATTTTTTGCGTGTTAACTACTTTTGCTAAAACAGGAAGTCTTTTATCCGGCACTTCAATCACGCCTATATTCGGTTCAATCGTACAAAAAGGATAATTCGCCACATTCGCAACCTGCTTTTTCATCAGCGCATTAAAAAGAGTTGATTTTCCGACGTTTGGTAGCCCGACAATTCCAACCGAAAGTTTCATGTTTGGAATTATAACAAAAAGGTGGAATTAGATTATTTCTTATTTCCTCTGTTAGGTTTCTTTATAAAAGCTATATAATAAAGAAGAAATGCGATAGCAAGCAATGATCCAGCTATTTGAGTACCCGTAATGGCTTTTAGAAAATCAAAGTTATTCATACTTTATTTTTTCTTCGATTTTAACTGCTAATGCAAAATATAGTATAGCATGACTTAGATAAATAATTATATTTATAAGTGGATTATTGCTTATAAATCCAATCGTAACAGCCGCCAACATAAAATAAGCAGCTGAAACATTTATAAAAAAATTTGATAATAATCTCAGATTAGGCAATGATGTAAACATTCCTCTTTTATAGTTAGCTTTTTATTTAATGTCAATGGATTATAAGCGACAAAATCGTAGCATTGGACTTTTACAATAGGATTTATTGATCAATATTACTCCTTTTTTGGAGTTGGGGAAGTTTTAAGCAAACTGTCTTTGCAGGAAGCGGAATTTTCAGTGCCTTTCAAAAAGTACTCGATTCGGCCGAAATAACAGTTTTTATCGACAATATTTTCCGGTTTTGAATACCACTTGTTCCCGCTTCCGTAAGTATTCAGAAGATATGTCATCGTTCTGTTCCAGATAGGCGCAGCTCCGGTTACACCTGATGTTAATGAAGGATTCATTGGAGAATTATTATTGTTACCTACCCAAACCGCCACCAGAAATTCCGGATTATAACCGATTGTCAGGTTATCTTTTTTCTCATCTGTCGTTCCGGTTTTCACTGCTACTTTATAACCGGGAATCTCAAGCAGAGATCTGGATCCAAAAGCAAGTTGTCTGGCAAAATTATCCGATAGAATATCCGAAATAATGTATGCCGCGCCTTCATTCATAACTTTACTTTTTGAATGATTTATTTCCAGAATTGAATTACCGGAAAGGTCTTCAACTTTAACAAATGGAGTTGCTTCGATTTTATAACCCTGATTGGCTAATACCCCATAAGCTGTTGCCATGTTAACCAAGCTTACTTCCCCGCCGCCTAAAGTAAGCGATAATCCATATTTGGATGAATCATTCCAGGTTTCTATTCCTAATTTTCTCCCATGCCTCATAAATTCTTGTATTCCCAAAGAATTAAGTACTTTAACTGCCGGAATGTTATACGAATTAGCCAGTGCCAATCTCAATGTAACTCTTCCGTGAAATCTGCCGTCATAATTTACAGGTTTATATGTATATCCTCCACCTAACTGAAAAGTAACAGAAGAATCATCTATTATGCTTGCCGCAGTATAATTTTTTTCTAAAGCCAGAGCATACATAAGAGGCTTGATTGAACTTCCGGGCTGCCTGTATGCCGTAGTCACATTAAATGCTCCAAAGGGCTCAAGACGGTAATCAACCGATCCGACCATGGCAAGTATCTCACCCGTTGACGGTCTGGTAATCAGAATTGCTCCATTAGTTACGTTTAAATGACGGATTTTATCTATTTCTTCTTTGAGTATCTCCTCGGCTCTTTTTTGAATATCAAGGTCAATTGTAGAGATAACTTTAAATCCTCCCTCTTCAACCTGTTTGATACCAAACAGTTCTTCGAGTTGGGTTTTCGCATAAAAGACAAAATGAGGTGCGGAAATTCTTGCCTCCAAAGGAACTATGTTCATTTTTTCTTTTTTAGCTTTTTCAGTATCGACATTATTAATGTAATTTAATCCCTTCATGATGGACAGTATTTCATTACGCCGGGAAATCGCTTTATTTGGATTTACATAAGGGGAATAATAAGTCGGAGAAATAGGTAAACCAGCTAAAAGAGCAGCTTCGGATAAAGTCAAACTTTTTGCCTGTTTGCCGAAATAAGTCTTGGCAGCTTCTTCAATCCCGTATGAGGAGCCACCATACGGGACCTGATTAAGATACATCTCCAATATCTGATCTTTTGTAAAAAGTCTTTCAGTCCAAAGTGCCAAAATAATTTCTTTTATTTTTCTTTTAATTGTTCTTTCAGGTGACAAAAGTGAGGATTTAACCAGTTGCTGAGTAATAGTCGATCCTCCCTGTAAGTCGCCCATCACAGCCGTATCCTTGACAGCCCGTAAAATTCCGCTGACAAATGAAACTCCATTATGTCGATAAAAATCTTTATCCTCTACGGCTATTGTTGCTTCTTTTATATATGCAGGTAATTCTTTAATCCTAATTGGAGTCCTGTTCTGATCTCTATATACTTCGTAAAGAAGTCTTCCGTTCCTGTCAAAAATATGCGTAGAAAGCGGATAATTTATTCTTCCGATATTCTGCGGGGAAGGAAGCGTATTAACAAATACATATGATTGATAAATAAATAAGACGATTAGAGTTAATATCGAACCGAATATAAAATAGCGCAATTTCAGCCAAAAATAATGAATTCCCCGGACTCTGATTTTAGGCACTTTTATTTTCCGCTTTTTGAAATGAGAGAGACTGAATTTTGGCAGTTTTATTTTCCTTAAAAAATCAAATACATATTTAAAGAAACTTGCCAGACTGATAAAAATAAATTTAAATATTTTTCTTGTAAAATCACCGATCGCAATGAAGAAATTGACTAAAAAATATAAAAATTTGAAGAAAATATTTAATACGCCGTCCCCTTTTCCCATGACCCATATTTTACCAGATATTATAGGTTTAGGTTAGTAATTTAAATTCAATTTCTGCTTGGCATTTTGGTCAGTTTTGCCCGGACAACCAAGCGTTTCCAGTAGGTACCGGGAGGAACACAAGTCACTAAAGTCAAATAAGAAGCGTCGTTTGACTGTTCAAGAATTGATACTTCATCGGGATTGACGACAAAAATATCATAAGTTTCATACTCAAATTCATTCTCTCCGACTTTAACAACAATCTTATCCCCCTTTTCCATCGACGGCAAATAGGTAAATATTGTCGTGTAATTTTTTGGGTCATAGAGTTGAGGCAGAGTTGAATGGCCGAAAATAGCCACATTTCCGTATTCTCCCGGCAGAGATTCGGGTAAATAATGAACCAGGCTCTTTTTCAGATCTTCACCTCCTACTAACACCTGAGCATCTTTAATATTTAATTTGGGAATTGAAAGAGTGTATTCTTTCACATCTACTTTTATCGGTTTTTCTGTCTGGGGTTTTGTCGGAAACCACAAACTGACCTGAGTAAAATCCCTCAGATTGTTTGAATAGGCATTGTAACTACCCAAAACCGAATTTGCGAACTCCAATGACGAAGCGATCTGAGTTCGCGGTACTGGACTGTTTATTTTTTCGCGGATAAAAAGCCTTGAATATATTTCAAAAGAAATAACCGGATAAAAAGACCAGAATAAAAGCAAACAGCCTAAGGTCAAAGAGGCATAGGATGAGTAATGAATAATCTTACGCTTTTGTGAATATTGTTCTTTAACGTAACTGTATAAAGCCATAACCTTTTAAATTCCAAGAAACAATTCACAAGAAACAAACAATATCCAATAACCAATAATTCAAATTTCAATTAGTTTGAATGTTTAAATATTGTAATTTGAAATTTATTTGTTTCTTGTTTCTTGTATCTTGAGATTTTATAAACTTGAGATTTTAACAGTAATATTTTTTTCAAAAAAAGGCATTAGGTTTTGCAAAAGAGGAATTTTCGGTTTAACCGTTAGTTCATATCCTTCAATTTTAAAGTTTTCCGTAAGCAGATTTTTCAGGTTACCGGTATTTTTACCGCTTACTTTTTTAATAACTTCATCGGCAGACACATCTTTTATGGATTTAGCATCGGAACTTACATTTATAGTAACCTCATTTCCCTTCTTAGCGGCGTCCTTAATCGAATAAGATAATTTATTATTGCTTAACTCAAATCCTTTTTCCGCATCTTTAGTCAGAATTTTCAATATAACATCTTTCATTTCTTTGTCCGTATAACTATAAGCAGTCAGTTTAACTTCGGCCTGAAGACTTATGGTATCCGCTTCCTCGCCGACTTCTTTGTCAAACTTTTCCTTGGCTATCTCAACTTCGGTTAACTGAGTAAGAATTTTTGCATCGGAATTTTTTTTGGCCTGAGATAGGTCTGTTTTTTGTTTTTTGGCAAATATCCCGATATTCTTTAACAAATCGTCCATGTCTTTTTTAGCCACGGTTTTCAAATCCTTTTTTGTTCCGCCGGTGAACGCGCTTTCATTAAGACCAAAATACTGACTGCTGGAAAGATCCGCAATCTTGAACTGTTTTCCGCTGGCAATATTGCTTTGGTTTCCTAACGTATCGGCAGTCGCGCCTACCTTAGCTTTACCGGGCTGCTTTACTACTCCGCCGTTAATCGTTACAACGCTGGCAGACGCAATCTTAACTTCCTGATCCAAACTGAATTTTAATCCGCCGGTTTCCAGGCTTGTACCTTTGGCAAAAGTTTTTTCGCTGTCGTCAAAATTATGGAGAGTGATAGAGCCTTTGGCTTTTTCCCCGATTTCTTTTTTACCGGTTGTTGGTTTTGAGTCTTTCAGATCAACTGTTTTTGAATCAGTAGAAATAGTCAAGTTATCCGAAGTTACGCTTAAATCTTTTTTTATGGATTTAGACGGAAGAAAAAGAGTAAGCGTAGCTCTATGAAAAAAATACTCATTCAAAAAAAGACCTGCTAATATCAAAATAATTCCTGCCAATACAGTCCAGCGTTTATTTATAATTTTTGGTAATGTTAAGATTTTTTGGGTAAAACTACTAATTTTATCGGCTATAAATGTAGATGAAATTCTGGCTGGCAATATTATTTCTTCTTTTATATTTTTTGCCTTGGCTACATCTCCACCTATAACAAAACCCATAACTTCTTCTTTGGGTTTTGCTTCCGTAAAAATTGCTCCGGTGGTATTTTTCCCGTATTGTTCGGCAAAAACTTCCAAAAGTCCCTGGATAAGTTCGTGTTCCTTAACAATTTCGACACGGGGCAGCTGAATAAATAATTCCTCACTCCAGCGGTAAGTAACAATTTCTGTAGATTCATTATCCAGATCTTTTGAGTTATAAAGAATAATCCGCGAAGGTAAAACAAATCTGCCTTTTATCTCCATAAAACTCATTAAAAGATCATCAATTAGTTTGTCGGTATGGGCCAAAACTTTTAAATAAGTCAGTTCTCCGCGTCTATAAACAAAAACCGAAAGATTCGAATGATCCAATTCAATTAAAATAGCCGTCAGAGGAAGCTCTTCTTTTTTTTCCAGATAGTGCAGTACTGCCTCGTAAGCTTCAATATAACCCAAGGCTTTTAGATTCAGTCTCTTGACAAGATCTTTTACTTTATCCAAATATACTTTTTTTATGTCCTTGGTTTTTTCATCTATAAAATGAGAGTAAATAAAAAAAATTGTTTCGTGCAATTTGGTCTTTGTCCGCTGTTCTAATTTTAAAATTACTTCATCTATTGCTTCTGTAACGTGCTCCCAACCGTTGGAATAAGTAAACTTCTCCTGATCTATAAGGATAATGTTCGCATCTTTCATCTTCATTACAAAACCAATTCCCTGTTGTTCTTTTAAAAACAAGCCGAAAAAAGTTTTTCCCTCATTACCTGATTTATTAAAAAATGGTAGTCTCATTGTTTTAAGTCATTCTGGTCCCTAAAGGGATTGTAACTCGTCCAGAATCGATTCTGGAGTCGCTTCGGAATTCATCGCTCCCCAGAATGACAATTAATTTTTATTCAATTTTATATTTTTTAAATACCTGGTCAACTCCCTGTTTGGCTGTACTTAAAGCATCAGCATAAGCCACTCCCTGAACTGTAGCATTAACTGCATTTTCCAGATACTGGACAATCTCATCATTCAAACCGTTATCATAAGTTCGGGAAATAAGCGGTATAGAAACATATGCGTCTGCCTGCTTAATTACAGCTCCGGAATATTCATTCTGCGCTAAAAGTGAACCCAGGTCTACTCGTGAATACGGTTCACCGAATCTCCGGAATTTGGCTTCTATTTCGTAAAGTTTTGTCATCGAATCCTTCTCTACTAAAAAGCGTAAAAATTTCCAGGCTTCCAGCTGATTTTTACTGTAACGCGATACTCCATCCGCCCAATAACTGGCAACAGATACAGGCGAACCGCCGGGAACCGAAGGAACCGGAACGACTTTAATCTGCAGATCAGGATTAATACTTTTTATTGTCAGAACTTCCCAGGAAGGGACAAAAATCATAGCTACTTTTTCCTGAATAAACGCTGAGACAGAATTGGGCATTGTCTCATCCCAAAAATTATTTGGCGGTTCAGCGAACTTTCTGAAACTTTCGAGTGCTCCTGCAGCTTCAGGTTGGTCAAGCGTCTTTAAAGTGGCTCCGTTCTGCAGAATCATTAATCCTAAAATGTCAGAAAAATGATCAACATTAGAAGTTAAACCTAAGGCAATTCCGGCAGTAACCAACTGACCATTCGTATCTTTTACGGTTAATTTTGTTACGGCGTCTGTTATATCATCCCAGGTTGTCGGTGCGGTCGCAATTCCGGCTTGCTTAAAAAGACTGTCGTTATATACCAAAACCAGACCATCAATATAAAGAGGCAGACCATAATAAGAATTTCCGATTTTTAAATCTTTCTGATGTATTTTATAAAATGTTTTATCAAATTCGCCCGTACTCATAATTTTCTCAGGCAACGGAGTAGCTACGTCTGTAATTTCAGGCAGCCAGGTATTATGAAATCTGAAGATATCCGGTCCCTCGCCGTTTTTGCTTCGTGCCAATAGCTTATCCCTGTAATCCTGAGGAGTCATTTTTTGATAATCTATTTTGATGCCCGGATTTTTCCTCTGATAATCGGTAATAAGCGGAGCAAAAACCTCCTTGTCTTCCCACAGACCCCAATAAGTTAGAGTGATATCCTTAGGCGGCGCTTTAGCTCCAAAAATTAACTTCAGAAAAAATATTAAAATTAACAGGAAAAAAATTGCACCACCCGCAATGATAAAATATTTACTTTTATTTTCTTCAAATACCAGAGGGGACGAATCAGAAGGCAGATCCTGTCCCTGAGATACATCTTCACCAGTCGGTTCAGCCACATCCGGAGCTACTTCTTCGGGCTGTAAATTGTCTGCAGGAACAGACTCAAAAACCGTGCCGGATTGATTTTGAGGTGGATTTACTTTATCATCATCCATAGTAATAATAATATCAAATGAGAATATTTTTATCGGGAATATTAATAATTTCTATTCTGACTATTCTGGCCTGTCTGCAAATAATAAATAAGGACAGCGACCTAAAAAATAAAATTTATCCGAATGTAATTATTAATGATATAGATTTTGGCAAAAAACCAAAATCCGAAGTAGTCAAATACTTCGATAATGTCAATGCTAAATTTAAAAAAACAGGTCTGAATGTATTGTATAAAAATGATCCGGTTGCGACTTTTTCCGGTGATCAGTTAAAGATCGGTTTTGATTCCCAGGGAATCGCAGACAGGGCATATCTCATCGGCAGATCAAGCCACTTTCCTTCACGCATCTTTCAAAAACTTGCAACAATTCTGAATTGGCAAAAATTTAAATTTGTCACAAAATTAAGTTATGACAGATCCGTACTGGAAGAATTTACAGAAGAGGCAAAAGAAAAATATAATAAGCCGGCAAAAAATGCACTTTTTAACTTTGAGAATGGAAGGGTATTAAGTTTCAGGCAGGAAGAAAAAGGTCAAATGATTGAAGAACAAACATTTTTAAAGGATACTGATGAACTTATTCTAGGACTCGAAGAAAAAATGGTAAATATTCAGCTTCAGCTTCCTGTAAAAGTAATAGAACCTGAGATTACCCTAGCAAAAGCAAATGAATTTGGCATCGAAGAATTAATTGCAGTTGGCAAATCGGACTTTAGTCATTCTATACCTGAACGTATACATAATATTATCCTTGCCAGTACTAAATTTAACGGAGTTTTGATTCCAAAAGGCAAAGTTTTTTCTTTTAATGACACTATTGGTGATATATCTTCCTTAACCGGCTATAAACCCGCATACATAATAAAAAGCGGCAAAACCGTATTGGGCGACGGCGGCGGCGTATGCCAAGTTTCAACGACTCTTTTCCGAGCCGCCTTAAATGCCGGTCTTCCTATTACTGAAAGAACAGCTCACGCCTATAGAGTTGGGTATTATGAAAACGACTCAAAACCGGGATTTGATGCAACTGTTTTTGCCCCTTCTCCGGATCTCAAAATTCTGAATGACACTCCAGCATCAATTCTCATTCAGACAGAAATCGATGAAGATAATAATTTTTTAACATTCAGATTTTATGGAAAAAAGGATGAAAGAAAAGTTGAAATTTCGCCGGTAACAGTTTACGATGTATCTCCACCGTTTCCGGCTATTTATCAAGACGATCCAACTTTGAAAAAAGGAGTCACAAAACAAGTGGACTTTCCGGCCTGGGGAGCAAAAGCCGTATTTGACTATAAAGTAACCAGAGATAACAAGACTACATTTGAAAAAAAATTCCTCTCAGTCTACCGCCCTTGGCAGGCAGTTTACTTGGTCGGCACCGCTGAATAAAATATCGTGAATAAGATTTATCCAAATTAAATTAATTTTAACCTATAATATGTTATAATTTCCGGTATGACTAAATACGAAAAAATTTTGTCGTTATCTAAATATGCCTGGATAACTGGCAGTACTTTTGATATTACTCTTTCTGCCTTGGCAATTAATGCTGGGGTCGCAAAAGAAAACTATTGGTTTACCAAACCAATATATGAACATTTTGGTTTAAATGGATTAATTACAAGCTTTTTAATACTAATACCTGTAGTATTGATAGGAATAAACTATTTGCAATCTAATGCTAAGAGTAACAGAGATAAAGCTGTGCCATTATTATTAATGGGTGCAGGTAACATTTTAAATATAATTACCACAGTTGATAATGTTTCAGAAATTTTTTTCAAAAGATAATAAATTAACCCTGCCTACTTACTAACTTGAACCAAATAAAAGATGGAATAAATTAATTATCTAAATATCCGGCAAGATTCGGCAACATTAGGCAAAATATGGTAATATTTTCACATGAAGATTCCTCCGACTTACCAGATTACTTCTGAAATTTTAGAGCTTATTTCCAAAATTGATTCCTTCCGCTTGTTTTTTAAAGATAAAAAAATTCCGGAAGAATTAAAAAATAATATTCAAAGGGTCAGTCTTCTCAAAAGTTCTTTATTTTCTGCCCGAATCGAAGGTAATACTTTAAATATGGATGATGTGGAAATTACAAAAGATAAGCTCAAGAAAATTGAAATTTATAATATTTTAGACGCAGTCCAAAATTTAAACAGAACTGTGAAATCCCGCCAATTAATAAATTTAAATATCATTAGGGAAACTCATTCGCTAGTGATGAAGGATCTCACTCCAGACAGAGGTAAATTCAGAAAAGAAATGACAGCAATATTCAATCAGGCCGGAGTCGTAATCTACACAACTCCTCCGCCCGAAAAAGTTTCTACTCTTTTGACTCAACTTAATAAATTTATAAATTCTGAAGAGGAAAAATTTCCGCTGATAGCCGCATTTATTTCCCACTTAATATTTGAAAAAATTCATCCTTTTTTGGACGGTAACGGCCGTGTTGGCAGACTGCTTATTTTTGCAATTTTAAAAGCTAAAAATTATGATTTAGGTTTTTTTGTTCCTTTTGAAGAATATCTGGATAACCATAAATCCGATTACTACTATTATCTCGACACCGGTTTACAAAATACAAATGATTATCTGCTTTTTATGTTGACATCCTTTCTTTCACAGGTGGAAGATCTGAAAAATAGGATTGGTGATGAGGAAAAAAAGAAAACAATCCTTACTCCCAGACTAGAGGAAATTTATAACATCATTAAAGACCACCCGATGATCTCTTTTGACTTCATCCGCCGGCGCTTCCTGAAAGTCCCTGAAAGAACCCTGCGCTACGACCTCAAAAAACTCGCAGATAAAAATTTTATAATTAAGATTGGTAAAACCAGAGGAAGCTATTACAAAGCTGTTAATACTTATTGACAAAACTCCGTGATCACGAAGTTTTGTCAATTTAATGAATTACCCTGTGGCAGAGACCACAGGGTATCATATGTCATTTCGAAGGATCCCGCCATGGCAGACTGAGAAATCTAGTGAAACGTAAACTACGCTAGCGCTAGATTTCTCGCTAATCGCTCGATATGACAAAGATAATGTGAAAACCTAATTCGGTTTTCACTCTTTCCCTTTATTGTTTCCCTGTGGCAGAGACCACAGGGAATTACAAGTTAAAAAATTCTTTTAAAATTTTGTCATTTTCTATCCATTCTATTTTTAGGATTGTCATATATTCCCTAATTCCATAATATTCTCTCAAAAATTCAACCTGTTCCTTACACGGATAAGCATGAACATAAACACTCTTCTGCATAGGATAAAACCCTAAGTTAAGAAGATACTTTCTAATACCATCCCTAAGATTGCTCATATATTCAGGTAGATCATAGCTGACCAACCACCATTTTCCATTCCAAAGCGTAGGTTGTTCAATTTTAATATCATCAATAGCGTTTTTAAGAATTTTTGTCTTGCCTTTGTCGGTAATTTTTATAATTTGCCTCCCTTTTTCTTCTCTTATTTCTACAACTTTTGCTTTTTCTAATCTTTTTAGTGTCCTTTTGAGATAGGGAATGTTAAATCTCTTCCAGGATCCAAATATTTCAGGATCCTGAAGATATGGCTTGCCGCGTCTTATTAAATTGTGCGGATACATCTCAGTTAGCGAAACTAAACCCGCTCCTATTAAATTCAAAATATTTTTTGCACTAAAAAATTGCTGATCTCTGATTTCTTTGACGTTCTTTTTAATCAAACTCAAAGCCAACTTTTGAATATTCTCATCGTTTATCGCCGGCTTATTAACTTTTTCCTTAATATTTTTTCTCTTCTTTTTAATTTCCTTAAGAAGTTGTTTTTCAATTTTATCTACTTTGTCCATATTGACAATTTAACGCGTACGCGTTATTTTGTCAATAATGATTTGATTGTCTTGTTAGATCAAGCTTATTATTTGAAGATACTTACCTTGAGTAAAGATTAATATCCTGTCACGACCTCAAAAAACTCGACGACAAAAAACTGATCCTAAAAATCGGAAAAACCAGAGGGAGTTTTTATAGAGTTGTTTAATTATCTTTTCTTGCTTTTACAGTCTAATCTGTTAATATTTGGAGTATTAAAATTCCTAATAATATCACTTCCTTTTAATTAGTTAATACTTGTTATCGTCTATAGGATTAAACTCTAGGCCACCAGTGGAATAGAGTCTTTGCGGTAATTAT
>Ga0155835_105_pt1 | contig 26191 bp, 34 predicted proteins | sample RifCSPlowO2_01_FD_107489 | JGI IMG/M metagenome (GOLD analysis project Ga0155835, IMG submission 107489) | Candidatus Roizmanbacteria bacterium RIFCSPLOWO2_01_FULL_35_13 | reverse complement strand
AGACGATAACAAGTATTAACTAATTAAAAGGAAGTGATATAATAGTTGGAGAACTGATCATGTACAAGATATATCGACTGTTCTCAAAAATACTAAAAATTCCAAAGCGGGATTGATTGGGCGAATGGCAGCACAAGCGTTAAGTTTCATGGCTGATTTATTAGAGAATTTTGGGGGAAAAAGATCCGAAGTCGCAAAAAAAGTTAAACAACAATCAGGATTGTGAACCTATTTCAGAATACACTTCTTAATTTTCGTAGTCGCGAACAAGTTAGATTTACTCAATCGACTTCTTTATTCTATATAATTGGGTTACATAACTATGTTTATAGATGAAGCAGAAATAGCAGTTGAAGGTGGTGATGGAGGAGCCGGAAAAGTGGCTTTTTTTGTCAATAAAAAAGGCCCAAGCGGCGGTAACGGAGGAAAAGGCGGAAATCTGTATTTTGTTGCCAGTCAGAATGTGTCGGATCTGAAAAAATACTCCAAGAAAAATATTTTTAAAGCGGAAGACGGCCAGGGTGGAGAATCAAACAGAAGGCTGGGCGCAAACGGTAAAGATCTGTATCTTCAGGTACCAATAAATACAACATTAACAGATATTAATAATAACGAAGAGATAACACTGTCGGACTTAAATTCATCCGTTTTAGTTTGCGGTGGAGGAGCAGGAGGATTTGGAAATGATTCTTTCAAAACCGCAACCGACCGGACTCCCAAGAGAGCTACTCCGGGTCAAAAAGGCCAGGTAAGAAGACTAAAACTTATTTTAAAACTGATTGCCGATTATGGTCTGATCGGGCTCCCTAACGCCGGCAAGAGCAGTTTGCTGAACGAACTGACAAATGCCAAAGCCAGAATAGCTAGTTATCCTTTTACAACTCTGGAACCGAATTTAGGGGTAATAAACGGAAAAATACTGACAGATATTCCGGGTTTGATAGAAGGAGCGTCAATGGGAAAGGGTTTAGGGATAAAATTTCTTAAACATATTGAGAAAGTCACACTGTTATTACACTGTATTTCAGTTGAGTCGGAAAATATTGAAAAAGATTATCAGACAGTTGTTGAAGAAATTGCAAAATATAACAAAAATATTCTTACCAAAAAAACAATTATTTTATTAACTAAAGTAGACCTAGTTTCTCAAGAAGTTGTTAAGGAAAAAATGAAAATTTTGGAAAAATTACAATCTAAAATAATTCCGGTTTCAATTTATGATAGAAAAACCCTCAAGTTTCTCAAAGAGCAGCTTGTAAAATAATTAACTTTTTACTTTATTATTTAAATTTACTTTTACTCTTGTCGCTTCAAAAGACATCTGATATGGTTCCGAGCCTTGATGATACAACTTTAAATGTTGAGAAGTAATTATTCCTGTAACTTCACTAAATTTGAATTCAAATGCCGTAGGTGTAAAAACTTCAAATACTAATGCAGAATCATGAGAACCTAAACAGTCGGTCCATGTTAATTTATAAATTTCAGGACCATTTAATTCCTTAGATTTTTTAAATTGTAAAGCTTCTTTAAATCTTGAAAAAAGAAATTCAAACATATTCTATTTTACCACAGATTTTTATATTATAGGATTGTTATTTTTTAAAGCATTTTAACTTGTAATTCCCTGTGGTCTCTGCCACAGGGAAACAACTAAAGGGAAAGAGTGAAAACCGAATTAGGTTTTCACATTATCTTTGTCATATCGAGCGATTAGCGAGAAATCTAGCGCTAGCGTAGTTTACGTTTCACTAGATTTCTCAGTCTGCCATGGCGGGATCCTTCGAAATGACATATGATACCCTGTGGTCTCTGCCACAGGGTAATTCATTCCAAGGATTTGAACAAAAAATGGTGTTAAAATAACTTTAAATGATTACAAATAAACTCTTTAAATTAGAAAAGGATATTGCCCAACTATTATTGGAAAAATTAGAAAGTTCAACTATTACTTTAGAAAGAGCAAGCGAAATAGCAGGTTTTGTAATTAAATCCCTTCCTGACAATCTTACTGACGAACAACTCAGTAAAATACTCCTTAAGCTTGATGATCAATTCATAGAATTAGCAAATATAGTTAATATTCACTTTATGGAATATCAGGAGAAAAAAAGACAAAACTTAATTTCACAGGCTCAAGATCTCATTCATCAGAATAAGTTAGAACAGGCTAATAATTTAATGAAAGACTATTTTTATAAAAAAATATGACAGCAGAAGGGGCAATCGCAGAAGTCAGAGCAACGCATATCGGGCCAAAAAAAGAGCTACATAATCCGAAATCCGAAGCACCTAAAAAGACTGAATCAAAATGGAAGAGATTGATTCAAAATCTAAAAAAAGAAGATTCTTTAAATCAGCCAAGGCATGTTTTGGAAGTACTTACAGAAATAGGCATATCTGAGAAGTATTCATTGGTTAAATCAGAAATTCAGGCTCAAATAAAAAAAGCTCAAGGGGTAATGCCAGATGTATTCGACAAGTCATTTGGTATAGACATTTTTGTTGGTAAGATAAGAGATCAAAGGCAATTGGAAATGAAACAGGAAAATCAGATTCTGCAGACACCCGAATCAATCAGAAAAATTCTTACAGCTTTACAGCCAGATAGTGTAGATGACATTTCAACTACAAAGTTTTTAGGTGATTCAATTTTATTGACGAGTGCAAATGGTGTAGAAATACAACTTACTCTGCCAACAGAGCAAAAAATGCTAAGAGATCCATTAACAAATCATCTTGGTTTACAAATAAATGCTCAAAAGATGAAAGGAGTGTCAACGGAAACAAACGCAATTGTTAGTAAATTAGCAGCTGAGCAAAATAACGCAGATTCATTATTACAAACAACTCAAGGCATAGTTGATTATGTAAGCATGGTCAAGGAAGTTCTACCTGCTGAGATAAGTAGGGAAAAGCAAAAAATGGATAGTATTAAAGATAAAGAAAAGCAAAGAGCAGATTGGCTGATCGATGAGAGTATTATAGAAAATAATCCGATTAAATCTCGGTTACCAGCAGAATATGCAAAAACCCCCGAAGAACTACGGGAGAGAATGAAAACTTTAAAATATTTGCCTGCCGAGGCAGAGATGCGTCAGGCTTTTAAAGGTAGGGAAAAAGAATTTGACCAATTCTGCTTTGAAAATGAAGTTTATGAGCTTTACACGCAAGAATTTGTTGATTCAATAAGTAGATATTTGATTTCAAGAGCTGCTTTGTATCAAAATAATATTGATTCTACTAATTTAAGACCTATTAGGATTGTGGAAGTGGGTGCCGGTAGAGGTCAGATGACACATTTTATTAAAGAAAAAATGCAAGAATTGGGAATAAGAAATGATCAGCTAGAAATTAGGGCTACAGATCCTAATATCTGGTCTGAAGATTTGGGTAAAACAGTAATTGATGTTGAAAATCTAGATGCGGAAAAAGCAGTTCAGAAATATCAACCTGATATAGTATTATTCTCTTGGATACCCCCTGGTGAAGATCTTAGTCCTGCCTTGAGACAAAACAGTGTTCAAGAATACGTTTTAGTAGGTGAGGAATTATCTGGCAATGATAGAACTTGGGGAAAAAATGTTATCTTTGATAAAGATGTGATGGCTGACTATGAAAAGGACGGTTTTTACAAACAATATTTAGGAGAGGGTGATGATGATAGTCTAAATTTGGTACACGGACAATTAGGAAGGGGACAAATAAAAGAAGGAATAGATGATTCACAACACTCTACAACAATAGCTTTTATTAGAGAATAAATCTGTCCTACTTAGTCCTTGTTAGAAATGCAAAATCCAAGTCTGTACACCCTAAGGGTGTCTAGGTACGGATTTAATCAGTTGATTTAGACCTTCCTGATTTAATGGGATAATATGGCTGTAATAAAGATTATTGAGATAGGACATCATGTACTGAAATTAAAGAATAAAAAAATAGTTGATTTTAAATCCACAAAGCTTAAAAAGTTGGTTAAAGATTTAACTGATACGATGAGGCATTCCACCCGTCGGGTGGAATAGCACGGATTTCTAATATATTAAACCATGTGGAGGATTTACTTAAAAAAATTGCAGAACGAAATAAATCCGGTTTCGATTTATGATTTAGACTCTCTGGATCGAGTTAGAATATTATTTTAAGTTTCAATTTAGGCCGTTAGGACATTATTTCGAACTCCAGAGGTTAGGAATTTACTATTTCACTGATAAACATGTTGTGGGAACTGCAAATGAAAAAGGTTTGCGGCGTTTTTTTGTTGGATTAAATAAAACATTAGAATATCCAGTAATGTAGACTGTTTCTATAACACCTTCTGAACCGATTTCCAAACCCACCTGGCTCCATAATTCTAATGTCTTTGCATTTACCGTTCTAACTGCTTGTATTCCTCTGGAAGCGGCTAAAGCTGTAGCTTCTCCTTCAGCAACTCCCAATAGTATACTAATAAATACTTTTGCTCCTACTACTATTTCTGGATTAATTCTATTTTCAGCCATGTTTGGATTTTACTTCTTCTTCTTCTTCTTGTCAAGAGCAATTAGACGGCTTAAATAGAAAAAGTAAAATCCATCATTCTAAATTAATTCTATAAAAGTGTTCACTTTTTTAGGCTTTGACATATAAATAGTGAAGAGTAGAATTAGGTTTAGCTTCATTCCACCCGACGGGTGGAATAGGAATAATGATCATTTACAGGGAATAGAATTTTTGGAAAAAGTAACTGATAACAGAAAAATAATTTCCTGGAAATTTTATTTAAAAAATATTCGAAATTCCAAAGAACAACAGGAAGCTTCAAAAATAACCAAGATTGAATACGAAAAATTATAACAACGATTCTGGAGTCGTCGTTTCACTCCTCCTTAGAATGACAGATAAGGTAGAATAAAATATGAATCAGTGTAGTCAGTGTAAGTATCAAATAAATCCTGAGTGGTTTTTTTGTCCGAATTGCGGGAAAGAGCTTAGGATAAAACCCATCTCATTCGGAAGGCAAATTTTTATTTATACAGTCAGTTTTTTCCTGGCTCCGCTTGGCTTGGGGTGGGGAATAAAATATATTCGTAGTAAAGATAACAAAGTCAGGCTAGTTGGTTTGATCGCCATTGTGCTTACACTTATATCTGTGGTATTGCTAATAGCTACCTTTAAAAATGTAATGGATCAATACTCAAAACTGCTGAATAATTATGGAATTATCCGCTGACCAAATTCAGATGGGATTGCTTTGCTCCGTTCGCAATGACGATCAGGCAGAGTGCTGTTCTCGACATGCTCGAACAATAATTTTATGGTGTTGGGGTGGGGGAAGAAGATGGAGTTGGAGTCGTAGTTGTTGAGGTTGTGGTTGGTGTCGGGCTAGAAGTTGAAAGTGTTGGTTTGGTGGTTGGAGCGCCGGTTGGTTCTTCGAATATTTTTCCGCCGGTCGTAACAACTACATCAAATTCACCGTCTGCATCAAGTTCCTGGGAATCTATTTCAATAGTGTCGAAACTGGAATTGAGGGATTTTTCAATATCACCGGCAACATCTTCAAATCCTTTTTTAGCTGAAATTGTTGTTTTAGCGTGATCGTATTCTTCGGCATTACCGGTTGTTATATTTTCTGTTTTGTAACCGGCCTCAACCAAAGCGTCGACTGCTGTTTTTGCCTCGCCCGGAGTACCTGTACCATTTAATATCTGAATTTTTACTTTAGATTTATCAATCGGTTTTGCAGTCGGACTGGGAGTAGAGGTGGGTTCTTTTTTATCATCAACCATTACTTTTTTTACTTCGGAGTCTTTTGTTTGTTGCTTTTGCCAGAAGAAGAATCCGCCGGCAAGAGCAATTAATACTACAACGACAATCACAATCATCATTGTTTTATTTTTATTGCCTCCGCCAGTCTGATTCAGATCGTATGAAACGGTTTCGATCATATTTTATTATTTGCTTATGTATATATATACCAATCAATTACTGATTTTGCAAGAGCAAAGAGATTTCGTAACTATTCACAGTTCTTGACAAAGATTATAATCAATTGTCATTGCGAGCGGTGAGTTTTGGAGCGAAGCAATCTCATTAATGGGATTGCTTCGGAACGTCTGACGTTCCTTCGTCGTCGTTCCTCCTCCTCGCAATGACATAGTCTGGTATAGTTTTGTCAAGAAGCGTGAACTCTTACGAGATTTCGGTTAGTTATAAGGAGATGTCGGGTAGGGCGTAATACAATACAATCTTCCGCAGGTAGTGCAATTATCGCCGCCTATGTATCTGCAATTTGGCGGTGGATTAGTACAACCTAGAGGTTTGCAGGAAGTATAGCGGGTTGGATAAAGTGTTGGAGTTCTTGACGGATAATAATATGAGGGTCTGCGGGTAGGTGTAGGAGTTGTTCTTCGACAGGTTATACAGTTGACTCCTGGGGGAGCAGTTAAATTGTTCGAACAGTAAGTTGTTCTATTTGTAGTATTGTAGCATAGTCTGTTATAACCCCTATTTAAACAAGTTTGGCAACTCAAAGGTGTTTGATATATTGTTGGTCTGGTGGCAGTCGGTGTAACGCAGATTAAAACAGGGAGACAATTGAAGGTTGACTGTTGTCCGATCGGGGTCGGCGGACAATTCAATTTATAGTAACATCCGTTCGGTATGTAACTGTATTGTTGCGATTCAAGACCGAGTATATTTTGATTATTTCTGACTAACACGCCAATCTGTAAAACAAAAAAGATTGCCAATGAAGCAAAGACAACCATTTTATTTTCTTGAAAGAAGTTCTTCAGCATATTAAATTAAGAATAGTTGTTTTTTATAAGTTGTCAACGGGAATTTACTACAGGAATAATTTTGATTTTGCAGATTTATTGATTGAATCCGAAAGTTGGCTTAGGATACATGGTTGCAGCTGTTGGATAAATATATGGCCCTTTAGTTGGCGTTACTCCGCACCAGCCTCCTATAGGCTCAGGCATCAGACAGCGTGGTTCTGAAAATAGACAGGCAGGCGGAAGAGTGCATTTTGCAGGAGTTATTGTCGGAACAATGCATTTTACACAGGTTAATCCGGTTGGTAGAGGCAGAATTGTAGAAAGAGAAGTACAATAGCTGGTTTTTTTAACGGAGTCAAAACATAAATTCGTGAGTTTATTGGCTGCACATTCACCACAGGTTAGAGATGTTCGGATTCCAGTTGGTTTGGGAGTAAGAGTGGGAGTTGGACAGACAAGGGTTGGGACACATTGGAAAGTTGACTTGGTGTCGGACTCTTTCGGTGGACAGTTCAATTTATAGTAACATCCGGGGGTAATGTAATTATTTTCACTTGCACTCGAATTGTATGTGTTTTTTGTTCCATTAACCAAGACGGCAACTATAAGAAGAAAAACAATTGAAAAAGAATAGATAGCTACTAATTTATTTTCCCGAAATAATTTATCGTACATGTTTAATTTAAGGATAGAATAAAAGTTTGGAATGTCAAGGGTTGATAATTTTTTAAAAATTTATATAATTATAGGATATGAGTGAATTAGTACGCAGAGCAATAACCTCGGATGTTTCACCACTATGTTGGTTTTGCATTAGATATTCATCAATTACAGGAGTTCCAGCTGAAGAACGAATTAAAAACACACCCCCTTTAAAAGACAAGGGGCAATGTGATGCGATCCATGATCCTGATACAGCAGTATTTGAATATGGAAGTTTAAGCCAACAATTAGAACAATATTTTGATTTAATTAAAAAAAAGAGTAATAAACCAAAGAAAATTAAACCAGACATTTTAACTGTAAAAGCAGATAGGCCTTGTAAAGTATTTGTAGTTAATGATCAAGGAGATCGAGTAAGATTAGCTTTTGAACCACTTAATAATTTAAATACAACAATTTTTCAGAGTCATTTTGGAGATAGTGAATAATAAATTAAGTGATTTTGGTCACAGAAGTTTTTTAATAAAAGGGTGTAAAGTAGTGGTATGAGGAAATCTGCGAAGAGAAAATTATTCTTTGCTACTTTTAGTCTTTTGATTTTACTGGGTTTAATTTTCAACTATTATATTAATTCCGGGAAAAGAAATCAGCAAAAAACCTATTTTGATTTGAAGACTGCACCTGAGGCGCAGACAGTAGAGGATCTGAGGTTGTTTGATCCTGCTGTGAATTCAAAAGCAAGTCTTCACGCCGGTGTCAGTGTTTCTCTGGCAGCAAGGTGGTACCTGGATCATTTGGCCGGAACCGGATGGATACTGGACGTACCTCCACAGAATCCGGCAGATGAACAAATTCAGATGATCCAGCTGCGAAAAGGAGTAGACACTCTTTCGATTTCTTTGATTAACGACGGAAAGGGAGGAACCGATGTTATTTTTGAAAAAGTCGGTGACCAAAATGCGGGTGAAGAAGGGGAGGATCCATGAATAAAACAACCAGACTTATTTTTTCCGTAATTTTCATTTTTTACACCTTTTTTTTAGCGGTTCTGCCCGCTTCCGCTCAAACTGTATTTAAGTTCGTCGCCTGGGGAGATACTAAAGGGGACACTCAAACCTTAACCAATCTTTCCAACCAAGCTAAAGCCTTAAATCCGGTATTTACAATCTATGCAGGTGATTTGGAAACCGCAGGATTCACTGCTGCCGGAATGAATGTCTGGAAGAATGCCCTGAACGGCGGAGTAAATAACGGATTATTCAATATTACTTTTCCGGTGAGGGGAAATCATGATAATGCTGTTGCCGGAGCCAGTACCGCCTGGCAAAATTATTTTAATCTGGCTGCGCAAGTACAAATTATCGGCGGGACAAATTATTCGGCTTTAAACGATGATCTGACCTACTCTTTTGATTACGGTAACTCAAGAATAATCGGAATTGATGTCCCGGGGAATGTGACTCAGATGACTGCGGCGCAGATTGCCTGGCTTGATCAAAGATTGACCGATGCCGAATCCAGCGGATTGACGCATGCCTTCTTTTTTTGGCACGGACCTTTTTATTATATAGCAAATCATGTCAGTCCTCTTCCTCCAGCTTCCTTAATCAGCGTGATAAATAAACACCCGATTGTCTCAGCAGGATTTTATGGACATGAGCACTCTGTAGCATATACCCATATTAACGGTTCACGGATTCCCGGAATAACACAACAGTTTGAGCAATTTGTCTCGGGTGACGCCGGAGCCGGACCGACAACACCGAGCAGTGCGCGTATTGATTATTGGTTGGACGTTGGTACCGGCGGCGGATTCCTGATGGTTAACGTGAACGGAGGACAGTTCACAGTAGATTTTTATAAAGGCGGAACAACCGCAGTTCAGTATTCAAAAACTTTTATTAAAAGCGGAACGACTCCACCGCCACCGGTTACACCAACCAGAACACCAACGCCCGGCGGTTCGACCCCGACCAGAACTCCAACCCAATCTATTGTATCTCCTACACCTATTATAGGTGTCTGTACATATTATAAAAATTGAAATTTTGTGCCTATTCCACCCGACGGGTGGAATGAAGCTAGATTTTATTGGAATATAAGAATTGGGCGTCTGGAAGTGTCTGCAATATTTCTTGATTTAAAGGATAACTCATTTGTACTGGTCGTCTGAAATGCAAAAGATACTATTTTGCTTGGATTTGATTTTATAAAATTAGTTATATCTATTTCTTTAAATGCGCCGGAATAATTTGTAGTAAATGACAAAATCAAGTTACCTAAAGCAGGCTTATTGTTGTAAGTAATTCCGGTTTCGGTCCAGTAATTATTCGGAACCAGGTAAAGATTTATTGTACCGTTAGTCGGGTCATTAACCCAGACTTTAAGTTTTGCAGAATTAAATTTTAATAAAGCAAGTTGAGTTAAGTCAAATTTCATAAAAGTAATTTTCGTTGGAGACGTCTTAACTTTAAGATCCGTTTCTTTGCCGCTATTATTATTAGGGTAATTTGAATTTACATATGAATCGGCAACCGGTTCTAATTTTAATAATGCAGGAGTTATGGTAGGAGTTTTCGTAGGAATATAAGTAGTCGGAGTTGGGGTTAGTGTTATTTTTATAGGACCTGTAGGTGTCGGCGTTAACGTAATATGACTAGTTGGTGTTGGAGTTAATGTTAGCTTTGGAGTGAGATTTATAGAAGGAGTCAAAGTAGGAGTAACTTTTATATAAGTGGGCGTTGGTGTTCGCGTTGAGGTCGGAGTAAGTAAAGGCGGGATTTTTGAACCTACGATAAATTCATAGACTAACAGATTGGAATCCGCACCTATTGAGTCTCTAGCTGTAAAGGTCAATTTATAGTTACCCGCTTGATATGTGAAAAAATTCCCTCCAGTTCCGTCAAAACACTTAATCTCCTCGCACAATTTACTACCAACATGTGGACTTACTGTCATATCTGATAATTGCTTAAATCCATCGGGATAGGTTACTTCTCTTGATATGTTAGTTATATCATCAGAAAAGTCATGCGCAAAGATTAAGGATTGGATTAAAGTATTTTCATATGCAAACCATCTGCCATCCGGTAACTGATATAATCCATTAAAGTTCGCACTTCTAAGTTTGGGAGGATAGTTATCAGGAACATCAATTTGAACAATGGCCTTATCTACTGTATGTGACACCTGAGTAATTTTAATTCCGGACAGCTCATCAATTAATATTTGTCCATCATACATGCTAGCATCGTACCAACTTTTAAGTGTTCCAGGTTCACCAGGATTTACATCAATAAATAATGTTTTTCTGCTATCAGAGATAGCTTGGGCTAAATGAACATTTACTCCCCTAGTGATAGTATCCGGTAACACCGTATCTATGCCAACTTTTTTTCTGAAGGAAAGATACATATAATTATCATCCACATTCCTCCAAATCCTCACAACCTTTAAGCCCGGATCTGTAATCTCATGAGCAAAGATTTCCAACTCCTGATCGTTTTTAACAAATGAGTATTCGTTTTCATCAATCCAGCTTAAGGCGAGCTTGTGTGGTCCGTTGAAAACCGGTGCATTATCTGATGACAAACCCATAATGTCATAGTTATCTCCGTATTCTATTACCTGGCATTCGCTTTCGGTCCCGAACGCTTTACTACCACAGTTATAGGTACTTGCATGTAAAAGTCCGAAATTATGCCCAATTTCGTGAATACTAATACCTTTGTTAATATACTCATTCCAGGCAACCACAGAACGCTTATCCGATAATGCAACACCACTAAAACCCCAACCACACCCAGGGGGTTTTGGCAGGTAATACTGTATTATCCGGTAGTCATCCAATATAAAACCTGATTGACTCAATACCGAATCCGTTTGGGATACTAAATCGTATATATAACATTTATTTGCTACGTTACTGAAGTTAACAGTCGTCTTTGTCACTTCTCCTGTTAAGCTCATTTTATTTCTTGAAGTTTCCTTATAATATGTTGCTGCCGAACTCGTAATACCGAAAATCGCTGTGTCTAGTGCTTGAGTTGTAATCTCTGCAGGATCATAGTCTGCGTCAACAATAACCATTAAAGTTCTTTGAGGACCAAAGACTTCATATCTATTTAAAGAACCATACGAAACATTTAGTTGAGGATCGGCAACAACAAGATTGTTATCTATAAGATATCCGTTAACAGTCACGTCTCCATATGGGAGGGAGCCGCTTTTTTCCGAGATATAAAGGTTTAAACCGTTTAATAAATATTCGTATCTCGCTTGATTTTTTTCAAAATCATCGTAAACAGTTGTTTTTAATTTTCCTTTAACGGTTTCTTTTTTCTCGATCAGGTTTTTAGAAAATAATTCCCGGGGGAGATTTTGTTTAACATCTTCAGGAATTAAATTTTCCAGAAATTTATCGGGTTCGTCGGGAAGATAGGAAAGCATAAGTTGCTTGCGTTCTGCCGCAAGGTTATGTAAATTATCCGTTGATTGCTGATTTATTGCTTGTCCCTTAGTGCTTTTGACATAGTTTAAAAACTCGGAATTTATTGCCTTAATGCGGTCAGAATTATTGATTTTATTGTTTGTTCCCACTGCACTTGATCGCGGATCCTGACTTTTACGAAGATTTAATCCGGCGCCTATCATTGCGAGAACTAATATAAAGACAGGAAGAATTTTTAAAGAAGTTAATAAAATATTTCTTATTTTTTCTTTATTTTCTGAATTAGAAAAAGATACATTCTTATCGTTTATAGACATTAATTGATATTAGTACTAATATTGAATCGGTGTCAATAGTAAATAGTAAATACTTTTATTTAAGGAAAGCCAAAAGTAGTGCTATTCCTAAGACGGTTACAATTATTGCAGAAGTTAAACTCAAATAAGGCTCAATGCGGCTGATATTCCTGAATTTTTTGGCGGCTTTGTTTTTGGCTACTACGACTAAAATTCCACCGGCGATTAAGACCGAGGCGAGCCCCAAACTAAAAGATAAGAGTAAAATTATACCGAATAAAATTTTATTGAGAGAAACTGCGACTATCAATATTGCCAGAGCATCGACGCAAGGGACTATTCCTCCGGAAATTCCTAAGGGTAGAAGGGTTTTGAGAGATAGATGTTCATGATTATGTGAATGTACACCCTCAGGGAGGGCGTTTATTGACTTACCCACCCTGAGGGTGCTAAAAAACGGAATTTTTTTAGAACGGATGTAGATTAGATAAAGGCCAAAACCAAGAACTAAAAGACCGGAAAAGAAATTAAGCCACCTAATGACAGTATCAGGAACAATGTATTGGGTTAATAATAAAGCCCCGAGTCCTAATAAGAATACACTCGAAGTGTGGGTTATTGTAATAATTAATCCGAGATATAAAGCTTGCAGTAAAGTTCCGCGTTCGCCGATTAAAAAACTTGCTGTGATTCCTTTGCCGTGACCCGGAGTTAGGGCATGTAGTGCTCCGATACTGAAAGCTATCGCTATTGCCCAGAGTTTTAAGGAAAGCGGAATTTCCTCGGTTGGTTTAATGTATCGGTTTAAGAAATTTTGCAATCGATCGCCGGTTTTCAGAGATCCACCCTCAAGGAGGGGATTTATTGATTCGTCCACCCTGAGGGTGGACACCTTGCCAAAAATAACACTAACCCGATCGGGAGGAATCTTTTTTGTTGAAAGCGGAGTCAAATTATTTGACCCTTTGATCTCAAGTTGTATTTCTGTTATTTTTTTATCCCTGCCATTATAAAAATAGTCGAGCGAACCTTTTTGAGGCAATGAAATATTTTTTGTATAAATTAAAGTTATTCTGGTTGGCGGGGGAGAGAAGAAAGTGTAGTAATCGGAGAGTATTACTTGTTTTGGTTCGAAGTTATATTTTTTTCCATTGAAAACAATCCAGGAAGAATCTTTTCCCAGTTCCATCCAGTTATTTTTTTCATCACTGGAAATTTCCCTGTCTTTGTTGGTATCGATACTTTCCCAGACTAAAGTTTTTTCGTAAGCAAAAAACTGCATTTCGATTTTTAACTCTGTTAATTTCTTGTCAATTGTGAGAATCTGTTTTTCGTCATAAACCTTAACGTTTCCCAGTTCATCAAGCGGGTGAGCTTGGGCAAATGAGGGAATTACAAATAAAGAAATAAACAAAAAAATAAATATAGAGAAAAAAAATTTATGAGAAAAAAGCTTCATATGATTTGATAATAGTCTTATATCCGTGTTAAAATATAGTATTCTTTTAGCAAAAAGGGGCTCCGATTGGAGTCCTTTTTGTTTTTAATGAATAAACTTTAGCACAAACTAACGTTTAAATAAAGAAAAATTGATAGAATCTTAGTCCAAGATTAAAATGTCACCCCCATAATGAGTTTCTTACAAACGACGGTACAGAAAATAATTGAGTAATTAACATGCATTACAAAATTTGCAGCTATGTCATTGCGAGGAGCGAAGCGACGTGGCAATCTATTATGTAATTAACGAGATTGCTTCGCTTCAACAATCACCGCTCGCAATGACAAAAATCGTATTAATAGAACAGTTTAATTAAATTTCGCCATTCGGGTTATTTAATAAGGGGGGTGACATTTCTATTTTGGTTTGACATTGGATTATCTGCTCTTGACAAAAAATTAAATTGGTATTAGAGTGAATATTAAATGAAAAATAAAATTTTAGTAACTGCTTTTTTTGCTTTGTTAGCAATTCTAGTATTGGAGTTTTCTTTTTTATACCCGAAAAACCAAAATAATTTACAAACATCAGCACAAGTACCCGTATCAGTTACACCTCCTCCCTGGTATCCAACGCGAACACCAACCTCAGCCTATAAAACACCGACACCTCCTTTTAAAAGTATAAGTAAATATGTATATATTACCTATAGCTGCAGAAATGATTCTACAAACGGGACATATGTATTGACTAATTCAAACCGTTGCCGAACCGCTGCCGAATGGTTAAAAGATGCTAATTCATCCTGTTATCAAAAGACCGCAGGTGCCTGCGTAACCGGAACCGGTTCTACGACATCGTGCGTTGACTCGACTTTATATTCACCCCAATGTGCGGTAAAACCAAGTTACATCACACCAACGAGTTATAAATCTCCAACCCCCACTCCAGGTTGTAATAATTACATGGTCTGGTTTATTAAATTTCCGTTTGATTATAACAATGATGGAGTAATAAATGTAATTGATTATCAAATATGGATGCAAAAAAATCCCGGAGTGAATATCTGTCCTTCAAAGACTCCTACGCCAACCTGTATACCGCGGCCGACCTGTCTTGATACCCCCCCGTATTGTGCATTTCCGGAAGGGATTGGAGGTTATTGTGAAGTTGCACCGACTCCGACACGAGGCCCGTGTGGGCCGCTTTATTGTCCAACCCCGCCTTACGGCTGCAAGTATTACGGAGGGGATAACTGCACAACCTGCGGTCAATTAATCTGCAGCACAATCACGGGTCCACAACCTCTAAACAATTAAATAAACAGAAATCGAAAAATCTTCAGTGAAAACGTAAGAGTTCACAAGTCTTAACGAAACTATATCAGACTATACAATTTTGTCATTGCGAGGAGTGATGATTTTTAGTTGAAACTTCGAAGCAATCTAATTATTATAACGTTCTAAAACAGAGATTGCTTCGCTCCAAAACTCATCGCTCGCAATGACAATCTGTGTTAAAGAGAATGAACTCTCAGGTGAAAACTCATAAGAAAAAAGCGTAATACCATTCCGCTATCAAAGATCAATATTTGATAACTTCGTCAGGTATTATACCCAACGCAGCTGTCATTATGCTCATTAGCGAATGACTGCGAAGTGGTATAACAAAATTGTGTTATACTTATTGACATATGAATAATACAGTTACCCTATCACAATCAGCGTATAAAGAGCTTTTGGTCCGGATAAGCAAGTTGGAAAAAATGCTTGGCACTTTATTGGAAAAGTTTGAGCAGGAACCGCCTTATGGAAGTGATAAATGGTGGGATTGGTCAATTAAAAAAGGGAAAGAGGATATAAAAAAAGGTGATTTTTATGAACTAAGAAATAAAAAAGAGGTGGCTGATTTTTTCAAAAATATAAAAAATGACCGATCCAACCAACGCTATCACCATCAGGTTCGCGGCTAGAGCTGAAAAACAAGCTCGCAAATTGCCAACTAAAATTTTGAGGAAGTTGCATAAACAACTTAAACTTCTGCAAAAAGATATTGACCATCCCTCTCTAAATTTTCGCAAAAAAGCAAACTCGGATCAGTATGAGGGAAGAATAGATTTTCATTATCGATTTACCGGAGAATTTGCAGCTGAGTATTTTTATATCACTTCAATTGGAATGCATGATATAGGTTTGGGAAAAAAGTAGATTTAGAGCTAAAATGGCAACCGCTTCGGTTGACAAATGGCCATCCAGATATAAAAAAAGAGGCGAATAAAAGGGATATTCCTTATCAATCGTTGATAAAAGTCTATTTAGCAGAAAAATTTACATAAACTAACTTGGTTTTTTTGCAGAGCCAAAATGGCAACAGAAGCGGTTGACAAAAATGGCTTCTGATTTAATGATAAATGAAGCAGATATTGAAGGTTTCTAAAGTTTTTATTTTCCACCAGTTTCCGGAAGCGGATATATAAATACCTCCGCCGGTTCACATTCTCTATATCGAAAAGACAGTGGGTAGCATTTTTGTGAAGTAATTATAGAAGACGTGTCAGTTCTTCTTTCTATAATTGTAGTTACTCCTTCGTTCGCTATATGAATATATCCCAATGCTCCGATGCCTAAAATAAGAAAATATCCAATTAATCCTGCCGCTGCAGCTTGAGATGCTAAATTATTCGAGGTCATAATAATTGTAATTTACATTACTATTTTAGCACACTAGCCCTAAAAAGCAATAATTAATTTAGCTGACCCACCTGCAGTTGTTTAACTTTGAAGCCATGATCGAGTTTTTGTCATTGCGAGGAAGCGCCGATTAGGCGCTGACGTGGCAATCTCTTTCATCGTTTTGGGATTGCTTCGCTTCAACAATCACCGCTGGCAATGACAGAAAGAGCTAAATGGCACAAAGTGCAGGTGGGTCAGTTAATTTAGCTTGAAAGCAATTGCATTTTGCAATAAAAAATAATAGGATATTGACGATATATAACATGAGAAAAATAATTTTATTTATCCCAATTTTAGCTTCGACTTTTTTTATTTCTACAATTGGAGTAAATGCTCTTGGCGGATATTTGACCGGGGATTATGGTCAGGTGGCGGCGGAGCAGGTAAAGGAATATTGACAAAGATCGCATGATTTGTTATTCTTACTTTATATACATAATTGTCTATAAAAATGGAACCAGAATTGGTGAACAAACAGGCAAAGGAATTGGGTATTTCTCCGGTTGAGATAGTTCGGGAGGAGATGGAGGTATTTATCGTCGACGCACTCTCGCGATCCAAGATAAGCAATAGAATCGTCTTCAAAGGCGGAACAGCCTTGAGACTGGTCTACGGCTCGCCCAGATTTTCCCAGGATCTTGACTTTTCCCTTATTAAAAATAGCAATTTTCCCGAATTTGTCCGAGTTATAAAAAAGATTGAAAAAAGCCGTGATGGACTGGCAATAAAGGATATCTACGATAAAAGAAATACTCTTTTTGCTTTACTTTTGGTAAAAAATAAGCTTTTGAATCAATCATTTTTCATAAAAGTCGAGATCTCCAAAAAAAAGTACGGACTTAAAAAGAGCGATTACGAACTTAAAGCGGTGAGATCGCCGGTAAGCATATTGACTCCTCTAATCGACACCTACTCGTTAGAGAGGATTTTTTACGAAAAAAAGCTGGCGGTAAAATCGAGACAGGAGCCCCGGGATTATTTTGATCTTTGGTGGCTGGGGGAGAAGCTGGGTAAAAAAATACAGATCGGCCAACCTAAAATTCATAGGGGTAAGTTCGCAGGCGAGATAAGTCAGCTTTTGCCTGACTATCTTAAGAGTTGGCCGAAAAATTTTTTAATACCACTACGCAGTCATCCATCAATAAAAAAATGACTGCTTCGTTAGGTATTAACCTACATTGACAATCTAATCGTATAATACCTCGAAGCTATCAAACTATTTGTTTGATAGCGAAGTGGTATAAAAAATTATGAACGATCTTAAGATTCTGCAGAGAATAAACCAGTATCCAAATTCGATTTTTTCCGTATCTGATCTGGGAAAAATTTTAAACAGCAAAGAAAAAAATCTACGTACAGTAATCCACCGTTTAAGCAAAAGGGGAGTGATTCAAAAGCTAGGGAGAGGTTGGTACAGTGCTTATAACAAAATAGTTATACCGGAGCAGGTTACTTCGCAGATCTATTACCCGTCTTATCTGTCTTTAAAGACAGTGTTGAGTAAGGTTGGAGTTGTCAATCAGATTCCACGTCAGATTTATAGTGTGACCTTGAATAAATCTTATCAGGCTAAAATTAATAATATTCTTTTAGTTTATCGACAGGTAAAAAGAGAACTATTTTTTGGCTTTTATCAGAAGGAAAATCAGTATATTGCCTATCCGGAGAAGGCATTACTCGATCTTATCTATTTTGTCTCACGCGGAGTAGAAACGGTATCCTGGCAAGAAATGGATCTATCAAGATTAAATAAAAAAAAATTATTTCGTTGGGTAAAATCATATCCTTCTGCTGCCAAAAAATATTTAATTGATTCTATATGAGGCAATCGATCTATATTTTTTCAATTTTGGCTTTGATATTTTTTATTTTCCCAAAAGAAGTTAAGGCATTGGGTGGCTATTTGACCGGGGATTATGGGCAGGTGGCGCCGGTGGAGGTGAAGGCGATCATCGACTATGATGGGAAAACCGAAACGATTACTTCTTCTCAAACTTTTAGTTTTAATCCTTTGGTTTTGAGTAATTTTTACTGGGTGATGGCGTATCCTACAAAAGTAGAGATTAAAAAACTTGACAGTAAGGAGAATGTGTTGACGGATTCTTTTTTAGAAATAGAGAAGAAAACCGTAAAAAAATTCTCTAAAGACAATTTCTTTAAGAAACTTTTGTATCCGGATTTGATCGAAGAAGAAACGGTTCCTTCTCAGACTTTCAGCCGGATGGCGTTAATAAAGTATATAAAAGAAGTGCCGGATTTTAAAAACATGAAAGAGTTGGAAGCCTGGTTTAAAGCTAATGCCTATTCGATCCCAAAAAATTCCAGAGAATTATTCGCAGAATATCTGAAAAAAAACTGGCATTTTGTACTGGCTGTCATTGACGGACTGCACGTTGAAATGGATGCAAAAGAAAGTTTGACTATCAGTGCGGCTCACAATATACCGATTCAGGCTAAATTTAGGACTGAAAATATTATATATCCTCTTAAGTTAGTTGCTATTCAGCCTGACCGGGACTCAATTTCAGTACCTTTATCTTTTCCCTATGGAAGTTCAGCGGAAAGCATACTGGGAGTTAAAGATGCCAGAGCTAATGATCTGCTTTCAACTCAATCATCGAGTATGTATCCGCCGCTTTTGCTTGATCTTGCGACGCTGAAGATTGATCTTTTCATCAGGACAAAATATAAGGTCGAAGCCAAGGGATTTACGACAGTTTTTGCCGATAAAGAAGGAGATAAATTTTTGACCCGGATTATTGGCTATAAACCGATGACCCAACTTGAGGATGTAAAGATTGTAAAAGCTAAAGATCAAAAACGGGTAAATCCGCAAGTATCAGTTTTTGAAAATATTGTAAGACTAGTTGTTGTAGTAATGATAAGTTTAGTAGTGATACGACTTTTCATGCGGTCGTCGCAAAAGTCGTAATTATTATGTGTGAAAATAAATGTATCACCTGGAACACAATCGTAACAAGATGATACAAAATAGGTTGTTATACCCCTCTGCTTTCAAATTGTTGGGTATAATACCCAACGTAGCTTTGATTTTAGAGAACAGTTTTAATTGTAGAGATATTTCAAACTCTCATTTGAAGGCTACGGTAGGTATATACCAAAAAGTTGCAAAATCAAAGCAGAGTGGTATACATGTAGATTATGGTTAAAGTTTTTCTGATATGATTTCCGGCAAGGTCTTGGGAGAAGATTTTTATTTTATTTTCACCATAGAACAGTTTTAATTGTAGAGATATTTCAAACTCTCATTTGAAGGCTACGGTAGGTATATACCAAAAAGTTGCAAAATCAAAGCAGAGTGGTATACATGTAGATTATGGTTAAAGTTTTTCTGATATGATTTCCGGCAAGGTCTTGGGAGAAGATTTTTATTTTATTTTCACCATAATCAAGTTTTAATTCTGTTCCGAAATTGCCGTCTTTATAGTAATCTACAGGTTGGTCGTTTATAAGAACAAAACTATCTGGGTCTGTCTTACCTTTTATTTCAACAGTATCACCATATACGGTTTCTTTATCTTTCGGACTGGAGATTATAAGTTTGGGTTTGGTAGTTTCGTAGGTAATGTATTCTTCTTCTGATTTCATCTTGCTCCCGGTTTTGGAATCTTTAGCAAGAATGTAAACTTCATTTTTTCCTAACTTTAAACCTGAAAGTTCCGTGATAAAATCAGATGGTTCAACACGTATTTTTTTTACGCTTTTATCATTGATAAAAAATTCCAGATCGTCGAAGATATACGATGCAACAGTTATTTTAAAGGATGCACTATTGGTGGCGCGTAAAATTTCATCAATTTCTATATCGCCATTTATTTTTTGCCCGTTTTTTTTGGAGATAAAAAAACCTGCCAGAAAAAAAGCAAGTAAGACAAAGATAAAACCCAGTTTATTCATATACTGCGTCGGCATCGTTATCTTCTACGTGGACTTGACCAGTGCAGGTGGGACCGCAGCTGTAGGTAAACGTGCCTATGGCTTTTGCGGGTAGGAGAATCTCGCTAACCTGACCTTGGGGAGCCGTGGCATATATATCAAATTCTTTTAACTCAAAAATATAATCCTGATCCTGGGCGTCGACTCGAAGAATTGTATCCTGGTTTTGGACTAAGTAGAGATCACTTGGATCGAAAGTGTTATTGTTGGCAGTAATTGAGATTGTTTGAGGAGGTATATTCGTTGGTGTAAAAGAATCAACAACAGGTTCACTGGCTGAGGAATTATAAGTTTGTAGAGAATTTTTTTGCCTGGTAAAATAAAATGCCAGCGCAAAAATAGAAATTATGACAAAAAATAGAAACAATTTACCGGAATTTTTCATTTTATTGATTTAGGGATTGTGCTATGATTACTTTACTGCTTGACATTTAAATTGTCAAGATATACTTATAATACAATGAACCTCTTGAAAACGAAAAAAGTTTCTATTGCCTTATTTTTTTTAATTTTATTTTTTTCTCCTGGATCGGCTTCTGCCCAAAATTTAATGCGGCCGATTCAAGTGCAGAATGTTACTACAACGACAGCAGATATTATCTGGAAATCTGCATCGGGGGGAACATCTCAAGTAAAATATGGGACAACAACTTCATATGAAATGGGAACTGCAAACGGTGCAAACGGCAGAAAACAGATCGATAATTCACCCGGATTTATGCATAAGGCATCGATTACCGGACTTTCACCGAATACAAAATATTTTTATCAGGCTCTGACTAATGGTGGAGGAATGTCAGCCGCAGGAGATCAGACTTATTATATAAAAACTTCTCCGGTTACCGGTTCTTCCACTCCCTTCAGTTGGGTTGTAATTGGAGATTCGGGGAATGGAGGTAGCAATCAAAAAGCAACAGCCACTCAAATTGCCAATAAAAAACCCGAACTAGTGATTGAAGCAGGAGATGTGGTTTATGGATCCGGCGGATATGGCGGGTATGCCAGTCTTTCGGGAGAACCGGAACAAGACAGGCTTCACTATGATATTTTTAAAGAATCGATGAAATTTTCTCCTTATTATTTGGCTTGTGGAAATCACGATAATAATAGTAATAATACTCCAGCGGGAATACTGAATGGTTGTGATGTGATGGTAGATGACCAATCCATGCCAAATGGAGGAAGACTGCCAGGTTCATCCGGCAGCGGGAGCAGTGTGATTTATTCTTTTAATTATGGAAATGTGCATTTTACAGTGCTTAATGCCAATCCCGAAGCTTCCCCTCAACTGGGTGGAGCCCAGCTTAATTGGGCTATAAATGATATAAGAAACTCCGCACAGCCATGGAAAGTCGTAGTCTGGCATCAAAACGGTTGGTCTGCAGGAACTCACTCGACAAATGCCAATGTCACAGCCAACTTAATACCTATGGTTCAGGATGCAGGAGCACATGTTGTACTTTGGGGACATTCACATGTATATGAAAGATTCAGCCGATTTGCAAATCAGGGAAAGGCAGGCTGTACTACTGCAGGAGGTTGCCGAAACAAAGGACCTTATTATTTCACGATAGGTAATAGCGGAAGCGGAGGAGCAACAGGGACATGCGGGAGTTATGCGAACGGACCAATGTGCCTGGCGCGCTCGGGAGTGGGCAATATTCCAACCGGGACGGGATTACTTTATGCTCAAACAAATGGAAACAGCATGACTTTTAGTTATGTAACTTCTTCCGGGGCAACGAGTGAATCGGTCACTTATAATTTATCGGAATTTGGACCTGTTATACCGCCAACAGCCGGGCCTTCGCCAACGAATCAGCCAACTTCGCCGCCAAATTCTACACCTACAAGAACCCCTACTCCGTTAAGCGGAGCCACGAATACACCGCCTCCAATAATTACTCAGCCTCCGGGAGGTGTCTGCACTTATTACAAAAACTAAGCGTTAGTATCTCACTATTTTCATTCAGCTTGCAGAAAATTGAAACTTAATTTAGCTGAACCTGTTCAAGAAGTTATGTTAAATCAGTGATGGTTCTTCAGGATTAAAAGATACATTTAGTTATTGTAACTGTATAGTCTGAAGTATTTTTTCTGCCATAAATTGATTGCCCTTGTTAGAAGGATCAAAAATGAAGTAGTTTAGACATATTTATTGATTTAATTGTATTAAATAGGTTGGGGAGCTAATTGGGGAGACGATTTTTTACCTTTTTTCTTTTCTTCTTCTTTTGGCGATAAAGCTGAAATTGTGGTTTCCGGTTTTTTCCAACTGTAATATGGTCCAAGAGTGTCTTGAATCCTATTAAAAGCTCCTAATAATTCCGTTAACTGTTTAGTGCTGAAGTCTTTGAAAATTGCAAGAACTAAATCCTTATTAAGTGGTGTGGCGTTTTTTAAGGGAGTTGTTTCACTTGATTTTGGATTTTCTTTTTGAGCAACAAAACTTTTTAGAATTTCTTTCGCTTTGACGCCTTGTATTTTTAAATTTTTTAATAAATGCGCAGCTTTTGATTGTTCTTTTGATGGACCTTCTTTAGATTTAAGTTTAGGAGGAGCTTTTTCTGCTCTCGGTGCAGCTGTAAACCTTTCATTTATTGTTTCTACCATATTTATTTAGCCACTTGTAAGGCCTCATCAATTTTATTTTGTTTAAGAAATGAACGCATTTTTACTAAAACATCTTTGGTTTTATATAATTCTTCCTGATGTAAGTAGGTTGTGTAGAAAGGCAAAAATTCTTTATTGTTACTAACAAAATTATTTAATTTGTCTTTCAAGTTTTCAAGAGAATCAAATGGATAAAGATTTAAAAAACTTTGGGTTGTTTGTTTTGCATAAGACTCATCAATGACTCCTTTTTCTAAAAGTTCAATTAATAAATTTAAAAACTCGTTTTCAATTTGTTCGATAAAATCATTGTCAGGAAGCATATGTAAATTATACTTTTCTTTTGAATTAATTTAATGCAAATTTAATGTTTCTGCGATTTTTTCGGCCATAAATTTGTGGCCTTCGACTGAAGGATGAATTCCGTCGGAAGGATTAACATATTCTCTTTTTCCCTCTCTAGTTTCTGAATTAAATGAAGGTGTAAATGCGTCAATAAGTGGAACTCCTAAAGTTTTTGCTAAACCCACTGCATTTTCAAGTTGTTGAATTATTCTTAAAGAGTGTTCGTAGTTACTATCATATGACCAATTTACACCCTGAGGACCTTTCCCGAAATCTTTTCTTAGGGGTGCAATTTCTGCCAGCATATACACCCGGGGAGTAACCTGTTTGGCTTCTTCAACAAGCTTTGTCAGGGTTAACCAGTGTCTATCCCTATCATGGGGAGTGAAAGGATTATAGGAAAAAGAGGCAACTATTAAGACGTCTGGTTTTAGTTCAGGAATGGATTGGTAGTCGCGGGTTTGATATTTGAAATGCGATCCGAAACGAGCCAGACCCGTCTCAATATTTTGTGCGCCAGTTCCGTAGTTATATAAAAGAAACTTAGTTTTTGGATACTTAGTTTTTAGTTCGGAATCCAAATATTCCAGAACTTCACCCATTGTGTCGACCATGGAGTCGCCGATGATGGCAACGGTGTAAAAGTTGCGCGTGAGGTTGTAGGTCGTGGGGGAAGGTGTTAGGTTGTAGGTTGTAGATTTTAGTTCGGAAGGGGATTGAGTGGGAGTTAGAGAAATTGTTAAATTGTTAGATTGTTTTACTGATTTTGAATCATTAGAATAAGTTTGCCCCACTTCGCTTTGTGTCTTCAACGCTACGTTAGGGGTAGAGGCGGAGATGGGAGAGATTGTGCGGTTGTTTATATTATTGAGCAAAAGTGTAGAAAGTAAGACTAAAAAAAGAGAAGCTAAAGTAGTGACAGAATGAATTAAAATTCTACGGATTCTGTGATCCGGGGTTAAAGTGGAAGTTTGTTGTTTTTGATACTCATAAGAATAGAGTGACATGATTTAAATATAAAATATTAAAGATTAAATAGCAAAACCACATACCAATAATCAAATTTAGACAAACTTTGCCGAAAATTTATAAAAGTTGAAGCTATTCCACCCGTCGGGTGGAATAGGAATAATCATTTGTAAAAAAACTAGGTTGGCCAAGCTAAGAGATTTCGATATATAAAGCAGATTGCCTTGAACGGGAAAATTTAGCCAATCTTTCCTAGATGACTTTTTGATGAGTGAGCAACGCCATTTCTCGACCAGTCACACGCCCAATTCGAGATACTGGCCAACGTTCCGTACCTGTGCCTTCAGGTTGTCCAGTGATATGTATAACACTATCAACTTCAACTTCTGTAATTACAATAGTTCTAAATCTAGGTAAATATTGTTTTAAATGATCAACTACTCGGCCTAAAACTAATGGATTGACTTTATCTGACCAAACATAATAACCTAATGGAAATTTATGTATCATTTGATTATTATATAATTCCGCTTCATTTGGACTTTCTGAATATTTTTTTTCAGCCATATTTTTTGTATTATACTTATTATTCTTCTTCTTGTCAAGAGGAGCTGAATCGACTTATTAATTTTTCCGTTACAAATATAATCAAGAAATGTGATAAACTAAAAACATATGAAAAAGAAAATCACCATGGAATTAGTTATGAACAATCCTCAATATCGAGGCTATCATGTAGTTGTAATAGCAGGAAAAGTATTTAAGGCAAAGACAGGATCTAAAGCTTCAAAGATTTTAGATGAAGTCCATAAGAAATATCCAAGAGAAACTCCGGATATAACTTATATTCCAGACGCTGATACGCTTATTTTATGGATTTAAAATTTGACTTTAAAAAAGAACAATCTCCGATATTTGGGATAATTTACAGACCGATGGCAAAAGTACTCTTTTGGTCAAAAAAAGATAATTATTGGGTAAGTATCCGCATGGTAATTGATACTGGCGCCGATTATACATTACTCCCCAGATTTATGGCAGAAAAGCTTGGAGTAAACGTGGAAAAAGAATGTCAGATATTTCATACACGAGGAATCGGTGGAACGGGAAAAGTTTATTTTTTGTCACAGATAAAGGTGAAATTGGGGAATTGGACAAGAACGATTCCAGTCGGCTTTTTAGATAAAGATAATATACCGCCGCTTTTAGGAAGACAAAAGTTTTTAGAAACTTTTGATACTGAATTTTTGAAAAAGCATATTGTTGTTTTTAAGAGCTAATTTAGGTTATTTTGACAGTCTGTAGTTTACCTATTGGAAGGAATTGAGTTAATTTTAAAGTTGTTGATATTCATAAGAATAAAGAGACATAATTTCATTATAGTGCAAAAATCAAAGATAAAAACTAGTTTATAAAAGAATTAGCCTCAAAAAATTTAGGAGATGTGTTGAATGCTCAATGTGTTAGTTTTTTCTCCTTTTAATATCTTTTACGACTCCAACTGTAAATGAAAATGCAGCAACGGCAAACAATTGCCAACTCGGATCTGTAAGCATACCTCTTAAATTTTGCGCTTCGGGCAACAAGCCATTTTGTTGAAGTATAATAGAGATTGTTCCAAGACCTATTGCTACTGAACCAAGCAATATGTCCCATAAAGGTTTATTGGACAGGTTATCGGGTTTTGGATGTGTTTGAAACTTATCTGCCATATTTAATTTAAAAATTTTACACTTTATAATTATTTTGTCAAGATAGCCCAAAAACTGGATTCCCGCCTACGCGAGAATGATAAGTCGACAATTTAATGATTAATCTTGTAGAATGTTTAGATGCAGACGGAATTATTTACTCTTCCAAACGGGCTTCGGGTGATTTTGATTGATACAAAGGCTTTTCCCACAATGACGACTGTTCTTTTTTTCGGAACAGGTTCAAGATTTGAGAATGAAAAAAATAACGGT
>Ga0155835_142_pt1 | contig 26987 bp, 21 predicted proteins | sample RifCSPlowO2_01_FD_107489 | JGI IMG/M metagenome (GOLD analysis project Ga0155835, IMG submission 107489) | Candidatus Roizmanbacteria bacterium RIFCSPLOWO2_01_FULL_35_13 | reverse complement strand
TGCAAAAGACCTGGCTATTGCCTCTTTAAGACTTATATTAAAAAAACCAAATTCTGGAATTTATCACTTGGTTAATGAAGGATATTGTTCGCTTGCCGAATTTTCAATGGAAATAATTAGAGCATCAAATAAGAATACAAAAATAATTCCTGTCAGACGGAGCGAGGGAGATTTAAGACGTCCTATGTTCTCTGCGCTTAAAAATACCAGTGCAGCAAAACTTGGAGTTACACTTCCTCCCTGGCAGGATGCTATAGGAAGGTATATTAGCACCTTGTAATTTATGAATACATCCAAAGTAACCGTACTAATACCTAACTACAATGGCAAGAAATGGCTCGAGGGGCTTCTTCCTACTTTAAAAAAGGTCAGCTATAAAAATCTTGAAGTTTTGATCGTGAATAATGGTTCAACAGACGACAGTGCAGAATTCCTGAAAGAAAAATATCCTAATATCAAAGTTTTAGAAATTAAAAAAAACAGAGGATACGCAGGAGCAAACAATTTAGGAGTCAAAAGGGCAACAGGCAAATATATTCTTTTTTTGAATAATGATACTAATGTCACTCCAAATTTTCTGGAGCCCCTTGTTGAAAAAATAGAAAATGATAAAACTATTGGAGCAGTTCAACCCCAAATAAGGAATATGGTTGATAAAAATGCAATTGATTCTATCGGTTCTTTTTTTACTCTCACTGGATTTTTATATCACTACGGATATTTTCAGAATGCAACCGAAAAAAAATACAACAAAGAACTTTCGATTTATTCAGTAAAAGGAGCTTGTTATCTTATGAAAAAGAAAGATTATCTTGATCTCGGAGGAATAGATGAAAGTTTTGTTACCTATGTTGAAGAATCAGATCTTTGCCACAGGATTTTGCTTTCGGGTAAGAAAATTATCTATACTCCTAAAAGCGTCGTTTATCACTACGGCGGGGGAGACATGAATGTTATGACGAAAAGCGAAGTGGTTATATTCAGATCGTTTAGAAATAGGTTTGTATCTTATATCAAAAATCTGAGTTTTAAAAAGCTCCTATTTATCTTACCGATTCATTTTGCTCTTTGTGAAATACTTATTTTCATGAGTTTTCTTCGGGGCAAGTTCAAACAGGCATTTGCCTCTCAAGTGGGGGTATTAGGTTGGATTCCAAGTCTTCCATCTATACTTAAAAAAAGAAAATATATACAATCCCATATAAGAAAGATTAGCGATGAGGTTCTTTTTTCTTCAGTCGAGCGCAATCCAAGTTTGAATTATTATTCCCATTTTTTCTTTAATCCTGAAGGGAAATTTAATGAAAAAGGAATTTAGCGCTTTCATATCAAATGATAAGCTTGTGCTCTTACTCTTTACCGTTCTTACGCTTCTTACAGTAGGTTACCTCATCATAATTTCATATCCTTATTTTTTTTCAAAAATAAATAGATTTTATTCTCTCGGATTTTTATCAGCAGTTGAGGAAAAACATGAGAATATTGAAAAAACCTATAAAGGGGAGCATTTGATTAAAGGAGAAAAAATTACAGGTAAATTTCTTGCTACCGATAATAACCTAGGTATTATTTTAATACGCTTTGTACCCTTATCAGCAAAGGTATCAGATAACGTAACTTTTAGAATAAAACAAGATGGTGGACAAAAATGGCATTATGAAAACAGTTATCATGCCAATCAATTTCAACCGAATGAATATTTTACTTTCGGCTTTCCCCCCATAAAAGGCTCTAGAGGTAATACATATATTTTTGAGGTCGAATCCCAGTCCGGCACAACTAAAAACGGTATTGGCTTAAGCTCTAAAAAACCCCAAGCATCATTTGTGTATAAGTATTCAAAAGAAGATCTTAAAAATTTTAGCATATTATTTTCTTTTATTTCTAAAAAAATAATTTATGCATCGCAAAATGCCAATTTAATAGGAAATTGGCAAATCCTGTTAGCTTTTATTCTATCAGCTCTTCTAGCCCTTGTAATAAAAGTTAATAAAATTATAAGAGTACGAATTCTAAAGTTTTTGCTAAGCCTTAGAGTAAATTTTAAAAGGTCCTTTAAAGTTTTGAATAAAAAATCTAAATACTTTTTTCAAAAAAATGCAGTTAGTAAAAAATATAAACTTTTTATATCTAGTATTAAAAAAATTGAATCTGTTTCTCTCAGGGTTAAGAAAAGATTCCAAAACTTAACGCAAATGCAATTATTCATGCTTTGCCTTTTAATAATAGGAGTACTAGTTCTATTTGTTTATCAAAATCCATTTCTGCGAAAAGAGAATGTAATACTCGGAGAGATTATGAATCAGTGGTCATACCCCAATCTTGTTACCAAGACAAATCTTGCGCGAGGAATTTTTCCTCTTTGGGATAATTTTTCCGCCGGCGGATACTCTTTTATTGGGCACCCCCAAAGTCAGTTACTGTATCTTCCTTCATTTTTCACCGCCCTTGTTTTTGCTGATCAAATATTGGGTATGCGTTTTATTTTTTTTGTACATTTACTTCTTTTGGGATACTTCACGACATTATTGTTAAGGATGTTCACCAAAAATATCATCATAATTCTACCCGTTGTGACCTTGACATTATTTAACCGATATATTCTTGGAAATATAAATAATGGTTATCCAGCTGAAATCTTTTCTCTTACATGGTTACCGTTAATCTTTTATTGTTTGTTGAAATGGGAAAAAACGGGTAAAGCCTACATACTTATCGGAGCAGCTCTTGCTTTCTCCATGCTTATATATTCAGGTGCACTTTTTGGTGTGCATTTCTCTTTAATTGCTGTGGGATTATTTTTCGCACTAGTTGGAATAAAGAAATTTTTTCAGGGAGATTCTTTCAGGCAGATATTAACTCTCGGTATTTACTTTGTACTATTCATTGGGCTTGTAATATTTTTTTCCGCGCCACGGTTAGTACCTATATTGGAATATAAAGACTACTCTATGAGAAATCAACTATCTCTTAATGACGCGGAACAGAATAGTTTGGATAAAAAAATGATTTTAGATTATGCTTCCACATGGATTCAACGTGTAGATCTAGTTCCGTCCTACATTCAGGAAATCTTATCCGCAACATACCTTGCATTGGCTGTTTTGATTATTTACTTTATTCTCTTCAAAAGAAAAGGCTTATTTGAATGGTTTTTGTTAATTCTAAGCATAATCTCATTAATGAGTATGATGGGGAAATATGCTCCCTTTTTAAATCTGTATAGATTATTCTATTATTTTTTGCCTGGTTTTCAATATAATCTTTATCCCGGTAGGTTTGTATTACTGTTGTATTTTGCTGTGCCTTTCATTTTGGCATTTGCTCTTGGCGATCTCTTAAAGAGCAGAGATAGAAAACAATCAATTCTTGGATATTCAGCTGCTTTTTTAATAGTGTTGACTACCGTAATTGCGATTAAACATGAAGCTAGTAATTTTGCTTATGAAGTTTTCTCTCCACAAAAGGCTTTTCTTCTAAATGATATTGCTTCCCCGAAGCAATTTTATCGTTGGCATAACAATGCCATTGCCTCAATTTATGGACATCCTTATATATCCTTATTAAATAATCAATTTACATTAAATTCCTCTTATCCGCAGATCGCGCCCATAACTCTTTATCCTAATCCTCTTACTCAATCTACAAAAGGTGTAAATGAACGATTTTTAAATGCTAAGTATAAGACACTTTCAGTTTGGAGCGTAAGGTATGAGGTAGAGCAGGACGAATATTCTGACTTTGATATACCAAATAATGCTGCTACCCTAATTACAAAAGATGGCGATCTAAAAATTTATAAATTGAATTCTTATTCCCCTTTTATTAATGAGGTTGAGAATCCTATTTTTTTTGTAACCTCGGGCAATTTTGACGACGTATCAATTAAATCGCGAGCCCTTTTTCTTAAGTACGTCACTGATCCTCTCAAAACATATATAATCTCCTCTCCGAAAGAGAAGAGGATTCTTGAGAGCAATAGCAAAATCCCTACAATACTTGACAGTAATTTGGGAAAACTATGCTTGCAGGAGAACCTATGTCTTGCGGTAACTTTTAAGAATTACCATGGATACGATATAAAAGAAAAATTAAATAGTTTGTATTATCGCAGAGAAACTGTCCTTTTAGATGATGATTCAGATATGAAGATAAAGAAGTTTCCTTATATAAGCACACAACCTGAGAAGCAAAATTATAAGAGAGCAAGGGTTTTTAATATTGGCCCTATTACGCGAGGCAAGATTTCCTTTGAGGTTATAAACGAAAATCCAACGTACCTTGCCATTAGTCAAAATTATTATCCGGGATGGAAGGCATTTGTAGACGGGGAGGAAACTCCGATATTGCTCGGAGACGGCATGGTCCAAATTGTTCCTATTAGAATTTCTGGCACGCATAAAGTTACTATGACATACGAGCCCGATTCATTTAAAATAGGCCTTTTACTTTTTTTTGTTGGAGCACCTTTAACTATCTTAGTCTTGAGAAAGTTCTCTAATATGGTATATATTGTGAAAAATTCTTAAGGGAGACTTAATGAAAGAAAAATTTAATTATTTTCTAACTAATAATAAACTTGTATTTTTGTTCTTTATTGTTCTTGTTTTTTTATTTTACCGAACATTATTTCAATCCTATTTTGAAGCTGATGAATGGTACGCGTTCACCCTTAATCTACCACTAACTCACGATCCTTGGGGGTTTTTAAAAGTATTAATTAAGTATAGCACCATAGATGCTCCAAGCTTAGCTCAATTGCAGCATATAGTTCCTTTAGCCGAAGAAATATTCTTCTTGAATGCTCTCTTTTTTGGGACTAATTTTGTACCCTATGCGTTTATTTCCTTATCTCTGCATGCTCTAAATAGTTTTCTAGTTTTTATGCTTATAAAATTGTTAATCTCGCGTAGACCAATCTTTGCGTTTCTTGGAGGATTATTTTTTGCTTTGTCTCCAGTCCAGATGCACGCTGTTACGTGGGCGGCTACCTATCAAACAAGCGTTTTGCCGGTCACTCTTTCTCTTTTAAGCATTATATTCTTTATGCTGGCATATTTGCGAAATAAGAAAAAGTTTATTTATATTTCGGTTCTTTTTCTTTTTCTTGCTCTTTCTACAAAAGAAACTTCAATTATACTTTTTATTATTTTACCTATCATTGCGTTTTTTGAGAAAAGAACTTTCCCATCAAGTTTTTTGGTAAAAATATTTGTTGCGTCACTGATTGTTTATTTAGTCTTTCGTTTCTTATTACCCGGGATTTATTCATTATCCTCTCTTAAAACACAACAAGCCAAAGTTTCCGATACGCACACGGTTGTGAGCAGGGATTTGTCCATTTACACAAATTTACCGAGAGAGGTTTTGTTTCGCGCCATAACATTTCCAGTAAGAATGATAGGCACCTCATTTCTTCCAAGACAGACAGTATTTTCTATTGTTCAATTTATTACACCCATTGTTTCACCTGTTGACCCTGGCGGCAACACAATAGGCCAATTAGCCTTTTTATATGGTTCGGGAAACTTTGTAATTATATATTTAGTAAGTTTGGCGGTTATCTTTTTTTGTTTAAGCTCAATTATTAGGTTTATCAAAAGAAAACAAATTAGCGAGGCAAAACCTATAGTAGTAGGTCTTGCAATTATTATTTTGAGCGCATTTCCTTTAGTTGCGATCATTTTTTCCTTCCCAAGATGGGGGTATGACTTTTATTTTGATTCACGCTATTACTACGGTCCTTCGATTGGAGCTGCTATTATATTTCCGTTTCTTATTTTTGGAATAGGAGAATTTGTTTCCAAAAATTTCTACATCCGAAAAACTTCGACTGTTGTTCTAATTGCTTTTATATTTTGGCTAATAAATAACATATATGTTTTCAATTTGGGCCTTAAAGAATTTACGCAAAATTATAGACCAGACGCAAGAGTGGTAGTGCGACAACTTAAAGAATACCTCCCCAAGCTACCTCCTAAAACTGTTTTTTATTTTGAGACAGACGGTAAAAGTGCACTTGGTCCAAGACTACCTTTCTTTACCAGTGTTCCTCAAGCATTAACAGTAGTTTATTATGATGTAAGTCCTCTACCTGATAGTTTCTTTGATAAGCCTCTTTTTTTGGGAAATCCTGAAGGATACCAATATGCAGACGGCAGGGGATTTGGCTTTTATACATCTAAAAAAGAATTAGCTGAGGATCTTTCCTCAGGTTTGTTTTCCGGAGAGAATATACATTCATTTTACTATTACGCAGAGAAGGTAAAACTTAAAAATACAACTTGGGAAATTAGAGGCGAGATGGAAAATTTTCTTAAGACGGAAAAATGAAAAAGAGAAAATACAAATTTGAAGGGGATTATTTTGAAGGATACTATAAGGGAATCGGAGATTTTTCTAAAACAAGAGAAAAGGAATTAAGAAACTGGTTTAAAGGAATTCTTAACTATGTTAACAAATTTGTTCCAATAAAGAGTGGTGAAAAAAAGGAAATTATTGAATTTGGATGTGCTACGGGAATCGTTTCAAAACTTTTATCAAAAGAGGGACACCATGTGTTGGGAACAGATATATCTTCCTACATGATAAAAAAAGATAAGAAATTATATCCAGATATTAATTTCCGAGTTCAGGATATGGAAAAGCCCCTAAGAGAGAAAAGCAACTTTGATTTAGTTGTTGCCTTTGATGTTATTGAACATTTAGAGAATCCGAAATTGGGCATTAAAAACGCTTTCAGATGTTTAAAGAAAGGTGGATTTATCATTCTCTCAACTTGCTCAGATACTCCAGGTATTTCAACCGACCCTTCCCATATAAATATTAAAAGTCCAAGCAAATGGAAAGAAATTCTAACCCAAGCCGGCTTTCATGATATAATCGTTAAGCGCGCGACAGTTGTTCCTTATCTATATAGATTTCACTGGCGTTTTAGTATAGTTCTGCCTTTTAAGACTGGGTCACCTTATATTATCTCGCCAGTTTTTATTTTTGCTAGGAAATAATGAAAAAGAGATTATTAATTGATTTTTTAATTATCTTCGCTCTAGGCTTACTTCCTCTTTTGTGGTTCCGTGATAATCAAATAATATTAGGCCACGATTCAGGTTTGCCATTTGATCCCATTGCGCATTTCGTAGATAGGCTTTACCTTTGGTCACAACATTTTGGATTGGGCGTCGATTTAAACACGGGGCTCATGGGAGCAATTTTGATCCACGGCATAGAGGCACTCATAACAAAGATAGGATTTTCTTTGCAATATCAAGAAAAAATACAATTTATTTTTTGGTTCACTTTACCAGGCATAACAATGTACATTGCAGCACGTAAGTTTTGGCCAGAAAAAAGATATCTTCCCATTATTGCAGCTATTATTTACATGTTAAATTTTTATCTACTGCAGGGATGGTTAGTTGCGGAAAGAACCAAATTCTCACTTTATGCCGCTTTTCCGATTTTTGTTTATTATTTTATTGCCTATATTATAGGTAAAGAAAGTTTCAAAAAAAGCGTTCTCATAAGTGCGCTAATACTCAGCGTTTTTAACGGCGGGAGTAGTCTTCCTCTTTATGGCGGAATATTTATTTCAATTATCGCTATAGTAACCTATGTCAACGCCGTCTATCTTGAGAAGAAGGTAATATTGAGGACAATTAAATTTCTTTTTTCTACAGCCATTATTTATCTACTTCTTAACGCCTTCTGGATAATCCCATACTTTCAATTTCTTACAACTTCATACAGCAACAATTTAGCAGCCGTCGGCGGAGCAGAAGGTGCGCTTTCATGGACAATGTATCTTTCCTTGGGGTCAACATTTATGAACCTTCTCAGAGGACAAGGGATACCCGAGTGGTATCTTAACCAGTTCCACCCATACGCTCAAAATTTTTTAAACAATCCTATTCTAATAATGGGAAGCTTAGCTTACCCTCTCCTCTTTTCCTTCGCGTTTATATTTGCAAGGAAAGGAAGAGATAAATTCTATCTTTATTTGTTATTGTTTATTTCTCTTATTTCTTTAATTTTTGCTTCGGGAACTCGGTCTCAATTTAGTTTTATATTTAATTTCTTAACGCTCTATCTTCCTGGGTTTGCCATTTTTAGAAGTGCTTATTATAAGTTTGACTACCCATTTTGGTTCTCAATAGCACTATTAATTGGTTTTAGTTTAGATCACTTGTTTTCAAAACTTGAAACCAGCCTGAAACTTCGTCAAAGAAATATTTTACCATACATATCCATAATTATATTTCTTATTTTATATATACTTTATCACTACCCAGCTCTTAATGGATTATTTTTTGATTATTCTAGTCAACCAGGTAGCAATTTAACCACTCGAATAACAGTGCCTCAATATGTTTTTGATTTTGGCAAATGGGCAAACGAACAGAACGTAAGCGAGCGTTATTTAGTTTTTCCAGAACTGAATCCAAATACTAAGTACATTAGTTATGCATGGGGCTACTGGAGTCTTGGACCAATAACAAGTACGTTGGCAAAGGGTTCTTTTATCCAGAACAATACCGGAGGGACAGGCGATCGTTTAATAGAAGAAGCATATCTTGCTCTAAAAAGAGACGACATGAGAAAATTCCGCAATATAGCAAAAATCTTTGGCATAAAAAAGATCCTTTTGCAAAAAGATTTTGACTGGAACCATCCTTTATGGCTCACGACCGACCCCGCGCTTTATGAGCAAATTCTTAAGAACAATTCCCATTTTTCTCTAGAAAAAACGTTTGGTCAGTGGCAAGTTTATAATTATCTTGATGGAGGTGAAAACGAAAGGATATCGGTAGGTGAAAAATTAGAATATGTGAGGGGAGATTTAGCCGGAGCGCTCTCTTTTCCCTATTTTGATTCCCAATTTGCGATTTACAATGATGATAAAGATAAGAACAATGGCTACTTTGCAAATCAAGCAAATGATATTTTCCTAGTGCCCAAATGTAATCGTTGCGACCTGGTAAAGACCGAAAAATCATTTGTTTATAACCCAACCCTTTTACCGGGTTCATTATTGTACTATTGGGTGGAATTTAATGAAGAGAAGGTTAGGAATAAATCAAATGATTTTCCCTCTATGGTCAATTTTTACATTACTACATCTAGCAGGCGTGTAATGGAGCTTAATTGGATGCTTAATTCTCAAAAGAAGACTGACTATGTTCAATCAACGCTCGATCGGTACCTATCCATAATAACAGAATTTCGCAAGTTTTTGAGTGATCGACAATGGCCTTTGGAGAATGAAAATAGTATTGCTGAGAATATCTCCCATAATCTTATCCAGCAATCCGGTATTGTTGAGGATCTCTACGACAATGGTCTAATAAATCAGCCTCAAAGAGAGCAGTTTGGAAGCATATATATAGAGATAGGTAAGATACTTGAGATATCTGCAAAGAAACTTTGGAGAAGTGATGACCCCTTAAATAAAAATTATTCTATTGAGTCGCCTAAGCCTGGTAAATACCAGCTTTACGTAAAAAGGGACAGTCTTTCCGATCCATCCCTAGATCCGAAATTAACAAACATAATTTTCAGTAACGAGCCTTCATCTAAACTCTCACCAATAAGAGAGCAGGAAGGATGGCTTTTTTACGGCGATGTTGATATTCCAAAAGGAGATGCAGCGGTTAGGCTTTATGATGGCACAACAAATAACTTAATTGCCGGAGTAAAACCTATTCTTCCCAAAGACAACTCAGGGATGCTTGTTTCAGGAGGCACCTATTCTTTTACTACTAATAGCCACGGACAATGTTTTAATATACCAGTTGGTAATCTTAGTACCAGAGAGGACGCAGAGTATTTAGTTATTTTCTCCTATAGGAACATGACAGATATGAGTCGCGTCGGTTATTATTTATCTGAAGTCGGAGAGTTAATCTCGCCTCTTACTATTAAAGGTTCTTTGCTTCAAAATAGTCGAAGTTGGACAACATATTCAAGTATAATAAACCCCAAATCTTCAACAACGATAATTAATTTCTGCAATAACTTTAAAGGTTTTCGCGAAATCTACTCCTTAACAGAGATTAAGGGGCAGCCTAACCTTCCCGGCCAGGTTGTTTCTGAAGTTGCAAACATTTTTGTCTACAAAATCTCCGTTCCGGTTATGGTTCTTCATGCCAAGCAAAAAGATTTTGACGGCGAAAACAAGATAGCCAGTTTTGCGAGAATCGATCCTGTTTCATATTCAATTAATCTTAAAGATAAAAAAGCCAAGGACGAAGAAAAGTCTTTCTATCTTATATTTAGAGACTCCTTCGCAAAATATTGGAAGGTCTGCGAAAACAATCAAGGTTGCATGTCTTTCGATAAAAAAGACCACTTTCAGCATGCTGGTTTAATGAATGCCTGGAAAATTACAGGAGACCCGCGAAAATTAAACCTGTATTATTCCCCCCAAAGACTATATATGATAGGTGCGGTTATAACTGCCGCAAGCTTTCTTGCTATAATATTTGGGTCATTGTATTACCTATGGATAAAAAAAAGATAATAAATAATATTCTAAGTTTTATAAGATCAAACAGTATTGCTCTAATAACCCTCGTTCTGGTCTTTCAAATATTTTTATCTCTTAAAGGCTTCCCATATCTGAATTTAATAAGAGATTTCTATATTTATGTTTTTTTCATAACATTAATTCTGGGATATTTCTTGCTGTTAAAGTACCTAACCGCAAGGAGATTAATCATAATTACAGTTGTTTTATTGGTTATTTCTTTTCCTTTTCTTGTTTTTCACCAAGAAAGTATTAGTAATTTTTTTGGGTTTGTAATTTTTGTTCTCCTTTTGGGAGCAGTATTAATTACAGTTAGTCGCGAAAGGAAGAATTTGCGTGTCTAAAATATTACTACTTTTGCAAACAATATATTTTAATCTAACCTATATAAAGAACAGACTGGCACTTAGAGTCAGGGGAGCAAGTTACGGAAAAAACTTAGAGATTTTTACTTCCTTTCTGATGCAGGATGTTCAAAGACTTAAGATAGGGGACAACGTGCTTATTGGAAAACAATGTAACTTTTACGCAGGATCCGGAATTAAAATTGGGGATAATGTAATGATAGGAAATAATGTTAGCATAATCTCTAACGATCACGAGTTCAAGAATAAAAGTAGGCCTATGAAGTTACAGCATCTGCATTACGAAAAAACTCCTGTTGTAATTGAGGATGACGTCCTTATGGGAGATAAGGCAATTATTCTCAAGAAGGTAAGAGTGAGTAGGGGGTCAATAGTGGGCGCAGGAGCTGTTGTGACCAAAAATGTCCCCGAATACACCATCGTAGGGGGCAATCCTGCAAAAATAATAGGAACCCGCTAAAAATACCCAATCCCTAACTGACTGAGAAGTGATTTTAACTTCCTTGAGAGAAAACACAGTGCATCACATTTAATGTTAGACACAGTCTTTCTTTCTAGCTTATCTGCAATGAGATTAGCAATTATCGTGTATCCTTCACTTGTAAAGTGAGTTCCATCATATGTATACTTTTCTTTGATGTTCCAATGATTACCGGACGGACCACCGCTCCTTTCTTCTCCTACCTTAGGATCAGAATTGACAATTGATGCGTTGGGGTAAGAATTAGCCAAATCTTCGAGAGCTTTATTAAATTCATCTCTTCTTGTCATTCTGTCATTTGGGCCCCTTGTCCATGGAGTTATCAATAATATAATCAATCGTGTTCCATGGATTTTTGTTTGATCAAGAATTATCTTCCAATTTTTGAGAAAAACGGTTTTCGTTTGATTTCCACCAATATCATTTAACCCTCCATTTGCAATAACAACTTTAGCTGACCCTTTTTCATATACTTTCATTACCTGTTTTGCTACATCATCAGTAGTTACTCCTCCAACTGCTTTATTTTCAAAGTCTTCTGATGTTATCTGTTCAAGTCGCCTCTCTATTGTAGTTCCAGTTTTTTGGAGCTTGTCAGGTAATTGTCCTTGCATAATTGAGTCTCCGACTAAAACGTAAGAGGAATTATTTGCATAAGCTTTGGGAAACAGAAGAATCAAAAAGAGCAAGATAAGTACCGCCAGTTTAAATCCAAGTTTGGACGACATGATATAAAGATAAATTTATGATAAACTTTCCATGTTGTCAACCATGCATATTTTACTTTTGGTCCCAGGATTAGGAAATTATGATAGAATTCTCAAGTTTTGGACTAAGGTTTTTACAAAAGATGATTTCAAGATTATTGTATGTAACGTAGATTGGAAAAAAGGAGAGCGAAATTTTGAAGATAAAATTAATATTGTCGAGAATAGAATTGTTGAACTTGTAAGTAAAAAGCATGAGGTCTCTGTTATGGGACTTAGCGCAGGAGGAAGTATAGCACTGGCAGCATTCCATGCACTGAATAAAAAGGTACGTTTTGCCGTTACAGTCTGTTCTTGTTTAAAATTGAATTATGACAATACTAAGCGCGAGAAAGAAATATTCGAACTTTTCCCATCGTATAGAAAGGCAGTCCAGTTCTTCGAAAATACTGTTCTTCCAGAATTGACATTGGAGGAGAAAAAAAGAATTTTAACTATTAGACCAATTTTTGATGAAATAGTACCAGTTCAGACAATGATAATTGAAGGAGCAAATAACTTTAGGCTGTTTTTAGCAAGACACATAAGCCTGTATATAATTCTGTTTTTCTTTTCAAGTTATATATTCAAATTTATCAATTCGCATTTAAGTAGTTTTCCATATGGGGAGTTGAGAAGGAAACCTATTTGAGGGTTTAGAAGGTGGAATTAAGTCAATATTACAGAAAGAAAAAACTCAAGGAAACTGAGATTGCTCAGCTTAAAAGTTTTGCGGAAACTAGAGTAAGATACCTAGAGAAATACCTAAGGCGTATAAATCCTAAAAAAATATTGGAGTTAGGGTGCGGGGAAGGTAGCTTGGCTTACGAGGTTAAAGCAATTACAGATCCACAAGTTTACGGCCTCGATATATCCTCTTCCTCGATTAAATTAGCTAAAAAAAAAGGAATAATAGCACGCAAAGCAGATCTTAACAAAGGCATTCCTTTTAAGGATAATGTGTTTGATTTAGTATTTTCGAATCAAGTAATAGAACATATTTATAACACGGATGTTTTTTTAAAAGAAAGCTTCAGAGTTCTAAAAAAGGGTGGATATTTTATAGTAATTACCCCTAATATTTCCTTTTGGTTAAACCGTTTAATTTTTCCTTTTGGAATTTATCCTATTTTTTTCGAGGTCAGTTTATACAATAAGACCTTAGGTGCGGGATTTCTTAAAAAATTTATGTTTGAAAAAGACGCAGTAGGGCATATAAGAGTCTTTAATTTGTCATCACTTATTGATATGTTAAAGCTTTATAAGTTTAAAATCGAGAAAATTGAGGGGATTCCTTTTTCATTTCAGATGCCAAAGTTTTTAGGTTTCTTCTACTCCATATTGGATTGGATTTTTTCTAAAAAACCGTCTTTTGCAAGAGATATAATGATAATCGCAAAAAAATAAAAAAGAAATGAGAGAGCCTAAAATCTCGGTTATTATTCCATTGTATGTAATTGATGATCGTTTTTTTGAAGATTTGAAAAAATACGATAAACTGAATTACTCCAATTTCGAAATTATTGTTGTTTGCGACAAAAAGGTTACTCTGCCAAAATTAAAAAAAAATATTAAGCTTATTTTGACTCATAAAAGAGAGTCCGGGCCGGCAGAAAAAAGAGACTTAGCACTAAAATATGCAAAAGGTAAAATATGCGCTTTTATAGACGATGACGCTTATCCTGACTCCAACTGGTTAAAAAATGCTGCTTGGGAATTTAAAGATCCCGAAATCTCAGCTCTGGGTGGCCCAGGCTTAACTCCACCCGAGGATGATTTTTGGGAGCAGACAACAGGGCTTGTTTATAGTTCATTTTTTTGTGGAGGACTTGCTCAATACAGGTTTGTTAAGGGAAAAAGGAAATTTGTGGTTGATTATCCAGCTTACAACCTTCTTGTAAGGGCTGATCTTTTAAAAAAAGTTGGAGGTTATGGAAGCTATTTCTATGGAGGAGAAGACACTTTTCTTTGCTTGAAGCTTATTAAGGCTGGATATAAAATTTTATATAGCCCGAAAGTGGTGGTGTACCATCATAGACGACCTTTGTTTATCGACTATCTAAAGCAGATTGCCAATGTTGGTAAGCACCGCGGTTACTTTGCCAAGCGTTTCCCCGAAACTTCCGCATACTTTTGGTATTTTATTCCTTTATCACTTTCTTTAGGATTTTTCCTTTTGTTATTTTTTTCTTTATTCAATTCTCAGATAAGAATGATTTTTATATCATTGCTTTTATTATTTTTTATTCTCGCCTGGAGCTCTGTCATATATAAGGGCCCAATATTAAATTCTTTTTTTGCAGCAATCGGTGTTATTGCAACACATATTTTTTATGGTTCTGCTTTCATTAAAGGATTATTGATTAAAGATTTAAAACGGTAGCCTATGCGATTTTCGCTACTACTATTATTCTACCCATATAATGAAAAAAAGAATTAGAAAGTGTAAAGTCTTCTAAAGGATTTTATTAAAAATTGTCTGCCCTCACGAAGAATGAGAAAGTTGAAAAGTAATACATCTGTAATTGTGATTGAGATAATTGGTTGCATCAATAATACTGGATCGTGAAATTTTAAGAATCGAAAAAAACCTCTGATTGTCTCTGGGATTATTAAGTTTGCATAGATAATCCAGATTATGATTTTAATTATTCCCAAGAAACTCCCTGTGTCAAACCAAGTATATTTATAAGGAGAATCTTCTATCAAATAGTGATTTTTAAGGTTTCTTACCCTTTTTCTTATTAAATGTAGCAGGTTATCCGCGTGATCGTGATAAAGGCCGGCGGTTGGAACATATGCGTATTTTGTGTATCCTGTTTCAATCATTGCCATAACTGTTTCATGATCAAAAAATCTTTCGTTATTCCACAGCGGATTTTCTTTTAATGATTTCATTCTATACATCATCATAGTGAATGGTGGGATTTTTTTCGATGAGTAATCACATACAATATATTCATCGGATTTTTTTATAATAAGTTTATCTAAAGAAGGTGAAAAATATTCATAGATTGGGTCTCTTTGAATAGGATCGTATGAAAGAAATCTTGAGACCCATGACTGATTTTTATTGGGATAATATCTCGTGAAACTAGCCGTGACAGCCTCGTCATCCATAAGAGGCTTGATCATTTTTCTTATAAAAGTCTTATCCCGTAGTTCTACATCCTGATCTATTTGGTAGGCCAATTCTCCAGTCGCCACATGAAAACCCATGGTAAGACTACGATAAAGATCTTTTTTTCCATTAATAAGAATTTTCGCTTTAAACGATTTTGCTATTTTCAAGGTGTTATCGCGAGACTTATCATCTATAACTACAATCTCAATTTTATTTTTCGGATAATCTTGCTTTTCTATGGAAGTAAGACAGCGGAGAAGCCGAGGTGCATCATTAAGAGTAGGGATAACAAAAGAAATTTTGGGTAAATATTTCTTCATAAAATTGACCTATATGATTATATATTAAAACCACCTTGTGATAAAATAAAAAAACACTTAGGCCGCGTTCATTAATAAGTTGAACAGTTATGACCGCGGCACAAAGGGCCGTAACCGTAAATAACTATGAAGTTATTTACGGACGAGCCCTTAGCTATATATTCATGAATGATCTTTGTGTAGTCTTGGGTGCGAATGGGTTTATTGGCAGCCACTTAGTGGAGTCCTTGCTAGAGAGAGGAATGCAGGTTAGAGTATTTGTAAGAAATAAGGAAAAGACAAAAAATCTTAAAACCCCAAAAAAACTACATTCTATTGCTTACGGTGATTTTAATAACAGAAATGAGGTTGAGAAAGCTGTCAAAGGTGGGACTTATGTGTTTGATTTTATTGCCTCAAGCACTCCCGCTTCATCATACTTGCATAGTGAAGATGAAATAAAACTTCATTTACTACCTACTGTTCGGCTTTTGGAGATTTGTCAAAAAAATAATATAAGAAAAGTTATTTTCCCTTCTTCAGGGGGATCCGTATATGGAAATTTAGGTAATAAAAATGCGAAGGAAAATGATTTTCTAAATCCACTATCTCCTCACGCAGTAACTAAAGTAGCCATTGAAAAATTTCTATATTGCTACTGGGTGAATTATAAATTAGACTATGTTATCTATAGGATTTCGAATGTTTATGGGGAGAGACAGAAATTTAAAAGACTTCAGGGAATAATTCCCGCTGTTCTAACAAAAGCCGTAAAGAATGAAGTGCTGGATATATACGGCAACAGTGTAAGAGATTACATTTATGTTAAAGATGTTGTAGATTTTATTGCAAATAATTTTGATAAGAACCATCAAAATAAGATATACAACATTGGAAGCGGAGTAGGTGTATCCATAAAAGAACTTCTTAATATTATTGAGGAAGAGACAAGGTTAAAGTTAAAAGTAAGGTTAAAGGAGAGAAGACCTATTGACGTAGAAAGAATAGTTCTTGATATCGAAAGGATTAGTAAAGAGTTTTCGTTTAAACCTTCAGTAGATTTACGTGAAGGAGTAAGAAAGTTTATAAATGCTCAAACGTTCCGTTAATTATAATTTTGACTATATACCAGATATTCACCATAGATTTGAAGGAAGTCTTCTAAAAACGTCTTTAAAAGGCAAAAAGATATTAGATATAGGATGTTGGACTGGACAGTTTTTATCCTTAATAGAAAAAGATGCAAAAACGTATGGTATTGATCCTGATAAATCAGCAATTAAGTTCGCAAATGCACACAGAAGGGGGGACTTTGTTGTTGGTACAGCGTTAAAGCTCCCATATAAAAAAAATTACTTTGATGTAGTTACTATGTGGGATGTCATCGAGCACATTCCACCGAATACCGAAGTTCGTGCCTTGCGAGAAGCTGCAAGAGTTCTGAGAAAAGGAGGATTATTTGCTTTAGGTACGGTGACAAACCATCCGGTTTCAATACTACTTGATCCTGCATATTTTTTACTAGGTCATCGGCACTACTCCCAAAAACAATTACATGGTTTAATGAACCGCACGGGGTTTAGGATAGGAAAAACAATTTACTCGGGGGGACTGTGGGCATTGATTCGCGAAAATATTAACTTATTGGCGAAACACTTATTTGGTAGGAATATTAATTTTCTTTTTCTCGAGCGTCTTGTAAAATCAGAATACCAAGGAAAGGGTTTTTACCAGATACATATTTTTGCTACTAAATTATAAATTAACATGGAATTTTTATTGGGTGGGGATTGGAGGTTTTTTTGGCCCGAAAATATAAAATTTTTTGCACATGTTCCATATGCTTGGGACTCAAGCCTTAATACGGGCCTAGGAATACCGGACGCAAATACACTTTGGATTACAAGCTATTTAAATCTCACGGCCTCTTTATCCTATTTTGGTCTTTCATGGAACTTAATAAGTATTATTTTTTGGATTATTCCAATTTTATTAATCTCTTTCCTATCAGCTTTTTTTCTTTTTCGAATAATTATTAACAAAAATAACTTATTCGCTGCGCTCGCAGGAATGATTTACACGACAAATACTTACTTTCTGTCAATTTTTTTGGGAGGACAGATAGGCGTTGCATTTGCCTATGCTCTCATTCCATTTGTTTTTTTGCTTTTTTATAAATTACTTAAAAAGCCAAATTATTATTTTTCTATATCGTTTGCTTTAGTTTTTTCGGTAGAAGTACTCTTCGATCCGAGATTTGCCTTTCTTACCTTGATGATATTGACTCTTTATTATTTTATTCGAACAAGGCTCAAACTTTCCGAGTTGCCATTTATAGTTGTAATTCCGACAATTATAACCTCTCTCTTGCATTCTTTCTGGTTGTTGCCATTGATTTTATTTAAGTCAAACATAATTCCGCCAGGGTTTGATTCTATTCCTGGAGTTAAATTTTTCAGTTTTGCACTTTTTGAAAACAGTTTCTCCCTTCTTCATCCTAATTGGCCCGAGAATATCTTTGGTAAAACGTACTTTATGCGTCCGGAGTTTTTACTACTCCCAATCATTGCATTTAGCAGTTTGCTGTTCAAAATAAACAAAACAATTTTATTTTTTGCTATCCTAGGTTTGATTGGTGCGTTTTTAGGAAAAGGAGTAAATGAACCGTTTGGAGAGGCGTTCATGTATTTATTCGAAAACATACCGGGGTTTTCAGTATTTCGTGATCCAACAAAGTTTTTCACATTCGTAGCATTATCATATTCGATTCTTATTCCATATGTTTTGTTTAAAATTTCCGAAAAATTTAAAAATCGTGCCAGTTTAATAGTTATTTTGTTCGTTGTTTTTTGGGGCTTTACCCTCAGAGAATTATTTTTAACAAATAATTTACTGAAAGTTCGGGTAGTTCCGCAAAGCTATGTTCAATTTAAGGATTTTATAGTTGATCAAAAACAATTCTTTAGAACTCTCTGGATCCCCGAGTGGCAGAGGTTTGGATATTTCTCGGATTTAAATCCTGCCATCGGAAGACGCGAGCTTTTAAAATCGGCAAGCGCGTCCGGAATGGTTCAGGAGTTACAAAAAGAAGGGTCGCAGCAATCACTTGAAGATTGGTCCATTAAGTATGTAATTGTGCCTGAAGATTCTGAAGGGGAGCTATTTCTGGAGGATCGAAAATATGACAATAAGAAATATCAAGAAGCAATTTCGGCGCTTGAAGACATTTCGTGGCTTAGAAAATCCGAAACATTTGGAAAGATTGTAGTATTTGAAACCCCGAACATGAAGGATCGTTTTTCGAGTCCAAACGATAATCTGCAAATTGATTACAAATTTATAAATCCAACAAGATATAAACTTAACATTAAAAATGCAGAAATAAATGACAGAATAGTTTTTGCCGAAGGGTACGATCAAAACTGGATAGCAGAGAATACAAGTATCAAGTATAAAGTATCAAGTATAAAGTATCAAGACGGACTGAATAGTTTTATACTCCCCAAAGACGGAGATTATAGGTTAGATGTTTATTACGAACCGCAAAAGTGGGTCAATATAGGATTAATAATTAGCGGGATAACTCTGGCTTCCATAATTTTATTTTTAATTCGAGGTTACAAAAAAAGATGAAATTGCAGGATTTAATTTTCTTAGCCGTGCTCATCGGACTTATATTACAGAAAAAGCCCGAGTGGTTTGTCTGGGCCGGAATAACAAGCCTGATACTTTCTATCCCACTTTTTGCTTTTTGGGTTTTCTTTACCGCCCAAAGGCTTACCTATTATGGCGCCGCATTTTTCCTTGCGGCGATCATCATTTATTTAATCCAAAACCGCAACCGTTAATTTGTCCCCCGCCTATTTAAGCATTATAATATAGAAATGACCATTGGGATTGATGTGAGCCAGATTGCGTATGGTAATACTGGTGTCTCGAATTATCTTTCTAATTTGGTGCGGGAAATGGTAAGAAATGATAAGCACGAATACGTGTTGTTCTTCTCATCATTGAGAAGAAAATTTCCAATTTCATCCGCCAAAATGGCGGATCAAATTTCCAATTCGAAGGTTAAATTAAAGAGATTTAAATTCCCGCCGTTGGTTCTCGACTTGTTGTGGAACAAACTACATATTTTTCCGATTGAGTGGTTTGTAGGGGATGTAGATTGGTTTATAACTTCTGATTGGACTGAGCCGCCAGCAAGACGCGCAAAAAAGGCGACAATTATTTATGATCTTATTGTATATAAATACCCTGAGGAAACCGATCAAAAAATTGTTTCAGTCCAAAAGAGAAAATTAAAATGGGTAAAAAAAGAGTCCGATATTGTGTTTTGCATTTCCAAATCGAGCAAAAAAGATGCAGTTGAGATTCTGGGAATAGACGAAAGTAGAGTACATGTGGTGTATCCAGGAATCTCAACAGTTAACGAGTTAACGGGTTAAATAGTTAAAGCGTTATGAAAATTACTAAGTTTCAAGACCTAGAAATATGGCAGTTAGCAATCGACCTTGTAATCTTAGTCTACAAGCTTTCGAATGGTGTTAAATTTACTCGAGATTTTGGTTTAAGAGATCAGGTAAGACGTGCTGTTGTTTCCATTGTTTCTAACATTGCTGAAGGATTCGAGATGAACAATAATAACGATTTCATTCGATTCTTACGAATAGCGAAAGGTTCTACCGGAGAGGTGAAAACTCAATTAATAATCGCATGGAGGCTAAATTATATTAGTGAAGCCGAATTTAAAGATGTTTTAGCCAAGCTTGACATGCTTTCACTCAAAATTGGTAAATTTATTAGTTATCTTTTGTCGAAAAGGAAAAATAAAGAATTTACAACCCGTTAACACTTGAACGCGTTAACGCTTTAATAAAACTATGAAGATTGGAATCAATGGTTTTGAAGCAGTCATTCCCAGGTTTGGATATAATTCGGAAGGATTACCAAACCGCGTTGGTAGTTCTGAGGTCGCATTTCAGTGGTTATGCGAATTAAACAAGATTGATAAGAAAAACGAATATGTTATCTATCTACCAACTAATCCAACGTCTGATCTGCCAAAAGAGCGCGAAGGTTGGGAATATATTGTATTGCCGATTAAACCCCTTTGGACAATTTTTGCACTAAATCCTGCGATTCGCAAACAAAAATTCGACGTGTTTTTTTCCCCAACCCATTATGGTCCAATATTTGTTTCATGTCCTCAAGTAATTTCAATATTAGATATTTCTTATAAACACTTCCCTGAACTATTTAAAAAGAAAGACTTAATTAAGCTTAACCTTTGGGGGACATATTCTATAAGAAGCTCCAAAAAGATTATTGCAATTAGTAATTCCTCTAAGAATGATATAATCAAGGAATACAGGGTCCCTGAGGCTAAAGTTGTTGCTATTAAGCTTGGAATTAAAGAGCCAGGGAAATCTAAAATGTCAAAGAAAGAATTATTTGAAAAATATTCCGTTGGAGAACCATACCTTCTCTTCGTTGGAACACTACAACCAAGAAAAAATATAGTGCGGCTAATTGAGGCATTCTCAAGGCTTAAAGCTTCGGACATGAAGCTATTAATAATAGGAAGGAGGGGGTGGCAGTATAAAGAGATCTTGGAAGCACCTGAAAAGTATGGGGTCGCGGGCCAAGTTAAGTTTTTAGAGACTGTTACAGACGAAGAGCTTCCTACATTTTATGAGAACGCAGAAGCTTTTGTATTACCAAGCCTTTATGAAGGATTCGGACTGCCAATCCTAGAAGCAATGAAATACGGATGTCCGGTTTTAACAAGTAATGTTTCCTCTCTCCCTGAAGCAGGAGAAAATGCTGCTGTCTATTTTGATCCGGGGAATGTATCAGATATTGCTGAAAAAATAGAGAAGGTTTTGTCAGATGAAAGCCTTCGGGCTAAAATGAAAAAAGAGGGCTTTGAGCAGGTTAAAAAATTCTCATGGGAAAAGAGCGCGAAGCAAGTGCTGGAAGTATTAGAGGAAGCAGCAAAATGAGTATGAAGTATGAAGAAGTAAGTATAAAGGGAAATCAAATACTTAATACTTTATACTAAATACTTAATACTAAAATATGTTCAATAAAATAATCAGAAGATTGAGGGCAATATTGCTTGAATTAGATAATATGTTACTAAGGTATGTTGGATGTATCCCAAGCCATCACATAAGAAGATTCTTCTACGGAATTCAAGGAATGAAAATCGGTAAAGGTTCAACTTTACATATGGGTGCCGTCTTCTATGATGCGAGCAAAATTTCAATTGGTCAAGGTTCAATTATAGGGGAAAATGCTGTTTTAGACGGTCGAGATAAATTAATTATTGGTGATCATGTAGATATTGCAAGTGAAGTAATGATCTATAATGCGGAACACGATATTAATGATCCTGAGTTTAAAGCAGTAATTGCCCCGGTTGAAATTAGAGACTACGTATTTATTGGACCTCGCGCAATAATTTTGCCGGGAGTAAAAATTGGAAAGGGTGCAGTTGTAGCCGCGGGAGCGGTAGTTACGAAAGACGTTGGTGAATTCGAAATCGTCGGCGGTGTGCCGGCTAAGGTAATAGGGGAGCGAAAAATTAAAAATCCCTCTTATAAAATAGGTAGGGCAGCATGGTTTAGGTAAGTATAAAGTATTATGTATAAAGTATTAAGTATGAAGCTTCAGTTGGAATAATGTTAAAATATGCCGAAAGTCTCCATTATTGTTCTTACATATAACTCCGAAAAATATATCGAGAAGCTTCTTGAGAGTATCGTTAAGTTTAATAAAGATTCGAATTACGAAATAATTGTGGTTGATAATAATTCGGAGGATGGAACAGTAAGGTTAATTCAAAACTCAAAACTTCCCTCGACTCCGCTCGGGACAAGCAAAAGTCAATCCGCCAATTGGCGGACAAAATTCAAAATTATCGAAAACAAAGAAAATGTGGGCTTTTCGAGGGGAATCAATATGGGTGCGAGAGAGGCGAAAGGAGAGTACCTTTTGTTTATCAATCCTGACGCCGAATGGAACAGCGGTTCGGTTAATAATTTTGTTTCGCTTTTTGAGGGCGATGATAAAATTGGGGTGATTGGTGGGAAAATTTTGACTAAAGATGGAAGTTCCGAAAAATCGGCGGGAAGATTTTTAAAAACTTCCGAAGTATTTCTTACGACCTTAGGACTAGACGAAGCATTAGGTGTTAGATTTTCACCGAACAAGCGATGCGAAGTTGATTTTGTAAGCGGTGGATTTATGGCTGTTCGTCGCGATCTGTTTGAAAGACTTGGCGGATTTGATGAAAACTTCTTTATGTATATTGAGGATATGGAGTTTTGTTTTAGGGTTAAGAAAGAGGAATTAAAAGTTTTATTCGACCCGTCTATCGAAGTTATCCATGAGAGTCACGGGAGCTCAAATCGCAGCTTTGCCATCGAAAATATTTATCGAGGCTTGCTTTATTTTCATAAAAAGCATGGCACTCCTTTTTCATATAACTCAATAAAACTTCTCCTTCAAGCGAAGAGCTCCGTTCTTGTACTTTTAGGTAAAATCATAAATAATAAATACTTAACCGTTACTTATTCGAAGCTTTTAAGACTTAAGACCTAAGATTGAAAATCATGAAAAAAATTATCACATGGATTTCTGACAATGTTTTATTTATTTTGACATTATTCCTATTGGCGTTCATTCCCTTGTATCCCAAGATACCAATTCTTGATGTCAAAAATACCTGGGTTTATGTTAGGGGAGAGGATTTTGTTGTGCTTCTCACCTTGCTTTTATGGATAGCATTGTTATTTCGAAAAAAAATTACTCTTAGAACCCCTTTGACGGTTCCGATTCTCATCTTTTGGCTAATTGGCGCAATCGCAACAATTCACGGAATAGTGTTAATTTTTCCTACAACCGCAAACGTGTTTCCTAACGTAGCATATCTTGCATATTTGCGACACATAGAGTATATGAGTTTGTTTTTTGTTGCATATAGTTCAATTCGCGATAAAGAATTCCTCAAGTTTGTAATTGTAGCACTCGTAGGAACTCTTATAGCGGTTTCCTTATATGGTATAGGGCAAAAGTTTTTTGGACTTCCGGCATATCTCACAATGAACGAGGAATTCGCAAAGGGAATTCCAATACAACTCTCCTCTCTTTCTCGTGTCCCATCTACTTTTGCCGGACACTATGATTTTGCGGCGTATCTCGTGCTTGTTATTTCAATATTAGCAAGCCTATTTTTTGGATTTAAGAATTGGCTAATAAAAATAGCGCTTGCGGGGGCCATAGCCTTAGGCGGACTAGTTCTTTTTTGGACTGTTTCAAGAGTATCTTTTGTAGTTCTTTTTATAGCTCTTTTCTTTGTGCTTTTGTTTGTAAAGAGAAAGCTAATTTTAGTCTTTCTCCCAACAGTTCTTGTCATTATTATTCTTTCTGTTATTTTTCAGCCGTCAATTTTTGCAAGATTTGGCAGTACCGTCCGCGAAACAAACGTTTTGGTAGAAGCGGAAACCGGAAATGCCATTGGGAACGTAAAGTTTGTTCCTTTTTCATATTTTAAAGACAAAATAATCGGGCAAAGCTTTGTCAGAGATTTGGGCGAGGTTCAGCATGCAATGAAGGGTGGAAAAATTGATGAGATCCTTGAGCTTGAATCTACTCCCTCAGGGACTTTCAAAAGGCCTTCCGAGCCTCCGTCTGCCAAGCCCTTAAAATTTCCTTCCGAAGTTCCGGTCGTAACCGCAAGCAACGTTTCAACCGGAGAGAATTTGCCGCAAGGAACAGGCTATATAAATCTTTCACTGTCACCCGTAGTCAAAAGGTTGGGAAACTTTTTCTACGAACTTGATCCGGATGAACCGGCCTCTATGTCTGCCGAGGTGGTAATTCTTCACGGAAATTTTATTGTAAAAAGGGCTTCAGCCTATGACCTCTCTTTTACTACAAGGTTTCAGGGAGAATGGCCAAAAACTCTTGCCGTCTTTGCAAAAAATGTTTTCTTAGGAAGTGGTTACGGATCGGTTAGCCTTGCGGTAGATAACAATTACCTCAGAATACTTGGTGAAACCGGACTTTTGGGTCTTGCCTCTTTTTTTGGCATATTCTTAACAATTGGTATTTATATAAAGAAAATCTTACCGGAGGTAAGAAATAAAGTCGTCAAAAATTTTGTTCTTGGTTACGTAGCGGGAGTTATAGGTCTTGCGTTTAATGCAACATTAATTGACGTTTTTGAGGCCTCAAAGATTGCCTTTTCCCTTTGGCTTTTGACCGGTGTGGTCCTTGGAACACTCGCATTGTATCAGAAAAAACCTATGAATTTATATCAAGAACTTAAGAATGCTGCGGTTTCAACATATGCATTTATATTTTACCTACTTATCGGAACGATTATTATATTCTCTCCAATGATTAGTAACTATTTTACAGGAGACGACTTTACGTGGTTTCGTTGGGCTGCCGATTGTGATTATTCCTCCTGCGGATCAATCCTTTCCCGAATTTATAGTTTCTTTTTTGACTCTCAGGGATTTTTCTATAGACCCGGTACAAAATTATTCTTCGCAGGAATGTACTCGATATTTTGGCTGAATCAAGTCGTTTACCATATAGTTTCAATAAGTTTGCATTTTATAGTATCAGTGCTCTTCTTTTTGCTTGCAAGAAAAATCCTTCGGAACAATATCCTTGCGGGCCTGGGGGCTGTTATGTTCCTCCTGATGAGTGGATATTCTGAAGCAGTTTTTTGGATCTCCTCAATTGGATATCTTTTTAATGCCGCCTTTGCACTTTCTGCTATTCTTATGTTTATTTTATGGGAGCGGACTGAGCAAAGCGAAGGAGCTCGCTTGCTTGACAAGCGTGGGAGCCGAAGTGTCTATTACATTGCTTCAATAATTTTTATATCCTTAGGATTCCTTTTCCATGAAGTGGGAGTTGTAACTCCGCTTCTTATTATCGCTTACTTAGTATCGCAAGAAGGAGCAGGTAGCATAGGCAAAATTGTTAAGAAATCTCAAAATATGCTTTTGTTTGCTCCGGTTTTAGTTTATTTTCTGGTTCGATTGGCTTCAGGAAGTCACTGGTTTAGCGGGGACTATAGCTATAACCTTATAAAACTACCGTTTAATGTTGTGGGAAACTTGATAGGCTATTTTCTTTTGACGGTTCTAGGGCCGTCTTCATTCCCCGTATATTCTACGCTGCGGATAGGTCTTCGGGAAAACATTGCGCTGGCAATAGTTTTAGTTCTTCCTATTTTGCTAATTGTATATGTTGCTTATAGATTTATTTCGAAATATACTTCGGCTGAGGAGAAAAAGATAGTTGTTTTTGGTTTGTTGTTCTTTGTTGTCGCTCTGCTTCCTTTCTTGGGACTTGGGAATATTACTTCAAGATATAGTTATCTTCCAACTTTAGGATTGATCTTAATATTAGCCTTAGCAATTAGAAAAATATATGATTATCTTTTAAGCTATGGGAGAGACATAGCTATTATGAGTATGGGAATTATAATCTCAGTATTTTCGCTTTTCCATATAATTCAAATTCAGCAAATTCACGGGAGTTGGGATACGGCAGGCCAAAAAGTTCAAAAGTTCTTTGTGTCAATTGATGAATTATACTCTGACTCCTGGTCTGGAAATGATTTAAGATTCCGCTTTGTAAATGTTCCGATTAAGACCGGTGAAGCATGGATATTCCCGGTTGGCCTTTCTGATGCGCTATGGTTTGCTTTTCAAAACGATAATTTGAAGGTTTATATCCATTCATCACTTGACGAAGCAATAAGCCTTGCAGGAATTTCACTTGCGGATCGAGTATTCAAATTCAATGAAGGCGGTAGCGTAGAAGAAATAATTCGCTACAAAGACGGTTTTCCCATAAACATTCTCTCGCAATGATCATATGGAAGCGCTCGCGACAGTAGGTTCTTCTTTTGAACAGCAATTTTGGCAAAAAAAAGAAAGGTTTGCGTTTCCCCACGGGCAGGTATCAGTTGTTGATGTAAGACCGGAAACTCTCACGGACCAGATTCCGATATTGATTGCGCCGGGGTGGTCCGAGGATTGTCAAACGTACATAAAAACCCTTAGAACTGCTTTTAACTTGGGCAGAAGAGCATTATCGCTTGAGTATTCGAGATTAGATGGAGATGCTATAAAGAGCGAGGAATATCCGGAAGTAGAACTGCGTAAAGCGCTATTAATACTCGATGCGCTTGAGAAAAAGGGAGTTGATAAGGTTGACGTCATAGCTCATTCTGAAGGTGCAATAAATATCCTTATTGCCGCAATGCTTAAGCCTGATCAGTTTCGAAATATAGTTCTTGATAAACCGGCAGGACTAATAGGTAAAGATACGAAGCTAGATCTTATGGGTAGATACGCAATAATGTTATTGGAAGAAGCAATTATTCGTCCACCATTATTTACGGATCCGACAAG
>Ga0155835_133_pt1 | contig 28645 bp, 33 predicted proteins | sample RifCSPlowO2_01_FD_107489 | JGI IMG/M metagenome (GOLD analysis project Ga0155835, IMG submission 107489) | Candidatus Roizmanbacteria bacterium RIFCSPLOWO2_01_FULL_35_13 | reverse complement strand
ATATATTTTCGTAATCCGTTCATAAATACTTCTTGTCCCAGATATAAATCTAGCGTTCTCAGGATACTTCCACCTTTTTCATAGGCGATTTCATCAAACAGTTCGTCAATTTCGGATATTTTATTTACTTTTACTTTTATCGGATGGGAAGATTTTAAGCTGTCCAGAGCCATTCCCTCAAAAACAGTATCGGTAACATACTGCGACCAAACTTCCCATTCCGGCCAATAATGATTGAGTACCTTATGCGCCATATAGGTGGCAAAACTTTCATTAAGCCAAAGATCGTCCCACCATTTCATCGTTACCAGATTCCCGAACCACTGATGTGCAATTTCATGAGCTATAACTTCGGCTATTCTCTGTTTTGTGGCTTTTGAACTTTTCTCAGGATAATAAAGTAGGGAGTTTTCCCTGAATGTAATTGCTCCCCAATTTTCCATTGCTCCACTCGCAAATTCTGTAATCGCAATTAAGTCTAATTTTTTCAAAGGATAATGATAGTTAAAATATTTTTCAAAATATTCCAAGGATTTTTTTGCGCATTCCAAAGCAAATTTACCATAATGTTTTTTGCCCGGAGTTGTAATTACTCTAAGCAAAACATCCTTAAATTTATCCTCAATCCACTCAAATTCACCCACTCCCAGATATAAAAGGTACGTAGACATCAGTGGGGTTTGTTCAAATCTAACTATTTTTTTAACTTTTGATGCTGTCATTCCGGCTTGTCCGGAATCTTTGTTTTGAACTACGATTCTGGACGCGCTCGTACCTCGCTTGCCAGAATGACGATTGATTATTGGTAAAGTGTTTGAAATAGCTGTTAAATCCTTATCTACAATTAACGAAACGTCAAATGTTGCTTTATAGGAAGGGTTATCAATGCAGGGAAAACCCCTTCTCGCATCTGCCGCTTCGAATTGGGTCGTTGCCATTACTTTTTCTTTTCCTTCAGTTAAATATCTACTTCTATAAAATCCTGTTAACTTATCATTTAAAATCCCTTCAAATTCAATGTTCAGTTTATGTTGACCAGCTTTTAATTTCTCACTAAGTTGAATAATTAATTTTTCATTCTTGTGGTCAAGTCTAAATGAAACTCTTTTGTCATTCTGGGGAGAATTTTTTCTGATGACTTCAGAATCTAGCCACGATTCTGGACCCCACTTCGCTGAAGCTCCGAGGGGTAAACGCGCTCCTTTTGCCAGAATGACTGAACGAACATCCAGATCTACCGCATCCAAAATAATTTCTCTGGCATGATCTTTAACTTCAAAAGTAAGAATTTCCTTTCCCTTAAATGTAAATTTTTCCAAATCCGGTTCAAAGGTTAGATTATAATTCGTTGGTTTAATTGTCATATAGAGTAATTTTAACACGATTTATAGAATAACTTACGACTTTTTTTATAATCTATTTCAGATAAGAGTTCACTGTTCTTGACACGGTTGTCATTCCGAGCAAAGTCGAGGAATCTCCTTCAAGCTTTTGTAAAGAGATTTCTCCATTCCGTTCGCTTCGTTCACTTCAGTCGAAATGACATTGATTGCTATAGTTTTGTCAAAACTTGTGAATAATTACTATTTCAGCTTCACCTTGAATCTTCCTGAATCATTTAATAAAATGAGTACATGAAAAAGTCTAAGATTTATTATGATAAAGAATCCGACTCCATTTACATTTCTTTAAAAACCGGAAAAGAAACCAGCTTTGAGGAGATAGAACCAAATATTGTTATAGAATATGATAAGAAGAGACAACCTATTGGAATAGAAATATTAAATGCCAGCAATTCACTTCTTACAAAAATAAAACCCCTCCCCACTTCCGCAGTTTTTGTCAATGAAAAAACTACACTTTACAAAGCATCTCAAAAATAGAATAAAACTAAGAAGAATCTCCAAAACTCTAATAAAACTAATACTTGCCACTTCTCAAGAAATTTATTTTGACAATCTAAACAAAAGTCAGATTAAAATAGGAAAAGATAAAGATACTTATTATATGGTCGCCTATATTGAAACAGGGCAGATAACAAAAATACTAACAAGCCATCCAATCGACGGAAATCAGATAAAAAATCGCGTCCAAAGAAAAAGATGGATAAAAATCAACTAAAATATTAAAATATAAGTATGAAATTGCTCGTTACCGGTGGAGCTGGTTTTATCGGCTCCAATTTTATTTTATACTGGCTCAAAAAATATCCTCAGGATAAAATCGTTAATCTGGATAAATTAACATATGCCGGAAATCTGGAAAATCTAAAATCCATCGAAAAAAACCCCAATTTTTCTTTTATTCACGGAGACATTTGTAACCAGCAACTAGTTAACCAGGTAACAAGCAATGTTGATGTTATTGTCCATTTCGCCGCCGAATCCCATGTTGACCGATCCATCCTTGATGCCGCACCTTTCATCAAAACAAATGTTGAGGGAACATATATACTTTTGGAAGCGGCTGTAAAAAATAAAATCAAACGATTTCACCACGTTTCAACAGACGAAGTTTTTGGAGCATTACCATTAAATTCCAGGGGAAAATTTAATGAAAAAACTCCTTATAATCCGAGAAGTCCTTATTCAGCCTCCAAAGCAGCATCCGATCATCTTGTTAGAGCCTATGCTACAACCTATAACCTGCCAACTACGATCTCGAACTGCTCCAACAACTTTGGACCTTTTCAATTTCCTGAAAAATTTATACCGTTAGCTATCACTAATCTTATTGAAGAGAAAAAAATACCGGTTTACGGTGACGGTCTATATGTAAGAGATTGGTTATATGTAGAGGATCACTGTAAAGCGATCGACTTAATTTTGCAAAAAGGAAAAATTGGAAAAACGTATTTTATAGGAGGATTAGCTGATGATATAAGCAATATGGAAGTAATTAAAAAAATTCTTAAACTCATGAATAAGAACGAATCAAATATAGAATACGTTAAGGATAGACCGGGTCATGACAGAAGATATGCGATCGATTGGTCAAAAACGCAGGAAGAATTGGGCTGGAATCCTCAATTCGGTTTTGACGATTACTTAAAACTTACTATTAAGTGGTTTATTAATAATCAGGATTGGTGGAAAAGAATAAAAACCGGAAAATATTTGGAATATTACAAAAAACAATATGCTTAAGATTGCATTAACAGGCGCTGACGGATTAGTCGGATCAAGAATACTAGAACTTCTAAATAAAGACTTCGTTCTTATTCCAATTCCTCAAACTCAAATGGATATTACCGATAAAGCCTCGGTCGATTCAATTTTAAAATCTACTGATTTTGATATTTTTCTCCATTTAGCAGCCTATACAAATGTTGCTCAAGCAGAATTAAATAAGGATTTAGTTTTCAAAATAAATATCGAAGGAACTCGGAATATTTATAAAGCTGTAAAACAAAAAAATAAAAAACTTATTTATATTTCTACAGACTTTATCTTCGATGGAAAAAATCCCCCTTATTATGAAGATTCAACTCCTAATCCCATAGGGGCGTATGCAATATCAAAATATGAAGGAGAAAAAATAGTGAAAGATAATGGGATGATTGTTAGAATTGCCTATCCTTACCGGGCATCTTTTGAGCCTAAAAAAGATTTTTTTCGGACATTCAAATCTTATCTTGAACAAAAAAAACCGCTGACCATGATTACTGACTCATTAATGACTCCAACTTTTATAGATGACATAGCAATTGGACTAAAATATTTATTTAATAATTATTCTCCGGAAATATTTCATCTTGTTGGATCAAAATCTTATTCTCCATTTGAAACTGCAATTTTGATTGCCGAAAAATTTAATCTTGATAAGTCTTTGATCGGTAAAACAACTTATGAAGAATACATAAAAAATAAACCGGGCTTGCCAAAATTATCGGATATTAAAACTAGGAAAAATAATTTTTATAAAATGAAAAATTTTGAGAATTTTCTGGTATCATATTGACTTATGACAATTACATTTATAGGACACGGATATGTGGGTTTGGTAACTGCAACCGTACTTGCAGATTTTGGCAATAAGGTTTGGGTTGTCGGACACACTAAAGAAAAGTTAGATCGGCTTAAAAAAGGCGATCCGATTATCTATGAACCCGGTCTGAAAGAACTTCTGCAAAAAAATCTAAAAGCCAACCGGATTCTTTTTACATCCGACTACTCAAAAGCTATTCCTGAATCTGATGTAGTATTTATAGCTGTTGGAACCCCGCCAAAAAATGGCGGCGAAGCTGATCTTTCGGCTGTGTTTAAAGTTGCAGAAAAATTAGGCAAACATATAAAACCCGGATTTACCTTAGTATCCTGTAAAAGCACAGTTCCTGTCGGAACCAATATCAAAGTGGAGACTATTCTTAAAAAAGTAAAGTCTAAAAAAGCAGAGGTTGCGGTTGCCTCCTGTCCGGAATTCTTACGGGAAGGCAGCGCAATCTACGACACCCTTAACCCGGATAGAGTTGTTATCGGATCCGATTCCAAAAAAGCGATTGACAAACTTCTAGAACTCCATCACCCGATCAGTGGCAAAAGAGTTATTACCGACCTGGCATCAGCCGAGCTTATCAAATATACGTCAAACGCAATGCTTGCAACAAAGATTTCCTTTGCCAATTTAATTTCCTTTTATTGTGAAAAAACCGGAGCCGATGTGGAAAATGTCCTCGACGCTGTCGGAATAGATAAGAGGATCGGCAGGATTTTTATGGATCCGGGCGTAGGCTATGGCGGGTCGTGTTTACCGAAAGATGTCAATGCGCTAATTAAAATTGGTGAAAGTCTGGACATTGATACAAGTTACCTTAAGGGAGTTGTGAACGTAAACTCTTTATCAAGAAGTAATTTTACGAATAAAATATTAAATGTTGTCAAAGATAAAAAAATTGCAATCTGGGGACTAAGTTTCAAGCCTAACACAGACGATATTCGGGAAGCTCCCTCATTTTATTTAATAAACGAACTGCTTGAAAAAGGTTATTCAATTAGAGTCTACGATCCGGCAGCCATGGAGAATTTTAAAAAGATATATGGTAAAAAAATTCAGTTCGGTAAAGATCCCTACGGAGTCTTAAAAAATGCGTCAGCACTTATCATATTAACCGAGTGGAATGAATTTAAACAGGTCGATCTGAAAAAAATAAAAAAGCTGCTGAAAAAACCTGTTATATTTGACGGAAGAAATATTTTCGAACCAAAAGTTATGGAAAATTTTGGTTTTTCTTATTTTTCAGTCGGCCGAAAAGCAATTTCCCCCCCTCGTCATTCTGAGGGAGTGTAGCGATCGAAGAATCTCTTTTTTTTATGAAAATACTTGTTACGGGTGGAGCAGGATTTATCGGATCTCACTTGTGCGATAGACTCATCAAAGAAAAACATGTAGTAATTTGTGTTGATAACTTTTTAACCGGATCATGCGATAATATTCGACATCTGTTAAAAAATTCCTTATTCAAACTGATCGAACATGATGTAATTAATCCTCTTAACTTAAATAATAATATTGACGCAATCTTTCATCTGGCTTCACCTGCTTCGCCAAATCATCACAGTAAAATAAGTTATCTGGCTTTGCCGATGGAGACGATGCTAGTTAATACTATCGGAACTTTAAATATGCTCAACTTGGCAAAAAGTAAAAAAGCAAAATTCCTTTTTGCTTCAACATCTGAAGTTTACGGCGATGCTTTACAACATCCCCAAAAAGAAGAATATTATGGAAACGTTTCAACTACAGGTCCGAGATCCGTATACGATGAAGCAAAAAGGTTTGGCGAAACTCTTACGGCTTATTTTTTCCGAAAACAATCTATTAATGGCCGTATTGCCCGAATATTCAATACTTACGGCCCCCGTATATTAAAGTCTGATATGAGAATGGTTGTTACATTTATAAATCAGGCAAAAGAGGGAAAAAATATAACAATATTCGGCGATGGATTGCAGACCCGTTCACTATGTTATATCAAAGATATGATTGAGGGATTATGCCGGCTTATGTTCTATCCCGGTACGGATGGGCAAATTGTCAATCTCGGTTCTATTGATGAACACTCCGTTAAAGAGTATGCGGAACTGGTTAAAAAATTGACAAATTCCAGGAGTAAAATCGTGTACAGTGAAAGATTACCCGTCGATGATCCGAAAAAACGGAAGCCCGATATTACAAAAGCAAAAAAACTACTTGGTTGGAGTCCTCAAATAAAATTGAGTCAAGGTTTGACAAATATGATAAAGTTTTATAATTAATCATTATGAGAAGAGCAGTTATTGTTTTGCCGACATACAATGAAACCGGAGCTATTGAACAGGTTATTAATGGAATAGTTGACTCAACGCGTGATATTAAAACTTGGGACATCCATATGGTAATAGTTGATAGCAATTCTCAAGACAAAACCCAAGAAAAAGTGGAAAAATTAATGAAAAAAATACCCAGACTTCAACTCCTTAGGGTTGAAAAAGAAGGATTGGGTAAAGCTTACATTCACGGTTTTAATTTCGCTATTGAGAAATTAAATCCTTATCTTATTTTTGAAATGGACGCAGATCTTTCTCATAATCCTAAAAAAATACCCGAATTTTTAAAAAAAATTGAGGAAGGAGCTGATTTTGTCATTGGATCACGCTATATCAAAGGCGGTTCAATACCAAAAGATTGGGGATTACATAGAAAAATTTTTTCGGTTGGGGCAAATTTTGTCATACGTTTTGGATTTATGAAATTAAAAATAACCGACTGGACCAGCGGTTTTAGAGCTATAAAAACATGGATTATAAAACAATCAATTCCAACGATAAAAAATTATTCGGGATATGTATTTCAAGTAGCAATCCTTGATTATGCAGTAAAGCATAAAGCCCACATAACAGAACTTCCTATTGAATTTAAAGACAGAATTTACGGTAAATCAAAAATTAATTCATTACAGTACGCTCTCCAAACCTTTGCTTATGTACTTTTTAACTCTTCATTTATTAAATTTGTTATCGTCGGACTAATCGGTTTTGTAATCGATTTTGGAATCTCATATTTATTTATTGAAAAGTTTAAGTCGGCTATCTGGCTGGGTACCGTAATAAGTACTGAATCGGCAATAATCTCAAATTTTTTCCTGAATAATTTTTGGAGTTTTTCCCACAAGAAGTTGGATCACAAACTATCAAGCTACATTCCGAATTTCTTAAAGTTTAACCTTGTATCTTCCGGGTCAATATTAATTCAAACGCTCGGAGTACAATTAGCCGTCAATTTCTTCGGTAAGCAATTTTGGTATGTCTACAAAATCATTATAATTTTTTTTATAGTCATTCCTTATTCGTACATTTTTTATAATAAATTTGTCTGGAAGGAAAAGTGAGAATTGATCTAATTAACCCAATTTCTAATTGATCTAAATAATTTTGTAATCGGGAAATTGGGATTTGATTAGAAATTAGAAATTTATTCTTGTATTTACTTCTTTTCGGCATATTGCGAATATACCCATCCTTCTTTGCCTTTTTCATATTCAATCTTGTACCAGCCGCTCTGCTCTTCGATAAGATCAAATGACTCTCCCGGTTTTACTTGGGCCTCTTCTGAAGCACTTATTGACGGTTCTTCCCTGACTCTCAAAAACCCGGTCGGAGTATCACTAATAGTTATGGTACTTTTAGCTGTCTTTGCACTCTCAGTAGCTTCGGTTTTATCATCTTTCTTTGTTCCGGTAGGTGTCAGTGAGGCAGAACTTTGATCTATAGCCAGTTTGAATACAGCATTTACTCTATAGCCAATATCAACATTTATTTTTTGTGTTCTTCTTAAAAACCTTGGCATAAAAACAGATAATTCGTGATCGCCCTTTGCAACTTCAGACAGAATTAGGGAACTGACACCTTTTTCATCATTATCGAGATAAACTATAGCTCCCTGAGGTTCGGTCTCCACATAAATTTCTCCGGTATTCGGAGTTTTTGGAGATTCTTCCATTTTCGTTGTAGTAAAAATTTCACCTGCCGAAGTTAAATCAGAACTGCCAAGCTCTCTGTTAATATAAGTAAGTGCGTTTTTATAAACTTTAACTTTTCCCTGCCATGAGGCAGTATCGGTTGCAGTTCCCTCCGGAATCAACTTAACCATATATTCTCCGACTTTATTCTTCTGTTCAAAAGGTGTTTTCCCGACAGCCACATTGTCAACAAATACACTCGCAACGGGTGAAGAAACAACTTTAATCCGGCCAAAAGCATTTTGCTTATCAAGAAGGTAAAACTTAACAAAAACAAATACCCCGAACCCGACCAATAATAAAGTAAGAAGTATCAGTTTTCCTTTCATAATATTTATTCTATTCAAACTTTATTTTTAATTCAACCATGGATGTTCTTTTCTGGTTGTTTCAAGTTCTTTATTACATACTTTACAAAATTTTGATTGATATCCACTGGAATGAGCCACTGCCCAATAAACTTCCGCCCAATTCCCTTTCTTATGCCCTCTCCAGGAACAAATAACTGTTTTTTTAATAAAATTTCTAAACTCATCTGTAAAAATTTGCATTATTCTAGTTGAATTTTAAAATTTTTGAGATCTAAAGTAAATTTAAATCCAGTCAAAAACTCGATTCCAACAAGAATATCCGGACTAGGCGTAAATATCAAAGTTAAATATTTAGAAGTTTGGCCATATTGAACTTTTATCTTATAAACATCTGAACTAAATGTTGATCCATCTCCTATCTCAAAATCCTGAATAGTATAGGCATCTTGTTTAAAATGTGAATGAAGATCGGCTGGAAGTGATATACCGCCAGAAAAGCCAGTATCAACATAACAATCGACAATAAGTGGTTTTGAGGATAAAAATACTGTTAACTTAATATGGGGATGATTTTTCTTATCAATATATAAATTCATTTCATTAATGAAGTCATACTCCCAACTTGGGCCATATAAAATTTTCTCTTTGGAAAATGCTTTTTTGCGATATCCATTGCCTCAATAGGAGTTTTCCCGATAAAATATTTACCTGAATTTACCTCAATAGTAACATAATGCCCCTCATTATATTTTTTTTTTAGTTCAGGTCTAATTTTATAGTAAATCTCCCTTCCTTTATCGACAATAAATTGTCTATTTAAAATAATTCTTGACATATGTAATAATTTTAGTATAATTCTCAATAGTTTGCAATAAACTTATGTCAAAATTACTATCCATAACCAATTCTTCTAACATCCTCCTTCGCTCTAACGAGCTTCGGATGGATTCCAGCTTTAATAAAGCTTCCAGGAGACTCTTTGGGGAGGGTAGTATTTTTATGTCCTAAAGAGTAAAAATTAATTATCATTCCCCCGCCCAACCAAGGGCGGTTTTTTTATGGTCTAAATTATAAGTTATTACAAAAATATGAAACACTTACCAAAAAAGTCACAAGACTTTGAAGAAAATAAAAAGCATAACAAGAAAGTTTTGCTTATGTACTCGGGAGGCGTAGATACCTCAATTTCGGTTTATCTATTAAAACATTTTTATGGCTACCAAGTCATAACTTTGACAATAGACGTTTGCCAGGATACCACGTGGGCTAAGAGAATGGCAAAAAAAGCCAAGAAACTTGGAGCAGTAAAAACTATCATTTACGATGGAAAACAGGAATATGCTAATAATTATTTGTCTCAAATAATTAAAGCTAATGCCTTATATGACGATTACTATCCTGTTGGCACTTCAATTGCCCGTCCCTGGCAGGCAAAATTAGGGGTAGACATCGCCAAAAAAGAAAATGTCGATGCTATTGCTCATGGTAATAAAGGTCGGGGCGCAGGTGCTTTCCAATTTAATATGGTATTTAATTATTTCTCAACAGGGGATATGAAATTAGTAACACCTATCGGTGACTGGTGGCCGACTCGACAGGAAGAAGTCGAATTTGCTTTTGAAAATAATATTCCTATCCCTGTTCCTAAAAATAATCCATTTAGTTATGACGATAATATTATGTCTAATGCTATCAATTACGGAGATATAGATGATATTGGAAAACAGCCGCCTGAGGAAGCCTTCAAATGGACTGTGCCAATCGAAAAAGCACCGGATAAACCGGAATATATTGAGCTTGAGTTTAAAAATGGACTACCTATCAAATTAAATAACCAAAAGATAAAGTTGTCAGAAATGATTCAAAAGCTAAATATTATTGCCGGAAAACACGGAATAGGTAGAATAGATATGATTGAAAACGGTTTATACGGAAATAAATTCAAATGGGTCTATGAGGCACCGGCTGCTCAAATCCTAATCTATTGTCATAAGGAAATTGAAAAACTGGTCCTTCCTAAAGAAACAATAAATTTTAAACATGAATTTATCGACAAAAAATGGGTGAAGTTAGTCTATCACGCTTTGGTTTATAGCCCGCTTGCCAAAGCATTGATGAGTTTTATCAACCACATACAACCGTATGTGAACGGAAAGATTGATTTAAAACTCTATAAGGGTAACTTTATTGTTATGAAGCGTGAATCAGGCAATTCTTTGGTCAACATAGACTCAAAAAATCTTAAGCTAAAGCTTGACCTCGATACAATTCCATACGGTTTTGAGGAATATAGCTTTGCCCTAAAACATCCTGAAGTATTCACAATTCATTTGGGTAAATTAAAAGTTAAATAAATAATATGCAAGTATCACTAATTGATTTATCAAAACTAAAGGAACACGAGAAAATCGATAAAAAACATCTAATAAAAATAAAACATTTAATAGAAAAATCAGGTGTCTTCAAAGAACCGATAATAGTGGATAAAGACAACTTAGTGATACTGGACGGCCACCATCGTTTTAATAGTTGTAAACAGTTAGGGCTTGCAAAGATTCCCTGCATTACGGTTGATTACCTTAATGACCAAAAAATAAGAGTCGTTGCAAGACAAAATATGTTTAAGGTCAATAAAAAAATAGTTATTAATATGGGATTAAGTAAAAACGTTTTTCCAGCAAAAACCACCAAACACTATATTCCATATCGAGTCAAACAATTAAAAATTTCTTTAAGAAAACTTTATTAATATGGAAGAACTCTTTACTCCTTACCAATATAATGAATTAGCATTAACTAAAGGAGTTTCACCAAATAACCCTTTAACTAATGTTGGCGAATGGAAAAAACTCAAAGAAGATCTCGCTATGCAAGGTAAATATTTAACCGGAAGTTGGGGAGTTTGGCAGGATCAAGCTGAAACCTATATAGATTGTGTTGAAAATATTACAAGAGAAAAAGGAACAAAACTTAGTATATTGAGACTAGGTATAAGCACTCCTGAAGCATTAAACCAAGAATTAAATTTATTAGAAATCGGTGGAGTTGAACTTCAGAAATCAACAGTCACTGTTATTGACTTTAATAGAGTTCCCTTAATCGCCGCTAAAAAGCAAAAACATAAGAATCTATTTCAGGCTGATGCCAATGTTTTACCATTTATTGAAAAAGCTTTTAATTTCATTACATCGCATTTTCTTATTAGTTATCTACAAGCAGGTAAATGTGATAGTATTCTTTTAGAAATCTATCGAGGTTTAAAAACTGATGGAACATTTATTATGGCGCAGGGAGTTGGATCTGGCCTTAACAATTGGAGATCATCTGAAGATATTCTCCAATCTTTGATCAAAGCCGGATTTAAAAAGGAAAGAATTAAAACTATACCGACGACTGATCCTTATGATCATGAAGAAATTGACGGAAAACTGGTTCCTAAAAAAGGAATAAATTTTATCTTTATAGCTGAAAAGTAGCATGATTAATTATCAATTAAATTTTTGAATTCTATGAAAAATTCAATCAATCCGTTCTGGGGTGAAGGAGAAAATAAAAATTTTGGAAAAATAGCGATAGAATACGCCGCTGGGGAGGATGTTATCTTGGATAAAAAGTTTGTTCAATATGAATGTCTCGTTAATCAAACTCACCAATTAATGCTACTAAAACAAAACATTCTACCTATTAATCAAGTTAAAAAAATATTAGAAGTCTTGCAGGAAATTAAAAAAATTGATAAAGAAGGAACGTTTGAATTAAAAAAAGATCTTGAGGATGTACATTCAAATATTGAGAAGTATGTTTTGGACAAACTTGGTATTGAAATTGGAGGTAATTTACGGCTGGGAATAGCTAGAAATGACCAAGTATATACTGATACAAGAATGTACATTCGAGATCATATTTTATTTATCAGTAATCAATTGACCTATCTGATAACCGGTCTGTTAAATGAAGCTAATAAATATTTCGATGCAATTATGCCTGGTTATACTCATTTGAGAGTTTCTCAATCTATTACTTATGGTCATTGGCTTACAGCTAAAGCCTATCATTTTTTAGACGATTTAAACAATCTTATTTTTGATTTTGGACAAGTGAATAAATGTCCTTTGGGAATTTTCGAAATGGCCGGAACCCAGTTGCCTATTGATCGAAAAATGACAGCAGAATACTTGGGCTTTGATGGAATTACAGAAAATAGTTTATATACTGCTAATTCTCGGGGTGAAATAGAGGCTAAGTTATTAGCTGACCTATCTATACTCGCCCTTCATATTAAAAGAACCATGAGTGAGATAATAATGTGGTCAACTCATGAATTTGGTTTTTTGAAGATTAATGATCTATATACAACAGGTGGCACAGCTCAACCCAACCTAAAAAATCCAGATACTCTAGAAGTTATCAGAGCTAATTGCGTTAAAATTTACGGACGTTTTTTGGAAACCTTAATTACGATGGATTCTTTACCGTCTGGTTTTAATCGGGATACCCAACAAACAAAACCTGCTTTATTTGAAAGTGTAAATATAGTTGAACAAACGTTACCTGTATTTTCAGGAATAATGACTACACTGGAGATTAATAAAGAAAGAATGGCTAAGAGCGCGGAAATCAATTTTGCCAATGCCCCTGATGTAGCGGTTCAAATTGCCGTAAAAGGAAATGTTTCTTTTCGTGAAGCCTATAAGGTAGTTAAAACTTTGATAAAAGAAAAATATTTAAAAAATAATTTCTCTGAAATAACTCCTGATCTGCTTGTAATTGTATCTAATAAAGTTTTAGGCAAAAAAATCGTTTTAACTAAATCTGATTTAGAAAAAGTGTCAACACCTAAAGAATGTGTCTTTAACCGAACAAGCGAAGGTGGACCGGCACCATCTCAAGTAAAAATAATGATTATAGATATCGAAAAAAAAGTTAATGATCTAAATAAAGAAATAGTTAATAAACAAAATAAAATTAAAAAGGCAATAGAAAAACTCGAGAAAAGTGTAAAAAAAGTCCTGGTTTCTGCTATCATATAAACCAATGATAAAAGATAAGCTACTTACTAATTTAAGAACTGCTTTAGAGAAAATAAGAGTTGAAGAAAAAGAAGTAAGTCTTGAATATCCTTCAAATCCTGATTATGGGGATTTTGCAACCAGTATTGCCTTGAAACTGGCAAAAACTCTCAAAAAAAATCCCCTACAAATTGCCGAGGACATCAAAAAAAACTTTCCTAAAGATGATTTAGTGGAAAAAGTTGAAGTCATAAAACCGGGTTTTATTAATTTCTGGATTAACAGTAATTATTTTCTCGACTTCGCTCGAAAAACAACCGAGGGCACATTTGATTTTCCTGAATATCATCTCGGCAAAAATAAAAAACTGATGATTGAGTTTGCACATCCCAATACCCATAAACTTTTTCACATAGGACATCTAAGAAATATATCCATAGGTGAATCTTTAGTAAGAATATTTGAAGCAGTCGGTAATAAGGTAATTCGTTCTAATTATCAAGGTGACGTTGGACTTCATATTGCCAAAACCCTTTGGTCAATGAAAAACCAAACTTCTGAAAAAGAATTAGATGAGATTAAGAAAAAGTCTATTCATGAAAGAATGCAGTTTCTTGGTAAAGCTTATTCCAATGGACAGGTAGCTTATGAAACTGATAAAAAAGCCAAAAAACAGATAATCGAAATCAACGGTATGATCTATAAAAAACAGGGAGATGTTATTCCATTGTGGAAAGAAACTGTGAAGTGGAGTTTCGAGTACTTCGATGAAATTTATAAACGACTTTATACAAAATTCGATAGACTTTATCCTGAGAGTGAATTCGCAGATAAAGGTTTAAAGATTTGTAAACAGGCAGAAAAAAAAGGAATTTTAAAAAAAAGCGAAGGCGCTTTGGTATTTGAAGGCGAACAGTATGGTCTTGATACAAGAGTTTTTATCAACAGTCTAGGCTATCCGACTTATGAAGGCAAAGAGGTTGCTTTAGCTGAAAAAGAATTTTCCGAATTTGGAGAATTGGATAAAGCAATTCATGTTGTAACCCCTGAACAGAAAAGTTTCTTCAAAGTTACTTTTAAAGTAGAAGAATTGCTGGATAAAAAAAAGTTTAAAAATAAGCAATTTCATCTAGCATACGAATGGGTAAAGTTAAAAGAAGGTAAAATGTCTTCCCGAACCGGAAATGTTGTTGAGGCAGAATGGCTAGTCGACAAGACGAAAGAAAAAATATTGGAAAAATTCAAGCTAGATAAAGATCCTGCAGAAATTATTGCAATCGCTGCAGTCAAATATTCTTTCCTCAAGCAGGATGTCTTTTCTCAAATCACTTTTGATATTAACGAATCGATCTCGCTTGATGGTAACTCCGGCCCATATATTTTATACACCTTTGTCCGCACTCAAAGTGTATTAAAAAAAGTAGACAAAATAAAAGATACTCTTACTTCGATTAAACGTTTAATCGAAGTAGAAGAAAAACATTTATTAGTTACATTAAATAGTTTCCCAGAAATAGTTTATGAGGCTGCTAAAAATCTTTCTCCAAATCTGATTGCCAATTATCTCTATGATCTTGCGCAAAAATATAATCTTTTTTACCAGAAACATAAAATTTTAGAAGCGGAGGAAGAAATTAGAAACTTTCGATTACTTTTAACTAACGCTACAGGACAAGTTATTAAAAATGGACTTTATTTGTTGGGGATAAAAACCGTAAATAAAATGTGATGCGGATTACGGATCTAATTCGGATGATGCGGATGTTCGGATTTTACGGATTCATCCGCATATCAGTTGATCCGCATGAAATCCGTAGATCAGTATTATACTTATGGCTTTTTTTATTTGTAACCAATGCGGTACCGGTTCTGGTTCCTGGCTAGGACGCTGTCCTAATTGTGGAGAATTTAATACTCTGAAAGAAGCTCCTTCTTATATCAAAGAAGGTGAAAAAACCAGCGAGGAAACTCAAAAACTGACCATAACACCTTTTAAAAAAATCCAGTCTCTAAAAAAAGAGAGACTTATAACAGGAATTTTTGAATTTGACCGTGTCATAGGTGGAGGAATTATTCCCGGTGAGGTTGTACTTCTTACCGGAGAACCGGGAGTAGGAAAATCAACATTACTGCTTCAATCTCTTTCTAAATTGAAAACTCTTTATATCTCCGGTGAAGAATCAGCAGAACAAGTTAGGGATAGAGCCGAAAGATTAAACGTTAACCTCTCAAATTTTCTTTTTTCCGAAGATCTGCAGGTTGAAGGAATTGTGGAGGGTTTAAAAGAATTGGAAAGTAAAATAGACATTGTTGTAGTTGATTCAATTCAAACGGTTTATTCAAAAAATGTAGACGGAACACCCGGAAGCGTTTCTCAACTCAAGGAAAGCGCTATGAAATTAATTACAACCACAAAAAAACTCAAACTTGCGATGATTATTATCGGACACATCACTAAAGGTGGAGAGATCGCCGGGCCAAAAAGCCTGGAACACATGGTTGACTGCGTCTTGAGTTTTGAAGGAGAAAAAATATCGAATTTCAGGATTCTCCGCGCCAATAAAAATCGCTTCGGTCCAACCGACGAAATTGGAATTTTTGAAATGAAGCAGCAGGGCTTAAGTGAAGTGACTAATCCTTTAATCTTTGTGGATAATAAAGGAGAAGAAATAGGTAAAGCCGTCATTGGAGTTTTGGAAGGCAAAAGAGTTTTATATTTTGAAATACAAACTTTGGCTGTTCCAACAATTCTAGCTATCCCGAGACGGGTCGTCAAGGGACTTGATTATAATAAAGTTCTCCTTCTTCTTGCCGTTATGAGAAAATATCTGGGTCATCCTTTAGATAAATTCGATATCTACGTTAATGTCATAGGCGGCGTAAATATCAAATCTACCGCCTCTGATTTAGGCTTGATCGTGTCACTATTATCATCTTTAAACAATAAGCCTCTGCCTAAGAAATCTTTATTTGTAGGCGAAGTCGGGTTACTGGGAGAAGTAAGAAAAGTTTATTTTGAAGAAAAAATAATACAGGAAGCTAAAAGACTGGGATTTAAAAACAGTTATTCATCTTCCAATCTGCCTCATATTAAAATGTTAAGGAATATTCTTTAATTGGTTTACGTCATTCCGGCTTGCTTGCCCCTCGTAGCTCTTTGAGCGTAGTGGGGTCCGGAATCGTTGTTTAGGACTACGATTCTGGATGCGCTTCTCGTCAAGCTCGAAGCTTACCAGAATGACGATATTAATCCTCTCGAAAAAATTTCTTTTTAAACACAGCTTTTTTGCCGTTTGCCCCAACCACCTCTATTATTATTTCATTTTTACCTATCTTCAGCGGGAATTCAAACTCAAACAATCCGTCGCTATTCTGATAAATTCTTTCACCTAAAACTGTAACTGCCGCATCTTTTTCTGTCTTTGCTAGAATCTTTACTCTGTCATTTTTTAGAATTACTTCTGTCTTGGGTGAAAGAATAGTTATTTTAGGAGGGGAAAAATAAAGATTTAACTGAAAACCAAAGTAACCAATAAATAATATGAAAATTAAAATTAAAATGGTTTTGAAGATTCTTTTGGTTTCCGGTGCAAAATAATTCACTGATAACCTTCTCTTAAATTTCACTGCTTCCTGCCTTTCATAATCTCTCCTGAAAATAGCAAGTGTAGAGTTAGGATCCAAATTTAAAAATAAAGAATAGTTCTTGATTACTCCGGATATATATACTTTAGAAGAAAAAACCTGCCAGTTACTTTTTTCTACGGCAGTTAAAAACCTTTGCCTAACTTTTATACTTTTCTCAACTTCTTTTAGGTCAATCTTCAACCTCTCTCTTTGTTTTTTTAAAATTTCACCGACAGACAACATAAGTATTTAGTATAAAGTATCCAGTATTAAGTATGAAAAAAAAGAAATTTAAGTAGAAATAAATTAATTTTGACTTATACTAAATACTTTATACTTAATACTAGATACTAGGATTTAACGCGTTCAGTATACTCTCCGGTTTCCGGATTTATGGAAATTGTATCTCCAACTTTAACAAAAAGTGGGACTTGAATTATTACTCCGGTTTCTACTTTGGCAGGTTTTTTTGCTCCACTAACCGTGTCGCCCTTAACCGCATCTTCTGTTTCAATTACTTTTAAGTGTGCATTCATTTGCGGTCTGACTGTCAAGGGCTTATCATTGTGAATATAGACAAAATATTTGCTTCCCTCAAGCATAAAGTCTGTAGCTTTACCAACAACTCCGAGCGGGACTGTATATTGTTGATAGGTACGTTCATTCATAAAATGAAGATTTTCTGCATCTTTGTACAAATACTGCAGTTCAATACTTTCTACATCAATTGTTTCGGTTGTTTCAGCGGTCTTAAGGGTATAATCTATATTCTTTCCGGAAATCAAATTTTTTATCTTAGTTTTCATTAAAGCCGAACCCTTACCGGGTGAATAAAAATCGGCTTTTTGAATCTGCCAGATATCTCCCTGGTAAAATAAAAAATCACCTTTTTTTAAACTACCCGCGCTTGTTTTCATAAAAAATACATTAGTCATTCCGGCTTGTCCGGAATCGTTGTTCTAAACTACGATTCTGGAGTCGCTTCACTCCCCAGAATGACTTCAAACAATATTAATTAATTTTAACTTATCAATCGAGGTTGCATTTGCAAATACCATACATAGCCTATCAAAGCCGATTCCAGCACCCGTACAATCTGGAAGACCATATTTTAAAGCTTCAATAAACCCTTTGTCAACTTTATGATCTATCATCTTATATTCTTTTCTTTTTGTTTCTTGTTTCTTGTTTCTTGTTTCTTGTTCTCTCCAGTCGTTAAGTTCTTCACAACATCCTCCGATTTCAATACCGTTTATATAAAATTCTACTCTCTTGGCTGTTTTTTCATCTTTACTTAATTTCGCCAGTGAAGACATTTCCTTAGGATAATCATACAACATTGCAGGGTATCCGTTTATCCCTAATTTCGGTTCAATCTCCTGGGCAATTATTTGAGAAAAAATATCCTGATAGCTAAAACCTTTTGTCTTGTATCCTTTTTCCTTTACCTTTTTTATAAATAATTTATTATTAAAGAGTTCTTTTTCTTTGATGCCGGCAAATTTTTCAAATGCCTCAGCAACTGTAAACTTCTCCCATTTATCAAAAGATATTTTTTTTCCCTGATAAAATATTGAGTTATTTAATTTCTTATTGACAAAACTCCGTGATCGCGGAGTTTTGTCCGAAACAAACCTCATCATCTCTAGTATCTGCTCTGCTAGTTCCAAATATGTAGCTCCAACTTTATAAAATTCCAGCATTGTAAACTCCGGCGAATGGAAACTTGAATTCGGCTCGCTATTTCTGAATGATTTTCCCAAATAATATATATTTCCAATTCCCTGAGTTAAAAGTCTTTTCATAAATAATTCCGGTGAAGGAGTCAGGTATAGTTTCTCCTTCCTGTCAAAATAATTAAACTCGGTTTCAAAAATCTCCAGATATGATTCCGGTATAAGAGCCGGACTCATTACCGGCAAATCCAGTTTCAGATATCCCTTTTTCTTCATAAACTCATGTACAGCCTGTTCAACCCGAAGCTGAATTTTATAGTTTTTAAGATTTTGAATATTTGTTTTTATTTTCATTATTTTTTCTTACCGTCATTCCCGCGGTTCTTCACTGTCATTCCCGCGAAGGCGGGAATCCAGATTTAAATCATTCCACTCTGGGTTTTTTTCTTCAATAATTCTTAATTTCCATAGTCGCTTCCATTTTTTAAGTTGTTTTTCTCTTTTAATTGCAGATTCTACATTTTCGTGAATTTCATAGTAAACTAGTGTTTTTAATCCATATTTACTTGTAAAACCATCAGTTATTTTATTCTTATGTTCCCAAACTCTTTTATATAAATTATTTGTTACACCAATATATAATGTTCCGTTTCTCTTATTTGTGAGAATATAAACAAAGTAAAGATTCTTCATTTTAGTCTGGATCCCTGCCTACGCAAGGATGACACAATCAACAATTATTTTCTCACTTTCTCCGCCTATTGACAAGAAGAAGAAGAAGAAGAAGAAGAAGAAGTATTATACGACTGTGGAAAATAAAGACACAAGATTTGTAATTCAAATTGCTTTTGACGCCGTCAGAAAAGATATCGAAGGTGGACAAGCTTTTCCAGCTGCCATTGGTACAATAGTTGGGTTAATGTCAATAGGTTTACTACCTTTTGAGTTAGGTCAAAGAGCTCTTAAAGGATTAACAAAAATAGAATTTAGAAGAGTTACTGGCCGACACAAGAATCCTCCTAAAACTTAAATAATTTAAGAAATTAAATTTCTTCTTTCAATTCTTCCAATAATTTCTTAGCTCGTGACGAAACTCTTTCGGGAACTTTGATGCGATAAACCACATACTGATCTCCACGGCGTGAAGAATTTGGATAAGGGATACCTTGACCGCGGAGGCGGACGGTTGTGCCGGATTTTGTTCCCGGACGGACCTTAAGATTTACAGAGTCATTAATCGTTACTACATTTACAGCTCCTCCAAGAACAGCTAATGGATAGGAAATCTCTTTTTCCAGATAAACATCCTGACCCTCCCGTTTAAAATATTGATGAGGACGCACCGCAACCTGCACGTCAAAATCTGAAAATCTAATTCTATTACCGTTATCAACACCCGCTGGAATTTTAATTACTTTTCTGTCCCCCTTAATTACTGTAGTTTTCTCAACCCCATGCACAGCTTCGTCAAAAGTTAGTTCCAATTCGTAGACATCGCGTCTAGCCCTTCTCCCGCCTCGCTGGAAAGGGGATTGAAAGCCAAAAAATTGCTCGAAGATTTCAAATGGATCGGAAAATCCGCCAAAATCCGCTCCTTCAAAAGGATTCCCGCCCGAACTGGAATAGGTGTAGGAAAAAGGACCCTGTTGATATGTCTGTTGTCCTCCGCCTGCACCGCCAAATCCACCTCTTTCAAAAGCCTCTTTACCGTATTGGTCATACATTTCTTTCTTCTTGGGATCAGCTAATACTTCAAACGCCTTATTTATTTCTTTAAATTTGGTGTTGGCTTCCGGAGATTTATTCCTGTCAGGGTGCCATTTGAGAGCCTGTTTTCTATACGCAGTTTTTATTTCCTGGTCTGAAGCAGTCTTTGAAACACCAAGGAGTTCATAATAATCAACCATGTAATAATTTCAAATTTCTAATTCCTAATTTCTAATCAATTTCAAATTTTTGAATTTTAAATTCATTGGTAATTGGAAATTGGATATTAGAAATTAACTAACTACCTCTCCTTCCTCAACGTCTTTCTTCCCTTTCTTATCATTTTTTTTCTCTTCCTTTTTTGCCTCGCCCTCGGCAGCTTTAGCCGAAGGAGATTCTCCCGGCTTATTATACATTCCCTGTCCGATCTTGGACAAAGAATCCGACAAATCCTTGGTTTTTTCTTCCAATTCTTCTTTAGATCCCTTAGCTAGCGAATCTTTTAGCGCTTTTATTTTCTTCTCTACTTCTTCCTTAACTTCCTTAGGTGCTTTATCACCGGCATCTTTCAAAGATTTTTCCGCGACATAGACCATGTTATCGGCCTTATTTTTTACTTCGATCTTTTCTTTTTCTTTTTTATCTTCTTCTGCATTTTTTTCCGCTTCTTCTTTCATTTTTTCAATCTCATCTTTACTAAGACCTGTTGATCCTGTTATCTTAATTGCCTGGGATTTACCTGTTGCCTTATCTTTTGCTGTCACAGTTAAAATGCCATTGGCATCCAGATCAAAAGTAACCTCAACCTGCGGAACTCCCCGAGGAGCCGGCGGAATTCCATCGAGAATAAATCTTCCTAATGATTTATTATCTTTTGCCAAAGGTCTTTCACCTTGAAGTACATGAATTTCAACCTGTGTCTGATTATCTCCAGCAGTTGAAAATACTTCTGATTTTGCCGTCGGTACTGTCGTATTTCTCGTAATCAACGGTGTCATTACGCTTCCCAGAGTTTCAACACCTAATGTCAGAGGTGTAACATCAAGAAGTACAACGTCTTTAGTTTCACCGGTCAATACTCCTGCCTGAACTGCAGCGCCAATTGCCACGACCTCATCCGGATTTACCGATCTATTGGGATCTTTGCCAAAGAATTCTTTTACAGTCTCAATAACTTTAGGCATCCTAGTCATTCCGCCGACTAACACTACTTCATCAATTTTTGCAACATCAATTTTGGCATCTTTTAGGACAGCTTTAACCGGCCCTAATGTTTTTTCAACTAAGTTGCCGACTAACGACTCCAATTTTGCCCTTGTCAATTTCATTACAAGATGTAACGGTTGACCGTCTCTTACCGTGACAAAAGGAAGATTAACTTCTGTTTCCTTAGAGGTAGAAAGTTCTATTTTAGCCTTTTCTGCCGCATCCCTGATTCTTTGCAAAGCCTGCGGATCTTTTCTCAGATCAATTCCGTTTTCTTTTTTAAATTCTTCAGCAATATGATCTAAAATAACTTTGTCAAAGTCATCTCCTCCTAAATGAGTATCTCCGTTAGTGGCTTTAACCTGAAATACGCCTTCGCCCAATTCAAGTACGGTGATATCGAAAGTTCCACCACCCAAATCGTAAACGGCTATTGTATGGGAATGTTTTTTATCAAGTCCGTAAGCCAATGCTGCCGCTGTCGGCTCATTTAATATTCTTACCACCTCTAAACCGGCAATTTCTCCCGCCTGTTTTGTTGCCTGTCTTTGTGAATCATCAAAATAGGCGGGTACCGTAATTACAGCCTTTTCAACTTTTTCACCCAGATATGTTTCGGCATCTGCCTTTATTTTTTGCAGAATTAAAGCGGAGATTTCCTGAGGCGTATAGGTTTTGCCGTCAACTTCAACATCAGCCATCTCATCCCTACCTTCTTTAATTTTGTAAGGTAGCCACTTCATGTCATACTGCACAGATTCATCCGTATATCGTCTTCCCATTAATCTTTTAATGGAAAAAATCGTGTTCTTGGGATTTATTACCATCTGTCTTTTTGCCACATCACCTACGATTCTTTTTACCGGATCAACAACAGACGGAATAACATTTCTTCCTTCCTGGGAATGAATAATTTTTGGCTTTCCACCCTCCATCACTGCAACTGCCGAATTTGTCGTCCCCAAGTCTATTCCTATAATTTTACTCATAGATTTTTAGTTAAATTATTAATATAACCTGGTCATATATTTTAACCAAGATTCTCACCGATTGTTGGCTGATTTCCACAGATAAAAATCAGTGAAAATCCGTTAGTCATCCGCGGTAATCTTTTTAGAAACCTTAACCTGTGCTACTCTCAATATCTTATCATTAAACTTATATCCTTTTCTTATTATCTCTACAACTTTATTATCTTCTTTTCCCTCAACAATATCAATTGCTTCAGCAGTATACGGATCAAAAGGTTTTGCTAAAATCGGAATTTCCTCCAGTCCCACATCCTGAAGTGTTTTGTAAAAATTATCCTTAACCATCTTCAGTCCGTTATCTTTGATAAAGATCTCAGCCTTATCTAAGTTGTCAAGAAAAGGTAATAATTTTAAAAGTACATTTTTAATTACCGTTTTGCTAATATTAATCTGATCTACGCCGACCCTTTTTTCAAAATTTTGATAATCCGCAAGCGCTCTTAAGTATTTATTTTTATTATCATCTGTCTGCTTCTTTAATTCTTCAACTTCTTTTTTCAGTTTTTCAATATCCTGGTCTGATATTTTACTACTTTTTTTGGCCTTTAGGTCTTTTTGATCCATAACAATTTAGCATTAACTATTACAAGTCTTGCGAATTTATTATTTCACCCAGTAACTGGGAAATGTATTTAATTTGCGGACTAATTTCATCATAATACATCCGCTTCGGTCCCACAACTCCTATAATTCCTTTTATATTTTTACCCTCAAATTCACCAAAGATGCAGCTGCAGGTTTCAAACAAAGGATCTTTAAAATCTTCCTCTCCTAAAAGATACAATATATCTTCATCGAATTTATAAAATTTAGCTATAACTCTCTCCCAATAGTTAGATTCATCTAATAGTACAAAAAGATTCCTTGATAGGGCGATATCCAAAAATTCCGGTTTATTTAAAAGATTACCGACTCCCGAATAATATACATCTCCTAAATTAGTTGCGGTCAACGAAAGCAGTCCGGTCTTTTGGGCTAATACTTTTGTTGACTGTGATAACAACCTATGAGATTCATTTCTCTCATCCCAAATACTGTTTTTGTATGTTATCTCATCGGTCGTCGACATCTCCTTTTTTTTCATCAGATGATTTATGTAAAAACGGAATCCTTTTGCCGAAGGAACTCTTCCGGATGAGAAATGAGTTTTTTTCAAATAACCTTTTTTAGCCAGCCCCACCATCTCATTTCTTACTGTAGCAGGGGAAACTCCTAATTTAAATTTTCTTTCCAATATTTCGGATCCAACAGCTCCACCTGATTCCGTATATTCCTGTATTATTGCCCTTAAAATGTCTACCTGCCTGGGTGTAAGATCGTCCATAAATTTTTTTCTTTGTCATTCTGGCTTGTCCAGAATCTAGAAATTAATAGTTAGATAACTTCTTAATTTAGCAATAATATAACAACTCTGCTAATAGATGTCAAGCGATTTTTCGCCGAACACCTCAGTTATATTTAAAAATCGCGCACCCTCCATAAAACGCTCCTCAAGACGACGAGCGAATAACGAAAAGTTAAGTCTTGAGATAAGTTCAGGAGGGAAGAGGAATTTTAGTGCTAAAATGTATCAATGAAATTAGGAGCTCACCAATCTATTGCTGGCGGTTATACTCAAGCTCTTGAAAGAATAAAAAACATCGGAGGTAATTGCTTACAAATATTTTCATCCTCTCCAAGGGGTTGGAGCTTTACAAAATTAGATGAGGTACAAAGATCTTTGTTTCTTGAAAGAAACGCCGAACTAAAAATTGACCCAATTTATTTTCACGCATCCTACCTTGTTAATCTTGCTGATGCTGAAAGAATAGGAAATTTATCAAAATTATCGCTAATAGCAGAATTATCAATCGCACCAAAACTTAAAATAAAAGGAAGCATCATTCATTTAGGATCGTTCAAAGATATGCCTGATATGCCGACTTTAGTAAATAATATTATTGAAGTTTTGAAAAAAACTCCCGAAGAATCTTTGTTTATAATTGAAAACGCCGGAAACAATAAAATAGGAAAAGATTTAAAAGAAATTGCAGAAATAATAAATCAGGTTAATAATCCGCGGGTAAGGGTTTGCCTTGACACCTGTCATCTCCATGCAGCCGGATATGATTTTACCACTTCTGAAAAATTGGATAAATTTATTATTGAATTTGATAAATTAATCGGACTCAAAAAACTTGAATTATTTCATATTAACGACAGTAAAGATCCGTTTAATTCCGGCCGCGACCGCCACGAAAATATAGGAAGAGGATCTATCGGATTAAAAACTTTTAAACTACTTTTAAACCATCCAATAACAAAACATCTTCCTTTCATTATTGAGACTCCGGGTTTTGATGACAATGGACCCGACAAACAAAATTTGGATATTCTAAAGAGTTTAGTATCTGAATAATTTTTCCTACCATCCTACGTAGGATGGTAGTATCCATATGAAAAATGTTTTTGAAAAGGAAATACTTACACTTAAAGACCGTAAAAAAGTCAATAAAAAAATACTTCAACAATTTTTAAAAAGAATAAAAGTAGGTAAACTTACCAGAAACCTTAATCCAGCGGATCACTTCTGTACTTTTATTGTACCCTTCGATCTCAAATCTAAAAATATATTCATTGGACATCATATAAATGCGGATCAATGGATTCCTCCGGGAGGTCACATAGAAGAATACGAACAACCTGTGAACACCGTAAAAAGAGAATTTGAAGAAGAGTTGGGAGTAAAAATCACTGATAAACAAATTGAACTATTTGATTTGGGAATAACAAACGTACAGGGTAAACAAAGATCCTGCAAAATTCACTATGATTTTTGGTATCTAGTATTTATTACAAAACTAAATTTTAAGTTTGATAAAAAAGAATTTTACAAAGCTCAATGGCTGACAATAGATGAATCAATCAAAAAAGTAAGTCATATATCCATTATTAAAGCTTTGAATAAACTAAAAAACATTCATCGATTATAATAAAAGCATGTTTAAACTTACTTCAGAGGTATTAAAATTTTTAGGTACTTTTAAAAAAAATAAATATCAAATTTATATTGTCGGTGGAGCAGTGCGGAACTTACTTATTGACCGCAAAATCGATAACTGGGATTTTGCGACCAATGCAACTCCGGAAGAAATTTTAAAGTTATTTCCGGATGGATTTTACAACAATAAATACGGAACTGTAACAGTACCCGTTGATAAAATTCCTTTTGAAGTTACTCCATTCAGAAAAGAAGGAGAATACAAAGACCAGCGCCATCCTGATAAAGTAGAATGGGCAAAGACAATTGAGGAAGATCTTTCCCGCCGGGATTTTACAATAAATGCAATCGCATTTGACGGAAAAAATATCGTTGACCCTTATGGTGGACAGGATCATCTCAAGAAAAAACTGATTGCTGCAGTCGGAGATCCTGATAAAAGATTTAACGAAGACGCTTTAAGACTAATGAGAGCTATCCGATTAACATCCGAACTTGGATTTTTAATTGAAGAAGACACTCGCCAGTCGATTCAAAAAAATGCGGAATTAATCAGCAAGATCTCCTGGGAGCGGATCAGGGACGAACTCTTTAAAATAATTGAGGGAAATCACCCTTCTGAAGGTGTTTTATTTTTAAGAAATCTGGGGCTTTTGACTTTCATACTGCCCGAACTGGATATTTGCTTTATAATTCCGCAAAAAAGTCCGAAAAGACACCATATCTACGATGTAGGGACACATCTTGTTATGGCTTTAAAACATTGCCCATCCAAAGATGTTATTACCCGCTTGGCAACTCTTCTCCATGACGTCGGTAAATCTACTACGTTTAGAAGAGACGATACAACAGGTCTTATAACTTTTTATAATCATGAAGTTGCAGGTACATATCAGGTTAAAAAAATTGCCGACAGACTACGGCTTTCCAAAAATCAAAAAGATAAACTGGTTAAATTAGTTCAATTTCACCAGTTCACCGTAAGCGAACTGCAGACCGATAAAGCTGTCAGGAGATTCATCACTAATATAGGTAAAGACTATCTCCAAGATATGCTTGATCTGCGTCACAGCGACCGGGTTGGTTCAGGTGCAAAACCTTCATCCTGGCGTCTAGAACTTTTTAAAAAACGTCTTGCTGAAGTTCAAAAAGAACCTTTTAAGATTGCCGATTTAAAAGTTGATGGACATGATGTGATGAAAATTCTGAAATTAAAACCGGGAAAAGAGGTCGGAGAAATTTTAAAAAAAATATTTAACGACGTGGAGGAGGGAAGACTGAAAAATGATAAAGAGTTGCTACTTAAGAGGATTGCAGAATTCAAAAAAAATTAGTAATTATCCTATTTATAGTCACTCTGGCTTGTCCAGAGTCTATATGTATCTTTTAGATTCTGGATGTGCTTCTCGACTAATCGCTCGAAGCTTACCAGAATGACATTAACTGGCAAATAAAAATTAATTCTATGCCTCATATATATTACTATGAAGAAATCTGGCTAATGCAAAAGCGACTCCATGTTTAACTCCTTCTGCTCTTGTGACAACGCCTTTAGTCATAATACCGAACATTCCTATTCCCTTTCCGATCTTTTTGGTTCCGAAAATCTCGTCGATTGCTTCTTCCAAATTGTCTCCTTTGTGAATTTTGTCAATTACTTTCTTTGGTAATGCCAATCCTCCGGATGATCCAATTCCAAAATTTCCTTTCTTATCCATAATAACGACTAATGATCTTTCAAACCAACCATAACTGTATTTATGTAATCCTCCTTCAATTCCGACTCCGTATTCAGCATCTTTCACTTTTTCTAAGGCTCCCCTTGCTCTATTTAAAGCTCCTTTAAACATTTCATCGTCATCTAAAGGTTGTTCCTTAACTTTAGATACAACTTTAATACCAATCACCTTTACTTTTTTAAAATGATGATTAAAAACTTCTTTAACCGGATTAATTTTTGTTTTATTGGTCGATCCAACTGCAATTATCATATGTGTTGAGTAGTTGTCATTCCCGCGAAGGCGGGAATCCAGGCAGATAACTGGATCCCCGATCAGGTCGGGGATGACATTGTTTAACAATAATCATAATGGATATATTTTTAAAATATCTTTTTCTTCTTTAATAGTCGTACTTTCACCATGACCAGGGTAAACCACTGTATCGTTAGGCAACTTTAATAATTTTTTCAGGGATTTTTTCAGATCTTTTTTACTGCTGTAAGAAAAGTCATATCTGCCAATACCTCTTTTAAACAATGTGTCCCCTGTAAAAATAACTTTTTCATTCTTAAAGAAAAAGCAGGAGCTACCTGGAGTATGCCCGGGCGAATGATAAACACTCAATTCAAAGAAACCTAACTTATTTTTTGTATTGATTAATCGATTAATCAATACAGGTTTAATTACTATTGGTTTATAGCCTAAAAAATACTCAGCGGTCTCCTCTAACCGATCAATCAAAAACATATCTTTATTATCGATGTATAAGGCAACGTCTAGTGATTTTTGAATTTCTCCGGCAGCCATAATATGATCAAAGTGGCCATGAGTTGCCAGCATTCCAACCAATTTTAACTTTCTTCTTTGCAGTTCTTCCAGAATAAATGAAGCTTCATCCGCCGGATCAATTATCAAACATTCTTCTCCATCAATCAGAAAATAACAGTTCGCCTGCATCTGCCCTAACGCAAAATTTAAAACTTTCATATTCTAAATGTACAATCAATTAAACGATTGTACATTATTCTCCCATTTTCTCTACTTATTGACAAGAAAATGAAAAAGAATATAATTCCAAATATGTTGAGACAAGGTCAAGTATATAATTTAAGTAAATCTGAAAAAATTAAAGTTACTAATGATCAACCCTTAAAATATGCTCTCTGTGGGAAGCCGGGTGAAGTCATTATGGATTTAGAGTTATATTCAATTCTTAAACCAAGATCAAGTAATCCCGCATTAGATTTTTTTGTAACCTGGGTTAGAGACAACGGAGTTGATAATCCGTTAAGTTCACTTGAAGGAGTAATATCACTTCCTTTTAATTAGTTAATACTTGTTATCGTCTATAGGATTAAACTCTAGGCCACCAGTGGAATAG